>Ga0302347_1001248_pt1 | contig 31505 bp, 32 predicted proteins | sample PhyWR1_FD_202178 | JGI IMG/M metagenome (GOLD analysis project Ga0302347, IMG submission 202178) | Leaf surface microbial communities from wheat plants in UC Gill Tract Community Farm, Albany, California, United States - DLSL W.R1 (v2)... | ecosystem: Host-associated > Plants > Phyllosphere >... | reverse complement strand
CAAGACCGCTGGCAAGTAGCTGAGAAGACGCAAGTGCAACGGCAAGACCGAGGGTGGTCTTGAAGAATAGTTTTTTCATTATTAGAGGTCCAGTGATCAACGGGGCGCAAATTACCAATATTCCCGACCCGCTGCCATAGTCTGTTATATAGAAACCAGGCGCCTTGTCGGACAATACAACAAGAACTCACCGTTATTCAGCGTGCGAATATCCAGTGATCGGCAAACCTGATCAACCACCTGATTTCGCTAACATATTTAACCATTCAAGATCATTAAACATGACGCGACAAAGATGAAATCGCAATGTGCCTGCCGGGATCTGCCGGCGCCAGGATTGCATGAGACGGGTCGCGGGCGGGGCAAGTGCGCCCTTTATTGAAAGAGCGGTGAGCTTAAAATAAGCCACTATTAGAGTGGCCCTCTAAATAGCCCGCCCACTCTATGGCGAACAGCGCGAACATCATCGCCGTCTCAAGCTAACTTGCCAGAAAATACCACCCGGCTGCAGCTTCACAAGAGCGACTCGGCAAACCCGGATGAAATGCCAGAAACGAAAAAAGGACCCGAAGGTCCTTTTTTCTTGCTCTATCAAATTGCATACAATTCAACAGAGCCATATTTGGAGCGGGAAACGAGACTCGAACTCGCGACCCCGACCTTGGCAAGGTCGTGCTCTACCAACTGAGCTATTCCCGCTTGGTGATGCGCATTCTATAGAAATCTAATAACGCGTCAAGCCCTTGATTCAAAAAAGTTTTATTTATTTTACCGAGGTGGTCTTCAGGTGCGGCCAGGCAGCCCGCAAATACTGAAGCATCGACCACAGGGTCAAGCCGGCAGCCACCAGCAGCAGCCCGTAACCCACCAACACCCAGAAGCTGAAGTCCGAAGGGTTGGCCAGCAAGATCACCAGGGCCAGCATCTGCGCCGCTGTTTTCCATTTGCCCATGTTCGATACCGCCACCTGGGCCCGTGCGCCCAGTTCGGCCATCCACTCGCGCAACGCGGAAATGACGATTTCACGACCGATAATCACCGCCGCCGGCAACGTCAGCCATACGTTGTGATGCTCTTGCACCAGCAACACCAAGGCCACCGCCACCATCAGCTTGTCGGCGACCGGGTCCAGAAAGGCACCAAAAGGCGTGCTTTGCTCCAGTCGACGGGCCAGATAGCCGTCAAGCCAATCGGTCGCCGCAGCAAATGCAAAGACTGAGCTGGCGGCTGCATAACTCCAGCTGTAGGGCAAATAGAACAACAAAATGAAGAAAGGAATAAGTAGAACGCGTAGTACGGTGATCAAATTAGGGATATTCATCGGCACAACTGGCTACGAGGTGAGGTGGCATTCTACTCGCTGTGCAGGTTTGCATAAATCAACTCAGCGAGCTTTTTACTGATCCCGGGTGCTTTGGCGATCTCCTCGATGCTGGCACGAGATAGCTCCTGTAAGCCACCAAAATGTTTCAATAAATCTCGGCGACGGGTCGGCCCTACCCCTGCAATGCCTTCCAGGGTTGAGGTTCGTCGGGTTTTACCCCGTCGTGCCCGATGCCCGGTAATTGCAAAACGGTGAGCCTCATCGCGGATTTGCTGGATCAAATGCAAGGCCGGCGAGTCGCCCTTGAGGGTGAATTCATGGGCGGCATCGTTCAGGTACAGGGTTTCAAAACCCGCCTTGCGTGTCGCCCCCTTGGCCACGCCGAGCAAAATCAGGTCAGGGACGGCCAGTTCATTGAGCACATCGCGGGCCATCGACATCTGCCCCTTGCCACCGTCGACCAGCAGAATGTCCGGCAACTTGCCCTCCCCTTCCTTGAGCCGGCTGAAGCGGCGCATCAGGGCCTGGTGCATGGCGGCATAATCGTCACCCGGGGTTACGCCTTCAATATTGAAGCGCCGGTAGTCCGACTTGATCGGCCCCTCAGGGCCAAACACCACGCAGGACGCCACCGTGGCTTCGCCACTGGAGTGGCTGATGTCATAACATTCCAGGCGCTGGGGTATCTCATCGAGCTTCAACACCTGGGCCAGGGCTTCAAAACGTGCCGCCACATGCAGACGGTTGGTCAGGCGAGCCATCAGGGCCTGCTCGGCGTTGGTGACAGCCAGTTGCTGCCAGCGCGCACGGGTACCACGCACACGGTAGCTGATCGCCAGCTCACGGCCGCGCAGCGCCTCGATCGCCTCGGTGATCGCCTCGAAGCTCTCGTGCTCGACGTTGACGATCAATTCGCCGGGCAGGTCGCGCTCGGGGCTGCTGATGTAGTACTGACCGAGAAAGGCGGCCATGACCTCGGCCACGTCTTCCTCGATGCCCACTTGCGGGAAGAAGTTCTTGCTGCCCAGCACCCGCCCGCCACGCACATTGATCAGGTGTACACAGGCGCCACCCGGGTTCACAAACGCGGCAATCACGTCCACATCCCCGGTGCCGCCTTCCATGCTTTGCTGGTCCTGAACCCGGCGCAGCAGGGAAATCTGGTCCCGCACCTGGGCCGCACGCTCGAAGTCCAGCGTACTGGCGGCCTGCTCCATTGCGGCGTTCAGCTCATCGGTCAGGGCACTGCTGCGCCCTTCCAGGAACATGATCGAGTGGCGTACATCCTCGGCGTACTCCTGTGGGTCCACCAGCCCGACACAAGGGGCCTTGCAGCGCTTGATCTGATACTGCAAGCAGGGTCGCGTTCTGTTTTTGAAGTAGCTGTCGTCGCACTGACGCACCAGAAAAGTCTTTTGCAAGATGCTCAGGCTTTCGCGGATGGCGCCCGCACTGGGGTAAGGGCCGAAGTATTTGCCTTTGAGCTTTTTGGCCCCGCGATGGATGCTCAGGCGCGGGTATTGGCCATCCGACAGAAACACATAGGGGTAGGACTTGTCGTCGCGCAACAGGATGTTGTACGGCGGGCGCCACTCCTTGATCAGCGTCTGCTCAAGCAGCAGCGCTTCGGTTTCGTTGGCGGTGATGGTGGTTTCAATTTGCGCAATGCGCGCAACCAGCGCGGCGGTCTTGGGCGCCAGGCCGGTTTTGCGAAAGTAGCTGGCCAGGCGTTTTTTCAGGTTCTTGGCCTTGCCCACATACAAGAGCCGCGCTTCGCGGTCAAACATGCGATACACGCCGGGCCGGCCGCTACAGGTCGAGAGAAATGCACTTGCGTCGAACACGTCAGTCATGATCAACCAGCATCAACCATGCCATGACGAACGGCCAGCAAGGCCAGCTCCACATCGCTCTTGACCGAGAGTTTCTCGTAAATCCGGTAGCGGTAGGTATTGACCGTCTTGGGCGACAGGCAGAGTTTGTCGGAAATGACCTGGACCTTCTGACAGCCGACAATCATCAGCGCGATCTGGATTTCACGCTCGGACAGGGCATCAAAGGGGGAGTCACTGGCAGGCTGGAAGGACTTGAGCGCCAATTGCTGGGCGACTTGCGGGCTGATGTAGCGCTGGCCGGCGAAGACCTGGCGAATCGCCTGGACCATTTCGGCCAGGCCCGCACCCTTGGTCATGTAGCCCGCCGCGCCTGCTTGCAGCAAGCGCGTCGGGAAAGGGTCTTCTTCACACACCGTCACGGCAACCACCTTGATATCCGGGTGGCTGCGCATCATCTTGCGGGTCGCCTCAAGGCCACCAATGCCAGGCATTTTGACATCCATCAGGACCACATCCGGTTTCAGTTCGCGAGCCTTGAGCAACGACTCTTCACCGGACTCGGCCTGGCCGACCACTTGCAAGCCTTCGATATCGGCCAGCATTCGTGTGATCCCTGTACGCACAAGATCGTGGTCATCGACCACTAGAACCCGAATCAAGTCGACACCTCGCAAATTGGTCTTGGTTGATTGCCGACACCTTAGCAAAAACTAATGCACCAACCTACCGACTTGCGTCATCTATCGCTGGCAAAACGTTAATTCCTTGTAAAGACTCATTCCTTGACAGGCTCAACCTCCTCGGGATCACGTCGTTCCTTAACCAGTTGCGGCGCGGACAACTCTGCCAGGGTGACGGTCAGGCGGCGGATGGCGTCCTGATCCTCCTTGTGCAGCACCCGGTAGCTGATCAGAACCTTTTCTTCAATTTGACTCAAATTATCGATCAAGGTCGGGGCCGGACTGCCCGTCAATACATACAGCACGTCCACACCGCGTGCGGCAACGCGCGACAAATAATCCGCCTTGGGCGCACGATCTCCATTTTCATACTTGCCCTGGGCGTTGGCCTCGACACCACCGATTTCGCCAAAAATTTTCTGCGACAAACCAAGCCGCTCTCGCTCCTGCCTCAAGCGCAAACCAATTCCACTCATTTGGATGTAGGATCCCATTTTAAACACCCGCAAGGATGGTATAATCCATAAATATTAAACAACTTTGAACGGTTTTGAACTATGACCGGAATTCGTACCGCCGCACAAGCCAAGGCATGGCTGGAACACCAGGGAAAGTCCGTTCAAGAGTTCGCTCGGGAACATGGCGTCGACCCTGCTACCACTTATCAAGTGCTCGCCGGGCGCAAAAAGGGGAGGCGTGGTGAAGCCCACAAGGTAGCGGTTCTTCTGGGCATGAAAGACGGCATCATTCCGTCTCAGGGCACGCATCTGACAGAAGCAAAAGATGGTGAGTCAGCTTGAGTATGCGCTTAATTGAGGCAAGCTCCCGATTTACTATGCAGGCCCCGCAAACAGCGCCGCGCAAGGCATGAAAGGGGCTCAGGCAAGGGCCATAGCCAGCACAATTGCGCCGCATGGTATTTTTTTATTGAATCCGCAGGCTCGCCTCAAGTAAGCTGCGGAACATCAATTGGAGACAACCCATGTTGCACCACGCCATCACTGCCGCCTGTAAGACCACACGCCAATCGCGTCTGGCTGCTGCCGTGTGCGCGAACAACATGCACTCCGCTGCACGATTTTATTTTGGGTATTGGTTTAGCCACTGGCGCGCCTGATACCCACACGGCGCCCACTACTTAGGGGTCGCCTGCCAGAGAAATCTAACCCCCGGTCGGCTCCCCGACCGGGGGTTTTGTTTTTTCAGCCCCGCACATTTTCTTGAATTGAGGATTTACCCCATGAACTACGCCACTTATTACCGCTTCGACCTTTGCACTGCATGGCGATTTATCAGCCGCCGTTCGGGACAGCCTGCCGCCTCCGAACGGACCCACATTGGTGGCACGCCTGTACTCACGGCCAGTCTGGCCAATTGTCGAACACCCCAGTAGGGCTGAGCGCGCGGGACAACCCGCCGCCTGCCCAGGAAGCCCATACCATGAACGCATCCGTTTCAGCTCTGCCAACCGTACACACTGCCACTGCTCCTGTTTCGACCCGTCGCCTGCCAACCGCAGCGCAACTCAAGCAGCAACTGCCGCTGAGTACCCCACTGGGTGCCCAGGTCAGCAGCCAGCGCCAAGCCATTCGCGCCATCCTCAACGGTGAAGACTCCCGCTTGCTGGTGGTGGTCGGCCCCTGCTCCATCCACGATCCCGTCGCCGCACTGGAATACGCCAGCAACCTCGCAGCCCTCGCCCATGATGTGCGCGATGACATGCTGCTGGTGATGCGTGCCTACATCGAAAAACCGCGCACCACCGTGGGCTGGAAAGGCCTGGCCTACGACCCGCACCTGGATGGCAGCGATGACATGGCCCACGGCCTGACCCTGTCGCGGGAACTGATGCTGGAAATGCTGCGCATGGGCCTGCCGGTCGCCACCGAGCTGTTGCAACCCATCGCCGCCGGCTACTTCGACGACCTGCTGGGCTGGGTGGCCATTGGCGCCCGCACGACGGAATCGCAAATCCACCGCGAAATGGCCAGCGGTCTTGATCTGCCTGTAGGCTTCAAGAACGGCACCGACGGTGGCGTTGCCATCGCCTGTGACGCCATGCGTTCTGCGGCACACAGCCATCGTCACTTCGGTGTCGACAGCCAGGGCCACCCGGCCATCGTCGAAACCCGTGGTAACCCCGACACCCATCTGGTATTGCGCGGCGGCCACAGCGGCCCTAACTACGACCGTGCCAGCGTCGCCAAGGCCCGCGCCGGGCTGCAGAAGTCAGGTATCCCCGCCCGCCTGATGGTCGACTGCAGCCACGCCAACAGCGGCAAAGACCCGCTGCGCCAGCCCGAGGTGTTCAACGATGTGCTCGAGCAACGCCTGGCGGGCGATCACTCGCTGATCGGCATGATGCTCGAAAGCCATCTGTTCGAAGGCTGCCAGCCCCTGGGTGCATCGATGCGCTACGGCGTGTCCGTAACCGACGGCTGCCTGGGCTGGGATGCCACCGAACACCTGCTGCGCAACGCCGCCCGCAGGCTACAAGCACAGCGCCACACGACCAAGGCCACCGCCTGACAACCACGTTCGGCAAAACCGTGCGCAACCTGGGAAAAGCCCCACGGTTGCGCAAAGACGATCTCGGCTAAGGTGTTTTCATGGATCAAAAATACCCTGCGAGATTGAACATGGACGATTCGGTAAATACACGCTATCCGATCTTATTGGTACACGGCCTTTTTGGATTCGACCGGATAGGCTCGCATCACTACTTTCATGGCATCAAGCAAGCACTCAATGAGTGCGGTGCCAGCGTCTTCGTTCCAATCATTTCAGCCGCCAACGACAATGAAGCCCGAGGCGATCAACTGCTCAAGCAGATCCACAACCTGCGCAGGCAGGTCGGTGCACAGCGTGTCAACCTGATCGGCCACAGCCAGGGCGCCCTTACCGCGCGTTATGTGGCGGCCATCGCCCCTGAACTGATCGCCTCGGTGACGTCAGTCAGTGGCCCCAACCACGGCTCCGAGCTGGCCGATCGCTTGCGCCTGGCCTTTGTCCCGGGGAGGCTTGGCGAAACGGTGGCTGCCGCCCTGACCACCTCGTTCAGCGCATTTTTATCCGCCCTCAGCGGCCACCCGCGCCTGCCCCAAAATGCCTTGAATGCGCTTAACGCCCTGACCACCGATGGCGTTGCCGCCTTCAACCGCCAATATCCCCAGGGGCTGCCCGACAGATGGGGCGGCATGGGCCCCGCACAGGTGAATGCTGTGCACTATTATTCCTGGAGCGGCATCATCAAAGGCTCGCGGCTGGCCGAGTCACTCAACCTGCTCGACCCCTTGCACAATGCCTTGCGTGTGTTTGACAGCTTTTTTACCCGCGAAACCCGAGAAAACGACGGCATGGTTGGCCGCTTCAGCTCGCATCTGGGCCAGGTCATCCGCTCCGACTACCCCCTGGATCACCTCGACACCATCAACCATATGGCAAGAGGAAGCCGCAGGCGCATCAACCCGGTAGAGCTTTACATCGAGCACGCCAGACGCCTGAAGGAAGCGGGCTTATAGCCTGTAATCAATTCATTCAAGCGCAGTTTGCCGAGAAAAAAATCACCGAATCCGGTAGGCTCAGCACCTTATTCAAAGGAGTACTCCCTCATGGCCAAAGCCACTGCCCGTCACATCCTGGTTGCCACCGAAGACAAGTGCAACGAACTGAAAGCGCAAATCGAAGGCGGCGCTGACTTCGCCGAAGTTGCCAAAGCCAATTCCTCTTGCCCGTCGAGCCGTCAGGGCGGCGACCTGGGCTCTTTCGGCCCGGGCCAGATGGTCAAGGAATTCGACACCGTGGTTTTCAGCGCGCCAATCAACGTGGTGCAAGGCCCGGTTAAAACCCAGTTCGGCTACCACCTGCTGGAAGTCACCAGCCGCCAGGACTAATCCTCCCAGCGCTGCGTGAAGACGGCCCACCTTTTGGTGGGCCGTTTCGTTTGGGCTACAGCAAACCCCGTGCTACGTTTCCTCATTCACGAACCCATCGTGTTTCATTGAGGAATTGATCATGAGCCTTAAGGGCAAAACTGCATTGGTTACCGGTTCTACCAGCGGCATCGGCCTGGGCATCGCACTGAGCCTGGCCAAGGCCGGAGCCGACCTGATTCTCAACGGCTTTGGCGATCCGGGCAAAGTGATTGCCGAGGTCGAACAGTTTGGCGTAAAGGTTGGCCACCACCCGGCAGATGTCAGCGACCCGGCGCAGATCGCCGACATGATCAATTATGCCGAACGCGAATTTGGCGGCATCGATATCCTGGTCAACAACGCAGGCATCCAGCATGTGGCCAGCGTCGAGGAGTTCCCGGTAGAGCGTTGGGACTCGATCATCGCCATTAACCTGTCGAGTGTGTTCCACAGCACCCGCCTCAGCCTGCCCGGCATGCGTAAGCGCGGCTGGGGGCGTATCGTCAATATTGCCTCGGTGCACGGGCTGGTGGGCTCGGTCGGCAAGGCCGCCTATGTTGCCGCCAAGCACGGGGTGATCGGCCTGACCAAAGTGGTGGGCCTGGAAACCGCCACCAGCAATATCACCTGCAACGCCATCTGCCCGGGCTGGGTCCTGACGCCGCTGGTGCAAAAACAGATTGATCAACGTATCAGCCAGGGCATTGACCCCTATCAGGCGCAGCACGACCTGCTGGCAGAAAAACAGCCTTCGCTGGAGTTCGTCACCCCGCCGCAACTGGGCGAACTTGTGTTGTTTTTATGCAGCGAAGCCGGCAGCCAGGTGCGTGGCGCAGCATGGAATGTCGACGGCGGCTGGCTGGCGCAATAAATACGCACATTACTGCATGGCTAACAGGCAAAAATGCACACCAACCCTGCACTTATCAGGGTTGTAATGGGCAAATTTGCACTGTTAGCATCGGTTATCGTTCGCCCGTGAACACCCACTAAAAATAATATAAAGCAGGGAGTTAGTGATGACTGCTCAGGTTTCATCCTCACCGACACCGGAAGTCGCGCCGCTTCCAGACACGATTCTGGCCGAGGTCCGCAACCATATTGGCCACCTGACCCTGAACCGCCCCGGCGGCCTCAACGCGATCAATCTTGAAATGGTGCGCGGCCTGCAACAGCAGCTGGATGCCTGGGCCACTGACCCGCAAATCAAGGCCGTTGTACTGCGTGGCGCAGGCGAGAAAGCCTTTTGCACAGGCGGTGATATCCGCTCGCTGTACGACAGCTATCAAAACAACGACACCCTGCACAGCCAGTTCTTTGAAGAGGAATATGCCCTCGACCTGACCCTGCACCGCTACCCCAAACCCGTCGTCGCCTTGATGGACGGCTTCGTTCTCGGCGGCGGCATGGGCCTGGTACAGGGCGCGGATCTGCGCCTGGTCACCGAGCGCAGCAAACTGGCGATGCCGGAAGTGGGTATCGGTTATTTTCCTGACGTTGGCGGCAGCTACTTCCTGACCCGCACCCCAGGTCAGCTGGGCACCTACCTGGGCGTCAGCGGCGTGCAAATCCGCGCCGCCGATGCGTTGTACTGCGGGCTGGCAGACGGCTATCTGGAAAGCAGCGCACTGCCTGAACTGGACAAGGGCCTGGACAGCCTCAACTGGCAAAAGTCCCCTATTGATGACCTGACTGCACTGGTCGCCCGTTTCGCAGTAACCGTACTGCCCGACCCGCCGCTGGCCAGGCTGCGCCCGCTGATTGACAGCGTTTTCGCCCAGGCTGATGTACCGCGCATTGTCGCCCATCTGCGCGCAGTCATCGCCCCGGAAACCCGCGAATGGGCCAATCAAACCGCCGACCTGCTGCAAACCCGCTCCCCGCTGGCGATGGCCGTAACCCTTGAAATGCTGCGCCGTGGCCGAGAACTGCCCCTTGAGCAATGCTTCGCCCTGGAGCTGCATCTTGACCGTCAGTGGTTTGATCGTGGCGATCTGATGGAAGGTGTGCGCGCATTGCTCATCGACAAGGACAAGAACCCGCGCTGGAACCCGCCAACCCTTGAGGCGCTGGACAGCGCCCATGTGGCCAGCTTCTTTACCGAATTCAACGCCAAGGGAGACTGAGCCATGCAAGATATCGAACTGAGCGAAGAGCAAGTGATGATCCGCGACATGGCCCGCGACTTTGCCCGGCGTGAAATCGCCCCCCATGCCCAGGCGTGGGAAAAGGCCGGCTGGATTGACGACGCGCTGGTGGCCAAGCTTGGCGAACTGGGCCTGCTGGGCATGGTGGTGCCGGAGGAATGGGGCGGCACCTATGTTGATTACGTCGCCTACGCCCTGGCGGTGGAAGAAATCTCCGCGGGCGATGCCGCGACCGGCGCCCTGATGAGCATTCACAACTCGGTGGGCTGCGGGCCGATACTGAAGTACGGCAGCGAGGAACAAAAACAGACCTGGCTGGCGGAGCTGGCAAGCGGCCAGACCATCGCCTGCTTCTGTCTGACCGAGCCCCAGGCGGGCTCCGAAGCCCATAACCTGCGTACCCGCGCAGAGCTGCGTGACGGCCAATGGGTGATCAACGGCGCCAAGCAATTTGTCAGCAACGGCAAACGTGCCAAGTTGGCGATCGTGTTTGCAGTGACCGACCCTGACCTGGGCAAAAAAGGCATTTCGGCGTTTTTGGTGCCTACGGCAACACCCGGTTTTATCGTCGACCGTACCGAGCACAAAATGGGCATCCGTGCTTCGGACACCTGTGCCGTGACCCTGAGCAACTGCAGCGTGCCCGAGGCGAATATGCTCGGCGAGCGCGGCAAGGGACTGGCCATCGCCCTGGCCAACCTCGAAGGAGGCCGTATCGGCATTGGCGCCCAGGCACTGGGTATCGCCCGTGCGGCCTTCGAAGCAGCACTGGGCTACGCCCGTGACCGGGTGCAATTTGACAAGGCCATCATCGAACACCAGAGCGTGGCCAATATGCTGGCCGACATGCAGACCCGCATCAACGCGGCGCGGCTGCTGATCCTGCATGCCGCGCGCCTGCGCAGCGCGGGCAAACCCTGCCTGTCAGAAGCCTCACAAGCCAAACTGTTTGCTTCGGAAATGGCTGAGTACGTGTGTTCCAAAGCCATCCAGATCCACGGCGGCTATGGCTACCTGGAGGACTACCCGGTGGAGCGTTACTACCGCGATGCGCGGATTACCCAGATTTATGAAGGGTCGAGCGAGATTCAGCGCATGGTGATTGCGCGGGAGTTGAAGAACTATCTGATTTGAGTGGTGCTACAAGAGCCCCTCACCACAACCCTCTCCCAAAGGGAGAGGGAGCCGATCTGCGGTTAAGCACAAATCTGCTTTTAGTCCCCTCTCCCTCCGGGAGAGGGCTAGGGTGAGGGGCCTTTGATTTTTAGCGGTTTTTAAAATCAGCCTCACGCTTTTCTACAAACGCCGCCATCCCTTCCTTCTGGTCCTGTGTGGCGAACAAGGCATGGAATACCCGACGCTCGAAACGCACACCTTCCGCCAGATTGACTTCAAAGGCACGGTTGACGCATTCCTTGGTTTGCATCAGCACCGGCAGGGATTTTTTGGCGATGGTCGCCGCCACTTTAAGCGCTTCGTCGAGCAGTTCATCCACCGCCACCACACGGGCCACCAGCCCCGAACGCTCCGCTTCTTCAGCCCCCATCAAACGCCCGCTCAGGCACATTTCCATGGCCTTGGCCTTGCCCACTGCACGGGTCAGGCGCTGTGTGCCGCCCATGCCCGGCAACACCCCCAGGTTGATTTCAGGCTGGCCGAATTTGGCATTGTCACCGGCCAGGATAAAGTCGCACATCATCGCCAGTTCACAACCGCCACCCAGGGCAAAACCTGCCACCGCAGCGATGATCGGCTTGCGTCGGGCCGCCACGCGGTCGCTGTCCGAAAACAGGTCGTCGAGGTAGATTTGTGGGTAGCTCAGATCGGCCATTTCCTTGATGTCCGCACCAGCGGCAAAGGATTTTTTCGAGCCGGTAATGACAATGCAGCCAATCCCGTGATCGGCTTCGAGCGTGTCCAGCGCGTGGTTCACTTCGCGAATCAGTTGCGCATTCAGGGCATTGAGCGCCTGGGGCCGGTTCAGGGTAATCAGGCCCACCTGGCCATGAATGTCCAACAGAATGGTTTCGTAGCTCATCGCTAATGTCCTCAAGTCAAAGATTGCGCGAAATAACCATGCGCTGAATATCACTGGTGCCTTCATAGATCTGGCACACCCGCACATCGCGGTAGATCCGTTCCAGCGGGAAGTCGCTCAAGTAGCCATAACCGCCCAGGGTTTGCAACGCTTTGGAGCACACGCGCTCGGCCATTTCCGAAGCAAACAGCTTGGCTTGCGAGGCCTCGACCAGGGCCGACTGGCCGCTGTCACGCAGTGCGGCGGCGTAGTGCACCATCTGCCGGGCGACGGCGATTTCCGTCGACATGTCGGCCAGGCGAAACGCCACGGCCTGATGTTCAACCAATGGCTGGCCAAAGGTCACACGTTCGCGGGCGTAGTCGCGGGCCGCTTCAAAGGCTGCACGGGCCATGCCCACGGCCTGCGCGGCAATACCAATGCGCCCGCCTTCGAGGTTGCCCAGGGCGATCTTGTAGCCCTGCCCCTCCTCGCCCAGGCGGTTGGCCACAGGCACCTTCAGGTCAGTAAACAGAATCTGGCAGGTGTCCGAGGCATGTTGCCCCAGCTTGTCTTCAACCCGCGCAACGCTGTAACCCGGCGCGTCCGTGGGCACGATAAACGCGCTGATGCCGCGCTTGCCCGCGGCCGGGTCCGTGACTGCAAACACAATCACTACCCCGGCGTTTTGCCCGGAGGTGATGAACTGCTTACAGCCATTGAGGATGTAATGATCCCCTTCACGGCGGGCCCGGGTTTTCAGGTCACTGGCATCGGAACCGGCCTGCGGTTCGGTCAATGCAAACGCGCCGAGCATTGCACCGCTGGCCAGCGCTGGCAGGAACTGCTGTTTTTGCGATTCGGTGCCGTACTTGAGAATCGGCACGCACCCCACCGAGTTGTGCACGCTCATGATCGTGGAGCACGAACCATCACCGGCGGCGATTTCTTCAAGGGCCATGGCATAGGCCTGATAGCCCGTGTCGCAACCACCCCACTGTTCAGGCACCAGCATGCCGAAAAAGCCCAGTTGCGCCATTTCGTCAATCGCTTCGCGGGGGAAACGATGCTGCTTGTCCCACTCGGCGGCAAAGGGCTTCAGGCGTTCCTGGGCAAACTGTCGTGCTGCTTCGCGTATTTGTAATTGTTCTGCTGTAGGCAGCATACGAAATCCTTAATACAGACATTCCACGGCAATGGCCGTGGCTTCACCGCCGCCGATGCAGATGGCTGCAACGCCGCGCGTAGCCTTTTGCTGACGCAAGGCTGAGAGCAAAGTCACCAGTATCCGTGCGCCCGATGCACCGATCGGATGCCCCAGCGCACAGGCGCCGCCGTAGATATTGACCTTGCTGTGGGGAATATCCAGCGCGCTCATGGTCACCAGGCTGACGACCGCAAACGCTTCGTTGATCTCGAACAGATCGACCGTTCCCAGATCCCAGCCGGTCTTGCTCATCAGGCGTTTGATGGCACCCACCGGCGCCGTCGGGAACAGCCCCGGCTCATCGGCAAACGCGGCGTGACCGTGGATCACTGCCAGCGGCTTGAGGCCACGTTTTTGCGCCTCGCTGCGACGCATCAGCACCAGTGCCGCTGCACCGTCGGAAATCGAACTGGAGTTGGCCGCCGTCACCGTACCGCCTTCGCGGAACGCCGGTTTCAGGGTCGGGATTTTTGCCAGATTGGCCTTGGGTGGTTGCTCGTCTTCGTTGATCAGGCGCTGCTCCTTGCCCACCGTGACCTGCACCGGGACGATCTCGGCGCTGAAGCTGCCGTCCTTGATCGCCTGCTGCGCACGGGTCAGCGAAGCCACGGCAAACGCATCCTGCGCTTCACGGGTAAAGCCGTGGGTCTGGGCGCAGTCTTCAGCAAAAGTACCCATCAGGCGGCCACGGTCGTAGGCGTCTTCCAGGCCGTCGAGGAACATGTGATCCAGCACCCGGCCATGGCCCATGCGGTAACCGCTGCGGGCGCGGTCGAGCAGATACGGCGCGTTGGACATGCTCTCCATGCCCCCCGCCACCACTACATCGGCGCTGCCGGCCAGCAGCCGGTCGTGCCCCAGAATCGTGGCTTCCATGCCCGAGCCGCACATCTTGTTCAGCGTGGTGCAACGCGTGCCCTTGTCCAGCCCGGCACCCAGGGCAGCCTGGCGCGCAGGTGCCTGGCCGAGGCCGGCCGACAGCACACAGCCAAACAGCACCTCTTCCACGCCATTGTCGGCAACACCCGCGCGCTCAACCGCAGCGCGGATCGCCGCAGCACCCAGTTGCGGCGCGGTCAGGCCCTTGAAGTCGCCTTGAAAGCCGCCCATGGGCGTGCGCGCAGCACTTACGATTACAACCGGATCATTACTGATTGTCATTTCACACCTCTTATTTCGCGGCCATGCGCAAGGCGCCGTCGAGACGGATCACCTCGCCATTGAGCATGCTGTTTTCAATGATGTGGCGCACCAGCGCGGCGTATTCGTCAGGCTTGCCCAGGCGCGGCGGAAATGGCACGCCAGCGGCCAGGGATTCGCGCACTTCTGGCGTCATGCCAGCCATCATCGGGGTTTCAAAAATACCCGGGGCGATGGTCATCACCCGAATCCCGAAGCGGGCCAGTTCACGGGCTGCAGGCAAGGTCAGGCTGGCGATTGCGCCCTTGGATGCAGCATAAGCGGCCTGACCGATCTGACCGTCGAATGCGGCAACCGAAGCCGTATTGATGATCACCCCACGCTCGCCTTCGGCATCGGCAGTGGCTTCGGCGATCGCCGCGGCAGCCAGACGCAACATGTTGAAGCTGCCAATCAGGTTGACGTTGATCACCTGGCTGAACGTCTCCAGCCCATGCGGGCCGTTTTTGCCGAGGATCTTCTCACCGCGCACAATCCCGGCACAGTTGACCAGCCCGTTGACCGTACCAAAGGCGGCCACTGTAGCGGCCACGGCCGCCTGGGCGGCGTCTGCCTGGCTGATGTCGGCCACAGCGCTGCGCGCCTGGTCGCCCAGCTTCAGGGCCTGGGCGGCCACTGCTTCGGCGTTCAGGTCCACGAGCATCACTTTGGCACCGGCCTTGACCAGCATCTGCGCCGTAGCGGCACCCAGCCCCGATGCACCACCGGTAACGATAAAAACCTTGTTTTCGATTTGCATGATGATTCCTGACAGTTAGGCGCTGACGCTGGCACTTGCGGCCAGTTCAGCCTTGGCGATTTCCTGGTTGCGCAAAATAAAGCGCTGCAGCTTGCCGCTTGGTGTTTTCGGCAGCTCGCTGACAAATTCAATTTCACGGGGATAAGCGTGTGCCGCCAGCCGTTGGCGCACATGCAGGCGCAGGGTTTCGGCCAGTTGCGCGTCACCCAGATACTGGGGGTTCAACACCACAAAGGCCTTGACCAGCTCGGTGCGCTCGCGGTCGGGCTTGCCCACCACGGCGGCTTCAACCACAGCGGGGTGCTCGATCAGCGCGCTCTCCACGTCGAATGGGCCCACGCGGTAACCGGAGGTGGTGATCACGTCATCGCTGCGCCCGACAAAACTGATGCTGCCGTCCGGGTTCAGCTCCACGGTGTCACCGCTCAAGTAATAATTGCCAACAAATGCTTTGGTCGGGAAACCTTCGTAACCGCCAAACCAGCACATCGGCGACTGGCTGCGATCCACCGCCAGGATGCCCGGCTGGCCCACGGGCAGTTCCTGGTGGTTGTCATCGAGCACCACGATGCGGTGCCCCGGCGAGGCGAAGCCGGCAGCGCCCATATGCACCGCATGCTCGAGGCCGTGGTGGTTGCACAGCACCATGCCGACTTCGGTCTGGCCATAGTGGTCATGGATGGTGACGCCAAGCTCATCGGCAAACCAGCGGATCACTTCGGGGTTGAGCGGCTCACCGGCGCTGCTGACTACGCGCAACTGGCCCTTGATCTTGCTCGAGAAGGCGTCACCGGCGGCAATCAGCATGCGGTACGCAGTGGGTGAGCCGGTGAGGTTGGTGATGCCGAGCTTTTTGATCACCCGGCAAGTGCTCTCCACGGTAAACGGACCATCGTAAAAGGTGATCGGGTGGCCCATCGACAGTGGCCCGGTGATCCCGAAGTAAATGCCATAGGCCCAGCCCGGATCGGCCAGGTTCCAGAACGAATCCTCGGGGCGCAACCCCACAGCATCACGGGTGTAGCTCTGGAATGCGACAATGGCCTTGAGCGGCACCAACAGCGGCTTGGCCGGGCCGGTGGTGCCCGAGGTAAACATCAGCAGGAACGGGTCTTCGCCGCTCAGCATCACCGGTTCGCAGGTGGCCGGATAATTGTCCAGCTCTGCCCAGAAACTGAAGTCGCCACGTACCAGGCCCTGCCCCTTGGCGCCCGCCACCGTGACAATCGCCGGGCAGGCCATGACCTCGTTGAGCTTGGCGCGGTTGACTGCATCGGTGACTACCAGGGCGGCGCCGGAACTGTTGAGCCGATGCTCGATCGCCTTGGGACCAAATGCCGTGAACAACGGCTGGTAGATGGCGCCGATACGCCACGCGGCAAAGGCCACGATCAACAACTCGACATTACGCGGCAGCAGGCCCGCTACCTTGTCACCACGCTTTACGCCTTGGGCCAGCAAGAAATTGGCAAAGCGTGCGGCCTGCTCCTGCAACTGGGTGAAGGTGTACGTCGCGCTGCTGGCATCACGCCCCTCCCAGAACAACGCAATACGCCCCGGCAAGGCGTGACGGTCGCAGCACTCGACACAGGCATTGACGGCCGTCAAATGGCCGTCCAGGGCAGCGGTGACCGTGCGCTGGTAGTCAAAATCAGCCATCGAAGTCAGATAGTCGCGCATCAGCAGAATCCCTCGGTCTTTATTTTTAGGATGGGAACCGTGAAAAATCCTGTTGATAATCGCCCCGGCAAGGCTCTGCAACAATGGTCAAAACACTCAAGGTGGCTGACTGGTTTGGCCAATGGTTACGCGCTTCTTGTGCTTAAGAGAACCGGATGGCATTCAGCCAGTCACTTATCTATATTTGAGCCTCATAAGGAGATGCCCGTGACCACTGACAACCGCCACAACAGAATCGACAACATCGAATTCAACGTCCATGACATCACACGCAGCAAAGCCTTTTATGGTGCCGTGTTTGGCTGGACCTTCACCGACTTTGGCCCCACCTACAGCGAGTTCAGCGATGGGCGCCTGAGCGGCGGCTTTACCACTGGCGAACCTGTACGCCCCGGTGGCCCGCTGATCATTCTGTACGCCGACGACCTGGCCCAGGCTCAGCAGGCCATCAGCGCTGCCGGAGGCCAGATCACCCGGCCTGAATTCAAGTTCCCGGGGGGCAGCCGCTTCCACTTCACCGACCTCGATGGCTACGAACTGGCCGTCTGGTCGCAGGCGTAACCCCCCCTCTTACCCCCTCCTCCTGGCTGCGGTAATGACCTGTTGCATTACCGCCACCCGCCGCCGCTTCGCAAAGGCCTCGCGTGTAAAAAAACCTGCACAACCTTGCGATCCGTCCTAATTGCCCTTGAGACACCACAGCCCTAGCGTTCCGATGGTCACCCTCTATCACATTGGATGTGGGTCTGATCAGACGAACAGCCGCAGATGGCGGTTAAAAAAAAATTGACCAGGAGTAGCTTCAAAGCTACATTTCTTATGATCGAGATAAGACACTATGTCAGCGAAACGGGTAACGACCACTACCAGCAATGGCTGGACCATCTAAAGGATCGAACAGCCAAGGCACGTATCACCGTCAGGGTTAACCGGCTTTCAGCGGGTGCTTTTGGTGATTGCAAACCCTTGTGCCGGGGCGTTTGGGAGTTACGTATCGATCACGGCCCGGGCTACCGGCTTTATTACGCTCAAGACGGTAAAAAGCTGGTGTTGTTGCTGTTGGGCGGCGACAAGCGCCAGCAGCAGGCTGATATCGAGAAAGCCGTGGGCTGCTGGAATGAGTATCAGAAGAGGAAGCCATGAACAGAACCAGAAATCACGACGAATCCGTTATCGAGATGATCCGCCAGGATCCCGAATTTGCCATTGAATACCTGCGCATCGCCATTGAAGAGCTCGATGAAGAAGGCGGCCAGGCCAGTTTTCTGACCGCGCTGCGCCATGTGGTCGAAGCACGGGGAGGCATGGCTCAAACAGCCGAAAAGGCCGGGCTGTCCCGCGAGAGCCTGTACCGCGCCCTTTCGCCCAAAGGCAACCCCACACTGCGCACCCTGCGCCAGGTGGTTCATGCCACCGGTATGACTTTTGCCTCACTGACCTGAGCCAACGAAAAAGCCCCGCAGGCGTTACACCTGCGGGGCTTTTGCTTGCAGCTTGCCGCTGGAAACCTAAGGCTTAGCGACCCATCGCGCGTGCCGCATCGGCGGTGTACTGGTCAGCGGTAAACTTGCCCTCGTTGAGGATCGGGCCTTTCTTGGCTTCGTTGGTCATGCCGTAGCCGGTGTATTGCCCCGAGTTCAAGTCCATGAAGAACTGCGAGCCGGCCTGCCAGCCACTCATGTCCGGGTGGTAGTAGTAGTTGATCATCGCGTGCTTCCACAACTGCCCACGGGCGTCGTAGTTGTCCGCCAGTACCGAGTTCCAGGTGTCTTCGTCGAGGAACAACACACGCTTGCCGTATACATGGCGGTAGCCTTCCTTGAGGTCGGCTTCAACCACCCACACCCGGCGCAGCTCGTAACGCATCAAGTCCGGATTGGGATGATTGGGCGTCAGCATGTCGGCGTATTTCACCGTACCCGCGTTGGGCTTGTAGGCGTTGGCCGGGATGTAGATTTCCCGCTTGCCCAGCAGCTTCCAGTTGTAGCGCTCCGGTGAGCCGTTGTACAAACGGTCTTCGTCCACGGTCATGGTGCCGTTGGTGCCGATCATCGGCTGGTCATAGCCGTAACCCGGCAACAGCCGGACACGGCGGGTCGAAGGGCTGTAGCTCCAGGCCTGACGCGGGTCGGTGGCGAAGTTGTAGGGTTCGTGGGAGATGCTCAGTGTGCCATTGTCCCGGGTCGGCTTGAGGGTCATGTTGTTGCTCATGGCCTGCAGCTTGTCTTCAGTCCTGGGCTCTACTGTTGGCGAGTTGGCCATAGCCAGGTTGCGGGCATAAGCGCGCCCCCAGCCAATACTGCCGTTGGGCAGCACGGAGGCCAGGTCACTGGTTTTTTCTTCGGTCCAGGCACGGGCCGGGAGCTGGTGGTTCCACAGGGCTTCCATGCCATTTTTCGGAATCGGGAACGGTACCTGGCCCAAGCCTTCAAAGCCCATGCCGTCATTGACCAGCTTGGCATTCAAGGCGTTGCTCATGACCCGCTTGCACACATAATCCGGGTAGCGGTAATCGCGGTGGCCGGGGTAGATGTTCATCTTGTAGGTGGTCGGGTAGCGCTTGAGCAGGGCCTTCTGGCCCTCGGTCAGCTTGTCTTCGTACTGGGCCATGTTTTGCGCAGTAATCACCAGGATCGGCTTCTCGGCGGCGTAGGGATCCACCGGCTGGTCACCGGAAAATTTTACATGGTTCCAGCCCGGTACTTCCCCCAGGTACTTGCCGGTATACGGCGGGATGGTCCCTGCCGCGTTACCCGCCTGCTCGGCCCCGACACAGGTCAGTTCCTTGCCCAACTTGGCCGCTTCTGCGGGCGATACCTGGGCGGTTGCCGTACCGATGGCGGCCACGTTGACGGCCATGGCGGCTGCGAGCATTACGCCTGTTCTTGTTATTTTCATGTATTGCCTCCTACGCGAATAAGGCTTGCTGGGGGTATGCACCCATTCTTCGCCAATCAGCAGCGAGTACATCGTCCACTAAGACTATTCAGGCCGTTACAAACAGCTCTTTGAGCACACTTTTGAGTGTCTTGCCCGAGGCATTGCGGGCAAACGGCGTGTGTTGGACATGAATCTGCGCCGGCACCTTGAAGCTCGCCAGGCGCTGCGCAATAAAGCTGCGCACCGCGTCGCCATCCGGGGTTGACGCCGGCTCGCCACGCACCACCAAAAACACCACTTCGCCCAGTACATCGTCGGGTACGGCAAAAGCCGCGGCTTCAATCACACCGGGCATTTCACAGGCACAGGACTCGACCTCGGCAGCGGCAATCTTCTCGCCGCCGCGATTGATCAGGTCCTTGGCCCGGTCGGTGATGTAGAGGAAGCCCTCCTCGTCCAGCAGGCCGATATCACCGGTGTCCAGCCAGCCCTGTTGCAGAGTCTGGGCGCTGGCCTCGGGCAGGTTCCAGTAAGCGTTCATCAGGGTCGGTGAACGGACCCAGATCAGCCCGCTGACACCGCTGGGCAACGGCCGCTCGGGGCTGTCGCCAATGCGCACATCGACAATGGGCAGCGGCCAGCCCGCCGACGCCGGTTTGTAGACAAACTGGTCGCCGCCGATCGCAGCACAAATGCCATTGCTTTCGGTCAGGCCGTAGCCGCTGCCGCCGATGGCTTCAGGCTTGCGCTGGGTCAGGTGGGCCAGCAGGCTGCTGGACGGGGCCGCACCGCCCAGGCCCAGACCGAACAGGCTGGCCGTGTCGGGGCTACCAAAGCGCGGTGAGGTCAGCAGTTGCTGCATCATGACCGGCGCCCCGTTGAACTGGGTGCAGTGCTCATCGCGGATCAGGTCAAAGGCTTTGTCCACATCCCACTTGTACATCAGCAACAATCGCCGGCCGCTGCGCAAGGCCAGCAAGAACTGCGCATGCAGGCCACTGACGTGGAACAGCGGCACGGCCATCAAGGTGGTGGGGGCATAGCCGCTATTGATCACCACGCTGATGCGCTCCGGCGAACTCAACGCACAGAACGCGCCCTGAAACTCCAGCGCCACCAGCGCCTGGCACACCGCACCGTGGGTGGACAGCACACCCTTGGCCAGGCTCGTGGTGCCAGAGGTGTAGAGGATCATGGCCGGGTCCTGGGCCGTGACGGGCTGCACCGGCACATTCAGCGCCGGTGCCGCCAGCAGGTCTTCGAGGCGCTGGCAGTGTTCCTCCAGCAGCACGCCGTCGTCCAGGCCCACCACAAGGGTTGCCAGCCCTTGCGTACGCAGGTCGTCAGCCAGCAGTTGCAAGCGCGGCGGGTCGCACAGCAACAGGTGCGCGCCACTGTCCTGCAAGCCGTGGAACAACTCGTCACGCAGCCCCCAACTGTTGAGCGGCACACACACCGCACCACAACGCTGGATAGCGGCAAACGCGACCAGCCATGCCGGTTGATTGCGCATGGCAATGGCCACACGATCGCCCTTGCGCACGCCGAAGCGCTGCACCAGTTGCCCGCCCAGGCGGTCCACCTGATCGAAGAACTGGGCGAAGGTCAGGCGCTGCTGCTCCCACACCAGAAATTCACGATCACCGTGTACGCGGCCACTGTCGATCGCGGCCCAGACGCTGGCTGCACTGTGGCGAAAATACTTCACCCCGCCATCCGCTGGCGTCAGTACTTCAAAAGGCGAGCCGGCACCAATCAACTGCTGCCAGGCGCTCTGCCATTGCTCAAGTTTCATTTTGTTATTCTCCTGACTCGAACAGTTCGCTACAGGCTCAAGCGTGCGCCAGCTCCAGAGCTGCATAGCGCTCGCAGTGAAAATCGGCATCGCCCAGGCAGGCCTGGGCCACGCGGATGCGCTTGAGAAACAAGCCCACATCCAGCTCGTCGGTCACGCCGATGCCGCCGTGCATCTGTACCGCCTCATTGACCACCTTGAGTGCCATCTGCCCCGCTTTCCACTTGGCCAGGCTGGCCATGCGCTGACGCTCACCCTCGCTCAGGCTGATGGCGTCCAGTGCGTCCAGCCCGGCCATCACCGCGCTGCGCGCCAGTGCCAGTTCCACATACAGTTGTGCCGCACGGTGTTGCAGCGCCTGGAAGGTGCCAATTGCCACATCGAACTGGACACGGGTCTTGAGGTAGTCGAGGGTCATGTCGAAGAGTTTTTCGGACATGCCCAGCATCTCGGCCGCCAGGCATACGCGGCCACGGTCCAGGGCTCTGTTGAGCGCCGGCAAGGCCGACCCGGCGGCGCCGAGCAAGGCATCAGCCCCGACCTGTACCTGATGCAGGTGCAAGCGCGCATGGTTGCGCGAGTCAATCAGCGGCAACGGGCTGACGGTCAGGCCCGGGGCAGCTGCCGGCACCAGGAACAGGCTGAGCCCCGACGGGCCGGTCTGTGCTGCTACCAGATAAGCGTCGGCGCCCACTCCATCGATAACGAAATACTTGTCCCCGCTCAGGCTGTAGCCGCCACCATTGGCCACGGCTTGCGTCGCCACTTTTGTCGGGTTGTGCCGGGGCTGTTCGTCCAGTGCCAGCGCTACACGCCGCTCACCGCTGATGATCGCCGACAGCCAGCGGTCCTGCTGCTGCGCATTGCCTTGCAGGTGCAGCAGCGTACCGCTGAGTACCACGCTGGAAAGCAGCGGCGTAGCGCTAAGGTTGCAACCGATGGATTGAAAAATCGGCCCCAGGCCCTTGCAGCCGAAATCCAGACCACCGAGGTTCTCGGGAAAAGGAATCGCGCTCCAGCCCAGTGCCACGGCGTCTTGCCATAGTTGCGGGTCAAAGCCGCCCGCCTGGGCCTCATCGCGCAAGGCGCGCTGGCGCGATACCGGGCTGCGCGCGGCAAGGAACTCACGGGCACTGTCGGCCAGCATGCGTTGATCTTCGTTGTAAAGCAGGTTCATGGTGAGTTTCCTTACTTCACGTCAGGCAGGCCCAGGACCCGCTTGGCAATAACGTTGAGCTGCACTTCCGACGAGCCGCCAGAGATGGTCAGGGCAAAGCTGTTCAGCCAGCCACGGGTGATGGCCTGTTCCTGGGTTGTGAAGGTGCCCTGGTCCCAGCCGAGCGCGTGATAGCCCATGACATCCAGCAGCACCTCGAACTTGTCACGTTCCTGTTCGGTGTGGACCAGTTTCATGATCGCCATCAACCCGCTGACGTCCTGCCCGGCGCGGGCTTCTTCGCCCATGCGCTGTACGGTCAGGTTGTAGCTGTGCTCGTTCATCGCCGTGGCCACTGCCCGCGCCATCAGTGCCGACTCGCTTTGCCCCGAAGGATCGGGCAAGTACTGGCTGACCAGAGGCAGCAGATGAAAGTGAGTGGGCAAGCTGAACTCGCCAAACTTGGACATGGCCTTGCGTTCGTGCTGCAACAGCCGCTTGGCCAGGTTCCAGCCACCGTGCAGCGGCCCGATCAGTTGGCTTTTCGGCACTTTGACGGCGTCGAAAAAGACCTGGCAAAACGCCGACTTGCCGCTGATCAAATCAATCGGCGCGACGCTGACACCCGGGCTTTGCATATCCAGCACGATCAGGCTGATGCCCGCATGCTTGCCGGCTGCTGGATCGGTGCGTACCAAGGCATACATCCAGTCCGACTTGTCGCCGTAGGAGGTCCAGATTTTGCTGCCATCGACCACAAAGTGGTCGCCGGCATCCCGGGCTGAAGTTTTCAGGCTGGCCAGGTCAGAGCCGGCATTGGGCTCGGAGAAGCCCTGGCACCAACGCACCTCGCCGCGGGTCATGGGGGTGAGCAGCTGTTTTTTCTGTGCTTCGGTGCCGAATTCCAGCAGCACCGGGCCCAGCATCCAGATACCCAGGTTGATCTGTGGCGGGCGGCACTTGAGGCGGCGCAGCTCGCTCTCGAGCACTGCGTTGTATTCGTCACTGAGCCCTGCGCCGCCGTATTCGACCGGCCATTCGGGGCAGAACCAGCCTTTGTCGCGCATGCGCTCGAACCACACTTGCGCGTCTGCACTGGGGAACTCCATCTCGCGGGCACCCCATACCATCTCGCCTTCCGGGATGGCCTTGCGCTGCGAGGGCGGGCAGTTGGCCTCAAGCCAACTGCGGGTTTGTTCTCTGAACTGGTCAATCGTGCTCATGGTTGTTCACCTGTAATTAAGACTTTCGTAGCAGCTGACGAGCAACGCGAGGCTGCGTTCGAGAACGAAGTGCGCGTAAATCCTGCAATTTCGATAGGCCTCAAGCACGGGCTGTCAGGCTTTACGACTGCTACGCAGCCGGACGCGGCCTCGTTCTACTCGTGCGCTGCTACGAAAAATCGCGTGCGGCCAGGATCAACGCTGGGTACGCGGCATGCCCAAACCGAACTGGGCAATCAGCTCGCGCTGGATTTCATTGGTGCCACCGCCAAAGGTCAGGGTCACCGAAGCACGCACTTCGTACTCCAGGTCGCCATGCAACAGGGACGCGGCAGAACCACTGCGCACCAGGCCATTGGCACCGACGATATTGCTCAGCGTGCGCAAGATTTCGATCCCCGATTCCGAGCCGTAGACTTTGGTGGTCGAGGCCAGTGCCACGTCCATGCGCTCGCGCTCAAGGTCGGCAGCAATGCGCAGGTTAATCAGGCGCATGGCCTCCAACCGGGCATAACACTGGGCCAGCCCTGCACGCACCCAGGCTTTGTCTGTCGCCCGCACGCCGTTTTCATCCGCTGCCTTGGCCCACGCCAGCACCCGGCCAAACAGCCCCACGACCTTGTCCGACCAGGCCCCCAGGCCCAACCGTTCATGGTTGAGCTGCGCGGTGATCAGCTTCCAGCCACCGTTCAGCTCGCCTACCAGCATGTCTTTGGGTACCCGTACGTTGTCGTAAAAGGTGGCCGTCGTCGGGTTGCTGGTGGTGGGGATCACCGTGGCCGAGAAACCCTCGGCCTGCGTATCGAGAATCAGGATCGACACCCCTTTGTGCCGTGGCCGCTCGGGGTCGGTACGCGCCGCCAGCCAAATGTAATCCGCCGACTCCGCGCCCGAGGTCCAGAGCTTGGCGCCGTTGACCACAAACGTGTCACCCTCAAGCCGTGCCGCGGTCTTGAGCACCGCCAGGTCACTGCCAGCATCCGGCTCGGAGTAGCCGATGGCGAAGATGATTTCCCCCGCAGCGATACCCGGCAAGAACCTGGCCTTTTGCAGTTCGGTACCGTGGGCCATCAACGCCGGCCCCACCGTGCTGATGGTCACGAACGGCAACGGCGCACCGGCAATATTGGCCTCTTCAAAAAAAATGAACTGCTCGGTGGGGCCGTAGCCCTGGCCACCGTGTTCCTTGGGCCAACCCACGGCCAGCCAGCCGTCGCGCCCCATCTGGCGGATGGTGTCACGGTACAGTTCGCCGCCCTCTTTGCCGCGCAATTGCTCACGCAGCTGCGGGGTCATCAGGTTCTGGAAGTAGTCCCGCACCTTCAGGCGCAGGGCGTGTTGTTCGGGCGTGAGGTCGACGTACATTCAGGCTGCTCCCAAAATCAGGCCGCTGGTAGGCACGCCGGTACCGGCAGTGACCAATACGTTTTCTACATGGTCGACCTGGTTGACCGCGCTGCCGCGTACCTGGCGCACAGCTTCAGCCACGCCGTTCATGCCGTGGATATAAGCCTCGCCCAATTGCCCGCCGTGGGTATTGATCGGGAACTTGCCGCCACGCGCATGGTGCCCGGCACGGATAAACTCCTTGGCTTCGCCGCGCTCGCACAGGCCGAACTCTTCGAGTTGCGGCAGCACGAACGGGGTGAAGTGGTCGTAGATCACTGCCGTTTGCAGCGCATCAGGGCCAAGGCCCGACTGGCGATACAGCTCTTTGGCGACCACACCCATTTCCGGCAGCCCGGTAATGTCATCGCGATAGAAGGAGGTCATGATCTGCTGGCCTGAGGTGATCCCCTGCGAGCCGGCCTTGATCATCACCGGCTTCTGGCGCAGGTCCTTGGCCCGCTCGGCCGAGGTAATCACCATCGCCACCGCGCCATCGGATTCCTGGCAGCAATCGAGCAGGTGCAGCGGCTCGCAGATCCAGCGCGAGGCCTGGTGCTCTTCGAGGGTGATCGGTTTGCCATAGAAAAACGCCGCCGGGTTGGTGGCGGCAAAATCGCGCACGGCGACCGCCACGCGACCGAAGTCTTGCGAGGTGGCACCGTAGGTGTGCATGTAGCGCTGGGCAAACATCCCGACCCAGGATGCCGGGGTGTGCAGGCCGTGGGGCATGTACCAGCCGTAGTTGACGTTCTCGAAGATCGGCGTCGACGCAAAGCCGTAGCTGCCACTGCCAAAGCGATACCAGGAGCGTTCGTTCATGGCGCGGTACACCACCACCACTTTGGCCACGCCGGTGGCCACGGCCATGGCCGCGTGCATGATCGGCGCACAGGCCGCTCCCCCCCCGTGGGGAACCTGGGAGAAGAACTTGACGTCCTTGCAGCCCAGCAAGCGGGCGATTTCGTATTCCGGCACCTTGTCCACCGAGTACGAGCTGAAACCCTCGACCTCGCTGGGGTCGATACCGGCGTCCTGCAGGGCTGCCAGGGTCGCTTCCAGCGCCAGGCGCAGCTCGGTGCGCCCGGAGTTTTTCGAGAATTCGGTTGCGCCCAGGCCAACAATGGCTGCGCGGCCCGAGAGTGACGATTGCGTCATGTGCGTTGTCTCCCGCGATCAGGGCAGAACCAGCGCGACCGTACCGGTCACGTGGTTGCCCATGGAATTTTTGCCGCTGAGGGTGATTTCCACCGTGCGGGTGGCCGCGTCATGGCCGGTTACCGCGCCATTGAAGGTCATGCTGTCACCGGGGTAATTCGGCGCACCGAGCTTGATTTTCAGCGAGCTAAAACGCGCCTCGGGCCCCGCCCAGCTTTCGACATAACGCTGCACCAGGCCGTTGGTGGTGAGGATGTTCATAAAGATATGCGGCGATCCCAGGGCCTGGGCCGCATTGAGGTCATGGTGGCCGGGGAAGTAGTCACGGGTGGCAATCGCGCCGCCGGTGACCAATGCCACGGTGATCGGGATGGCCAGTTCCGGCAGGGTTTCGCCGGGGCGCACGTCGTCAAAGCGCTTGGTGTTCTGCAAGGTCATATTTCCATCCCAGCTTGTCGTTATGGCTCAGCCAGTCGCCGAGGCGTTCAAGGCATGCGGCCGACCCACCCAGGGCACAGCCCAGGGCGCGGCTCCAGTAGAGAAAGCGATGCATCGGGTAGGTCAGGTCGACGCCGATGCCGCCGTGCACATGCTGGGCGTTGTGCCCGATCAAGTGTCCGGCTTCGCAGGCTTGCCAGGCAGTGGCCAGGGCTTCGCTCGGTGCCGGCAGCCCGGCGTCGAGGCGGTAGCACAGCTGCCACAAGGTGCTGCGCAGGGCTTCGAGGGCGATATGGGCGTTGGCCATACTCATTTGCACCGCCTGAAAACTGCCGATGCTGCGTTCGAACTGGCGCCGCTCGGTGACGTACTCCACAGTGCGGCGGATCTGCTCGCTGCTCACCCCCAATTGCAACGCTGCCAATGCCGCGATGGCACGCGGCTCAAGCCAGTCGAGGGCTGCGGCCGGGAGCAGGTGTTCGGCGCCAATCAGCAGGCCGTCGATATGCAGGTCGGCTATCGCTTCGCCGTGGGTCATGCGCCCGGCGACAGGCTTGATCGCCGTGTTGGCCAGTTCGATCAGCGCCAGCCGCGGCTGACCCTCGACACTCACCAGCAGCAACGCCGCCTGTGATTGCTCGGCCAGCGCCAGTGCGCCCACCTGACCGTCGATGCGCCAGCCACCGTCAGCCGCTCGAGCGTGCAAGCGCATACCCTGGGCGGTATGCAAACCGCTCAGGTCAAGCGTCAGCAGCGCCCTGCCCGCCGCGGCTTCGACGGCCCATGACGACAAAGAGGCCTGGGCAAACTGCGCCAGGGTCGCGGCCGCCAACTGGTGACGCCACAACGGCACTTGCCCCAGGGCCCCGCCCTGCGCCTGCAACACCAGCATCAGCTCGGTCATGCCCAGCCCGCTGCCCCCCTGAGCTTCCGGGATGGCCAGGGCTTGCAGCCCGGTTTCCACGCACAGCTGCCACAGGGGCTGCATATAGGCCTGTTCGCAGGTGTCGAACTGGCGCAAACGATCATCGGTGCAATAGTCGGCAAACACACTGCCGGCCATTTCTGCGATGGCGCGCTGGTCTTCGGTAAATTCGAAATCCATGCTGGCTCCCTTACTCGGCCACAGGCCGGAACATTGGCAACGTCAGCTCGCCGTCAAAGGTGTGAAATTCCAGTTGCAAGGGCTGACCGATGCGCAACTCGTCACGCGTTGCCCCCGCCAGACCGGCCACCAGCCGCACACCTTCCTCAAGCTCGATCAGGCCGATCGGGTTGGGGTGGTCGAACGGTGCGACTTCGGGGTAATGCATGATCACGAACGAATACAGGCTGGCGCGGCCGCTGGCCTGCACGCTGTCCCAGTCGAAGGAGTGGCATTCGATGCACACCGGCGCCGGAGGATGGCGCAGGGTCTGGCATTGGCTGCAGCGCTGGATCAGCAGCTTGCCCGCGTCGCAACCTTCCCAGAAAAACCGCGTGTCATCGCTCATGCCCGGCTTGGGGCGCTTGGCCGCAGGCGGGGCTTCGGCCTTGGCCGGCGCCGCTGCAACGGCATGATTATTGGCCGGGCGAAACTTGAACACGCGAAACAGCAACTGGCCCACGGCCTCGTCACCCGCTTTGTGTTCAACGAAGTAATCCATCACCAGGGTGACAAAAAAACCGGTGCCCAGGCCGGTGGTTTTCTCATCCCCCACCGACTCCAGCCGGGTGGTGTAGTAGAGCTTTTCACCCGGGCGCAGATTGCGCTCGAAGGTCAGCTCGGAGTTGACCGCAACCACCGACGGGTAGCCGTAGGACTCGATCAGCTTGAGCACTTCATAGGGGTTTTCGCGGGTCGAACCCGGGGCGTAGTTGTTCTGGTGAAAACCTTCCATGCACCACACCTGCAGCATTGCAGGCGGTGCCACCAGGCCGTCGTGGATGCTGCTGGCGGCAACCGCCGGGTCGCTGTAGAGCGGGTTGTCCACACCCATGATCTCGCACCATTGGCGGATCATCGGGGCGTTGACTTCGTCCCAGGCGTAGACGCGACCATATTCCCGCCCCACCAGGGCGCGCACGTCGGTTAGCAATTGAGAATCAGCCAAGTTCGTCTCCTGCGTGTCAAGGGCAGCGACCCGGTGGTCGCCGCTGAAGGTCGTCAGTGCGCGGCGCTGAGAAACGCCGGGCGCTCGCCGCCACCGTGCAACAACAAATTGCAGCCGCTGGCATAACCGGCCAAAGGCGAAGCGATAAACAGGCAGGCGTTGCCGATGTCCTCGGGCAGCGCCATGCGCCCGGCCGGGATCCCGGCGCTGACAGCGGCGATGCCCTGTTCGTCGCCGTAATGCAGGTGTGCCTGTTCGGTAAGCACCAGCCCCGGGCTGACCGCGACCACCCGCACTTTGGGCGCCCATTCCACGGCCAGCGATTGCACCAGGGCCAGCACCCCGGCCTTGGCTGCGCCATACGCCGCTGTGCCGGGCGATGCACGCAAGGCGCTGATGCTGCCGATAAACACGATGCAGCCACCTTCGGCCTGTTGCTGCATCAGGGCATTGGCCTGCTGGGCAACATTGAGGGGGGCGATAAGATTGAGGCGGATGATGCCTTCATGAAAACGTGGCGATACGCTGCCCGCTTCGGCCGCAGGGCTGCCACCGGCATTGTTGACCACCACATCGAGGCGACCGAAATCGGCGCGAATGCCGTCGAACAGCGCCTTGAGCGAATCCCCGTCACGCACATCGCAGGCCATGAACACGGCCTGTGCCGAACCTGCGTGAGGCAACACCTCAGGCGCTGTCCTGGCGCAGACGATGACCTGCGCGCCGGCCTGTAGAAAGCTGCAGGCAATACCGGCACCGATGCCTTTGGTACCGCCGGTAACCAGCACCACCTTACCGCTGTAGTCCAGCCCTGAGAGTTGGCCCATGACGTGCTCCTGTTCTACTGATGGAGCCACTCTAGGGGCAATCGGCGGGCTGCTCGTCGTCTGAACGGACGATGAACCACACTCGGTCGGGCGCAACAATCCAGCGCACGCTGTGGTGACAGCCCCCGTTAATGAGGAAGCCCATGTCAGACCCATCTGCCGCGCCGGTATTGCTTGAATTTCCGACCCCGGGCGTGGCCCTGCTGCGCCTTAACCGACCCCAGGCCACCAACGCCCTGAGCCTTGAATTGCAGGCGCTGTTATCACACTACTTCACGCAACTGGCGGCAGACCCTGAAGTGCGCTGCATTCTGCTAACCGGCGGTGACACGGTGTTTGCAGCAGGTGGCGATATCAACAGCATGGCGGGGGTTGGCCCCATCGATATTTACCAGCGCCATACCGAGCGGGTCTGGGCGCCGATCCAGCATTGCCCCAAACCGGTGATTGCGGCGGTGTGCGGCTATGCCTACGGCGGTGGCTGCGAGCTGGCCATGCTGGCGGACATTATTGTGGCCGGGCGCAGCGCCAGGTTTTGCCAGCCTGAAATACGCATCGGCATCATGCCGGGCATCGGCGGCACCCAGCGCCTGGTGCGAGCGGTGGGCAAGGCCAAGGCCATGCGCATGGCCCTGACCGGGCAGCCGATCAGCGCTGAAGAAGCCTGGGTAGCAGGGTTGGTCAGCAACCTGGTGGACGATGATCAGGTGCAGGCTTACGCCCTGGAGATGGCGCAAGTGATCGCGGCCATGCCGCCATTGGCGGCCGAGCAAATCAAGGAAGTGATACTGGCGGGCGTGGACGGGCCGCTGGAGACCGGCCTGGCCCTTGAGCGCAAGGCCAATGCGTTGCTGTTTGCCTCCCGGGATCAGAAGGAAGGGATGCAGGCGTTTATCGAAAAACGTGCGGCGCGGTTTGAGGGTAACTGAGCCTTTTAAAGCAAAAGCGCCCTCACCCTGGCCCTCTCCCTTAGGGAGAGGGGACTGATCGGGGGATGCTGTAGATTTTTGCCGGGCTGAAGGTATTGCACTGAATCCAGGAACGACTCACCCCGCCTGCCCTTCGAAACCACTCTGTTCAGCATCAACCCTGGCATCAACGCCCACGCGGCACTGCTTCAGGATACGCGGCCTCGCTACGCTCCTCAGCGACTACAGGAAAACCGTTGAGTTGAGAACATATCCAGCATTATTGTCCAACTGAAATTTTGGTTTCGCCATTGCGGCGAGTCCCTGAATGAGGGGCATTCGCGTCGTCTGGACAATCGCATGGCAACAGCAAAAGCAAAAATCTCAAACAACACCAACCCCCCTGTGGGAGCGGGCTTGCCCGCGATGGCAGCACTTTGGTCATCCAGGTAGAACGAGGTGCCTGCATCGCGGGCAAGCCCGGCTCCCACAGAGAACATATGTCGGTCGCCAATCCCACATTCAAACAGGCCGGTCGGCCGCCTCAGGGGCTTTTGATCTACCCGCCCCATCGGGAGGCCGAGTGGAGGTTCTGCGCAGTGGGCCTCCCGGCATGGATGCCGGGAGAGCCGCGATGGGCCATGGATGGCCCGTGGCGGCGTGCCCACGGAGCTAACCTGCACGAGGGAACCTGAGCGCAGCGAAGGCCGTACGCCAGGGGCAAGCCTTTTTGGTGGGCCTGTCCCGTGACAACGGACGCCAAGAAGCGACACTTAAATCGTTCTCTTGGAGGTTGCCATGTATCCATCTACTCGCCGTAACTATACCGATGAGTTCAAGACTCAAGCGGTTGCGCTGGCTGAAAGCGTTGGCAGAACCGAAGCGGCCCGCCAGCTAG
>Ga0302347_1001247_pt1 | contig 31505 bp, 27 predicted proteins | sample PhyWR1_FD_202178 | JGI IMG/M metagenome (GOLD analysis project Ga0302347, IMG submission 202178) | Leaf surface microbial communities from wheat plants in UC Gill Tract Community Farm, Albany, California, United States - DLSL W.R1 (v2)... | ecosystem: Host-associated > Plants > Phyllosphere >... | reverse complement strand
CTGCTGTCGATGAAAGACAACAACCAGAGCGCCAACATCCGCGCGCTGGTCGAAGCCGGCGTGCGCTCGTTCAAGATCGAAGGCCGCTACAAGGACATGGGCTATGTGAAGAACATCACCGCCTACTACCGCCAGCGCCTCGACGACGTGCTCGAAGACCGCCCGGACCTGGCCCGCGCCTCCAGTGGGCGCACTGTGCATTTCTTCCTGCCCGACCCGGAAAAAACCTTCCACCGTGGCAGCACCGACTATTTCGTCACCGACCGCAAGGTCGACATTGGCGCCTTTGACACCCCGACCTTCACCGGCCTGCCGGTGGGTGTGGTGGAAAAAGCCGGCAAGCGCGACCTGCAAGTGATCACCCATGAGCCGCTGTCCAACGGCGACGGCCTCAATGTGCTGGTCAAGCGTGAGGTGGTGGGTTTCCGCGCCAACATCGCCGAAGCCAAGGGCGAGTTCGAGGAAGACGGCCAGAAGCGCTACCGCTACCGCGTCGAGCCAAACGAAATGCCGGCCGGCCTGCACCAGCTGCGCCCGAACCATCCGCTGAACCGCAACCTCGACCATAACTGGCAACAGGCGCTGCTCAAAACCTCCTCCGAGCGTCGTATCAGCCTGACCTGGCTCGCCCGCCTGCGTGAAGACCAGCTGGAAGTCACCGCCACCAGCGAAGAAGGCATCAGCGCCAGCGTCACCCTGCCCGGCCCGTTCGGCGTGGCCAACAAACCGGAACAGGCCCTGGACACCCTGCGCGACTTGCTCGGCCAACTGGGTACCACCGAATACCACGCGACGAACATCGCGCTGGATGCGCCGCAGGCGTTCTTCATTCCCAACTCGCAGCTCAAGGCATTGCGCCGCGAAGTGATCGAAGCCCTGACCGCCGCCCGCGTAGCTCAGCACCCACGTGGCGGGCGCAAGGCCGAAACCACGCCACCGCCGGTGTACCCGGAAGCGCACCTGTCGTTCCTGGCCAACGTCTACAACCAGAAGGCCCGCGACTTCTACTACCGCCACGGCGTCAAGCTGATCGACGCGGCCTTTGAAGCCCATGAAGAAACCGGCGAAGTGCCGGTGATGATCACCAAGCACTGCCTGCGTTTCTCGTTCAACCTGTGCCCTAAACAGGCCAAGGGCGTGACGGGGGTGAAAACCAAGGTCGCGCCGATGCAGTTGATCCATGGCGATGAAGTGCTGACCTTGAAGTTCGACTGCAAGCCGTGCGAAATGCATGTGGTGGGCAAGATCAAGGGGCATATCCTCGGCCTGCCGCAGCCAGGTAGTACGGTGGAGCATTTCAACCCGGAAAACATCATCTTCCAGGGTACGCACTAGCCTTTGGGGAGCGGGGCCACCACCAGCCCCGCTGCAACCCGGCTGCCGCCAGCAGGATCGCCGCCACACCCAGCCATTGCAGCCAACCGAGGCGATGGCCAAAGGCAATCCAGTCCACAAGAATCGCCGCAATCGGGTAGATAAACGACAGCGCGCCGGTCAGGGCCGTCGGCAGTTTCTGGATCGCGCCGTACAACAACACGTACATTAAACCGGTGTGCACCACGCCCAGCGTCACCAAGGCTGCCCAGGCATTGGTCGATACCGGCAGGCTGTTCCAGGGCACCAACGGCGCCAGCAATACCGCGCCGGTGCTCACCTGGATCAACGCCATCAAGTGCGGCGGCACTGCTTTCAGACGTTTGATGATCAGCGCCGCAATCGCGTAGAGGAACGCCGCGCCCAACGCCAACGCGATGCCTGCCAGGTAATCGTCACCGGTGGGTTGATCGCCATGGGCCGTGACAATCGCCAACATGCCCATAAAGGCCACTCCCAGCCACGCGAGTTTTTGCACGGTGATCCTTTCACCCAGAAACACCGCCGCCAGCAGCACCAGCATGAACGGCTGCACGTTGTACACCGCCGTGCTGATGGCGATGGACGCTCGCGAGTAAGACTCGAACAGCAGCAGCCAATTGCCGACGATGGCCACGCCGCTGAGCATCGCCAGGCCCAACTTGGCCCAACTGAGCAGGTCCAGCCGCAGATAACCCAACAGCGCACACACCAGCAACAGCGTCAACGCGCCGATCACGCAACGCCAGAACACCACTTCGATCACCGATACGCCCGACACCAGCACAAACCAGCCAATGGTGCCCGAGATCAGCATCGCGGCGACCATTTCCCACGACCCGCGACGGATGGATGTGTCCATGTTTCATGCTCCTCAAGTGAGGCACAAGTATGGCAATCTGGCGGGCAGCGGCTCCAGCGCCTAAAAAAGGCCGGCGAGCCAAATCACCTTTATTAATTAGGCGCAGAGCATGATTGACACCATCGACCAGCAACTCATCGCCGCCTTGATGGACGACTCGCGGCTGTCGCTCAAGGCCTTGGCGGGCATCACCGGGCTGTCCTCGCCAAGCGTTGGCGAGCGCTTGCGCCGTCTCGAAGAACGCGGTGTGCTCACCCACTACACCGTCGATATCGACCCCACGCACTTCGGCTACCTGCTGCAAGCCATCGTGCGCATCCGGCCGTTGCCCGGCAAGTTGCAGGAGGTAGAACGCCAGATCCAGGCCATCCCCGAGTTCACCGAATGCGACAAGGTTACCGGCGACGACTGCTTTATTGCGCGCCTGCATGTGCGCAGCATGGATCAGTTGGACACCCTGCTCGATCGCCTCAACGTCTATGCCGAAACCAACACTGCCATCGTCAAGAAAACCCCGGTAAAACGCCGCCTGCCGCCGCTGGCCGACAGCTGATCACCCATCAGCCGTGCAGCGCCTGTGCCGCGCCCAGCAGCCCCTGGAACTTGCCATACCGCGCCTGCAGCAGCGTGTGTTGCGCCGCATCCGGCAGGTACCGCGCCTTCACCGGCATACCTGCCAACGAAACCACGCCTATCGCCATAAACCCCAGCTTGGCTGCCCCGACACACGCGCTCAACTCGCTACCGTGCAAGGTGAAGATTTCCCGTTGCAGGATATTTGCCAGCAACTGCGCCCAGTACTCACTGCGCGCGCCGCCGCCCACCAGGGCGCATGAAGTCACATCCGCGCCGGTCGATTGCACCGCACGCAACGCGTCTAGCAGGCCAAAACCCACGCCTTCCATCACCGCATAACCAAGTATGGCTGGCGTGCAATCATGGCCCAGGCCCATAAAGCCGCCGCGCAGCAACGGGTCGTTATGGGGCGTGCGCTCGCCGGCGAGGTATGGCAGAAACAACGGTGTGTCCAATGGCACGGGTTGGCTGATCGGCAATTGCGCCTGTACGTGGTCCAGCAGGGTTTGCTCGTCCGGCGTGCCGGTCAGCCGCGTGACCCAGCGCAGGCAACTGGCGCCGGCCAGCATGGCGCCCATGGTGTACCAGCGGTTGGGCAGCGCGTGGCAAAAGCTGTGCACCGCGCTGGCCGGGTTGCCGGCCGCGTGGTCGGTGACCGCGACAATCGCCGCGCTGGTGCCCAGGGTGATAAAGCCGTCGCCGGCATTGATGGCGCCGATGCCCACCGCCGCCACCGGGTTATCACCGCCACCGCCGGCAATCACCACCTCGGGCGACAGGCCCAGGCGTGCCGCAGCGCTTGTATTGAGCGCCGCACTGGCCGCGCCGCCCTCCACCAGGCGAGGCATCTGCTGGAGTGTCAGGCCCGTGGCGTGCAGCATCGGGCTGAACCACTCACGCTGCGCCACGTCCAGCCACAAGGTGCCGGCAGCGTCGGACATTTCGCTGATGCGCTCGCCACTCAGGCACAGGCGCAGGTAATCCTTGGGCGACAGCACGCAGTCAATCGCCGCGAACACCTCGGGTTCGTGGCGTTGCAGCCACAGCAGTTTCGGCGCAGTCAGCCCGGCCATCGGCAAGCTGCCGGTGACCTCGGCAAAGCCCACGCCGAGGGCCTCAGCCTCGGCCATGGCGCGCGAGTCATCCCACAGGATCGCCGGGTACAACACCCGGTCGTCGTCGCCCAGCAGCACCGCACCGTGCATCTGCCCGGACAGGCCGATGCACGCCACACGGGCATAGGCATCGTGGGCGCGCAGTTGGTCGAGTGCCTGCAGGCAGGCTTGCCACCAGTCTTGTGGTGCCTGCTCGGACCAGCCGCTGTGGCGCCGCGACACGTTCAGGCGCACACCGGCGTGGGCCAGTACTTGGCCGTCTGCATCCATGAGGATGGCCTTGAGTTCCGAGGTGCCGAGGTCGATGCCGAGGGATACAGGAGAGTTCATACGCAGGTCATTCCAATCAGAGACAGCCACATGAATTACGCACTTGCAGGGTCGGCGCCAGGCGCACGCTGCGGGCCGGCGCCGTTGGCAAGGCCATGCGCTGCAGCAACAGCTCGACCGCTTGCGCGCCCAACGCCTGCACGGGCTGGGCGATCAAGGTCAGGCGCGGGACAAAAAAATCTGCCCAGTCAAAATCATCGAAACCCACCAGAGCCATCTGCCCCGGTACGTCGAGTTGCGCGTCACGCAAAGCGTGCATCGCACCGAGGGTCATCAGGTTGTTACCGGCCATGATCGCCGTCGGCGGGGCTGCCAGGCCCAGCAACTGCACCGTGGCCTGCCGTGCCGGCTCGGTGTTGGAGCCGCCGTTCACCAGCAGTTGCGGATCAAACGCCAACCCCGCCGCCTGCAACGCTGCGCGATAGCCGGCAACGCGCTCGTCCGTGGTACTGAACCCGGTACGCCCGGCGATAAAGCCGATGCGCCGATGCCCGTGGCTGATCAAGTGTGCAATCAGGGCCTGGGTGGCTTGGGCATTCTCCACCCCGACCTGATCGAACTGCTCGCTCATCATCCGATCCACCAGCACCGCAGGCATCTCGTTGGCCTGCAAATACTCCAGGGCCATCGAGCCGTTCGACGGCGCCAGCACAATGCCGTCGACCCGCCGATGATGCAGCGCCGTGACCACCCGCAGCTCCTGCTCCGGGTCGTCGTGGGTGTCGACAAACAGCATCATGTAGCCGTGTTTGGCGCACGCGGTTTCAATCGCGTGCACCGTTTCACTGAAGTAATGGTTGGACAGTGCCGAGATCGCCACGCCAATCGTGTTGGTACTGGAGCGGGCCAGCGAGCGCGCCAGCGTGTTGGGGATATACCCCAACGCCTGGATCGCTTGCTGTACCGCCTGCACCGTGGCCGGGCTGACCTTGCGCGTGCCGTTCAACACATGGGACACGGTCGACGCCGACACCCCCGCCCTGCTTGCCACGTCATCCATGGTGACCACGGCGCGTTTCCTCTCACTGAATCAATGTTTACTCGACCAGCCGCTGTAGGTAGCCACGTTATCGCGGGTGATGAGTTTTGGCGTGAGCAGGGTAACCGCTTGGGCCGGGGCTTTGTCGTTGAGGATGTCATTGCCGACGTTCACTGCGGTCTGGGCCATGGACCATGGGTCCTGGCTGGACGACGCCTGGATCTGCGTGTCGGTTTTCAGCGCGTTCTCGATATCCGGTGCGCCGTCCACCGAGGTAATGATGATGCCGCTGCGCTTGAGTTGCTTGGCCGCCAGGTCGCTGCCGATGGCTTGCGGGTCATTGATCGCAAACAGGCCGTCGATTTTCGGGAAGCGCGTGAGGTAACCCTGCATCACGTTCAGGCCGCCTTCGCGCGAGCCTTTGCCATCCTGGTCGTCGGACAGCACCTTGATATCCGGCGCGCCGGCCAGGGCCGCCTTGCAGCCTTTGACGCGGTCGGTCACGGCGGTCACTTGCGGGCCGTTCTGGATAATCACATTGCCCTTGCCCGCGAGCTTGTCCACCAGGAACTGGCAGGCCAGCTTGCCGGCTTCGACGTTGTCGGTCTGCACGGTGGCGTTCACGCCTTTGGCGTCTACGTCCACGGCGACCACGACAATCCCTGCATCCCGGGCTTTTTTGATCGCCGAGGCCATCGCCGACGGGTCGACGGCATTGATCAGGATCAGGTCGACCTTGGAAGAGATAAAGTTATCGATCTGCGAAAACTGCTTGCTCAAGTCATAGTCGGCCGACACCGAGGTGACCTTGACGTTGGGGTTCAGCTCCTTGGCCCGGGCGCTGGCGCCATCGGCCAGGGTCACGAAGTACGGGTTGCCCAGCGAGCCCATGCTGATGCCGAGGGCTTTGAGCTCACGGGCTTCGACGGCTTGGGACATCAGGGCTGCCAAGGCAATAACGGGAAAGATACGTTTGAAGTTCATGCCGGTCTCTCTTGTGATTGTTGTTGGAGTGAAATCAGGTCCGGGCCCCGGACTGGCGATAGCGATCCAGCGCGACCGCGCCAATGATCACGATGCCCTTGATGATGTATTGCCAGATATCCGACACCCCCAGCAGCACCAGGCCGTTGGTGAGCACCGCGATAATCAGTGCGCCGATCAGCGTGCCGCCGATGGTGCCGACGCCGCCGGTAAAACTGGTGCCGCCGAGGATCACCGCGGCAATCGCGTCCAGCTCGTAGGACTGCCCGAGTTGCAGGCCATTGGCGGCGAACAGGCGCGACGCGCTCATCACCGCGCCCAGCCCGGCCAACGCACCGGACATCGCGTAGACAAACAGCAGCACCTTCCACACCTTGATCCCCGACAGCCGCGCGGCCTCCGGGTTGCCGCCCACCGAGTAGATCTGCACGCCCATCACCGTGCGACGCAGGATGAACCACGACAGCGCCACCACCGCCACGGCGATCACCACCAGCCAGGGCACGCCGAGGATCGAGTCATTGCCGATAAACGCGAACGGCAGGTCGGGGTTGAACACGGTTTTGTCGTCGGCCAACAGCCGCGCCAACCCGCGCATGGCGGTCAGCGCGCCGAGGGTGACGATAAACGGCGGCAGGCGCATAAAGGCGATCAACCCGCCGTTGACCAGGCCCAGCAACAGGCCAAAGCCAATCCCGGCGGCAATCCCGAACATGCCGAACTGCGGCGACATCGACGCCTGCAACGCCACCACCGCCGACGCGGCGAGGATCGCGCCCACCGACAGGTCGATGCCCGCCGTAAGGATCACAAAGGTCATGCCCGCCGCCAGTACCACGTTCACCGAGGCCTGCTGGGTGATGATCGACAGGTTCTGTACGGTCAGAAAGTTCTCGCTGGCCAGGGCAAAGCCCACCAGCAGCAAGACCAGCACCGGCAGCATGCCGACCGTGCGCATCAGTTCGCGTACGCGCTCGGCCTTGCCAGTTGTTGCAATCATCGAATCAGCCATGGGCCACCACCTGATCGCCACCGGTGGCGAGGTCAATAATACGTTCCTGGGAAATGACGTGGCCCGAGGCCCCGCCGACTTCGGCCACCAACTGGCCTTCGCGCATGATCAACACGCGGTCGCACGTGCCGATGATTTCCGGCAACTCGCTGGAGATCACCACAATGCCCACACCGGCCTGGGCCAGTTGATTGATGATGCGGTAGATCTCGGACTTGGAGCCGATGTCCACGCCTCGTGTGGGTTCGTCGAGGATCAGCACATGCGGCTTGACCTCCAGCAGCCGCGCCAGCAGCACCTTTTGCTGGTTGCCACCGGAGAGTGAACCGACATTGACCTTGCCCGACGCTACCCGAATCGACAGTGACTTGATCGCGTCATTCGCACGTTGCCTGGCGTGGCTGCGGTCTAGCACGCCGCCGGCATGCGCGTCCGGCACACAGGCGCAGACATTGATGTTGTCGGCCACGCTCATGTCGAGGAACAGCCCCTGGGCCTTGCGATCTTCGGTGAGGTAGACCACGCCGGCGCGGATCGCATCCGCCGGGGTGCGCAGTTGGGTGACGGTCTTGCCGACCACTTCAAGGGTGCCGCTGGTGCGCGGGTCGGCGGCGAAGATCAGCCGCGCCAGCTCGGTGCGCCCTGCCCCGACCAGCCCGGCAATGCCCAGCACTTCACCGGCATGCAGGTCGAAACTGCAGTTGCGCACGCGTTTGCCGTCGGCCATGTCGCGCACGCGCATCACCACGTTGCCGGGGTTGTAGGCCGCGTGCTCCTTCTTGTAGAAGCCGGACAGGTCGCGGCCCACCATCATCTTTACCAGCACCTCGGCCGACAGTGCATCACGGGTCAGCTCGCCAATGTACTGGCCGTCGCGCAGCACCGAAACGCGGTCCGACAGCTCGTAGATCTCCGCCATGCGGTGGCTGATATAGATGATCGCCAGGCCCTGGCTGCGCAGTTGCTTGATCAGCGCAAACAGGCGGTCGGTCTCACGAGACGACAGCGGCGTGGTCGGCTCATCCATCACCAGGATCCTGGCGTGGGCATGCAGGGCACGGGCGATTTCCACCAGTTGGCGCTCGGCAATCGACAGGCTGCTGACTTTGGTTGCGGGAGTGAACTCGGCGCCCAGGCGTTGCAGCACCTCTACGCAGCCGGCCTGCATGCCCTTGCGGTCGATGGTCCAGCCGCGGCGCAGTTCGCGGCCCAGGTAGATGTTTTCGGCCACGCTGAGGTTCGGGCACAGGCTCAGTTCCTGATAGATCACGGCGATGCCTAGGGCTTTGGCGGTGGCGGGATTGTAAGTGGCGATGGGTTGGCCGCCGATGCGGATTTCACCGCCGGGGTCGGCCTGGTAGGCGCCGGAGAGGATTTTCATCAAGGTGGATTTGCCGGCGCCGTTCTCCCCCATCAAGGCGTGGATTTCGCCGGGGTAGACCTTCAGGCCGACAGCTTTGAGCACGCGCAAACCGTTGAAGGTTTTGCTGATGCCCTGCATCTCAAGCAAGGGTTCAAGGCTCATGGATGAGCTCCTGGATTTATTATTTTTGTAATCGAGTGCCGCCGACTCTAATGCAGATACATTTGCTTACGCAAGCGCTTGCGCCTGCCAATAATCCGCTAGTGAAACGTTTCATCAGTGAAGAATATCTATTTCTATCCAAATGAGTGGCACTGCATTCAAAAAGGTGTTTCGCGCCATCCAAAGGCCATATCTCTGCTATTGTCCAAGTACCTCATCTCCTCCTCGTCGCTTCCCAGCGATCTTCTGTGAGCATGCTCTGCGCCATCGCCTACGCCGATGGCGGGTCTGAATGTCACGGAACCTCCCAGCGATGGATACACCGTTAACCCACCCTGGCCAGTCGCGTGCCGAAAAAATCGTCGAGTTCAAACGGCAGAAAACCCTGCTCAAGACCGGCGCGCTGCAAGACGCGATCTTCAACAGCGCCTATTTCTCGAGCATTGCCACCGACGAAAAAGGCGTGATCCAGATTTTCAACGTCGGTGCCGAACGCATGCTCGGCTATGCCGCCGCCGATGTGGTCAACCGCATCACCCCGGCCGACATCTCCGACCCCGCCGAGCTGATCACCCGCGCCGCCGCCCTCAGCCTGGAACTCGACACACCCATCACCCCAGGCTTTGAAGCCCTGGTGTTCAAGGCCTCGCGCGGCATCGAAGACATCTACGAGCTGACCTACATCCGCAAGGACGGCAGCCGCCTGTCGGCGATGGTCTCGGTGACCGCACTGCGCAACCGCAGCGACACCATCATCGGCTACCTGCTGATCGGCACCGACAACACCGCGCGCAAACAGGAAGAAGCCGAGCGCAAAGGCTTTGAGCGCGCGCTGGAAGAAAAGAACTTGGAGCTGGAACACGCCAGCCACATGAAGTCGGAGTTCCTCGCCACCATGTCCCATGAGCTGCGCACGCCGCTGAATGCGGTGATCGGCTTCTCCGAGGCGCTCAAGGATGGCCTGGTCGGCGATATGACCGAGGTGCAGCGCGAATACATCGGCGACATCTTCACCAGCGGCCAGCACCTGCTGTCGCTGATCAACGACATTCTCGACCTGTCCAAGGTCGAGGCCGGGATGATGGACCTGGAACTCGAAGCCGTGGAGCTGTCGGGCCTGTTGGCCAACAGCCTGTTGATCGTGCGTGAAAAAGCCGCCCTGCAGCGCATCCAGTTGAAGCTGGACAGCCAGGGCGACTTTGGCTGCCTGGAGCTGGACCTGCGCAAGACCAAGCAGATCGTCTACAACCTGCTGGCCAACGCGGTGAAGTTCAGCGAGCACGGCAGCTCGGTGACCCTGGCGGTGCGCGAGGTCAGCCGCGATCAGGTCGGCCTGGTGCCCGGCGACTGGCCGGTGCACAGCTTCGCCCTGCCCCCCAGCGCGCACCAGCAGTTCCTGGAATTGAGCGTCAGCGACACCGGCATCGGCATTGCGCCGGATGACATGGGCAAGCTGTTCAAGGCCTTCAGCCAGATCGACAGCAGCCTGGCGCGCAAATTTGAAGGCACCGGGCTGGGCCTGGCGATGGTCAAGCAACTCACCGACCTGCACGGCGGCAGCGTTGCCGTGGCCAGCCGTGCAGACCTTGGCGCACGCTTTGTGGTGTGGCTGCCGCTGCACCGGGCGACGGAGGCTGCCGACACATGGCCGAAATCCTGATCGTCGAAGACAACGAGGCGAATATGCGCCTGGCGCGCCTGCTGCTGGTGAACGCCGGGCATAGCGTGCTGTGGGCCGCCGACGGCGAAACCGGCCTGACCCTGGCCCGCGCGAAACAACCGGCGCTGATCCTGATGGACATTCAATTGCCCGGCATGGACGGCCTGGCCGCGACCCGGCTGCTCAAGCAAGACCCACACACCGCGCACATCCCGGTGATCGCGCTGACGGCCATGGCCATGAAGGAAGACCGCGAAAAAACCCGCCTGGCCGGTTGCGATGCGTATGTGATCAAACCGCTGCGTTACAAAGAGCTGTACCAAGTGATCGACACCCTGCTGAACCCCACCAATACACCGCCTACATGAGTCCTCTCCATGGCCAGCTCACCCGCAACGCTGTTGATCGTTGATGACGAACCCCAGGTTCGCAAGCTGTTGGAAACCCTGCTGCGCCATGAGGGCTACGAAACCCTGAGCGCGAGCAACGGTGAAGAAGCCTTGCGGTTGGTGGCGCAACAGCCGCCGGACCTGGTGCTGCTGGACATCATGATGCCCGGCATGGACGGCTACGAAGTCGCCAGCCAGCTCAAGGGCAACCCCGCCACGGCGAATATCCCGATCATTATGCTCTCGGCCTTGAGTGAATCCAGCGCGCGGGTCAGTGGCCTGGAAACCGGCGCCGAGGAATTTATCAGCAAGCCTATAGAGCGCGTCGAACTCTGGCTGCGGGTGCGCAACCTGCTGCGGCTCAAGGCCCATGGCGACCAGTTGCAGAAACACAGCCAGATGCTCGAACAGCAGCTGCAACAACACACCGACGAACACGCACGGCTGGACGTGCACGACCTGGCCCGCCTCGAACTGGAAAAAGCCCTGCGCCTGGCCGTTGAGCGCGAAGAATTCGCCCTGCATTACCAACCCAAGGTCGAGTTGGCCGGCGGCGCCGTGTGTGCCCTGGAAGCCCTGCTGCGCTGGGATCGGCCCGGTTATGGCGCAGTATCGCCGGCCGTGTTTGTACCGGTGCTGGAAAGCCTGGGGCTGATCGTGCCGGTGGGCCGCTGGGTGATCGACCGCGTGTGCCGGCAGATCGCTGAATGGCAACGCAGCGCCATCGGGCCGATTGAAGTCTCGGTGAACGTCTCCGGCCATCAACTGATCGAGGGTGACCTGATCGCCGACATCGCCCAGAGCCTGGCCGACCACGGCGTTGATGCCCATTGGCTGGAGGTCGAGTTGACCGAAGGTTCGCTGATGGAAAACACCCAGCACACCATCACGGGTCTGCAACGCTTGCGCGCCATGGGTGTGAAAATCTCCATCGACGACTTTGGCACCGGCTACTCCAGCCTGGCCTACCTGCGCCGGTTCCCCATCGATACGTTGAAGATCGATATCGCGTTTATCCGCGAAGTCACCAGCAACCCGCAGGATGCGGCGATTACCCGCACCATCATTGAACTGGCCCATAGCCTGGATCTGCGCGTGGTGGCCGAAGGTGTCGAAACCCAGGCGCAGCTGGCGTTCCTCAAAGCGGCGGGCTGTGACCAGATCCAGGGTTACCTGTTCAGCCGGCCATTGCCGATGGCCGAGCTTGAGCGGCTACTTATGGAAAAAAGCGGGTTGGTCGGACCGTAGCAACTTAAACCCGGTGCACCTGTGGGAGGGGGTTTGCTCCCTCCCACATTTGGATCAGTGCCAGGCTGGATATTGCGCGTTGGCGTTGGCCGCGTCGTTGATGTCCGGAGTACGACAAATCGCATTGAACCTGCGTACGGCCAGGCCCCTCAAACCTGGATAGACCACGGCCTGGGGCTCGCTCGATGACGTTCATCCTATGGTTGGCCGTACTGGGCGCAGTGCTGTTGACCCTCGCCCTCACCTCCTCCTACTTGCGCTGGATGCCGGTGACCACCTCGGCGGTCTGCCTGTTGCTGGGCATCGGCATCGGCCCGTTGGGCGTTGACCTGCTGCATCTGGATATCAAGGGTTCTGCGCGCTGGATGGAGCACCTCACCGAAGTCGCGGTGCTGTTTTCGCTGTTCGTCAGCGGGCTCAAGCTGCGTCTGCCGCTCAAGCACCGCACCTGGCGCATTGCGTTCGGCATGGCCGGGCCGGTGATGTTGCTGACTATCCTCGGCATCTGCGCGGTGCTGCATTACCTGTTCGAGTTGTCCTGGGGCGTGTCGCTGTTGGTCGGCGCCATTCTGGCACCGACTGATCCGGTGTTGGCGGGGCTGGTTCAGGTCAACAACGCCCAGGACTACGACGCGCTGCGCTTCGGCCTGTCCGGGGAAGCGGGCCTGAACGACGGCACGGCCTTTCCCTTTGTGATCTTTGCGCTGTTGTTCATGCAGCACGGCGGGTTTGATGGCGACTGGTTCGGCGGTTGGGTGCTCAAGAACCTGTTGTGGGCGGTGCCGGCCGGGCTGTTGACGGGTTACTGGATGGGCCGGGGCATCGGCCGCATGACCCTGTGGCTGCGCATCACCAACAGTGACAGCACGCTGTCACCGAATGACTACCTGACCCTGGCACTGATCGCCCTCGCCTACGTGGCGGCCGAGGCGGTGGGCGGTTATGGCTTTCTGTCGGTGTTTGCCGCCGGGCTTGGCCTGCGCCAGGCGGAGTTCAGGTCTACCGGCCATTCACAGACCCCCTCGGAGCACCTGGCATTGCCGGTGGTGGGCCACCTGGAAGTGGAGCCGGAACGCGCCCTGCAGGGCGATGTGAGCGACCTTCAAGACACACAGATCGCCGCCGGCGTGATGATGGGCGACATGCTCTCGTTCGGCAGCCTGGTGGAGCGCTCGATGGAAGTGTTTCTGGTCACGGTGCTGGGGGTGGTGCTGGCCAGCCACTGGGATTGGCGCGCGTTGCCGGTGGCGGCGCTGCTGTTCTGGGTGATCCGCCCACTCAGTGTGTTTGCCATGCCCTGGGGCCGGCTGATCGATCGGCAGCAGCGCGGCCTGATGGGTTGGTTCGGTATTCGCGGGATCGGCAGCATTTACTACCTATTCTACGCGCTCAACCATGGGCTGATCGGCACCAGCAGCACGGTGGCGGTCAACCTGACCCTTTCGGTGATCGCCTTGAGCATCGTCGTTCATGGCCTCAGTACCCAGCCGATGCTGGCGTGGTATGAACGACGTGCCAAGGTAAATACTCAGTCCTGATCTTCGGTGTTGCCTACATCCGCCGCTTCATCCAGATCATTGAGCGGCACCTCTGCATCATCCATCAGCGATCCGGGATCTTCATTGCCCGGATCGTTGAGTTCTTCTTCCAGTTCTTTGGACATGACCGTCTCCTCTAACCGCCTTGGGTATCGATATCGGCATCGGTTTCAGGCTTGGGCTCGCGCTCGGGCTCGAAGTCTGGACTGTAGTCGTTTTCCTTCGCCTTGGGGTCGGCGTCAGGTTTTGGATCTTTGGGTGCATCGGCCGCTGTGCCGGGGGCCGGCTCGCCGCCGTCGATGGCGGGGTCGTTACGGCCACTGACTTGGGGATCGTTGTCTGTGCTCATGGCTCACCTCGTGTGAAAACGCAACCTGCGTTTAATTAAGGTCGCGCGCAGGTGGGCGAAGTTCCAATTGCTTAAGAACCCGGATTATCCACCTGGATGTAAAACGCGTAGGCCCCCAGCAACACCCAGAACACCATAAACAGCCACGGCGCACGCATCGAGAACAGCAGCGACTTGCGGTAGCCCTTGTGGGACGACTCCACCTCGGAAAACAGCGGCGACTCATCGTAGGCCAGGCCCATCACCGGCTCGCTGCGTAGCAGTTCGCTCTGCTTGTAGTGCCAGTGGTCGATGATTTCGTAGGCGGCGCGAATGCCCGGCCAGGCGTTCAGCGAACTGAGAATGCCGAGCAAGGCCAGGAACACCGGCACCACCAGGGTGAACAGCTTGCCCCACTCCGGGTTGAGGTTGCCCATGCCGGACACGAAGGCGATCACCAGGAACGACTGCGCGGTGAGGTAGGCGTCGGTGCGGTTGGCAAGGATGGTGGTTTCGTACTGGATTTCGCGTCGGTAGAAGTCCAGGCGGTCCTTGGGCGAGCCGAAGATCTTGGCGTTGTGTTCGCTGTGGTCGTCCAGAGTCGATTCCGGCGTGTTGGGTGAAATGATTCTGGGCACATCCGTGCTCCATGCGGGGGCTGAGGCTGTTTAGAAGAATGGGTGCTGGGTGAAGTTCAAGTTTGTTCATGCACCAAGTTAGAGCGGTGAGTGCGCTTGTGGCGAGCGGGTTTACCTGGACTGCGCAGCGCTCGGGCTTTTTTTGGGGCCGCTGCGCAGCCCAGCGCGGGCAAGCCCGCTCGCCACATAAGCGTGCTCGGCAAAAAGTCCTTTCCGGCACAACCATTGCTTTATCCATTCATCTGCCCGGAAACAGGAGCATTCGTTACCCCCCGACCCAGAGCCGACCCCATAAGAAAGTAAGGACCAGGTCTGTTGGCACCATCAGCCACGGGCTCATAAAAAATGCGGTTTTTTAAGCGGCAGTGCCACCCAAGCTTCCCTGGGCACTGACAAGGTACTGGAATGGCTCGATCTTTCTTTGATGAAATGAATGACGCAAACGGCAAGTGCCGTGCGCACTATCAGGATTTCTCCCGCTGGCTGGCCAACACGCCGCCGGAACTGCTGGCCCAGCGTCGGCGCGAAGCCGATTTGCTGTTCCATCGCGCCGGGATCACCTTCACCCTCTATGGCGACGAGCAAGACACCGAACGCCTGATCCCTTTCGACATCATCCCGCGCAGCATCCCCGCCAGTGAATGGAGCGTGATCGAACGCGGCTGCATCCAGCGCGTCAATGCGCTGAACATGTTCCTGGCCGACATCTACCACGACCAGCGCATCATCAAGGCCGGGATCATTCCCGCCGACCAGGTGCTGGGCAACGAGGGCTACCAGAAGGCCATGGTCGGTCTGGACCTGCACCGCGACATCTACTCGCACATTTCCGGTGTCGACCTGGTGCGCGACGGCGACGGCACCTACTACGTGCTCGAAGACAACCTGCGCACTCCCAGCGGCGTGAGCTACATGCTCGAAGACCGCAAGATGATGATGCGCCTGTTCCCCGAAGTGTTCGCCAAGCAGCGCATCGCGCCGGTGGACCACTACCCCAACCTGCTGCTCAAAACCCTGAAAAGCTCCAGCCGCCTGGACAACCCCAACGTGGTGGTACTCACCCCGGGCCGCTTCAACAGCGCGTTTTTCGAGCACGCGTTCCTGGCCCGGGAAATGGGCGTGGAACTGGTGGAAGGCGCCGACCTGTTCGTGCACGACCTCAAGGTGTTCATGCGCACTACCGACGGCCCCAAGGCCGTGGATGTGATCTACCGACGCATCGACGACGCGTTTCTCGACCCGCAGGCGTTCAACCCCGACTCGATGCTCGGCGTGCCTGGGCTGGTGGCCGCGTATTGCGCCGGCAATGTGGTGCTGGCGAATGCCATCGGCACCGGCGTGGCCGATGACAAGTCGATCTACCCCTACGTGCCCGCGATGATCAAGTTTTACCTGGATGAAGAACCCATCCTGCAAAACGTGCCGACCTTCCAGTGCCGCAAGCCGGATGAGCTGTCCCACGTACTGGCCAACCTGGCGGAACTGGTGGTCAAGGAAACCCAGGGCTCCGGCGGCTACGGCATGCTGGTGGGCCCGGCCTCCACGGCGGCCGAAATCGAAGACTTCCGCCAACGCATCAAGGCGCGCCCGCATGCGTATATCGCCCAACCGACCCTGAGCCTGTCCACCTGCCCCACCTTTGTCGAAAACGGCATCGCGCCCCGGCACATCGACCTGCGGCCCTTCGTGCTCTCCGGCAAGGAAACCCGCCTGGTGCCCGGCGGCCTCACGCGGGTGGCCCTGCGTGAAGGCTCGTTGATCGTCAACTCGTCCCAAGGCGGCGGAACCAAGGACACCTGGGTGGTGGAGGGCTGAGTATGTTGAGTAGAACCGCAGCAGATCTGTACTGGATGTCGCGTTACCTGGAGCGCGCCGAGAACCTGGCGCGCATGCTTGAAGTCAGTTATTCGCTGTCGCTGATGCCCCAGGCCGGGCGCAGCGATGGCCTGGATGAACTGGCGATGTCGCTGCTCAGCAGCGGTACCCTGGACAGCTACCTGGAGCGCCACCAGACCCTGGATGCCGAGCGCATGTTGCACTTCTTCGCCCTCGACGAAGAAAACCCCGCGAGCATCTACAACTGCCTGCGCGCCGCGCGGGGCAACGCCCATGCCGTGCGCGGGCGCATCACCGCCGACATGTGGGAAAACCTCAATGCCACCTGGCTGGAAATGCGCAGCATCGCCGCCGGCGGCCTGGCGCGGCATGGCATCAGCCACTTCTGTGATTGGGTCAAGCAGCGTTCGCACCTGTTCCGTGGGGCAACGTCCGGGACCATCATGCGCAATGACGCCTATCGGTTTATCCGTCTGGGTACCTTTGTCGAGCGCGCGGACAACACCTTGCGCCTGCTGGATGCGCGTTATGAGATGTTTGGTGAAGAATCCGAGGAAGTCAGCGACTTATCGGCACGCGGCTACTACCAGTGGAGCGCCCTGCTCCGCGCGTTGTCATCGTTCGAGGCGTATACCGAGCTGTATCCGAATGCCTTGAATGCGCGTTCGGTGTCGGAGTTGCTGCTGTTGCGCAGTGATGTGCCGCGCTCGTTGCATGCGTGTATTGAGGAGTTGAGCCATATTCTTGCGGATTTGCCGGGCAGTTATGGGCGAACGGCGCAGCGGTTGGCGGCGGAGTTCGAGGCGCGGCTGAGGTATACGGGGATCGATGAGATTCTTGAGGATGGGCTGCACAGCCGGCTGACGGATTTTATCGATACTGTGCGGGAGCTGGCGCGGGCGATACATAGTTCGTATCTGGAAGTGGTCTAACTGACACTGATGGCTTAAATGTGGGAGGGGGCTTGCTCCCGATGGCGGTGGGTCAGTCACCACCGCTATCGGGGGCAAGCCCCCTCCCACATTGGTTTGGGTTTGCAGTTCAGCCGAAGGTGAAGGCGTAGGCTGATACCTGTGGGTCGAGAAATTCGATGGTGAAGGTGCGGTCCTGCACGGCGCCTGGCTGACGAACAAGCTGGTACAGGCGTTGCTCGGTCACGGTGCCGCTGCCATCCGGGGCTATGTCGGCGCCGTGGGCGTCGCCCGGGGCCTGGCCGTCAATCGTGACTTTGAAGCGCACCGGCTTGCCGTCGGCGGCCGGGCCCAGCACCAGGTGCAGGTCGCGGGCGTGGAAGCGGTAGACGATGCGCCCTCCTGCCTGGCCAAGGGTGGCTTGTTGGCCGCCGACGTTCCATTGTCCTTCCAGCGTCCAGTTGTTCAGGGCCAGCTTGCCGGCTGCCGGGTAGTTGGCCACCTGATTGCTGGCCAGGGTGCCAGTGGTGACGAAGTTTTCCGCGCGCTGGAAGCCCAGGTAGGTTTCCGGCGACTGCACTTCGTTCATGTCCGGCGCCTGTTGCACGCCCTTGGCGTCGGCCTCGATCAAGCCCCCCGCGACGTTTTTCGCCCCGGCTTCACGCAACAGCTGCTGGATCACCCGCTCCGACTCGGCGTAATCGCCCTCGCCGAAGTGGTGGTAGCGAATCTGGCCCTTGGCATCGGCAAAGTAATGGGCCGGCCAGTACTGGTTGTTGAACGCGCGCCAGACCTTGTAGTTGTTATCGATGGCCACCGGGTAGGTGATGCCCAGGTCCTTCATAGCCTGGGTGACATTACTTACGTCGCGCTCAAAGGCAAATTCCGGCGCGTGCACGCCAATCACCACCAGGCCCTGGTCGTGGTACTTCTCGGCCCAGGCCTTCACATACGGCAGGCTGCGCAGGCAGTTGATGCACGAGTAAGTCCAGAAATCCACCAGCACCACCTTGCCCTTCAGCGCTCCGGCGGTCAGCGGCGGGCCGTTGAGCCATTGCACGGCGCCTTCCAGCGATGGCAGCGCGCCTTCGATTGGCAGCGCGCCGCGATGGCGGGCTGGGCCTGCGCATCGTGCACCGCATCCTGCAACTGCACGGGCGCAACATCCGCCTGGTGGAGCGGCCCGGGCGCGGCGCGACCTTTACCTTTTCCCTAGAAACCCGAGCATCAACGCATTGACCTGCGAGCCTTGCTCGTTCTGGATCCAGTGACCACAGTTGGTCAACACCTGCTGCTGCAGGTTGGGCACCGACTCCGGCATGCGCTTGAGGGTGTGGGCTTCGAATACGCCAACCGGATCGCGGTCGCCGATCAGGAACAGCGTGGGTTGCAGCACCTGCCGCCCCGCCAGAAACGCGGTGCGCTGCCAATTGCGCTCGAAATTGCGATACCAATTCAACGGGCCGCGAAAGCCATGCTCGGCAAAGGTCTGCACATACACGTCGAGGTCTTCCCGCGAACACCAATGCGGCAATGCGCCGGGAGGTGAAGTGCCTTCGAGCAAGCGCGCATCCGCCGGTTTCTTCTGCAAAAATACGTCCTGATCCTGCATGAACAGACGCAGCGTGCGCTCGATATCGGCATTCAGCTCCTGCTCGGCTTCCCCGGGCGCCTGGAAATACAGGATGTAGTTGAACCGGTCGGCGTACAGCTCGCGCAAAATCTCGATCACCGGCCGCCGCGCGCGCCCGGCAAACGGCACCGACATTGTGATCAACCGCGTGACCCGCTCCGGCTCAAGCAACGCGAGATGCCAGGCCACCACGGCGCCCCAGTCATGGCCGACCATCACCACCTGTTCATGGCCGAAGTGATCCATGGCCTGCTGGATATCGGCGCACAGCGTCAGCAGGTCGTAATCGGCCACCTCGGCCGGCGAACTCGACTGCCCATACCCGCGCATTTGCGGGGCGAACACCCGATAGCCTGCGGCTACCAGCGCCGGGATCTGCTCGCGCCAGGAGTGCCAGCACTCCGGAAACCCGTGGAGCAGCCAGATCGGCGGCCCCTCCTGCGGCCCGGCGACATGCACACTCAAATCAATGGCGTTGACCTGAATCCTGTACTGCTCGATTGCGTTCATCACGGGTTTCCTTGTGCAAGTTTCGCTCGCGGTATTCGCGCGGGGAGCAATTCATCCAGCGTTTAAAGGCACTGCTGAAGGCGCTGTCCGATTGATAACCCAGCGACTGGCCGATGCACGACACACTGCTGTCGGAGCTGTTCAAGGCCTGAACCGCCAGGTGCATGCGCCAGCGGGTCAGATAGGCCTGCGGCGCCATGCCAACCCGTTGCTTGAAGTGCAAGGCAAAGGTTGAGCGCGACTGATTGGCGGTGCTGGCCATTTCGCTCAAGGTCCAGCGCCGCGCCGGTTCGCCATGTACTTGCGCCAGCACTGGCGCCAGCCGTGGGTCCGTCAACGCCGCCAGCCAACCGCTGGTGCCGGCGCCCAGGGAAGATTGATAGAGCCGCAGGATTTGCACCAGCATCATTTGCGCCAAATGCTCGGTCATCAGTGCCGCGCCCTGCTTGGGACTCGCGTACTCCATGGCCAGGCGTTCGAGGCACCAGCGCAATACGCTGGCCTGATCGGACCGGGCACTGATGCGCACCACGGGCGGCAGCCCCTCCAGTAACAAACGCGCTTCGTCGCCATAGGTAAAGCGCCCGCCGATCAGAAACAGGTCAACGGTATTCCCCAGCGTGGCAATACCGCCCACGGCCTTGCTGTACACCTCGCGTGCGTCCCGCCCCTCCAGCGCCATGTGGCTGGACAACTTCCATGGACGGTTTTGCGTCAACAAAAAACAATCGCCTTCGTACAGCCGCGTCGGCACCAACTCCCCCTCCACTTCGAGCCAGCACTGCCCTTGCACCACCGCATTGAACTTGATGCCGTCCGGCGCCGGGAAATCCAGTGCCCAATCGCCACCTGCTTTCAAACCGGCAAAATAGGAGCGATGACTGCGTAGCAGCGCCACTAGCTCCGACAGGGTATCCATAAATAAAAAGCTCCGGACGATCGCGACAGAAACACAGACTTTAGGCTATTCCGCGTCCGACGATAAAAAAACACCATAGGCCTCCCTGAATGGAGAGGCCTTATGACCAGCAAACAAACCCCTATCGACAGTGGATTCGACAGTGCAACAACGGCGACACAAGCATTGGCGGGTAAAGATTTACAGGGTATGACCTGCATCGTTACCGGCGGTTATTCCGGCATTGGCCTGGAAGCGGTACGGGCGTTGGCGGGCGCTGGTGCACAGGTGATAGTGCCCGCCCGCGACACGCTCAAAGCCGAGCGCAATTTGCGCGGCATCCTCGGCGTCGAGCTGGCCAGCCCCACGCAGGATGAAACCGGGCGCAGCGGCGTACACCCTTGGGCCATAGACCCGGAACAGGCCGAGCGGTTATGGCCGCTGAGCGAGGAACTGAGTGGCGTCAGGCTTTAGTCGCGGGCGCCCACCAACGTGGCAACAACTGGCGCACCCGCGCCTCGCCGAAGCGGTCGTCGATCAACATCACCACGCCGCGGTCGTGCTGGCTGCGGATCACCCGGCCCGCAGCCTGCACCACCTTCTGGATGCCGGGGTACAAATACGTGTAGTCATAACCGGCGCCAAAGATCGCGCCCATGCGCAGCTTCATTTGCTCGTTGACCGGGTTCAGCTGCGGCAAGCCCAAAGTGGCGATAAACGCGCCGATCAAACGCGCGCCGGGCAAGTCGATGCCCTCGCCGAACGCACCGCCGAGTACGGCAAAGCCGATGCCCTGGCTGTGCTCGGTGAACTGGTCGAGAAATGCCTGGCGCTCGGCCTCGGCCATGCCGCGCGACTGCTGCCAGAGCGGAACTTGCGGGTAACGTTCGGCCAGCAGTTGCGCCACTTGTTGCAGGTAGTCAAAGCTGGAAAAAAACGCCAGGTAGTTACCCGGTTGTTGCGCGAATTGGCGGGCAATCAGCTCGACAATGGGTTCCAGCGAGGCGTCGCGATGCACAAACCGCGTCGAAATCTCATCGACGATGCGCACGTGCAATTGCTCGGCCTTGAACGGTGATTCCACATCGATCCACGCGGTGTCCGCCGGCAAACCCAACAGGTCGGCGTAATAGTGACGCGGGCTCAACGTGGCGGAAAACAGCACGCTGCTGCGCGCCGCCGTCAAGCGCGGCCGCAGGAATTCGGCGGGCACCACATTGCGCAGGCACAGGGTTGAGCTGCTGCGTTTGCCACTGAACTGGCGCTTGCTGATATCGAAGATGAAGTGCTCATTGAACAGCTCGGCCACCTTGGCAAATTGCAGCGCTTCAAAGTAGAAGGCTTGCAGGTCGCCGGCCAACGCTTCGGGATGGTCGTTGAAGTAGTCGCCCATGGCGCTGGCGCACAGGCTCAGGGCCTGCAGGAGTTTTTCCGGGCGGGTGGCATAGGCCTGGTACGGCGCGAGCTGGTCCTTGTGCAGCGCGTTCCATTCGCGGTTCAGGCGCTGCAAGGGTTTCTTCAAGGGCTCGGGGGCCGTGTCGCGCAGGGTCTTGAGGCTGTATTGGTCGAGGCTGGCGCTGTACATCGAGCGGGCGCGCTCCACCAGGTTGTGGGCTTCGTCCACCAGCACCGCCGCGCGCCACTGGTTGAGCTGGGCGAGGCCAAAGAGCATGGCGCCAAAGTCGAAATAATAGTTGTAGTCGGCGACCACCAGGTCGGCCCAGCGTGCCATTTCCTGGCTCAGGTAATAGGGGCAAACGTCATGGGCCAGGGCCACGTCGCGCAGGTTACGCTGGTTGAGCAGGCGCACTTTGGACGCGGCGATCCGCGCGGCAGGCAAACGATCGTAGAAACCCTTGGCCAACGGGCAGGAATCGCCGTGGCAGGCTTTGTCCAGGTGTTCGCAGGCTTTGTCCCGGGCCACCAGTTCGAGTACCCGCAGTTGCAGGTCGGGGCTGCTGGTGAACAATACCTGGGACGCATCGAGGGCCAGCTTGCGGCCAGGCGTCTTGGCGGTCAGAAAGAACACCTTGTCCAGTTGCTGCGGCGCCAAGGCCTTGAGCAATGGAAAAATGGTGCCAATGGTTTTGCCGATTCCGGTAGGCGCCTGGGCCATCAGGCAGCGCCCGGTGGTGATCGCCTTGTACACCGATTCGGCCAGGTGGCGCTGGCCAGGGCGAAAGTCCGCATGAGGAAAACCCAAGGCTTGTGCGCCATAGTTGCGCGCTTCGCGGTGCTGCATTTCCTGCCGGGCCCAGCCGAGGAACAGCGCGCATTGCTGGTTGAAGAACGGCTCCAGCTCGGCCGCCTGGAAAAGCTGGTTGAGCAGGGTTTCGCCCTCGCCGACGATATCGAAATACACCAGCGCCACGTTGATTTCGCTGAGACCGAGCTTGCGGCACATCAACCAGCCATACACCTTGGCCTGGGCCCAATGCAGTTGCCGATGGTTGGCGGGTTGGGCGTCGAGGTCGCCGCGATAGGTTTTTACCTCTTCGAGGCGGTTGGCGTCCGGGTCGTAGCCGTCTGCCCTGCCCCGCACCTTCAACTGCTGATACTCGCCTTCCAGGGCCACTTCATTCTGATAGTGCGCGCTGCGCCGCGAGGCGACGGTGCGATGGCCGGCAATGCCTTCCTGGGCGCTGGGCGACGGTGTGAAGCGCAGGTCGAGATCGCCGACCTTGGCCGTGAACTCACACAACGCACGCACGGCCACGGTGTAGCTCAAGCCGGCAGCTCCGCCCAGCGCACGTAGCAGACGGTGACCGGCATCTGGTTTTCGCCGCAGAATTCCAGCCAGCGCAGTTGGTTGTCTTGCAGGCGGTCGCCGGGCCCCTTGACCTCGATCATGCGGTAGGTCTTTTGCGCGGGCCAGAACTGGATCAGGTCGGGCATGCCCGCGCGGTTGGCGCGGATATCCAGCAACAGCCGCTCGAACCAGTGGCGCAGGTGTGCGGCGGGCAGGCAGTCCAGGGCTTGTTCCAGCAGTTCTTCGGTGAGCAGGTTCCAGAATACAAAAGGTGACTGGATACCCCACTTCTCGCTGTAGCGCTGGCGGATGCTGGCCTTGTAGCGCTCATCCTGCAATTGCTCGAAACACGCGGCAAACAGCGGCGCGCGCCGCGCGTGGAAGTCTTCGCTGTGCAAATCCGCCGGGCCACGCTGGAACGGATGGAAAAACGAGCCCGGCAACGGCGCGAAAATCGCCTCCCAGCACAGCAGGCCAAACAGCGAATTGATCAGGCCATTTTCCACGTAGTGCACCGGAGCCTCGGGCTCGCTGAGGTGGGCCTGCACACAGTATTCCACCGACACCAGCGGTTCGAGCAAGGCGATTTCCAGGTCCAGGCGCGTGACAGGCCGGGGCTTGGCCTTGGGCAGCGCCGGTTCACCGAGTTTGCGCCGCAGGCGTGGCAGCACCCGTTGCAGGTGCTGCAGCTCGGCGGGGGTTTGCGGGGCTTGTTGCGCCGCGGTTGCCAGGGCCATGGCCTGGGCGTAGTCCTCCTGGCGCTCCAGCACGCGAATCAGCCGCGCGCGAGCGCCAGGGTATGCGCAGGTGCGGTAGATCTGCTGCGCCAGGTCCAGTTCGGCGCTGCGCTCACAATATTGCCCCATCTGGAACAACAGCTTGGCGCGGCGCTTTTCCAGCCAGGGGTTGTCGGTGCAAAGCGTCGCCACTCGGGCCAGCACGTCGTCCAGCGCTTCGCCGGCCTCAAACCCCTGCTGGCATTGATGCAGGAACAGGTAGCCAAGCACGTCGGCACGGCTACGCAAACCACGTGACTCGGCGCAGATTTCGACTTTTTCATAGGTGTAGATGCCAAGGTCAGCCAGTACGAACTCGGACCAGTCCTGGTGCATGTTGCCGAAAAACATCAGGCGCAGACGGTCGCACAAGTCCATGACGGTAAGGCTGTACAGGCTGTCGGCGAGGTCTGGGCACCAATCGGCAAAACTGCGCGGCTCGGTGAACTGCGCGGCCAACCCGTCCAGCCAGTCGGCTTTTTTGCCTTTGGGGTGCTCGATCCAGGGTTTGAAGGCGCCCAGCAGTTCGCTTTTTTGCACCAAGGCGAACAGTTCTTCAAAGGCCAGCGAACACTGCGCATCCACCCAGCCTAATTCCAGCAACGGGCCGACCGCGACATGCGGGCAACCGATCTCCAGATAACTGAGCTTGCCCGCACGAAAATGCACACCCTTGCGCATCACCATGCGCACCAGCAAGGCCTGGGACGCTTGCGGCAACCTGTCAAATTGCTGAATGAAATGCTGTTCGTCAGGGTCAAGCAAATCCGCATAGCGTTGCCCCAGCCAATGCAGGACCTGGCGGAAGTTATGCAGGTAATAGAGCGGGTCGTCGAGGGGATTGGCCATGGTACGCAATGATCAAATACTGGTTATGCATACAGAGTGCCGTTGCAAAAGCCTTGTTGCAATCTGTAATAGATAAATGGCGCAGGCAACTTTCCGCATAAAAGCGATCAGATGGGGAGTCAATCGCGTAACATTTGTGGCCCGCGCCCACGGCGTGGGATTTTTCAGGGTTAAAGGTAAGGGTTATGAACATGAAGAATTTGGGTCTGCCCCTGGTTGCACTCACTTTTCTGCTATTGGCCGGTTGCGCGACGCAAACCGTAGTGACACTGCAAAATGGCACACAGTATTTGACCAAGGACACCCCAAAAACCAAGACGGCCGATGGTTTCTACGAATTCACCGACATTGCCGGCAAGCGCGTCCGCGTCAAAGCCGACGACGTAGCCACCGTCCGCAAAGAAAACTGATCCCCCCTCACAAAATCAATCAAATGTGGGAGGGGGCTTGCCCCCTCCCACACTTGGACTGCATTCCAAGTCCAGCATCATCTCAGGTCAGTTCCGCACCGACCCAAACGCCTCATCCACCTTCGCCAGGTCAGTATCCCGCAAATTCCCCGCGTAATAATGCAACCGGGTCCAGGCCATCAAATAGTCATACCGCGCCTGCGCCAGATCACGACGCGTGCTGTACAACTGCTGCTCAGCATTCAACGCATCCAGATTGACCCGCTCGCCACCCAGAATGCTGTGCTGGGTCGACACCACCAGCGCTTCAGCCGACGCAAGCGCCTTCTGATAAGCGCGCAACTTGCTCACCCCCGACAGGCAGGCACTGAACTGTCGGCGCAACTCGATCAGGGTTTCGCGGGTCTTGCCTTCCAGCTCGTACTCGGCCTGCTCCATGGCGCGACTGGCCTGGCGCGTGGACGCCGAGATGCCGCCACCGGCATACAGTGGCACGCTGACCTCGACGCCAATGGTATTGGTGTCATAGCGCTGGTTATAGGTGTTGCCGCTGTCCGACTCCTGTTGGCGCGAGCTGGCATAGGCGGTGACCTTGGGCAAATGCCCGGCGCGGTTGCGCTCCACTTCATAACGCGCCACTTCCAGGGCCTGGCGCTGGGACGCGAGCGTGGGATTATTGCTGATCGCCAGTTCATGCCAGGTATCGTAGTTGGCCGGCGCCAAAGTGAACGCGGCAAACCCCTGGTTCAGCGGCGCCAGGTCCTGGATGTTGACGCTTTGCACACCAATCAACGCCCCCAGTTCGCGTAGAGATGCATCCTGCTCATCCAGCGCCTGGATCTCTTCGGCCGTAGCCAATTCATACCGCGACTCGGCTTCGAGAATATCGGTGCGCGTGCCCTCGCCTTGCTCGAACAAATGCCGGTTCTGCTGGAACTGCTGCTCGAAGGCCTTCTTTTTCGCACGGGCTATGTCGATCTGATCCTGGGCAAACAGCGCCTGGGTGTAATAACTCAGCACCCGCACCAGCAGCGCCTGGCTTTTGTCGCGAAAGCTCTCATCGGCGAACAGCGCCTGGGCCACGCCTTTGCGGTAGTTGGCATAGGCCTCGTAGTCGAACAGCGGCTGTTGCAGGCTGAAGGTCGAGCCGTAGCTGTTGTAGTTGCGGTCGTCGTGGTAACTGCCGCCGCGCCCGTCGGGCAAGGTGGCCTGGGAGTTGTTGCGGCCCTTGTTGTAGTTATAGGACAGCTTGGGCAGCAGGCCGGCGCGGCCGATGCTGCGGTTTTCCAGGCCGGCGTCGCGCTCCTTGATGGCACCCAGGAATACCGGGTCATTGCGCAAGGCCTGCTCGTACACGTCGAACGGGCCCATGGCCGCCTGGGCATTGGCGCTGATCAGCAGTAAGGCGATGAACACAGTTTTCATGTTCACTCCTCGGTCAACGCGGAGCCGGCGCGATCCAGCAGCGGCTTGAACAGGTAGTTGAGCAACGAGCGTTCGCCGGTGCGCACGAACATCTCGGCGGGCATGCCCGGCTTGATCACCAAACCCTGGAGTTTCTCCAGCGCCGCCGCGCTCACCGTGGTGCGCAGCACGTAATACGGCGCGCCGGTCTTCTCATCCAGCATCTGGTCGGCAGAAATCAGGCTGACCTCCCCCGGCACACGCGGGGTGCGGCTCTGGTTAAAGGCGGTGAACAGGATATCCACCGGCAGGTGCGTGCCGACCTTGTCCACCAGGTGCACCGGCAGGTGCCCTTCCACTTCCAGTTGCGTGCCCTGAGGCACGATCTCCAGCAGGGTTTCCCCGGCACGCACCACGGCGCCCTCAGTGTGCACGCTGAGGTTTACGGCGATGCCATCGGCCGGCGCATTGATTTCGCTGTGTTGCAGGTCGAAACCCGCCGACGTGAGCTGCTGCTCCAGGGTCAGGCTGCGCAACTGCGCGTCGGCGAGCTGGCTACGCACCTCCTTCTGGTATTCCTCGCTGTGCTGTTGCAATTTCAGACGCGATTCAAGGATGCCCTGCTCCACCCGCCCGCTTTCACCGTTGTTCTGCGCCAGGTCCTGCTGCACCTGGGATAACTGGCGCTGATACTCCATCAATCGGTTACGCGGGATGTAGCCGTTGTCGGCCAGGGGTTGCAGGTTGGCCAATTGGTCGCGCAGGGATTGGGCCTGGGCGCTCAGGTCGCTGCGGGCACGGCGCATACCGCCGAGTTGCGCAGTGGCGCCATCGATATTGGCACGGATCCCCGCCTGTTCACGGGAAAACGCCTCGCGACGGCTGCTGAACAACTGTCGCTGGCCTTCGAGCACCAACGCCAGGGCCGGGTCGGGATGGTTGCTCAACTCAGACGGAAACACGATGCCGGCCTGGTTATCGCGCTCGCTCTGCCAGCGGGCTACGCTGGCCCAGGCCATGCGGTATTGGGCTTGCAGGGATTGCACATCAGCCTGGTGCTGGGTCTGGTCGAGACGAAACAACGGCTGGCCCTGCTTCACGGCCTCGCCCTCCTTCACCAATATCCGGCTGACCACGCCGGGGCTGAAGGTTTGCACGGCCTTGCGCTTGCCCGACACCACCACCGTGCCCTGCACCGGAATGCCCTGATCCAGCGGCGCGAGGCTGGCCCAGAGGAAAAACCCACCGGCGCCGAGTACCGTCAGCCACCAGCCCAAACGCACGAAAAACCGCGCGTCGCGTTGCTCCAAAGTGATACTGCTCATGCGCCTGGATTCCTTGCGGCTTGATACTGACGACTGAAACTCACCCCAGTCTTTTCCTTGGGCGCTTCCTGCTGACCGGACAACGCGCGCAGCACCTCCTGGCTCGGCCCGAACGCCTGCAAGTGCCCGTCGCTGAGCACCAGCAGCTTGTCGGCCTGGGCCAGCGCCGAAGAACGATGGGTGACCAGCACCACGCTGCTGCCCTGGGCTTTCATCTGCACGATGGCGCTGGCCAACGCCGCTTCACCGACCGTGTCCAGGTTGGAGTTGGGCTCATCCAGCACGATCAGGCGCGGCCCGCCGTACAGCGCGCGGGCCAGGGCCACGCGTTGTTTCTGGCCGCCGGACAGGCCACCGCCGTTGTCGCCCAGCAGCGTGTCGTAGCCCTGGGGCAAACGCAGGATCAATTCATGCACACCGGCTTGCTGCGCGGCCTGCACCACCAATGCCGGATCTGCCTCGCGAAAGCGCGCGATGTTGTCGGCGATGCTGCCGCTGAACAGTTCGATGTCCTGAGGCAGATAGCCAATATGTGGGCCGAGGTCGTCACGGTCCCAGCGATGGATATCCGCACCGTCCAGGCGCACGGTGCCGGCCAGGGTTGGCCACACACCCACCAGCACGCGGGCCAGTGTGGATTTACCCGAGCCCGAGGCACCGAGCACGCCCAGCACCTCGCCCGCGCCGAGGTTGAAGCTGACCTGCTGCAGCGTGGCCAAGCGCCGCCCCGGCGGGCCCGCGCTGACCTGTTCAAAGCTGACCTGTCCCTTGGGCGCTGGCAACTTCATCGGCTCACTGTCCGGCGGGCATTCACGCAGCAACTCGTCCAGGCGCTGGTAGGCCAGCTTGGCCGAACTCCATTGCTTCCACACCGCAATCAACTGGTCGATGGGGCTGAGCACGCGGCCCATCAGGATGGAACCGGCAATCATCATCCCGGCGGTCATATCGCCGCGGATCACCAGCAACGCGCCCAGGCCCAGCACCAGCGATTGCAGGCACAGGCGCAGGGACTTGCTCAAGGAGGTGATCACCGAGCCGGTGTCGCTGGCGCTGTTCTGCAACCCCAGGAATTGCGAGTGCACGGCAAACCAGCGTGCGCGCAATGCACCGAGCATGCCCATGGCCTGGATGGTCTCGGCATTGTGCAAATGGCTGGTGGCCAACTGCGTCGATTGCTGGGAGTAGCCGCTGGCCTCGCCCAGCGGCTTTTTGGTCAGGTACTCATTCAGGCACGCCAGGCCAATCAGCAGCACGGCACCGGCCGTGGCCAATACGCCGAGCCAGATGTTGAACAGGAAAATCACAAACAGGTAGATGGGAAACCACGGCGCGTCAAAAAACGCGAACAGCGCCGGCCCGGTGATGAACTGGCGAATATGGGTCAAATCCCCCAGCGACTGCCCGGCATGCCCTTGGCCGCGCTGCAGGTTGCGTTCAAACGCGGCCTTGTACACGCGCAAGTTGAAACGCCGCTCCAACTGGCTGCCGATGCGGATCACGATAAAACTGCGGATAACTTCCAGGGTGCCTATAAACGCGAAGAACCCCACGACCATCAGCGTCAACATCACCAGGGTAGTTTCATTCTGCGAGGACAATACCCGGTCGTACACTTGCAGCATGTAAATCGACGGCACCAGCATCAACAGGTTAATCAGTGCCGTGAAGCAGCCAACACTGATCAGGATGCTCTTGTATTCACCCAGCGCTTTGAATAACGGCGCCACGGCAGTGGGCTTGGCCATAACTAATGATCTTCCTTGAACCAAACGACGCGCAAAAGCTGCCCGTCCCCCGATGTCGGGGCGGCCAACTAATAAAACCGGGTTTAACGCTAACTAAGGTGCGCGGTGCAATACAACTAACGCGCCGGAAGGCGTACGCCCCTGATACTCACCTTCTTTCTGCCGATTCAGATGGGTAATGCCACTGCCCTCGGCATTCATCAGCCAGATGCCGTCGGGGGTCGGCGACCAGCTCAGGGGTTTGTCACCCAGCCATTGCGCCACACAGGCGACATCGCCGCCCAGGGCATTCGCTGGTTCCAGCAGGTCCAGGGCGCAAACCTGATCCGCCTGATGCAACTGCCAGTGCCCGGCCAATTGGGCGCTGGTGGGTAAAACAAGACTGCTCGCCATGACGTGGGCTCCTGCCGACACGAACATCACCTGCACAACGCCGGTGATCGAATTGAAAAAACGCCGCATGTTCACGCTCCCTGTGCAAGGCGCGGCGCCGAAACGCCGCGCCCGTGCATCACGCCACGATGTCGCTGACCGCCGCCTGGCCGACGGTGGTGACGAGGAAATCCGCCACGCCGTGCCCGGAGAAGTCGACCGCCAAGGTGCCCAGGTTGGTACCTGCGGCGTAGGTCAGTACCGCGTCGCCGGCATGCCCGGTAAACGCGTTGACGAAGGTCAGGCCCGCGCCCTTGGTGATGCCGCTGAGGTCGATCTTGTCTGAACCCGAGGTAAAGTCAAAGATCTTGTCCGCCGCACCCGGCCTGGAGTCGGAACTGGCGCCGAACACAAAGGTGTCGTTGCCCGCGCCGCCCCACAGCTGGTCTGCCCCGCCGCCGCCGTAGATCAGGTCATTGCCGGCGCCGCCCTTGATCACGTTGGCTGCGTTGTTGCCGATGATCAGGTCGTTGCCCGCGCCACCGAACGCATTCTCGACGGTCACGCCCTTGGCGATGGACACGTTGCCCACCAGGCCGCCAACGTCGGAGAACGAGGCCTCATTGAGGTTGATCTTCTGGTTCTGGGTAAAACCGGAGAAGTCCAGGGTGTCGTTGCCGCCGCCGTCCCACACCGAGAACACCAGCTTGTCGGCGTTCGACGTAGCGCTGAGGAAATCGCGCCCGGTATTGGAGTTGAAGCCGTAGGTGGTGTCGCCGGCGCGGGTGTTGTAGTTGGCGCCGTAGAGCTTCTGGATCGCCGCGATGTCGTCGATCAGCGGCGCGGACGCATAGGCCTCGACCCCGCCTTTGCTGAAGTTCTGGTTGGTGTTGCTCTCGCTCCAGTAACTCATGAGGCTGTAGCCGCGCGTGTCCTGTCCATAGGTCGCGTCGTTGTAGGTCGGGTTGCCATTGCCGGCGTTGTAGTCGCCAGGGTGGGCCAGGCCGAGGGTGTGGCCGATTTCGTGGGTCAGGGTTTGCCGGCCATAGTTGTTCAGGTCGGGGGTTTTGTTCGGCGTGTAGCTGCTGTTGGTCAGGTACCACGAGGTGCCGTCGTAGCCCGCGCCGGTGCCGGGCAGGTAGGCGAAGGCCGCCGCGCCGTCCTGGCCGCCGCTGTAGTTGCCGAAGGTCATGTGGCCGTCACCGCCGCTGGCTTTCTCGGTGAAGGTGACATTGGCCACATCGGCCCAGGATTGCATGGCCAGCACGGCCTGGGCTTTCTGCTGGGCGCTGAACTGGCTGAACCCGGAGATGCCATGTTTGTTCATGGTGCTCGAGGAGGCCGAGGTCAGGAAGGTGTAAGTCAGATCGATCTTGCCGTTGCCATCGGCGTCCCGGTAGGCGGCACCGTCGCGCAGCAGCTGGGTGGCCGCCTGGTCGACGGTGTAGGACGGTTTGCCATTGACCGTGAGGTTGCCGCCACGGTCATACAGATGGCTGAAGCTATCAATTTGCGAGTAAGCGGTGCTGGCTTGCGCCGCCGACACG
>Ga0302347_1001246_pt1 | contig 31523 bp, 28 predicted proteins | sample PhyWR1_FD_202178 | JGI IMG/M metagenome (GOLD analysis project Ga0302347, IMG submission 202178) | Leaf surface microbial communities from wheat plants in UC Gill Tract Community Farm, Albany, California, United States - DLSL W.R1 (v2)... | ecosystem: Host-associated > Plants > Phyllosphere >... | reverse complement strand
GCTTGATCCCGTTGACCAGGTAGATGGAAACGCCAACCTTCTCTTTACGCAAAGTATTCAAGTAAGGGTCTTGTAGCGAATGCCCTTTTGACATATGCCGCACTCCTGTAAGGATAAAAAATAGAATCAAAAATTAGATGACCGCTGTCGCCACATCCATAGGATAGACGGCATTTGCCAAGACTCAGCTCAATATGGAGACGGATTCCAGGCATTTCAAGGCTCGTGGCAGATTGTCGCAGTCCAGACTGTCCAGCCAATGCAAATCATTCCAGCTGCGTAACCAGGTGAACTGACGCTTGGCCAACTGGCGCGTGGCAATGATGCCGCGCGCCTGCATTTCGGCCGCTGTCAGCTTGCCGTCGAGGTAGTCCCAGACTTGGCGGTAGCCTACAGCACGTATAGACGGCAACCCTGAATGCAGGTCACTTCTACTGCGCAGGTTTATGACCTCGTCAATGAACCCCTGTTCCAGCATCTGCCCGAATCTTAGTGCAATTCGTTCATGCAGCACCTGACGGTTCGCCGGAGCGATGGCCAGATGCGCGACAGTATAGGGCAATTGGCTGTGCCCAGAAGCCGCTGCTTTAGTCGTTTGTTCAGATTGTTTTTGCCGATGTGTCGTTACGCTCATGCCGCTGACCCGATAAACCTCCAGCGCCCGCGTCAGACGCTGCGGATCATTGGGGTGAATGCGCGCCGCAGACTCCGGGTCGATGGCCGCCAACTGGTCGTGCAAGGCTTGCCAGCCAAGGCGTTGAGCCTCTTCTTCAAGCTGTGCGCGCACCGCAGGATCTGCCGGGGGCATGTCGGCCAGGCCGTCAATCAAGGCCTTGTAATAGAGCATGGTGCCACCCACCAGCAGCGGGATATTGCCCCGCGCGGTGATTTCAGCCATGGCCTTGAGCGCATCGCGCCGAAAATCGGCCGCCGAATAGCTCTCGGCCGGATCGAGAATATCGATCAGCTTGTGCGGGTGTGCGGCCAGAATCTCTTTCGAGGGTTTGGCCGTACCGATGTCCATGCCGCGATAGACCAGTGCCGAATCGACACTGATCAGCTCGCACGGCAACACCTTGCTCAGCTCGATGGCCAGGTCGGTTTTGCCTGCGGCAGTCGGCCCCATCAAGAAAATGGCCGGGGGTAAAGCGTTGGAACCTGTCATCAGCGACCGCGCAAAAAGAGTTTGTCCAAGTCGTCCAGGCCCATTTGGGTCCAGGTGGGACGACCATGATTGCACTGACCACTGCGCTCGGTGTTTTCCATGTCACGCAACAAGCCGTTCATTTCCGGGATCGCCAAACGGCGATTGGCGCGGATTGCACCGTGGCAGGCCATGGTGCCGAGCAGTTCGTTGAGATGCGCCTGAATCCGGTCACTGGTGCCATATTCCATCAGGTCGGCCAGTACATCGTGAACCAGACGTTGAGCCTCGGCCTGCTTGAGCAGGGCCGGGATCTGGCGGATAGCCAAGGTTTCCGGGCCAAGGCGCTGCAACTCAAAGCCCAGGCGCTGGAACCACTCAGCGTGTTCTTCGGCGCAATCGGCTTCACGCTGGCTGACCGCAATCGATTCCGGCACCAGCAGCGGCTGGCCGCTCAGGCCTTCACTGGCCATGGCGATTTTCAGGCGTTCATACATGATCCGCTCATGGGCCGCGTGCATATCTACCAGCACCAGCCCCTGAGCGTTTTCAGCAAGGATATAAATGCCCTTGAGTTGCGCCAGGGCAAAGCCCAACGGCGGAATATCACCCTGCCCGTCCGGCAGCGGCGCGGCGTTGGCCTCGGGCAATGGCGCAAAGAATTCGCGATAGGCATTGCGCGCTTCTTCGACCGGCACCGATGGCCCGGAAGATTGCGGGCGGTATTGATACTGATAGCCCGCGCCTGCGCCCGAGCCAGCTACATGCGGGGTGGGTGCCGATTGCGGCCGCTCCAGCACATTGGCCGCCAGACGCATTTCACCCTGCGGGCCGAATTCACCGGCATCCAGCCCCGTCGGGCGTTCGGCCCCAGGCACCGGCGCAGGTGCGGCCAGTTGATCTTCCGGGCGCACATCACCCAGGGCACGGTGCAAAGTGCCATAGAGGAAGTCATGCACCATGCGCCCGTCACGGAAGCGCACTTCGTGCTTGGTCGGGTGCACGTTGACGTCGACCACCGAAGGGTCGACTTCAAAGAACAGCACAAAGGTCGGATGCCGACCGTTGAACAGCACATCGCGATAAGCCTGGCGCACTGCGTGAGCGACCAGTTTGTCGCGCACCGCACGGCCATTCACATAGAAATACTGCAAGTCGGCCTGGCTGCGCGAAAAAGTCGGCAACCCAACCCACCCCCACAAATGCAGGCCATTGCGTTCGATCTCGATCGGCAGCGCCTGCTCCAGAAACGCCGAGCCGCACACAGCCGCCACACGCCGGGCACGGGCGGTATCGTCTCGGGCTTCATGCAGATTAAGGATGGTTTTGCCGTTGTGACGCAGATTGAACGCCACATCAAACCGCGCCAGCGCCAGGCGCTTGATCACTTCTTGCAGGTGATCGAACTCGGTTTTTTCGGTCTTGAGAAACTTGCGCCGCGCCGGGGTATTGAAGAACAGGTCGCGCACTTCAACCGAGGTACCGACCGGATGCGCTGCGGGCTGAACCCGTGGCGCCATATCACGGCCTTCGGTTTCGACCTGCCAGGCCTGATCGGCACCACGGGTGCGCGACGTCAGGGTCAGGCGGGCCACGGAGCTGATGGAGGCCAGGGCCTCACCACGAAAGCCCAGGCTCATCACCCGCTCAAGGTCTTCGAGGTCGCGGATTTTGCTGGTGGCGTGACGCGCCAGCGCCAGCGGCAAGTCGTCGCTGGAAATGCCGCTGCCATCGTCACGCACCCGCAGCAACTTGATACCAGCCTGTTCAACATCCACGTCGATACGCTTGGCGCCCGAGTCGAGGCTGTTTTCCAGCAACTCTTTAATCACCGATGCCGGCCGCTCAACCACCTCGCCCGCAGCAATCTGGTTGGCCAGGCGTGGGCTGAGCAGTTCAATCCGCGCGCTGCTGCTCAAGACTTCCTCACTCATTGCTGGGCCGCCAGGGCAGTAGCCGGAATATTCAGATTCTGGCCGACTTTCAGTTCATCGGTTTTCAGGCTGTTGCTCGAACGCAGCGTCGCCACGCCCACCTGATAACGCACAGCAATCATCGCCAGGGTTTCGCCGGGGCGAACCGTGTGTTCGCGAGCGCCCTGGGCGATTTTGCCGGTGTCACGCAGCCAGGCGATATACGTGCCTGGTGGAGGATTTTGCTGGAAGAACTGGCGCACGCCGCTGCTGATCGAACGGGCCAGCGCTTGCTGGTGACTGCTCGATGCCAGCTTGGAGGCTTCGTTGGAGTTCGAGATAAACCCGGTCTCGACGAGAATCGACGGAATGTCCGGTGATTTGAGCACCATAAACCCGGCCTGCTCCACGCGCTGCTTGTGCAATGGCGTCACCCGACCGATGTTGCTCAGTACTTTCTGCCCGACGTTCAGGCTGGAAGTGAGCGAAGCGGTCATCGACAGGTCGAGCAACACGCCCGCGAGCATACGGTCCTTGTCATCCAGGCTTACGTTGCCCGCACCGCCGATCAAGTCGGAACGGTTTTCGCTGTCAGCCAGCCAGCGGGCGGTCTCGGAAGTGGCACCGCGCTCGGACAGGGCAAACACCGAAGCACCAAAGGCAGCCTTGGACGGTGCGGCGTCAGCGTGGATCGACACAAACAGGTCGGCGCCCTTCTTGCGGGCGATTTCGGTACGACCACGCAGCGGGATAAAGTAGTCGCCGGTACGGGTCAGTTCAGCGCGGAAGCCTTTCATGCCGTTGATCTGGCGCTGCAACTCTTTGGCAATTGCCAGCACCACGTCTTTTTCGCGCTGGCCTGCAGAGCCTGAGGCACCCGGGTCTTCACCGCCGTGGCCGGCGTCAATCACCACCACCACACTGCGTTTGCCACTCGGGATCGGCGGTAGCTTCACATCAGGCTGGGCCGGGGTGACCGGCACCACAGGCACCGTCGCCACGTTGGTGGCAGGCAAGCTCGGCGTGAGGTCGGCACCCTGGTCATACAGGTCGACCACAAGGCGGTTGCCATACTGGGCATTGGGCGCCAGCACGAAGCTTTTCGGGGTGACGGCCTTTTTCAGGTCGATCACCACGCGCAAGTCTGTGGGGGTGCGCTGCGCCGAGCGCATGCTGCTGATCGGCGTATTCGCCGTTTGCACGTTCAGTGGCCCGGCCAGGGTCGCGCCATTGATATCGATCACCAGGCGGTCAGGCGCGGTCAGGGTAAATACGCTGTGTTGCACCGGGCCGGTCAGGTCAAAAACCAGTCGTGTGTTGTCCGGTGCCCGCCACAAACGCACGCTTTTGACCTGTGATGCCGCCAGGGCATTCACCGCCATGACACTGAGCAACACACCCACCACACTTACTAACGCGCGAAAGCGCATACCAAACCCCATCATTATTTGTATTCCGGCGCCAATGTGGCACACCAAGACTCGCCACGGGAACCTTGGGGCGTCAGCGTCAGCAAACGCCCGGTGTTATGCGGCCTAATGGTAATGGTCAGGTCAGGCTTTGGCAAAAAGCCCGCACCTTTATCTGGCCATTCAATCAAGCATAGGGCGTCTTCGTCGAAATAATCGCGAATCCCCATATATTCCAGCTCTTCAGGGTCGACCAGGCGGTACAGGTCAAAGTGAAAGGCGCGGATATCGCCAATTTCGTAAGGCTCAACCAGGGTAAATGTCGGGCTTTTGACCGAGCCGGCGTGGCCAAGGCCGCGAATCAGGCCGCGTGACAGGGTGGTCTTGCCCATACCCAGGTCACCGTCCAGAAAGATCAAACCGTGACCTTGAGTGACAGTGGCCAGACGCGCTCCAAATGCGGTCATGGCCTCTTCATCGGCCAATTGCAGTGTTATTTCATGCACGGTGCGTGTTCCTCCAACAACTGACGAATGGCTGGAATCAAATCACTGGCCGCCAGCCCACGGCCCAATTGTCCTTGTTGTTCTCCGGCGCGGGCATGCAGCCACACCGCCAGGCCTGCCGCCTCATAGGCGCCCATGCCCTGGGCCAGCAGTGCGCCGATCACGCCTGCCAGCACATCACCCAGACCGGCCGTGGCCATTGCCGGATGTCCCTGATTGCAAATGGCCAACTCATCATCCAGTCCTGCGACCAAAGTGCCCGCTCCTTTAAGGACGCACACCACTGAGTATTTTTTAACCAGCGCCCGGACTGCTGCCGGCCGATCGGCCTGGACTTGCCCGGTGGTGATGCCCAATAACCGCGCAGCCTCCCCAGGATGCGGGGTGATCACCGAGCCTGTCGCCAGCTCCATGGCTGAGTTGGACAACAGATTAAGCGCATCGGCATCCCACACCTGCGGCGTTTTTGCCTGGGCCGCTGCCGACAACAGACTACGCCCCCAGGGCGCCTGCCCCAAACCCGGGCCGACCACAACCACCGAAGCCTGGGCCAAAACGCCCATCAGTTGATTGGCCGATGACACACCCAGGGCCATCACCTCGGGCACCCGCACCAGAGCGGCAGGTACGTGTTCAGGGCGTGTAGCCAACGACACCAGCCCCGCGCCACAGCGCAATGCAGCCTGTGCACTGAGGGTAATGGAGCCGCCAAAGCCGCGGTCGCCGCCCACCAGCAGCACATGGCCAAACTGGCCTTTATGGGCGCTCGGGGCACGTCCAGGCAGTTGCGCCAGGTTATCTGCGCAAAGGGCTTTGGGGTCGACTAACAGGTGTTTGGTCTGCGGCATGCGTGTTTGGCTCCGATGTCTGGCAGAATTATACGCATCTCAGCCCCGGTTTCTCTTGTCCCATGCCTGCTATTACTGCCGACCTCCCTGCCCTCGCCCAATCCATCAAGGAATGGGGCCGCGAGCTGGGCTTTCAACAAGTCGCCATTACCGGCCTAGACCTGGGAGAACACGAACACCATCTGCAACGCTGGCTCGATGCCGGCTATCACGGCGACATGGACTACATGGCCGCCCACGGCAGTAAACGCTCGCACCCTGACGAACTGGTGCCCGGCACATTGCGCGTGGTGTCGCTGCGCATGGACTACCTGCCCGGCGACACCCATATGGCGCAATTACTGGCCCAACCGGAAAAAGCCTACGTATCGCGCTACGCCCTGGGCCGCGATTACCACAAGCTGATCCGCAAGCGCGTGCAGCAACTGGCCGACCGCATTCAGGCAGATATTGGCCCGTTTGGCTTTCGCGCCTTTGTCGACAGCGCCCCGGTGCTGGAAAAAGCCATCGCGCAACAGGCCGGTCTGGGCTGGATTGGCAAAAACACTCTGGTACTCAATCGCAAGGCGGGCAGCTATTTCTTCCTGAGCGAGCTGTTTGTCGACTTACCGCTACCGGTGGACCCGCCCCACGAGAGTGAACACTGCGGGCGCTGCACCGCCTGCCTGGACATCTGCCCCACCAATGCCTTTGTCGGGCCCTATGTACTGGATGCACGCAAATGCATTTCGTACCTGACCATCGAGCTGAAAACCGCGATCCCCGTTGAGCTGCGCTCGATGATCGGCAATCGGGTGTTCGGCTGCGATGACTGCCAGATTGTCTGCCCGTGGAACCGTTTTGCCCGCACCACGGCCGAGGGCGACTTCAAGCCACGGCATAACCTGGACAACGCTGGCTTGGCCGAGTTGTTTATGTGGGATGAAGACAAGTTCTTGAGCAGCACCGAAGGCTCGCCGCTGCGCCGGGCCGGGTATGAGCGCTGGTTGCGCAATCTGGCGGTGGGGCTGGGTAATGCGCCATCAACGATTCCGGTACTGGAGGCGCTGAACGCACGGCGTGAATACCCGTCGGAGCTGGTGCAGGAGCATGTGGAATGGGCGCTGGCACAACACGCAAATCGCGCCTGACACAAAGACCTCTGTGGGAGCTGGCTTGCCAGCGATACAAACAACTCGGCTTACCTGACAGACCGAGGTGATGCCATCGCGGGCAAGCCCCACTCCCACAAGTCTATGACTGCAGCTCAATGCTCGTCGTTATAAACGAACTTGGGCATTTCCCAGTTAAAGCGGATTGCCAGCAAGCGCAGCAATAGCCCGCCAAACAAGGTGACGAAAATCGCCTGCTCGTTGGGCATTTCCAGATAAGTGCACAGCAAGAAACACCAGGCCGCAGCAAACGACACGCTGGCATATAGCTCGCGGCGAAAGATCAGCGGGATGTCGTTGCAGAAGATGTCACGCAGAATGCCACCAAAGACCCCGGTTATTACCCCGCTCACCGAAGCCACCAGCATGCCCTGGCCCATTTCCAGCGCGGTCATACAACCGATCAGGGTAAACGCCACCAGCCCCAAGGCATCGAGCACCAGAAACAGTGAGCGCAAATGGCGCATCAAGGGCGCGATAAAGATCGTCACCAGCGCGGCAAAGGTGGTCAACACCAGATATTCCGGGTGTTTGACCCAGGTCAGTGGGTAATGCCCCAGCAGTACGTCACGCACCGAACCGCCGCCCAGCGCGGTGACGCAGGCAATCAACACCACGCCGAACCAATCCATGCCCCGACGCCCGGCAGACAGCGCGCCGGTCATGGCTTCGGCAGTAATAGCAACTAAATAGAGCATCAGCAACATGGCGGCGATCCTTGCAAGAAGGCGCGCAGTCTACTCAGTTGGCGCGGGCACCAAAAGGGGGCAAGGAACACAGCTCTTTGTGGGAGCGCGGTTAAAACTTGATGAAATGCTTGCGGTAGTGCTGCAGCTCGGCGATCGACTCGCGGATATCGTCCAGCGCCAGGTGCGTACCCTTTTTCACCAGGCTGTCGCGTACTTCCGGCGCCCAGCGCGCTACCAGCTCCTTAAGCGTCGAGACGTCCAGGTTGCGGTAGTGAAAGTAGCTCTCCAAGGCTTTCATATGGGTGTACAGGAAGCGGCGGTCCTGGCAGATGCTGTTGCCGCAGATCGGCGACTTGCCTTTAGGCACCCACTGTTCCAGAAACGCGATGGTCTGCGCTTCGGCTTCGGCCATGCTGGTGGTGCTGTCCTTGACCCGCTGGGTCAGGCCGCTGCCGCCGTGGGTGCGGGTGTTCCATTCGTCCATGCGCGCCAGCACTTCATCACTATGATGGATGGCGATGACCGGGCCTTCGGCCAGGGTGTTGAGGTTGCTGTCGGTGACGATGGTGGCCATTTCGATAATGACGTCGTTGTCAGGGTCCAGACCGGTCATTTCCAGGTCGATCCAGATCAGGTTCTGCGCGTTTTGCATAATGGCCTCCAGTGCTTAGTCGCGCAGTTTAGCTTAGCCGTGCTGCCCTCGTGCTAAACTCGCCAGCGTTTTACCCTCCTTATCGTTTTATCAACACGGAACACCCATGGCCAAACGCCAGCTCAACCGTCGTCAGAATTGGCGCATCGAAAAGATCCAGGGCGAGCGCGCTGCCCGTGCCGCCAAACGTGAATCCAGTGCCGTCGAAGCGCTTGAAGGCGGTGATTTAGGCGCTGAACAGCTCGGTCTGGTGATCGCGCACTTTGGTGTACAGGTCGAAGTCGAAGCCCAGGAAGGTGAGCTTAAAGGCCAGATGTTCCGTTGCCACCTGCGCGCCAACCTGCCCGCTCTGGTAACTGGTGACACAGTGGTATGGCGCGCCGGCAACCAGGGTATCGGCGTTATCGTCGCCCAGCTGCCGCGTAAAACCGAGCTGTGCCGCCCTGACAGCCGTGGCCAGCTCAAGCCGGTTGCAGCCAACGTCGACATGATCGTGATTGTGTTCGCACCCATGCCCGAGCCGCACGCCAACCTGATCGACCGTTATCTGGTGGCCGCCGAGCACGCCGGGATTCGTCCGTTGTTGCTGCTCAACAAGGCTGACCTGATCGACGATCAAAACGCGCCAGCGCTCAATGCGTTGCTGGGGGTTTATCGTCAGTTGGGCTACCCGGTGCTGGAAGTGTCGGCCCATCACGGTGATGGCATGCAGCAGTTGCAAGCGCAACTGGACGGTCATATCAGCGTGTTTGTGGGTCAATCGGGCGTGGGCAAATCGTCCTTGGTCAACAGCCTGCTGCCTGAGGTCAACCTGCGGGTAGGGCCACTGTCGGAGATTTCCGGCCAGGGTACGCATACCACGACCACGGCGCGGTTGTTCCACTTCCCGGGCGGCGGCGAACTGATCGACTCCCCGGGTATTCGTGAATTCGGCTTGGGCCATGTAAGCCGCGCCGATGTTGAAGCGGGCTTTATCGAGTTCAACGACCTGATCGGCACCTGCCGCTTCCGCGACTGCAAGCACGACCGCGAGCCGGGCTGTGCATTGCTGATGGCTCTGGAAGATGGTCGTGTGCAGCAGCAGCGCATGAACAGCTATCGCTCGATCATTGCCAGCTTGCCTGAGTCGAGTTACTGACTTAGGGCCAAGAGCCCCTAACCCTCTCCCGGAGGGTTAGGGTGAGGGCGGCGGGTCGTCAAACAAATTCAGCTTCTGGCGCTCTTCATGCATCGGCAGTGGCTGTTTATCCGCTGGCAGTTTGATCGGTTCGACCGGTTCCTTCGGCAGCTCCTGAGGCTTGACCGCTTCCGCACCCTGCTCACCTTCAATCGCCTGCTGGGCCTTTTTGGTCAGCACCACGATATCGATCCGACGATTGACCGGGTTATTAGGATTGGCCTTGTCGAACAGTACTGACGAGGCATAACCCACCACCCGCGCCACCTGCGCATCCGGGTAGCTGCCCGCCACCAGGGCACGCCGCGCGGCATTGGCACGGTTGGCCGACAACTCCCAGTTGCCGTAATCGCCACCGCCCGCGTAAGGCATGGCATCAGTATGGCCGCTTATACTGACCTTGTTCGGCACCGCCTTGATGGTGTCGGCCATGGCCAGCAGAATATCCTCGAAGTACGGCTTTAGCCGCGCACTGCCGACATCGAACATCGGCCGGTTTTCAGCATCCATGATTTGAATACGCAGGCCGTCCGGGGTGATTTCAAACAGCAGCTGATCCTTGAACTTGCGCAGTTGCGGGTTTTCTTCAACCTTGTTCTGCAACTCTTGGAGCAGCAATTCGAGACGCTCTTTCTCGACCTGCTCGGCCATGCTTTCAACCTGCTCGGCATCGACCTTGATCTTGTCGGGCTGAGGTTGCAGCTTTTCTTCGGGATTGAGGGTGTTTTCCGGCGCCAGCGCAGGCGTGCCACCCAAGTCTATAACGTAGGGCGTACCGCTTTCGCTGAAACCGATCGGGTCTTTGAAATAGCCGCCAATGGCGATTTTCTGCTCTGGGGTTGCGGCTGTCATCAGCCACATCACCAGAAAGAACGCCATCATCGCCGTGGCGAAGTCGGCAAAGGCGATCTTCCAGGCGCCACCGTGATGGCCTGCGGCGTAGCGCTTGACGCGCTTGATGATGATGGGTTGATTGTTTTCCATAAATCAGCGACCGCGAACCACTTGTTCCAGCTCGGAAAAACTCGGCCGATGCTTGGGGTACAGCACCTTGCGACCGAACTCGACCGCCAGCGACGGCGGCATGCCCGAGGCCGAAGCTACCAGCGAGGCCTTGATCGATTCGTACACGTTGAGTTCTTCCTTGGCATCGTGGGCCAAAGACGTCGCCAAAGGCCCGAAGAATCCATAGGCAGCCAAAATACCGAAGAAGGTACCCACCAGCGCGGCGCCGACGTGCATGCCGATGGCGGCCTGATCACCTTCACCCAGCGAGGCCATGGTCACCACGATACCCAGTACCGCAGCCACGATACCGAAGCCCGGCATGCCGTCGGCGATACCGGTCACGGCGTGGGAAGGATGCTCCAGCTCTTCCTTGAGGTTGTATAACTCCATGTCGAACAACCCCTCTAGCTCGTGGGGAGCCATATTGCCCGAGGACATGATGCGCAGGTAATCGCAGATAAACGCGGTCATGCGCTCATCTTTAAGGACGGTGGGGTATTTGGCGAAGATCGGACTGGCGGCCGCGTCTTCAATATCGCCCTCGATGGCCATCATGCCTTCGCGGCGACTCTTGTTAAGAATCTCGTAAACCAGGCCCAGCACTTCCAGATAAAAAGCGTGGGAGAAACGCGAACCGAACATACCCAGTGACTTTTTGATCACGTGCATGGTCATGTAGCCGGGGTTGGCTTGCAGGAACGCGCCAAAGGCCGCGCCGCCGATGATCAACACCTCGAACGGCTGAATCAGCGCCCCGATCTTGCCATGGGAAAGCACGTATCCGCCGAGCACGCTCGCGAATACAACAATGATGCCGATAATTTTAGCCATAGATATAAAAGTACTTCTTGGGTCGGTTCAAGGTCATATTCCAGCGTAGCTAAAACTCTTCTTCTCCTTATCGGCGAATCTGCGCCAGACTATAGCCGGTAGAGCCGAAAAGCCATTCGACCCCCACATTGGATGATCATCGCGTCCCCATTATGGCCAACGAAACCAGCGCACCGACATCAACACCCACCACCTTGGATGCCTGGGTTGCCCACCTGGACGCTGTTGATCTGCCGATCCCGCAAACCAGCCATGCGCGGGTATTCAAGACAATCAACGACAGTCGCCGCTCCTTGCGCGAAATTGCCGAGGTCATGCAGGACAGCCCGGCACTCGCACTCAGACTGATTCGCGAAGCCAACCAACAGGCCCAGAGCAGCCTGAGCGAGCCTGCCGAAAGCCTGGAAGTGGCGATCAACCGTCTGGGACTCAAGCGCACCCAGATGCTGCTCGAACATGTGCCCGTGGTGGCAATCGAAGATATCCCGCTGGCCTACCGGCAAATCCAGCTGATCAGCCAGCACGCCGCACAGCAGGCCATTGGCCTGTTCGGCAACCGCCTGGCGCGACTCTGGCAGGAAATCTACTGGAGCAGCTTGCTGTTTCTGTCACCGTTATGGGCCCTGGCACTTACTCACCCACTGCTGCTTGAAACCTGGGAGCGGCGCGTGGTCGAGCACAGCGAGTGCGCGAAAAAAGTCGAGCTGGAACTGTTTGGCGTGCCGCTGTTTGATATCTGCCGCGCCATGGCCCAACTGTGGCGCCTGCCAGGGTGGGTGATGCAGGGTTATACGGTGATCACCGAAGAGCGCCGCACCCTGGTCAGGGTGCTGCATATCGCCCGCGACACTCATCATCCGCTGCGCCAGCAACAATTACTCGACGCCGACCCGGCGCTGCGGCGCTGGCTCAACCAGCCCGCCAACAGTGTATTACTGGCCAACTGCCTGGCACTGTCGGCCCAACAGGCCTGGGACACACCGCACAACCTGCGCTGGCAGTACGTCACCAGCCTGTACCTGCAAATGCCGCTGGACGAAATCCAGCAGCAGGCGCATCAACAGGCCGCGAGCAGCGCGCGCTATCACTCCAGCCCCGACCTTTGGCATCCGGCCCAGGCCTTGCTCTGGCCGTGGGATTCACGCCGCACCGGGCACAGCTCGCTGGCAGCCCCACCCCCTTCGGCCGAATCACTCGCGGCCTGGCGCAAACATTGCGGGCAACTGCTGGAGCAACCCAGCGCATTCACCAACCCGATGCACCTGAGCACCTGTGCCCGCGAAGCCTTGCAAGCGTGCGGCATGCGCCGGGTGATGCTGCTTGTTCCCGACAAAACCTCAACCATCCTCAGCGTCAACCAGATTGCCGGGCTGGGCAGAACCGCTTTCGACCTTAACATCAACATCAACGACAGCACCGCACTGCAACGCCTGATGGCGCAACCGGCGCAAGTGCGCCTGACCCCCGAAAACAACGCCGTGATATCCGCGGTATTGCCCTACAGCCTGCGCAGCCTGTTCCCTGGTGAACATCTGCTGCTACGCTCGCTGAGCAATAACGGCCGCGTGGCCATGCTGATTCTGGCAGATCAGGGCGGCGGGCCATTTTCGGAAACCAGCGTGCAGGCATTTGGCAAAACCGCCCAATGCATCGAGAAAGCCCTGAATAGCTTTAGTACTCGCGGGCGCTAGCGCTACAATCCCCCCCTTTTTGCTCTGGAGGCTTCCTATGCCTGGCTTCTCTGGCTTGCCGTTAGTGATTGAACCCAGCGACCTGCTCGCCCGGCTCAACGCCCCCGAACTGATCCTGGTCGACCTGACCAGCGTTGCGCGCTACGAAGCCGGGCATATTCCGGGGGCCCGTTTTGTCGACCCGAAACGCACGCAACTGGGCCTGCCACCGGCACCCGGCCTGCTGCCTTCGCAAGCGTCGCTGGAAACACTGTTTGGTGAACTGGGGCACAACCCGAATGCGGTCTACGTGGTCTATGACGACGAAGGCGGCGGCTGGGCCGGGCGCTTTATCTGGCTGCTGGATGTGATCGGGCACAAGGCATATCACTATCTGGACGGCGGCATTCACGCCTGGATTGCTGAAGGCTATGGCGTTAGCCAGGACGTGCCTCCCGCTGCCAATGGCACCGTGACGCTAACCCTGAACGACGAGCCCACCGCCACCCGCGAATACCTGCAAAGCCGCCTGGGCGCCGCCGACCTGGCGATCTGGGATGCGCGCAGTGCAGCCGAATACAGTGGTGAAAAAGTGCTGGCGGCCAAGGGCGGTCATATCCCCGGAGCAAAGAATTTTGAATGGACCGCCGGCATGGATAAAACCCGCAGCCTGCGCATCCGCACTGACATGGCACAGATCCTCAAGGATCTTGGCATCACGCCAGACAAAGAAGTGATTACCCACTGCCAGACCCACCACCGTTCTGGCTTTACTTATCTCGTCGCCAAAGCGCTCGGTTACCCGCGCGTCAAAGGCTACGCCGGCTCTTGGGGCGAATGGGGCAACCACCCCGACACCCCTGTCGAGCTGCCTGCAAAAAATTAAGGACCTTGAATGAAAAAGCGTTTGTTCCTCCTCAGTCAGTACCTGTTGCCGCATCACCTGCTGTCACGTCTGGCCGGCTGCATTGCCGAATGCCGCGTGCGCTGGTTCAAGAATGCGTTCACCACCTGGTTCGCCAAGCGCTATCAAGTGGACATGTCCCAGGCCCTGGTTGAGGACGTTACCGCCTACGAGCACTTCAACGCCTTCTTCACCCGTGCATTGAAAGATGGTGCGCGCCCGCTGGATCAAACCCCGGGCGCGGTGCTGAGCCCTGCCGATGGTGCCGTCAGCCAGCTAGGCCCGATCGAACACGGTCGCGTGTTCCAGGCCAAAGGCCACAGCTACAGCGTGCTGGAGCTGGTGGGGGGTGATGCTGAAGTGGCTGCACAGTTTATGGGCGGCGAATTTGCCACCATCTACCTGTCGCCCAAGGACTACCACCGGGTGCATATGCCACTGGCAGGTACTCTGCGCGAGATGATCTACGTGCCGGGCCGCCTGTTCTCGGTCAACCAGACCACTGCCGAAAACGTACCGGAGCTATTTGCCCGCAACGAACGTGCGGTGTGCATTTTTGATACCGAGCGCGGCCCGATGGCCGTGGTATTGGTCGGTGCGATGATCGTGGCGTCGATTGAAACCGTGTTTGCCGGCCTGGTTACGCCGCCTAAACGCGAGCTGAAAACCTTCCGCTACGACGAAGCTGCCCGTGCGCCGATCCACCTGGAGAAAGGTGCCGAGCTGGGTCGCTTCAAGCTTGGCTCGACTGCAATCGTGCTGTTTGGCGCGGATCAGGTGAAGTGGGCCGAAGGCCTGGCGGCGGGAACGCCGGTGATGATGGGTCAAAGCATTGGTGCGCCGGCGCAAGCCGAGTAAATCCAACTGCTGACCTTGTGGGAGCGGGCTTGCTCGCGATGCTGACAACTCGGTACATCTGAATCACCGAGGTGATGCATCGCGAGCAAGCCCTCTCCCACAGTTTATTTACAGGCCCTTACGGTCGCGCTGGCCCAGCAGGTACAGCACGCCATCCAGCCCTAGTGTGGAAATGGCATGCTTGGCCGATTTCTTCACCAGCGGCTTGGCACGGAATGCCACTCCCAGCCCGGCAATAGCCAGCATCGGCAAGTCATTGGCACCGTCACCGACCGCAATGGTCTGCTCCAGGCTCAAGCCTTCCTTTTGTGCCAGTTCACGCAGTAAGTCCGCCTTGCGCTGTGCGTCAACAATCGGCTCTACCGCAACGCCGGTCACCTTGCCGTCCACCACTTCCAGCTCGTTGGCAAATACATAGTCGATGCCCAGCTTCGCCTGTACCTGCTTGGCGAAGTAGGTAAAGCCGCCCGACAGGATGGCGGTCTTGTAACCCAGGCGCTTGAGCTCGGCGAACAGCACTTCAGCGCCTTCGGTCAGGCGCAGCGAGGTGCCAATGGCATCCAGTACGCCGACATCCAGACCCTTGAGCAGCGCCATGCGCTCCTTGAAACTGGCCTTGAAGTCCAGCTCGCCTGCCATGGCGCGCTCGGTGATGGCTGCCACCTGATCACCCACACCCGCAGCCTTGGCCAACTCGTCGATCACTTCGGCTTCGATCAGCGTGGAGTCCATGTCGAACACCGCCAGACGGCGATTGCGACGGAACAGGGTGTCTTCCTGCAGCGCGATATCAACGCCCAGTTCCTGGGCCAGGTTGAAGAAATCGGCACGCAGCGCATCAACATCTACCGGTTCGCCGCACACACGCAGCTCGATGCAGCTCTTGCTCACTTCGGTCGGTGCATCCAGCGGTACACGGCCGGACAGGCGATCAGTCTGCTCGATGTTCAAGCCATGCTGGCTGATGATCGACGTCACGCGCTGCAATTCGTGAGCCGTCACTTGCCGGCTCATCAGCGTGACCACATGACGGGTCTGGCTTTGCTCGTTGACCCAGCGCTGGTAATGCTCTTCGCTGATCGGGTCAAAACGCAGTTGCAAGCCTTCCTGGGCGATCAAGGGCTGCAGGTCCTTGAGCACCGCCGAAACCAGCTCGGCCTGTGGAATTTCCACCAGAAAACCCAACGACAAAACGCCATGGATGGCGGCCTGACCGATGTCGAGAATATTCACACCATTGCTGGCCAGTACACCGGTAATGGCCGCAGTGAGACCCGGACGGTCCTCACCGGTGATGTTTATCAGGACGATTTCGCGCAAGGCACACCCCCATTCGCTAAAAAAAACGCATTCTACCCACTTTCAGTGACCATCGGGCACCGCCAAGGCTTTGCCGTCTCAGGGCTGCTCGCTATACTGCGCACCAACTTAACGGACTAAGAGCCGCGCTCAGTGAACCGGCCATTGCCTGTCAAAACCGATAATTTCTTCCTGCTGATCTTCCGGGCCCTGCGTGATCGCCGCGTTCCGCTTGCTCTGCGTATTGCCAGCCATAACGTGATCCTGGTCGCGTTGGCGCTGGTTATCTATGCCGTGGTGATGGGTCTGCAATTCAAGCAGGCCATGCACGAACAGGCCGATGCCCTGGGCCAGAGCCTGACCACGCAAACCGCCACCTCGGCGACCGAGCTGCTGGTGTCCAACGACATCCTCAGCCTCAACGTGCTGCTCAATAACCTGACGAAAAACCCGTTGGTGGCCCACGCGGCCATCTATAGCGTCGATAACCGCATCCTCGCCGAAGCCGGGCAACGTCCTAAAAACGGTCTGCTGGGCGAAACCCAAGGCCTGTACCAGACCAAGATCACCTTTCAGGATGTGACCGCCGGGCATTTGCGCATCAGCCTGGACATGAACCAGTTCGAGCAGCCGATGACCATCAGCCTGCAGAGCATGGGCATTCTGGCCGCCATCTTGCTGGCCTTGGCATTGGCCCTGAGCTTACGTCTGGGCCGCCACATCACTACGCCGTTGCTGCAACTGCGCGTCTGGCTGCGCGAGCCGGACCCTTACACCCCGGCCATCCAGCGCCAGGATGAAATTGGTGATTTGGCCCGTCAGCTGCACAGCCGCCTTGCTCCGCCTGCACCGGAGCCGGAACCCGAGCCAGAACCGGAAGAAGACGACTACGACGACAGCGACTACGAAGAGGCCGAGGACAACGAGCCGACCTTTGAAGTACGCAACCTGAGTGACCCGACGTTCGATGAAACTCCGGCTGCACCTGCACCAAAAGCCGCACCTCGCCAGCTGGTGAGCACCGAAGAGGACGAGAACGACGAAGAAGACCCGTTTGCCGACCTGCGCGACACCAGCACGGCCAATACCGCGCCGGTTGCCCTGGCCAAGCCAAAACCGGTGACAACTGCGGCGCCACAGCCAAGTGCCGTACTCGCGGTGCAATTGGGGGCACAGGAACAACTGCGCCGCCTGCCTCGCGCCCGCTTGATGGAGCTGCTGGAACGCTATCGCGACTGCCTGAATCAGGCGGCCTCGCTGTATCAAAGCGAGCTGCATACGCTGAACGATGGCAGCACGCTGATGCTGTTCCATAGCGAAGACAGCGGTGATGACTACCTGACCAACGCCATTTGCTGCGGCGAACTGCTGCGGGCCCTGGGCCACGCCCTGCAGATCGAAGTGGCGGACAGCGGCATCACCTTGCAATTGCAACTGGGCCTGGTACTGGGCGAAGGTTTGAGCGGTATCAGCCAGATTGATCTGCTGCTGACTGAAACCGCACAGGATGCCCTGGCCCTGTCGCAACACAGCCGCAACCTGCTGCTGGTGGAGCGTAAGATCAGCGACGATCCACTGATCCGTCAGCGTGCACGCATTCGCCCGATTGCCAGCCCTGAAGGCGCCTGCTGTGTAGAGCGCTTGATGGAGCCTTATCCGTCCATGCTTGAGCGCCAACTGGCGCGGATGCATGAGAGTCGCGGGTAAGGGGCTTTTGACCTTCCATAAAAAATCCCGCACAAGTGCGGGATTTTTTGTTTCTGCCATTCACCCTAGAAGCGAAACACTTCCATATCCGTGCGAATCGGTGAAGCCATCGGGATCCGCGGCTTGTCCGCACCCTGCTTGGGTGCTGCCTTGGTCGATGGCTTGGGTACTTCCACCAGCGGCGGCTGGTTGGCCAGCGGCTTGAGCGCTACCGCCAATTGCTCGCTCAACTGTTGCAACAACTGCCCCTGAGCCTTGACCTGATCCGCCGTGCTACCTGCATGCGGCTGCTCAAGGTGGACAATGCGGTTATCGCGCACTTGCCCGCGACGGTCAATCAAACGCCATTGCGCGTCCAGCACCGCTGGCAGGTTCTTGCCCGAGTCCAGGCGGGTGATCGACAACAGCACTTGCACATCAGGGCTGAAGCCCGCGGTGGCCGGGGCCAGTACAACACGCTGACTGTCCAGGCGCCATGCCAGCTGGCGTACCAGCAACTGATTGATATCAGACGTCAGGCTGCCCGCCCAACGGCCATCAGTAGCGGCACTCAGGCTGCCATCGGACTGGCGTTGCAGCAGGGTTTCACGTTGCAGGTAGTCGGCCACGCTGATCGGGCCAAGTACCACGGCCATGCCGGCGCTTTGCGCGGGCTGGCCGGGTGCGCCGCTGTCCAGCTGGTAAAGGGCCGCCGGCTGGTGCGTACTGCACCCCGCCAGACCCAGCACACCGGTCAGCAACGCAATCAAAGGAAGGCGTAGAACGTTCATCATTCCATCCAGGGGCCGCCACAGGGCGAGCCGCAGTGTGATTCTCGAAAGGTTCGCAACGCACATTGCCATAAGCCGTGGCGCAAACGCGGCATATCATCCGCGAATATTGGGCCTGACTCCAGCGCTGTCGCGCCGATCTGCGCGTAAAAACGCAGATCGGGAACGCTAAACAGGCTTAATTGGGTGTTTCTACCAACAAAGCGTCCACTCGCTGGAAGCCACGAGGCAGTTTGTTGCCGCGGCGGCCACGCTCACCTTTATAGTGCTCCAGGTCGTCAGCTTTGAGTGACAGTGTGCGCTTGCCTGCCTGCAATACCAACGTGGCATTGTCTGGAAGTACAGCGATATCAGTCACATATTCTTCGCGACTGGCCACCCGATCACCAGGAATGCCGATGATTTTGTTGCCCTTGCCTTTGCCCAATTGCGGCAAGTCGCTGACCTTGAAGATCAGCAGGCGGCCTTCGGTGGTCACCGCTGCCAGCCAGTTATGCTCGCGATCGCTCACCGGTCGCGGCTGCATCACTTGCGCGCCCTTGGGCAGGCTGAGCAATGCTTTACCGGCCTTGTTCTTAGCCTGCAGGTCTTCACCCTTGACCACAAAACCGTAACCGGCGTCGGAAGCGATCACGTACAGCGCATCGTCATCGGGCAACAGCACGCACTCAAAGGTCGCGCCCGGCGGTGGGGTCAGGCGACCGGTCAACGGTTCACCCTGGCCACGGGCCGAAGGCAAGGTATGCGCGGCCACCGAATAGCTGCGCCCCGTAGAATCAATAAACACCGCAAACTGGTTGGAGCGCCCGGCCGCGGCAGTTTTATAGCCATCCCCCGCTTTATAGGACAAACCGGTGGCGTCCAGGTCGTGACCTTTACCGCAACGTACCCAGCCTTTTTCAGACAGAACAACCGTGACTGCTTCAGTCGGCACCAGCTCGTTTTCCGACAGGGCTTTGGCCTCTGCACGGGCAACGATTGGTGAGCGACGGTCGTCGCCGTAGGTTTGGGCATCGGCCAGCAACTCGGTGCGCACCAGCTTTTTCAGCTTGGCTTCGCTGCCCAACAAGGTTTGTAGCTTGGCTTGTTCTTTACGCAGCGCATCCTGTTCGTCGCGCAGCTTCATCTCTTCCAGGCGGGCCAGCTGGCGCAAGCGCGTATCGAGGATGTAGTCGGCCTGGGTTTCCGTCAGCGCGAAACGTGCAATCAACTCGGCCTTGGGGTGTTCCTCGGTACGAATGATGTGGATAACTTCATCGAGGTTCAGGTAAGCGGTGAGCAAACCGTCCAACAGGTGCAGGCGACGCTCGACTTTATCGAGGCGGAACTGCAAACGGCGGCGCACGGTGTTGACCCGGAACTCCAGCCATTCCACCAGCAGGGCGCGCAGGTTTTTCAGCTGCGGCTTGCCGTCTAGACCAATGATATTGATATTGACCCGGAACGTGGACTCAAGCTCGGTCACGGCGAACAGATGCTGCATCAGCTCGTCGAGATCGACCTTGTTGTTGCGCGGGATGATCACGATACGGCACGGGTTTTCGTGGTCGGATTCGTCGCGCAGGTCGGTGACCATGGCCAGCTTGGTCGGTTTGGCCTGCATCAGCGCAGCGATCTGCTCCAGTACTTTGGCGCCCGAAACCTGATGGGGCAGCGCGGTGACCACGATGTCACCATCTTCGATGTGATAAACCGCACGCATGCGCACCGAGCCACGGCCAGTCTGGTAGATCTTCAGCAGATCGGCACGGGGGGTGATGATTTCGGCTTCAGTCGGGTAGTCCGGACCTTGAATATGCTCGCACAGTTGCTCGACCGTGGCCTTGGGCTCGTCGAGCAGTCGTACGCAGGCCGCAGCCACTTCACGCAGGTTGTGGGGCGGTACGTCGGTGGCCATGCCCACGGCGATGCCGGTGGTGCCATTGAGCAGGATATTCGGCAAACGTGCCGGCAATACCGCAGGTTCGTCGAGGGTACCGTCAAAGTTCGGTACCCAGTCCGCCGTACCCTGGCCCAGCTCGCTGAGCAGCACTTCGGAATAACGTGACAAGCGCGCTTCGGTGTAACGCATGGCCGCGAATGACTTGGGATCATCCGGTGCACCCCAGTTGCCCTGACCGTCGACCAGGGTGTAGCGGTAGCTGAACGGCTGGGCCATCAGCACCATGGCTTCGTAGCACGCCGAGTCGCCGTGGGGGTGGAACTTGCCGAGTACGTCACCGACGGTACGCGCCGATTTCTTGTGCTTGGAGTCAGCGTCCAGCCCCAACTCGCTCATGGCGTAGACAATACGCCGCTGTACAGGCTTGAGGCCGTCGCCGATATGCGGCAAGGCCCGGTCCATGATTACGTACATGGAGTAGTTGAGGTAGGCCTGTTCTGTGAAGTCGGCCAGTGATCGGCGTTCTACGCCGTCCAGGCTGAGTTCAAGGGAGTCGCTCATGCGGACCTCATTCAGTTCGTTGTCTGGCGCAGCAGCATGGTGCCGCCGCGCTGGGTAAATTCAAGTTTGTTCAGCGCACTCATGCCCAGCAGCACCTGCTCACCTTCAAGCCCCGGAGCCGCCACTGCACGCACGTCGCGCAGCACAATGGCGCCCAGTTGCAGGCGGTCGATACGGGTCTGATAGCCCTGGGTGCGACCGTTGGCGGTGTTCAGGGTCACGGGCAGGCCCTTGGGCAACGCCAGTTGCCGGGCCAGATCCATCGGCACCGCCACATCAGTGGCGCCGGTATCCAGCAAAAACTCCACCGGCACGTTGTTGATCCGGCCGCTGGCAACGAAGTGGCCCTGCGCGTTACCGAGCAGTTTGACTTCGATAAAACCCTCGCCTTGCTGCGAGGTGACTTCAGTATTAGGGTTGGCCTGACGCTCTTCCCAACGCCCGAAAAATTGCGCAGCCAGATATAGCCCGGCGCACCAGGCCACGATCATAAAGATACGCCCCATGCCTTTTCCCGGTGCTTGCTGACTCATGATTTGGCACTCCAGCCACCTTGCGGGGCAACAAAGCGCCAGACGATGGGGCGTTTCTCGTGATCAGCGCGTACATGGCTGCCGTTGTCGACACCAATCCAGGCGCCATTGGCATCCAGGCTCAAGGCTTCAGCATTGCCATAACCGCTGTTATAACGCCGACCTTCGGTCAAGGCATCATTGGCAAACGACCAGCAGCGTTCGACTTCACCGGTGCTCGGGGTGCGACGGCAAATGCGGTAGGCCATGCGCTCAAGGGTAAACAGCTTGCCCTCGAACAACGCCAGATCGGCGAAATCCTTTTGCTGAGCCTTGCCCTTGAGTTGCGGCGGCGGTTGTTCAAGGCCGCCTTCGCTCATCAATACACAACCGTTCTCGCAGTCCCACACGCTTTGTTTTTTGCGGATGGTCAGCAAACCGCGACGTTCACGCTCTGCCGCCAGCCAGATCTGGTTACCCTGCGGGTTGACGGCAATGCCTTCAAACAACGCATTGAAATGCAGCAACATGCCACTGGCCCGAGCCTGACGCACCAGCGCCGGGCCGATCTTGAGCCAGACAGGGGCGCCTGCCAGCGGAACTCGCAGCACCGCGGCATGGGCTTCGCTGACTACATAACGGTTACCCGCGTCGTCGCAGCTGATGCCCTCGAAATCCAGATCACCGCCACGCAACGGGCTGATGGCTTTACCCATCATGCGTACGCCCCAAGGCAAACCACTTTGTGGCGCAGGCGGCACATCGATGCTCAGGGCCTCGGCATGCCAGGGGATAGAGCTCTTATCGAGGCGGTAAATCTGATCATCATCACGATCGGACACCGCCAACAGTTCACCCGAACACAACGCCAGGCCCGACAGATTGCCACCACGCATGCCTTCTACCGAATGCTCTGACTGCAACGCCAGTTCTGGCCAGGTATTGGCCATAACCGGCGCAGCACCCAGACAGAGCACGCCCAACAAGGCACTGCGCATCAGGCCAGCACCTGCGCCAGGTTGCCTTTGGATTCGAGCCATGCCTTGCGATCACCGGCGCGTTTTTTCGCCAGCAGCATATCCATCATTTCCGAGGTAGCTGCGAAGTCTTCAAGCGTTAGCTGGACCAGACGACGGGTGTTTGGGTCCATCGTGGTTTCGCGCAACTGCGGCGGGTTCATCTCACCCAGACCTTTAAATCGCGTGACCTGTGGCTTGCCGCGTTTTTTCTCGGCCACCAGGCGGTCGAGGATGCCGTCACGCTCGGCTTCGTCCAGGGCGTAGAAGATCTCCTTGCCCAGGTCGATACGGTACAGCGGAGGCATGGCGACATACACATGACCGGCATCCACCAGCGGGCGGAAGTGCTGCACAAACAAGGCACACAGCAAGGTAGCAATGTGCAGACCGTCGGAGTCGGCGTCGGCGAGGATGCAGATCTTGCCGTAACGCAACTGACTCATGTCCGCTGCCCCGGGGTCGACACCGATGGCCACGGCAATGTTGTGCACTTCCTGGCTGGCCAGGACTTCGCTGCCGTCCACTTCCCAGGTGTTGAGGATCTTGCCGCGCAGCGGCAGGATCGCCTGGAACTCCTTGTCCCGGGCCTGCTTGGCCGAACCACCGGCGGAATCACCTTCCACCAGAAACAGCTCGGAGCGCATCGGGTCCTGCCCGGCACAGTCCGCCAGTTTGCCCGGTAGTGCCGGGCCTTGGGTAATGCGCTTGCGCTCGACCTTTTTACTGGCCTTGAGCCTGCGCCCGGCGTTGTTGATCGCCAGTTCAGCCAGTTGCATGCCCAACTCGGGGTTGGCATTGAGCCACAGGCTGAAGGAGTCCTTGATCACACCTGATACAAAGGCTGCTGCTTCACGGGAAGACAGACGCTCTTTGGTCTGGCCGGAGAACTGCGGCTCCTGCATTTTCATCGACAGCACGAAGGCAATGCGTTCCCACACGTCTTCGGGGGCCAACTTCACGCCACGGGGCAGCAAGCTGCGGAACTCGCAGAACTCGCGCATGGCATCTAGCAGGCCCTGACGCAGACCGTTGACGTGAGTACCGCCCTGGGCCGTGGGGATCAGGTTGACGTAGCTTTCCTGAACGCTGTCACCGCCTTCTGGCAGCCACAGCAAAGCCCAGTCGATGGCTTCTTTGTTACCGGCCAGGCTGCCGCAGAACGGCTCATCCGGCAGACGCTCGAATTCGCTGACCGCATCCACCAGATACGAGCGCAGGCCGTCTTCGTAATGCCACTCGACCTTTTCGCCGCTGTTCTTATCTTCAAAGGTGACCAACAAGCCCGGGCACAGTACGGCCTTGGCCTTGAGCACGTGCTTGAGGCGGCTGACGGAAAACTTGGGTGAATCGAAATATTTTGGGTCCGGCGCGAAATACACGCTGGTGCCGGTATTGCGCTTGCCCACGGTGCCGATGATTTCCAGGTCGGTGGCTTTATAGCCATCGGCAAAGGTCATCTGGTATTCGTTGCCGTCACGCTTGACCTTGACCCGTACCAGCGTCGACAGCGCGTTGACCACCGAAATCCCCACGCCGTGCAGGCCGCCGGAGAACTGGTAGTTCTTGTTGGAAAACTTGCCGCCCGCGTGGAGCTTGGTGAGGATCAGCTCGACGCCGGGCACGCCCTCTTCCGGGTGGATATCCACCGGCATGCCGCGCCCGTCATCGCTGACTTCCAGCGAGTGATCGGCGTGCAGGATGACATTGACCGACTTGGCGTGACCGGCCAGGGCTTCATCGACACTGTTGTCGATGACCTCCTGGGCCAGGTGGTTGGGCCGGCTGGTGTCGGTGTACATGCCGGGGCGTTTGCGCACCGGGTCGAGGCCCGAGAGGACTTCGATGGCGTCGGCGTTATAAGAGCTAGCGCTGGGAGTGGCCATAGGGTCTCGTCGTTAGTCGTAAGTGAAAAATAAGGGCCATTCGACGGGCGCCTTAAAGGGCCGCAAAGTCGATGGTTTGAAACTGTTCGGCGCCAATCCCTGCAAAATTCAACAGTTCGGGCAATTGTTGGGCGAAACCTTGATAACTGTGATCTCCGCCTGCCTGAACCCGCACGTCACACGCCGCGTAATACTGTTCAGCGTAGCGGTAGTCCAGGGTTTCATCGCCTGTCTGCAACCACACCTGATACCGCTGCGGGTCTTGGGGGGCGGGTACTTCAAGCTCAGCCAGGGCATGCACATGATTGAGGGTCAGTTCCCAGGTCTGGCCGCTGTAGTGATTGGTTTGCGTACCCAGGTAGCCGTCGAACTTGCGATGCGGGCTGACGGCCGGGTTGACCAGCAAGGCCTTGAGGCCATGTTGCTCGGCCAACCAGGTCGCATAGTAGCCGCCGAGCGAGCTGCCGACCAGCAATGGGCGGCCCAGCTCGCTGATTGCGCCCTGCAACTGGGCGATGGCCTCACGCGGATGATGGTGCAAGGCTGGCACCCGCAGTTGCCCGCCAAGGCCGATGCGCTGCATCACCGAGGTCAACTGCGTGGCCTTCTTGGACTCTGGGGCACTGTTGAACCCGTGGATATACAAGATGGAACCCGACATGCGATGACCCCCGATGGCACATTAAGCTGAACACAGCATCAATAAAGACGCGCAGTTTAGCCTGACTCAGGGGTAATGACTCACTTCAAGATATTTCAGTAATTGTTGGCGCTGTAATCCGGTTCAAATACAAATTCGGCAAGGCGCGATACACCGGTTTGCAAGGTGCCATCGGGCTGCAGGCGCAACCAGCGATAGCCTGGTGCTTCGTTGCTGACCTTGAAGTCCGGACTTGCCACCGCAAACTGGATGCAGGTCGAGGGTGATGCCAGCAGCCGTACGCCATTGCGCTGCTGATCGAACGGCTGATGTACATGCCCCCACAGCACCGCCCGGGCCTGTGGATAACGATCCATCACCGACCAGAACTCCTTGGCATTGCGCAGACCAATCGGCTCCAGCCATTCACAGCCCACTGACACCGGATGGTGATGCAGGCAGACCAGGTGATGGCGATCAGGAGCCTCGCTCAAGGATTGCGCCAGCAGCTGCAACTGGTCGTCTTCCAGATAACCGGGGGTGGAATGGGGCACGGCCGAGTTGAGCAGGGTGATGCGCCAATTGCCGATATCCATCACCGGTTCCAGCAGGCGGCTCTGCACGGCGGCTTCGCGCATCTGCGCAAACTGATCGTGATTGCCGGGGATCCAGCGGGCGCAAGGTGCCAACGGCGCGGTCAGGCTGCGAAAACGCTGATAAGCCTCGACGCTGGCGTCCTGGGTCAAATCCCCAGTGGCCAGCAGGCCGTCTATATGCGGCTGCTCGGCGCGCACCAGATCGATCACCTGTTGCAGGCTTTGTGCAGTATTGAGCCCCAGTAGCGAGCCATCTGCATCAGCAAACAGATGGCTGTCAGAGAGCTGCACCAGTAGCACCGGATCGTCGGTGGTCAGCGTGGATACATTCGGCAAGATGGCGCTCCCGGGGAGGGGTTTTTTCAAGGCTAGCGTACTTCTGCGTATTCATGGCCACAGGCCAGACAATGGCTCAGCCATTCACCCAGAAACACATTGAGCTGGGCTTTTTCGTCAGGTTGGTGCATGGCGATATTGGGGTAAGGATAGATGCTGCGAAAACGCCGGGCATGCTCGGCTGCGACTACTTCTGCCATGCGCGCGTCGTGATACACCTGAACTTGCAACTGCGGCACCGGCAACCACGGCAAGCTGTGTTGCTGGCTGACCCGCAGGGTGCTGGTGTACGGGCAATCGAGGATCACCTCCAGCGTCAGTACGCCCAGCATCTGGTCACCCTGGGTCACGGCGATCTGACGCGGGCCGGGTTGCTCGCGCATTTCGGGCAACAAGCGCATCAGCCGGGCATAGTTGGCCTCGCAAGCGGCCTGCAGCCCGATCAGATCGACCCGATAGCGATCGCGAACCCCATTTACGACCATAACCCCCTCACTTCAGCGCGATTAAGCGCCAGCCATTGCAGGGCAATAATGCTCGCTGCATTGGAAATACGCCCATCACGTACTGCTTGCAGCGCATCTTCGTACGCCCATACCGTTACACGGATATCTTCTGCCTCTTCCTCCAGACCATGCAAGCCCCCGATACCCTCGGTGCTGCAACGCCCCAGAAACAAGTGCACAAACTCGGTGCTGCCACCCGGCGACGGGAAATAACGGGTGATGGGCCACAAGGACGAGAACGTCACTCCAGCCTCTTCTTCGCCTTCTCGGTGGGCGACTTCTTCAGGCACTTCGGCCTTGTCAATCAGCCCGGCGACCAGTTCGATCAGCCAGGGGGTTTCGGTCTTGCCCAGGGCGCCGACGCGAAACTGCTCGATCAGTACCACTTCATCGCGCTGCGGATCATAGGGCAGTACGCAGACTGCATCATGGCGCACAAATACTTCACGGCTGATCTCACGGCTCATGCCACCGGCAAACAGCTCATGGCGCAAGTGCACGCGATCAAGTTTGTAAAAACCCTGATAACCGTTCTCGCGCTTTACGATCTCAACGGCGCTTGGCGTGGCCTTGGTGATGTCAGTCATTGCAAACCCCTAGCTGGCGAATTTCACCGTGGGCGGACCCTCGGCATCGCGCATCCTAACGCGCCTGCGACTGCGGATGCAGCCTCTTTTATAACGTGGGGATAGACGGATCGCCTGCAAAACAACTCTAATTGCTCCTATGTAAGCTTAGTGGCGAACCGATGCCCATGCTGGCAGTCGAACCACCATCCATTTCCCATTCTTTCGACGATGAAGGACGACCATGTCGCTTTTAAAGTTTGCCTCCATGACTTGTATCGCCCTGACCCTGGGCGCTTGCCAAAGCGTGTTCCAGCCTGCGGTGCAAAAGCCGCTGGCGTTTACCAATGACGCTTCCGAGCAGGTCAAGGCCGGCTGCACCGGGCAAGATTGCCCGCTGGTGAATATCGACACCCTGCACTTTGCCGACGCACCCAAGCTCGACGCACTGATCGAAAACCGCCTGTTGAAAATGACCCTCAACTCTCCTGAGGACAAATTGGCGCCATCGCTCAACGCGTACCGCGAACAGTTCCTGCGTACCGCCGACAGCCGCAACAGTACTTATTTGCAAGCCAAGGTACGCGAGCAGCATGACGGTCTGGTGATCATCGAGCTGTCCAGCTACCTGGATACCGGTGGTGCCCATGGCATGCCGGGGCGTGGTTTTATCAACTACTCACGCAAGGACCAGAAAGAAGTGGCCTTGCAGGACATGCTGTTGCCGGGTCAGGAGCAGGCCTTTTGGGGCGCTGCCAAAGTGGCGCACAACAACTGGTTGATCAGCAGCCATTACGCCAGCGATCCGGAGTTCGTCAAAAACTGGCCGTTCGAGAAGACCCCGAACGTAGCGCTGCTCAAGGACAACGTAGTCCTTAAGTACGACGTGTACAGCATTGCGCCGTACTCTGAAGGTCATGTTGAACTGAAGATCCCGTACTCGCGCCTTAACGGGATTCTGAAACCTGAGTGGTTCCCGGGCCGCGGGTAATCACCCCATCTTCCGTGGGAGCGGGCTTGCTCGCGATGCAGGCAGCTCGGTGCATCTGGACAACCGAGTTGCAGCTATCGCGGGCAAGCCCGTTCCCACAAGATCATGCAACCGCTTTTGAGCGCCCTGCCACCCACTGCAATAACCCCGCCAGCAGCAACGCCGGCAACGTCGCGCCCACATCAGGCATAAAGTTCGCCAGCAGGTGATAAGTCACCACCCCGCCCAACCAGGCCAGCAAGGTCGTCCAGCGCAGCAGGGTCGGTGCGACCCGGGCACTGCGTTTGCGCAAGATAAAGTGATCCACCAGGACCACCCCGAACAAGGGCGCGAACACCGAGCCAATCAGCAGCAAGAAATTCTGGTACTGCGCCAGCGGCGCAAAGCAGGCAATCAAGGTGCAAAGCACACCGATAGCCAAGGCCAGATGCTCGACTTTCAAACCCAGCAACATCCCACCGGATACCGCCGCCGAGTGAATGTCGGCGAATGCGTTTTCGGACTCGTCGAGCAAGATCAGCAGCAGTGGAATCCCCAGCCCCGCACCCGCCAGTGCCAACAGCAGCGCATTGACTTCACCACTCGGTGCAAATGCCAGGGTGTAGGCCACGCCCAGGCTCATCAACCAGAAGTTGCCAATAAAGAAGCCCAGCGCCGTGCCGCCGAACACGCTTTTGGCGCGTTTGCCGAAGCGTGAATAATCCGCAATCAACGGCAGCCACGACAGCGGCATGGCAATGGCAATGTCAAACCCCACAGCAAATGGCAGAGAGCCATCGCCCTTTTGGGCCCACAACGTGGGCAGATCGGCCCTGGCCAACAGGTTCCAGGTCAACCAGATGCACGCCGCCAGCAGCAGCCAGATGCCCCATTTGCGCAAGACCTTGCGCACAAAGGTCAGCGGTCCGCTTACCGCAAGCAGGGTGGCCAGGGCGCCGAAAAACACCGTCCAAACCCAGGGATTACTCAGCACACTGCCTTCGCTGAAAGCCCGGGCACCGAGCAGGCTGGCCGCGTCGCGCATTACAATGATTTCGAACGAGCCCCAGCCGATCAGCTGCAACACGTTGAGTACGGCCGGGAGCATGGCGCCCCGGCTGCCGAGGCTAAGTTTCAACGCAGCCATGGACGACAGCCCGGTATCACTGCCTATCACACCGACCGAAGCCAACAACGACACGCCCACCAGCGTGCCGAGAAAAATCGCCAGCAACGAGCCCGAAAGCCCCAGCCCCGGCGCAAGCAATGCGCCAGTCTGCAACACCATCAGGCCAATGCCGAGGGAGAACCACAGGGAAAACAAATCTCGACCGCCGAACGCGCGCCTGTCCTGAGGGACAGCACGGTCGGGGGAATAGGTGCCGGGTGTGTTCAAGGGGTCATTCTCAAGGAGGAATACAAAACCCTGTAGCCGCTGCCGCAGGCTGCGATCGAGACCGCAGGGCTCGCTTTTTAAAAGCAAAGGTCCTGCGGCCCTTATCGCAGCCTTCGACAGCGACTACAGATTTGCGCCAGGGTCGCTGGCGCGCTTTACATCACACTTTCTTGTACAACTGGCTGCCTTCCTGCTTGAAGCGCTCGGCCTGCTCGGCAAGGCCCTTGGCTACATCCACGTCGATTGCATCGATGCGCTGGTTGGCAGCGTAGATGCGCACTTCCTGGGTGATTTTCATCGAGCAGAATTTCGGCCCGCACATGGAACAGAAATGCGCGACCTTGGCCGAGTCCTTGGGCAGGGTTTCGTCGTGGTACGAACGCGCAGTGTCAGGGTCCAGGCCGAGGTTGAACTGGTCTTCCCAACGGAACTCGAACCGCGCCTTGCTCAAGGCGTTATCGCGGATCTGTGCACCCGGATGGCCCTTGGCCAGGTCGGCAGCATGGGCCGCGATCTTATAGGTGATAATCCCGGTCTTGACGTCATCCTTGTTCGGCAAGCCCAGGTGTTCCTTGGGCGTTACATAGCAAAGCATGGCGCAACCGAACCAGCCGATCATCGCCGCGCCGATACCCGAAGTGATGTGGTCGTAACCCGGTGCGATGTCCGTGGTCAGCGGGCCGAGGGTATAGAACGGTGCTTCGTCGCAACATTCCAGCTGCTTGTCCATGTTCTCTTTGATCAATTGCATCGGCACATGGCCGGGGCCTTCGATCATGCATTGCACGTCATGCTTCCAGGCGATCTTGGTCAGTTCGCCCAAGGTTTCCAGCTCACCGAACTGTGCGGCGTCGTTGGCGTCGGCAATCGAGCCCGGACGCAGGCCATCACCCAGCGAGAAGCTGACGTCGTAGGCCTTCATGATTTCGCAGATTTCGTCGAAATGGGTGTAGAGGAAGTTCTCTTTATGGTGCGCCAGGCACCACTTGGCCATGATCGAACCGCCACGGGAGACAATACCGGTCACGCGCTTGGCGGTCAGCGGCACATAACGCAGCAACACACCGGCATGGATGGTGAAGTAGTCGACGCCCTGCTCGGCCTGTTCGATCAGGGTGTCGCGGAACAGCTCCCAGGTCAGGTCTTCGGCCGCGCCGTTGACCTTCTCCAGCGCCTGATAAATCGGCACGGTACCGATCGGCACCGGCGAGTTGCGGATGATCCACTCGCGGGTTTCGTGGATATGCTTGCCGGTGGACAGGTCCATGACCGTGTCCGAACCCCAGCGGATACCCCAGGTCAGCTTGGCCACTTCTTCTTCAATCGAAGAACCCAGCGCACTGTTGCCGATATTGCCGTTGATCTTCACCAGGAAGTTGCGGCCGATGATCATCGGTTCCAGCTCAACGTGGTTGATGTTGGCCGGGATAATGGCGCGACCGCGGGCGATTTCTTCGCGCACGAATTCGGCGGTGATTTCTTTCGGGATACTGGCGCCGAAGCTATGGCCCGGATGCTGCTGGTCAAGCAGACCGGCAGCGCGGGCTTCCTGCAGCTTCATGTTTTCGCGGATGGCGACGTATTCCATCTCGGCGGTAATGATGCCCTGACGCGCATAGTGCATCTGGGTGACGTTGGCCCCGGCCTTGGCCCGGCGCGGGTTTTTCACATGGGCAAAACGCAGCTTGGTCAGCTCTGCATCGTCCAGGCGCATTTGCCCGAAGTTCGAACTCAGGCCCGGCAGGCGCTCGGTGTCAGCACGGTCGTCGATCCACGCCGAGCGCACATCGCCCAGACCTTTGCGCACGTCAATCTGGACAGACGGGTCGGTATACGGACCCGAGGTGTCGTAGATCAATACCGGAGCGTTCACTTCGCCGCCAAAATCGGTCGGTGTGACATCCAGGCTGACTTCACGCATCGGCACCAGAATATCCGGGCGCGAACCCTGTACGTAGACTTTTTGCGAGCGGGTAAACGGCTTGACCGACTGTTCATCGACCTTGGCCGAATCACTGAGATTGATCGCGTTTTTTGGTTTTGTACTCATCACGGCTCTCCAGACTGCATCCAGGCGGATTGTCGGAGGGAGAACCTGAAAAATGTACGGATGCACCCAA
>Ga0302347_1001245_pt1 | contig 31555 bp, 26 predicted proteins | sample PhyWR1_FD_202178 | JGI IMG/M metagenome (GOLD analysis project Ga0302347, IMG submission 202178) | Leaf surface microbial communities from wheat plants in UC Gill Tract Community Farm, Albany, California, United States - DLSL W.R1 (v2)... | ecosystem: Host-associated > Plants > Phyllosphere >... | reverse complement strand
ATCTGCCAGGTCTGTACCGGGGCGCGGACGCCGGCCCGATCGAAGTGTTTTTTCACCTGGCTGTCCAGCGCGAAGCGAACCGTCCACTGTTTTAACGGCTGAGTAGTAAATGACACCCGCAAAGTGAAGGCGGTGTTAGTCAGGCCTACAATCCCGGCAAATGACGGTTCGCCAATCACCAGCCCCCGGATCTCCGGCATAGCCATCAATTCGTCTACCGCCTCTTTCAGTGCCTGATTGGCTTTATCAGCGTCTTCATGACGATCGACATCATAGTTGGCGACAACCGATCCGATGCCGCGAACGAAGTTGGCGAAGGTGGTTATCGAGGACCACGGAATAATATGGTACGCGCCGGTATCCTGACGCACGCCTACCGAGCGGATCGACATCCGCTCAACGGTGCCGGTGAGCGGGCCAATAGTTACCAGATCGCCGGTATTCATCCCGTTTTCAAACTGGATAAAGACGCCGGTGATAATATCCTTCACCAGCGTCTGTGACCCAAATGAAATAGCCAGACCCAGCGCCCCGGCACCGGCCAGCAGCGGCGCGATGTTAACGCCGATTTCCGAAAGTACGATCATTATCGTAATGGTGCTGATAACCACCGCCAGCGCGTTGCGAAACAGCGTCAGTAGCGTTCGGGTTCGAGCGCTCGGCAGCGGTCGACCGTGAATATCTGATGACAATCGATTTTCAATCAGACTGGCGAGGACCGTCCAGCCAACTGCCGAGAAAAACAGGATCAGCGCGATGCGGATCAGAATATCGACGGTTCTCTCCCCGGCACCATTGTGCAACCAGTTCCAGAAATCAAACAGTCCCCAGGCGCTGAGCAGCAGCATAATTGCCACGCAGACTACCAAAATGCGGGCTGCTTTCAGGGCCGTAGAGAGCCAGCCGTTAAGCCGTTTTTGCAGTTCCGGATAGTTGCGCTGAGTATGAGCCGAGAGCGTGATGCGCTTGGCTATCCAGCGGGAAAGAATGCCGGAGGCGAAAGCAGCCAGCCCGATAATCGCCAGGCTACGCACCGTCGCACCCATCATAAACTTGAGGCTGTTACCCGGATCGAACAGCGAGAAAAAGAACAGAACCACAAAATAGGTGGTGGCCAGCCAGTGCCATATTAACGCAAAGGCGCGAATGAACAGGCTGAAAAAGCTGAGCGAGCGTTCAGCCAGATGCAGCACGTTTTCGGTGATTGCCTGTTTATTATGGAAGATAAGGTAAAGCGCCCACAGCGTAATGCACAGCATGATCGCCACGTTTGCCAGCGCGCCAAACTGGACGTTGACCTGATTAGAGATAATCGGCACTGCCACAATCAGTCCATAGCCAATTAAGCTACTGAGCGCGCTCAGGCGCAGATTCCAGTAGCGAGCGGAGCCATCAGCGATTGAAAATGGCCGCAGCTCCGGCACACGGGGACAAAATATCAGCCGCAGGATGGCCTTGAAAAATTCAATTAGCGCGAAGGCGCTGAGAAACAGGCTTTGTTGAAAGGCAATCGTCTGGCTACCGGAGTTAAAGTTATCAATCAGCATCTGCCCGACGAACAGGGTTAGCGTAAGCAACAGCAAGTCGATGACAAAAGCCCCAACAATCATTCCGGGAAGCTGGAGCCAGTTACTGTGCTCGCGATTCTTTTTACGTCCCCAGCGGCCCATCCTGCGATAAAGCGGCAGCGCGGCGAGCCTCAGCAGGCTATAAATAGCGAAGACCATGGCAGCCAGCATCAGAAAGTGGGTTAAGGCGTTGGTAAAGGTCTGAGGGTTAAAGGATTTGTGCGGGGAGCCGGTAAGATTACGGTACAGCTGGGCAAAGCGGGAGGCGAACTGCTCGCCGTAATAGCGTCCTACGGCGGTGACATTTTCCAGCACGGTGGTCTCATCGGTCACCTCCGCAGGGGTAATGGTTGGCACAGGCTCCGGCGGTGGCGTGGCGGCCACCTGGCGCAACTGCTCTATGAGCTCCTCGCGCGAGGTATCGTTAGCCAGTACGTCGGCAAGCGCAGCATAGGCAGCTTTCTTTTGCGCCAGCTCCGGCTCGGCAGGCTCTGTCTTTTCCTGAGCCGCCGCGCCGGTAACGCCCGGGATAACGGCTGCATGCAGCGGGGCGCTGAGCAGGCTAATCAGTAGCAACACAATCCACGGCATGAGCTCCTCCGATGAGAACGATAACAAAATGATAAGTATAGAACTCCAGGACGGGCTGGCGGGAAATGAGATTATTCCGGGGATGCCGCCCCGGCAGGGGCGGACGATGACTCAGGAGACGTGCTGTAAAAATTCCTGCAGGCGCAGGCTTGGCGGATTTTCAATCAGCGTTTGTGGATTACCATCTTCAGCAATACGGCCCTGATCGATAAAAATCAGCCGTGACGCCACTTTCTCGGCAAAGCCGATTTCATGCGTGACGATGACCATAGTCATACCTTCTTCCGCCAGGTCCTGCATCACTTTGAGCACTTCATGACGCAGCTCTGGATCCAGAGCTGAGGTAGGTTCATCAAACAGCATCATCTTCGGTTTTACCGCCAGCGCACGTGCAATCGCCACACGCTGCTGCTGGCCGCCGGAAAGTTCAGACGGATAATGGTGTGAGCGCTCGGCCAGACCGACCTTCGCCAGCAGCGATAAAGCCAGCTTTTCAGCGTCCGCTTTTTTCGCGCCGCGTACCCGCAGCGGGCCAAACATCACATTTTCCAGCGCCGTCAGATGGGGGAAGAGATAAAACTGCTGGAAAACCATTCCGGCTTCCTGACGAATCAAACGATCGTCAACTTTCGGATCGTTAACCTTAAGACCGTCGACAATCAGATCGCCGCTGGTTATCTCTTCCAGTTTATTAATACAGCGCAGTAGCGTCGATTTGCCTGAGCCAGAAGGACCGATAATAACGACAACCTCGCCCTGGGTAATGTTCAAATCAATATTGTGCAGCACTTTGGTCGGGCCAAAATGCTTGGAAACGTTTTTAAATTCAATCACAGGATTTTCATCCTTTTTTCAAGACGGCGCAGAATAAAACTCAGAACCAGAGTAATAACCAGATAAATGACGGCAACGGCGCTCCAGATTTCCAGCGCGCGGAAATTCCCGGCAATGATTTCCTGGCCCTGACGGGTCAATTCGGCCACGCCGATAACAATAAATAGCGAAGTATCTTTGATGCTGATAATCCACTGGTTACCTAACGGCGGCAGCATTCGACGCAGTGCCAGCGGCAGGATCACATGGCGAATAGTCTCATAACGTGACAGCCCGAGCGCCAGACCCGCCTCGCGAAAACCCCGGTGAATAGACAGGACCGCACCGCGGGTGATTTCCGCAATATAGGCGCCAGAGTTGATCATAATGGTCACCACGGCAGCGCTAAACGGATCGATACGCAGATCGTTAAACGCCATCGGCAGCGCAAAATAGATGAACATCACCTGCACGACAATCGGGGTGCCACGGATAATTTCAATAAAGACCAGCGCAATAAAATTGACGATCCTGCCACCGAAAGAGCGAGCAAAACCTGCCAGCAAACCAATGATCAGACCGCCTGCAAGGCCGAGGATCGAAATCCACAGCGTCATTTTGGCCCCTTCCAGTAAAATCGGAATGGCAGGCCAAATGGCACTCCAGTCAAACTCCATAATAAATTCCTGTTACCGCGTTAAATAGAACAGGGGGCGAAAGCCGCCCCCAGAAGCGTACTGTTTGAAAATGTTATTTAGGTTCAGTGCCAAACCATTTTTTGTAGATTTCGTTATAGGTGCCGTTATCACGCAGTGTTTTCAGCGCGCCATTCACTTTTTCACGCAGTTCATCGCTACCTTTCGGGAACGCAATGCCGTACTGCTGTGCTTCAAGCGAATCTCCAACGGCTTTAAACTTACCGTTGCCGGCAGTCTTAATGAAATACAGAATATTTGGCGTATCGTGCAGTACTGCGTCAGCGCGGTTAGTGCCTAATTCCATATAGGCGTTGTCGATATTCGGGAACTGGCGCAGGTCTTTGGTTTTAATGTTTGCTTTTGAATAGTCAACAGAGCCGGTACCGCTTTTAACCGCCACCACTTTGCCGTCGAGATCTTTTACGGATTTAACGTCGTTGTTATCCGCTTTAACCATCACCAGCAGGCCGCTTTTATAGTAGCCATCAGAGAATTCAATCGCTTTTTTACGCTCTTCAGTGATGGTAATACCGGCCAGTGCCAGGTCAATGTTTTTAGTTTGCAGCGCCGGGATGATGCCGCTGAAATCCATTGGTTTCAGGGTGTAATCCAGTTTTAACTCTTTAGCGATGGCCGCCCACAGGTCGACGTCAAAGCCCACATACTTATCGCCTTGTTTGAACTCGAAAGGAACGAACGCAGTGTCGGTGGCGACAACCAGTTTTTTATCGGCAGCCTGTGACGAAACGGCGAAAGCCAGCGCGAGCGTAGCCAGGGAAACTTTAAATAATGATTTCATAGCATTTCCTTTTAAATTCACGGGGCGATCCCCAGCAAGACAGACGTTGGTATGAAAAAATCGTGCCACTTTTACAACTCATTGTTTTTCAAGTGACCCGGCAGAAAACCGCTGCACAGAAACGGCCCTTTCAGCACGATATGCACCATTTGTGGGCACTGTTTTGGTGCGGTGGCGCGGGATGAGAAACAATGTTGATTTTTATCGCAGAATCTGGGGAGAAAACAATCTTTTATTAACTGTTTTGTGAGGTTGCTGTTACGTGATTTTAACGTATGCCAATAATGGACAAAAAAAATGCACCTTCACGGTGCATTTCATTCCCCGCCCATGCAGCGGGGGGAGCAGCGATTATTCTGCCTGTTCGATGTTAGATTCGATAAACCACAGGAATTTATCCAGATCGCGGGAAGCGGCAGTCAGGATATCTGCGGTGTCTTCATCTTTTGCTTCAGTGATACCTTTACGCGCATCATTTGCCACGATGGCATAACGATCGGCCAGCTCTTTCAGGTGATCCTGAACGCTGTGGATATCCAGCGGATAGCTTTTCAGCGCGGTTTTATTATTGACGACCTGAGTAGTCCCCAGGGCAACGCCGCCCAGCTGAACAGCACGCTCTGCGATGGTATCAAGATGATCGGTCAGCGCCGTACGGAAGCCATCCAGCATTTCGTGAACACCAATGAAGTTAGCACCGCGCATGTTCCAGTGAGCCTGTTTAGTGATCAGTGACAGGTCAATAAACTGAACCAGCTGACGATTTAACAGTTCAATGGTGGCTTTCTTCTCGCTGTCCGACACATCGTTGCGAGTATAAAGCAGATTAGACGCTTTTGTTTTAACTAGTTTAGCGGTACTCATAATCTAATATCCTCTTGATGTCATTTCCTAAGTAAATTTCGAGATTAAGTATAGCACCGCTTTTTAATCCTGCTATCCGGGATGTACCTATCGGTTTAATAGCGTCACACTTTCATTTTGGAGGATACTTAACCAAATCATGATCTTATCGATTTTTTACGTAAATGATTCTTAATTTCATTATGGGCTGTAATGGTCGACGCATTATATGGAGGGAAGTGATGGAAATTAATGAAAATAAGAAATAATTATCCAGGTTGATATTCTGCATGGTGCGGGCACCATGCAGGCGACTATTATTTTTTAATTTTGATGCTTTTTATCTCTGGCTCTTTGCGCAGGGTTAATGTTGAACCCATTGATGCCGCGATAATCGCCGCCAGCGCGAAGGTTTGCGTTAACGTCAAACTTTCACCCAGAAAGATAATACCGGATATAGCCGCCAGGGCGGGTTCCATACTCATCAGCGTGCCAAATGTACGGGTGGGGAGTCGGGTCAGGGCAATCATCTCCAGCGAGTAGGGCAGCGCGGTAGACAGTACGGCGATAGCCAGGCCCAGCGGCAGGATTGACCAGTGCCACAGGGCGTCACCCGCCTGCAAAGCTCCCAGCGGGACAAAAATTACTGCGGCTATCAACGACCCCATTGCCACGGTTGCCGGACCGTGCTCGGCCCCGGCACGCTGGCCAGAAAGAATATAAATCGCCCAGCACGCTCCGGCACCCAGCGCCAGTAAGGCTCCGCTGAGATCGACGTGAGCGACATCCTGACCCAAAGGCAGCAGGAATCCCAGTCCAAGTACTGCGAGTACGACCCAAATAAAATCAACAGCCCGGCGGGATGAAAACAGGGCTACCGCCAGCGGCCCGGTGAACTCCAGCGCAACTGCAATACCTAATGGGATCGTTTGAATCGAGAGATAAAACAGATAGTTCATAGCCCCCAGCGAGAGGCCATAGCACAACAGAGGAATACGCTGCTCCTGGCTAAAACGCAGCCGCCACGGCTTGAAAACCGCGATTAAAATCAGTGTACCCAGCGCCAGACGCAGGGCGGTAACGCCAGGCGCTCCTACCAGCGGAAACAGCGTTTTTGCCAGCGAAGCGCCACTCTGTATCGACGCCATAGCGATTAATAAAATAATAATTGGTAGCCACACTGGCATTTTGCGCTGCAAACCCGGCATCCGTTCTCCCGTCAAGATTTGTCAAAAGAAGTAAAGCGCACAGTGTAATGGATAAGTGACCATCGGTTTAGCCTCTGTTGAAAAAAGATGCTTAGAATTCATATGGTGAACAGGATTGAGCGTAAAAAATTCTCTCAGAGATTGAGAGTAATCCGATGATTGAGAACAATCAGGCACGTCATAATGACTGCCTTTGCGGCAAAAGCGCTTTTTTTTGAATGGGATAGTCAGTAATGGAAATGTTTCGTTACAGGAAATGACGCGCCCGACAACGCAATTCGCAAAAAGTTTCTTAGCATTTTGATATATTTAATACTTAAGTACTTACTTGAAGCACATTTGAGGTGGTTATGAAAAAAATTGCATGTCTTTCAGCACTGGCCGTTGTTCTGGCTGTTTCCGCAGGTACTGCCGTAGCTGCAACTTCTACCGTTAGCGGTGGTTACGCTCAGAGCGATATGCAGGGCGTGGCTAACAAAGCTAAAGGTTTCAACCTGAAGTATCGCTACGAAAATGACACCCCGCTGGGCGTGATCGGTTCTTTCACCTACACCGAAAAAGATGGCACCTCTGACGGCTATTACAATAAAGCACAGTACTACGGCTTCACTGCAGGTCCTGCTTACCGTCTGAACGACTGGGCAAGCGTATACGGCGTAGTAGGCTTTGGCTATGGTAAATCTCAGGTTAACGACATTCCTGACAACCACAGCTCCAGCGACTACGGCGTAGCTTACGGCGCAGGCGTGCAGTTCAACCCGATGGAAAACGTTGCTCTGGACTTCTCCTACGAGCAGAGCCGTATCCGTAGCGTTGACGTTGGCACCTGGATCGCGGGCGTCGGCTACCGTTTCTAATGGTGGCATGATTTGCTGTGATAAAAAATCCGCCTTCGGGCGGGTTTTTTTATGCGTTAACGGCGTTGCGTGGTGAAAATATCGCTGCCAAGATGGTTATAGTCCACCTTTTTAAGCTGGAAGTTCGTGACCCATACCGGCGCGGCTTTTTGTGACGAGACAAAAGTGTAGTGCTTTTTAATTTCCTGAGCGGTAATTCCAGTCCACTGCGAGAAAAAAGCCAGGAAATCATTGGCTGAACGGCGAGCTTTAATGATGCGATGGGTTTTATCATCACTCGATAGCACCATAAACGGCACCTGAAAATTTTGCTGATACCGATCGTCGTGAGCAAGATACTGGACTTTTTTGCCGCGCTCTTTAAAGGCAAGACCATGGTCAGAGAAATAGACCAGCGAGAAACTTTCGCCTGTATTATGCAACTGCGCGTACAGCTGGCTAAGCAGATCGTCGGTTTGCGTCATGGTATAGAGGTAGCATGACGTCTCTTTTGACTGCACAAAGACAGTGTATTTTCCTTTGGTACGATCGCACGCCTGCGGATGCGACCCCATCAGATGCAGAACAATCAGCTGCGGCTGGCTGCGCGGAGTGGCAAATACCTGAGACGTCATTTTTAGCAGTTCAGTATCCTGGGTGTTTTTATCGGCTTCAAAATCACCGTTTTTGAGAAACTGCGCTTCGTCAGCGCGTCTGGCAATACTGGCGATGGCAGAATCGTATTCACCGATTTGCCCCTGATTGGAAAACCACCATGTCTGAAAACCTGCCCGGTTAGCCAGGGTGACAATATTGTCCTGATACTGCGGTTTATTATCTACTACCCGGTTCAGCGTCAGGCCGAGTGATTTCTGCGTCGAGCCGCTGGCGGCAACATAGTCAGTAAAGAATGTGCCGTTAACGGTGCTGGCAAAGGGCGTATTATCCCAGTGGCCGCCGAATGCGCCCAGCGCGTCGCGTCGCGCACTTTCACCAATAACGACGATGTAATAATGGTATTTGGGCCTGGCGGCAATAATGTGCCAGGTATCTTTCATACTGGCCAGCTGCGCCATTCGCGCCTGCTCATCAAGCACTTCCTGATTATTGATTACCACGTCTTTAACAAAGCGTACGGCGGGATAGCCCGTATCTTTAAGTTTAAATACGCCACCTGCCGCCAGGTTTTGCGCGGGCTGTACAAAAAAGGCGCCGACGCTTAATAGCAGGCACACACTTTCTATTTTTCCCCATGACGGCTTATTAAGCACTTTACGCCGTACGGCAATAACCCCCAGCGCAAAAATAAAGACGCCAATAACGTAACTGTACCAGGGAAAAATGGTCAGGACTCTTCCATATTGGTCGAGTGCATAGCCAGCAGCGTATTAAAGTTGGGCGACCCGTAGGCCTGACCAAACGGGTAATAGCTGGCTGCCAGCAGCGAATAGATACCGACCATAACCTTTTGCACTGTAGGCGCGGCTTGCCACAGCAGATGAAGCACACAGGTAAAGGCGACAGCGTAAAGCAGGCTAAAGGGATAGCCGAGCGCCAGGTTAATCAGTAACGATTGCAGGAAGTAGAAACCGATCCACGGGCTAAACGCCTGGCGTTGTGAGACAAGCGATTCTTTCAGGGTGTAATTCATATACCACAGTCATAAAAACGCCATGTGCTCACCCTGGCGCCAAGGGTCAAAACCTGCGAAGTTGTGCGCAAAGAGGGACGGAGGTCCGCATCTGCAAGCGGCATGTAGGCAGGGCTGCAAGAAGATAAAGCGCCGTGAATATAAGGTCAACTAGCCATAAAGAATTGTTTTGCGAGGCGGATTGCAAATCCGGAAGAAAACGGGGGAGTAATAACAAAATGCTCAGCGTAGCGCTGAAAAAGGACAGGAAAATAATGCGGCGTACCGCGACGCCGCATTAGTGGGAAGGTTTGTCATCCGGCGTGGGTTTACCATTGATCATCTCGCAAAGCATGTTCAACAGCATTAAGCGGACCTGAAAAGGAGAGTGACTAAACACGCGTATACACCTCTGAAATTGATTCATATGACCTCCTGACGTTGAGCCCTTCATTCCGTGAAGTGTGACTGCATTACATACAGATATAGCACAGGCTATATTTTATAGCTATGGCTTAAACGTTAAATTTTTGTACTCCCATCACAATCCTATACAATGAGCATTCTTGACTTGATGCCTCCGGGGTATCGCACATACGAGGAAGCACAATGGGCCGTCGCACGGAAAAACCAATAACAAAAAAAGTGACGCAATTAGTGAATGTTGAGGAGCACGTCGAGGGCTTTCGCCAGGTGCGAGAAGCCCATCGCCGTGAGTTGATTGATGACTATGTGGAATTAATTTCCGACCTTATTCGTGAAGTCGGTGAAGCGCGTCAGGTTGATATGGCCGCTCGCCTTGGCGTCTCACAGCCGACGGTCGCCAAAATGCTTAAGCGTCTGGCCAGCGTCGGTCTTATCGAACAAATTCCGTGGCGCGGCGTTTTTCTGACCCCTGAAGGTGAAAAACTGGCCGAAGAGAGCCGCCAGCGTCATCATATCGTGGAAAATTTTCTGCTGGTGCTCGGGGTGAGTGCCGATACCGCCCGGCGCGATGCCGAAGGCATTGAACATCACGTCAGTGAGGAAACGCTGGAAATGTTCCGTCAGTTTAGTCAAAAACATGGAACATCTGCCGAATGAACCTGCCATTGATTGATGCCCTGGCGCGCGATCGCTTTCTTCATCTGCTAATTATTATTGCTGTTATCCTCAGCCTGTTCGTTCCCTTTGCACCAGAGCACTGGCCTGCTGCCATCGACTGGCACACTATTATTACGCTCAGTGGATTGATGCTTCTCACCAAAGGTGTCGAGCAGAGCGGCTGTTTTGATGTGCTGGGGCGTAGAATGGCGCGCCGCTTTGTGACGGTTAAGCAACTGGCACTGTTTATGGTGGTGGCTGCTGCCTTACTGTCGACCTTTTTGACCAATGATGTGGCGCTGTTTATTGTCGTGCCGCTGACGTTAACGTTGAAGAAATGGTGTGAGATCCCGGTTAACCGACTGATCATCTTCGAAGCGCTGGCCGTTAATGCCGGTTCGCTACTGACCCCGATTGGCAATCCGCAAAATATTCTGCTGTGGGGCCGTTCCGGTTTGTCATTTCCGGCGTTTATCGGACAGATGCTGCCGCTGGCACTCAGTATGATGGTAACGCTGCTGGTATTGTGCTGGATCTGCTTTCCTTCTCAGCTCCTGCAATTTCGCAGCGGCGACAAATCACCGCAGTGGCAGCGGCGTCTGCTATGGAGCTGTCTGTTCTTTTATCTGGTGTTTCTTATCGCCCTGGAGACGAAGCAGGAATTATGGGGGCTGGGCATCCTGCTGGCAGGCTTTCTGATCGTCGCCAGAGGCGTGATACTGAAAGTGGACTGGTCGCTGCTGCTGGTGTTTATCGTAATGTTTATCGATGTGCATTTATTGACGCAGCTACCCGTCTTACAGAGCGCGCTCGATCGGGTAGGAGGACTTTCGTCGTTCCAGCTGTGGCTGACGGCGATTGGTCTGTCGCAGGCGATCAGCAATGTTCCTTCAACCATTCTGCTGCTGAATTATGTTCCGCCATCCACATTACTGGCATGGGCGGTTAACGTTGGCGGGTTTGGACTGTTGCCTGGCTCTCTGGCGAACCTCATTGCGCTGCGCATGGCGGGAAATCGTCGCATCTGGTGGCGCTTTCATGTTTATTCTCTGCCGCTGTTAGTCTGGGCTGCGCTGGTGGGTTACGGATTACTCATTATCAGTTAGTGCTGATTTGTCAGTTTTTCCTGGAAAATGTATAGCAACCTCCTAACTTTAGTTATCAGGCACCCTTACGCCGTTAACTGACAGGACCGTTGCACAATTATGGCAGAGAAAGACGAACAACCTGAAAATCCGCAGGAACCTCAAAAAGCGGAACACCAGGAAGACAACAATAAGAAGAGCGAGCGCAAACGTCCGGGTAAAAAACCCCTTATTATTCTGGGCATTGTGGTGATCGTAATGATTATCGTGGCGCTGGTGTGGTGGCTGATGACCCGCAATCAGGAAACCACGGACGATGCCTTTACCGATGGTGACGCGGTTACCATCGCGCCAAAGGTCGCCGGTTACGTTACTGAATTACGGGTAAAAGATAACCAGCGGGTGAAGAAAGGCGATTTGCTGGTGGTCATCGATCCGCGTGATGCGACCGCGCAGCGCGATCAGGCCAAAGCACAACTGGGTCTGGCGCAGGCACAACTGCATCAGGCCCAGGCGCAGCTGGCGTTATCGAAAGTGCAATATCCTGCCCAGCGCGATGAAGCACGTGCCCAGGTATTGAAAGCGCAGGCCGATCAGGCTAATGCTGAGGCGGCTTACCGTCGCCAGCGCGGTGTCGATCCGCGGGCGACTACCCAGCAGAATATTGATTCGGCCAATGCACAATTACGCAGCGCACAGGCGCAGATGGCCAGCGCCAAAGCCCAGCTTGAAGTTGCCGACCAGGTCGAACTGCAAATCCGCCAGCAGGAAACCAATGTTGAAGCCCGCGAACGTCAGGTCGATCAGGCTCGTGCCCAGCTTGAAACAGCAGAGCTAAATCTGTCATGGACCGAGGTTCGTGCGCCGTTCGACGGCTTTGTCACCAAACGTAATGTGCAGAACGGTACTCTGGTACAGGCCGGGACCGCGCTGTTCTCGCTGGTCTCACCTGATATCTGGATCGTCGCTAACTTTAAAGAGTCGCAGCTGGAACGGCTGCGTCCCGGTAATAAAGTGAGTATTAAGGTTGATGCGTTTGGCGATATGGAGCTGGAAGGGCATGTAGATAGCATCCAGCAGGGGAGCGGCTCGAAGTTCGCCGCCTTCCCGTCGGAAAATGCCACCGGCAACTTCGTGAAAATTGTTCAGCGCGTGCCGGTCAAAATCGTGATTGATAAAGGACTAGATAAAAATCATCCGCTGCCGCTGGGCCTTTCTGTCGAACCTAAGGTAACGCTTGAATGACCGACCAGAGCCATGAAAACTGGCGGCCTGCCGGCAATCCATGGGCGGTGGCGATGGTGGTTACCCTCGCGGTATTTATGGAAATCCTCGATACCACCATCGTTAACGTGGCGTTGCCTCACGTCGCCGGATCGCTGTCGGCAAGCTACGACGAATCGACCTGGGTGCTGACCAGTTATCTGGTGGCCAACGGGATCGTTTTGCCTATTTCCGCCTTCCTGAGTCGGGTGTTTGGCCGTAAGCAGTTTTTCCTGATTTGCATTGTGATGTTCACCGTTTGCTCCTTTTTATGCGGAATTGCGACTGAACTGTGGCAAATCATTCTGTTCCGCATTATGCAGGGATTCTTCGGCGGCGGCCTTCAGCCAACGCAGCAATCAGTGCTGCTGGATTATTTTAAGCCGGAAGATCGCGGCAAGGCGTTTGGCCTGTCGTCAATTGCGATTATTGTTGCACCGGTACTTGGGCCAACGCTCGGCGGCTGGATCACCGATAACTACTCCTGGCGCTGGGTCTTCTTTATTAATATTCCGGTCGGCATTGTGACCGTTCTGGCGATTTATCATCTGCTGGAAGACCCGCCGTGGGAGCGGAAATCGGAAGAGAAACTGAGTATCGACTGGACCGGCATCGGGCTTATCGCGCTGGGGCTTGGCTGTTTACAGGTGATGCTCGATCGCGGTGAAGATGAAGACTGGTTCTATTCAAATTTCATCTGTACCTTCGCGGTATTAACGCTTATCGGCATTATTGGTGCAATATTCTGGCTGATTTATGCGCGTAAGCCGGTGGTGGACTTACGCTGTATGGCGGATAAAAACTTTGCCGTCTCCAGCCTGTTGATGGCCGGGATGGCGATGATCCTGTACGGCAGTTCGGTGGTGATCCCCCAGCTGGCGCAGCAGGATTTAGGCTATACGGCCACGTGGTCCGGGCTGGTGCTCTCTCCGGGCGCGGTGCTTATCGTACTGACCATTCCGCTGGTGCTCAAACTGATGCCGATAGTGCAAACCCGAATAATCATCGCTTTCGGCTTTTTGCTGCTCGGTGCCGCGTTCTTCTGGTCGAGGACGTTAACACCTGATGTCGACTTCGAGACCCTGGTTATGTTTCGCAGTGCGCAGTCGCTGGGCCTCGGCTTTCTGTTCGTGCCGCTCACCACCATTGCCTTTATCACCATCCCTCGTCAACTTAATGCCGATGCCTCAGCGATGTTTACCATGTTCCGTAACGTCGCCGGATCGATCGGCATCTCGCTGTCAACGGCGGCGATCACCGAGCGGGCGCAGGCGCACAGCGCACATCTGTCCTATCACACCAGCCCGTTTAATGAGCCGTTCCAGCAGGCCATTCGCCAGTCGGCCCAGGCGATACGTGATTTTACCGGGCTGGTGGGCGATCCGCTGAGCATTGCTACCGGACAGATGTATCAGACGATGATTGAACAGTCGCGGATTTTGGCCTACATCGATGTCTTTACGATGCTTAGCGTAGTTGCGCTACTGCTGATCCCTTTTTGTCTACTGCTGTCACCGGTGAAAAGTGAAGGCAGCGCAGGAGCACATTAATATGCAAAGATGCACTATTTTTCCGCTGACCTTTCTGGCGCTGATAGTAGCCGGGTGTAGCGTTGGCCCGGATTATCAAACCGCAGTGCCGCAAACGCCGGCGCGCTGGAATGATCCTGGCGACCGCGACGTTCCGTCGCAAACCCGTCCTGAAGCGGTCGATCCGCGCTGGTGGACGACCTTTAACTCGCCGCAGTTAAATAGCCTGATTGAACGGGCCATCGCCGGTAATCTGTCATTGCAGCAATCAGTACTGCGCATTGCGGGCGCACGTGAGCAATTGAATCAGGCCGGTGGCGCATTTATGCCGGCGGTGAACGGTAATGTGCAGGCAACCCGCCAGCAGTTAGGGCTGAAGGGCGAGCTTGAATCTCACGACGTTTATAGCCAACTGGATAATGTTGACCCGGATCTGCGCGGGGCTTTGGGGCCGCTCACCCAGCCAATTAATCTTTACCAGGGCAGTTTTGACGCGCAGTGGGAGCTGGATTTATGGGGCAAAGTCCGCCGTCAGGTGGAAGCGGCCGATGCCCAACAGCAAGCCGCCATCGAACAGCGTAATGACGCCCTGGTTTCGCTGGAAGCGGAAGTGGCTCGCGCCTGGCTCCAGCTCCGCGGAGCGCAAAGTATTATCCATACCATGAATACGCAGATCGCCAGTGCACAGCAGACGCTGGCGCTGACGGAGAACCGCCAGCGCGGCGGACTGTCACCGCAGCTGGATGTGGAAAATGCCCGCGCCCAGTTAGGCAATCTTGAAGCGCAACTGCCGCAGTATCAGGCGCAGCAGCGTCAGGCAATGAATGCGCTGGCCGTACTGCTGGGTAAAGCGCCCGGCACGCTGGATAACGAGTTGCGTGGTGAGCAGCCGCTGCCGCCGCTGCCGTCTATTGTAAAAACCGGTATCCCGTCAACCCTGGCACGTTGGCGGCCCGATGTTCGTCAGGCCGAAGCTAATCTTCACGCGGCGACCGCGCAAATTGGCGTATCCGTCGCACAGCTATTCCCCAGCCTGACCCTCAGCGGCCAGTTTGGGATGCGTAATAGCGAAGCGGACTGGCTCAGCGACTGGAGCAGCCATTTTTACAGCTTCGGCCCGCAGGTATCGATCCCGATTTTCCAGGGTGGACGTCTGGTGTCGAGCGTCAAACTGGCGCGAGCGCAGCAGGGGGCGACCGTACTGCAATATCGCCAGACGGTGCTGACAGCGCTGAATGATGTCGAAAACGCGCTGGTGAGTTATCGCAGCGATCAGCAGCAGGAGCAGGGACTGGACCGATCCATTGAAGCATTGCAAAACGCCTTTAACCTCGCCAGCGACAGCTATCGCCAGGGGCTGGCCACGTTTATTGACGTGCTGGACGCCCAGCGGCAGCTGGCGCAGGCTGAACAACAGCGCGCGCAGGCTAAAGTGCAAAGTAGCCTCGATCTGGTCGCGCTGTATAAAGCGCTGGGCGGCGGCTGGGAGCCGTATCAGACCGTGCGCCTGCCGGACTATGCGGTCTTTGGTGATGCCCCCCGCGGATAGCCGCCAGACGACCGATCGTGTTTAACACCAGCCCGGTTTTTACCGGGCTTTTTTGTGCTCAACAACAGCGATCTTTTCGAATCAGCTCACATTTTCACCCATTACTTTTTGCCTCCAGCGCCCTGTTGGGTATATGACTAGTCATATATTTTAAATGACTTTACATGTTCAAAAATGGAGCCGCATGATGACAAAGAAATTAACCGAAGGGTTCTTATGGGGAAATTCAGTCTCCAGTATGCAGACCGAAGGCGCATGGAACGAAGGGGGAAAAGGGAAGTCGGTTTATGATATCCGTGAGGCCAGCGAGTTTGCCTCGGACTGGAAAGTGGCCACCGACTCCTATCATCGCTACCGGGAAGATTTCGACCACATGCAGGATTTGGGCATGAACTGCTATCGCTTCCAGATTGCATGGAGCCGGGTATGCCCGCAGGGCGATGGTGAATTTAATGAAGAGGGTATTGCCTTTTACGAGCGTTTTATCAATGACTTACTTGCACGTAATATTGAACCAATGGTGTGCCTGTACCATTTCGATATGCCGCTGGCGCTGGCAGAAAAATACAATGGTTTTACCGACCGGCGGGTAATGGAAGCCTTTATTCGCTATGGACGTGAGATGATTGACCGTTTTGGCGAGCGGGTGAAATACTGGCTGACCTTCAACGAGCAAAATATTTTTCATATGCCGGAGGCTTTTAAAGTCTCAGGTTATATGCGGGGAGAACAAAGCCTGCGTGATTTATATCTGATCCAGCATCACACCATGATGGCGCATGTTCATCTTACTCACTATTTACACGACACTAAACCGGGCCAGCTAATGGGCGGTATGCTGGCACACCAGCTGGTTTACCCGGCGACCTGCAAGCCGCGCGATATTTTTTGCGCACAACAATACGATGAGTTTCTTAATCAAAACCTGCTGCGGGTATATGCCGGCGAGGGCTATAGCCCGGAAGTGCTGGCAGTAGTGCAACGCGAAGGATTCGGAGATATTTACCGGCAGGACGATCTCGCTTTGCTGGCGACGGTTAAAAACGACTTTATGGCATTCAGCTATTACGCCAGTAAAACGCTCGATAGCGACGCTATCCCGGAACATACGCCGATCAATAACTATATGGAGTACGGGGATAAACCAAATCCGTGGCTAGAGGCTACTGAGTGGAACTGGCAAATCGATCCGCTGGGCTTTCGCACTATTATCACCCGCTATTATAACGACTGGCGCCTGCCGGTTTTCCCCATTGAGAACGGGATTGGCGTCATTGAGTCCTGGGATGGCGAAAATATGATTGAAGATGATTATCGCATCGACTATCACCGGGAGCATATCAACGCCATGAAAGCGGCTATTTTCGAGGATGGTGCCGAGGTTATTGGTTATCTCGGCTGGGGGCTTATCGACATTCTTAGCTCGAAAGGGGATATGCGTAAGCGCTATGGCGTGGTGTACGTTAATCGCGAAAATCACGATCTTAAAGATTTGAAGCGGGTGCCGAAGAAAAGCTACGCATGGTTAAAACAGGTCATCCACAGCAACGGCGATAATATGTAGCCCTCCGCGCAGGATGTGCACTGATATCGGGTTGCAGGCAGCTGTTACCCGATAGATCCAGAACAGTAAAGAAAGGGGTCTGCGATGTCCGCTTCAAATATGCAGTCTTTTACCGATCGTTTTGTTGATGTTTCCGCGCGTATCGCCGGGCAGGTGCATTTGCGCTCGCTGCGCGATGCGTTTGCCGCCATCATGCCTATTTTTATTCTGGCCGGGCTGGCGGTACTGGTAAATAACGTCGTGTTCCCGTGGGTCATGGAAGGGGAGACGTTAGCGAAATTCAAATTGTGGGGGGATGCGATAATTAACGGCACCCTGAATATCGCCGCCCTGCTCATTGCCCCGATGATCGCGTGGTCTCTGGCGCGTAATAAACACAGTGACAATCCGGTTTCAGCGGTCATTATTGCCCTGTGCAGTTTTATCATCATGATGCCTATGCAGGTGGACGTCATCCCGGTTGGTGAAAAAGCTTCGGTGTCCATTACCCAGGTATTAACTTTCGCCAATATTGGTACTACCGGTATTTTTGCCGGCGTAATTATTGGTCTGCTGTCGACCGAAGTTTTTATCCGTATTTCTCAGGTTCAGCGGCTTAAAATTTCGCTGGGCGAAAATGTACCGCCGGCGGTGGGCCAGTCATTTTCAGCGCTTATACCCACACTATTAACCCTGTCGCTGTTCGCGCTGGGTGCTGCTCTGCTGACTAATCTATTACATACCGACCTGATTCATCTTATTACAACATTAATTCAGCAGCCGCTGAGAATGATCAATACCAGTCTGCCGGGCACGCTGTTTATCTATAGCTTTGGTAACTTCTTATTTACCCTGGGTATTCATCAGGCAGTGGTGAACAGCGTCATTCTGGAGCCGTTCCTGCTGATCAATACCAATGAGAATATGCTGGCGTTCGCGAACGGCCAGCCAATTCCGCATATTATTAATAATATTTTCGTTCCTACTTTTGGCATGATTGGCGGCACGGGCAGTACGTTTTCATTGCTGATTGCTATTTTTCTTTTCTCGCGGCAAAAAGCGGCCAAACAGGTCTCTCGTCTGGCGTTCACTCCGGGGCTATTTAATATTAATGAACCGGTCATTTTTGGTTTGCCGATTGTGTTTAATATCCCACTGATGATCCCGTTTGTTATGTTGCCGGCCATCGGTATTTTATTTGCCTGGATTTGTACCACCCTGGGACTGATGTCCCGTTGTGTGGTGATGATCCCGTGGACGACGCCGCCTGTGCTCAGCGCATGGCTGGCAACCGCAGGTGACTGGCGTGCCGTAGTGGTGCAATTGATCATCATCATCTTTGGTGTATTCTTCTACCTGCCATTTCTCAAAATCGCGGAGAGAGTGGCGCAAAAAAATAGTGGGATAGCGTAAACCAGAAAGGATGAGCAATGGCAGCAAAGTATGTGTTGATCGCGCGGGAAATCAAGCAGCGTATTCTCAGCAAGCAGTATCCCGCCAGCGAGCCGTTGCCCGATCAGTTTGCGCTGGCAGCCGAGTTCAGCACCAGCCGAATGACCATTCAGCAGGCGATGCGTCAGCTGATTGTTGAAGGACTGGTATACACGCGTCAGGGGCAGGGCACGTTTATTCGTAAGAACTTTCACCAGCTTTCGCAGTGGGAGCTGGCCAGCAACGACTATTTTGGCGCAACCCAAACGTGGCAGGATAAAGGTACGGTCAGCAGCGAGGTCATTCGTTTTGAACTGCGTTTTCCCGATGAGAAAGAGCAGACTTCACTGCTGATTAACGCTGACGCACCGGTCTATGACTTTGTCCGCTTGCGCCTGCTAAACGGTGAACCAATGTCACTGGACGCCACTATTATGCCGGTAGGTCTGGTGCCTGGCCTTAATAAATCTCATCTTGAACACTCCGTGTTTCATTATATTCAGCAGACGCTGGGCCTGAAGATTATGGGCTCATATCGGGTTGTTCGCGCCCTGAAGCCTGATGCGCTGGACAGGCAATATTTGCTGTGTCAGGAAACCGATCCGGTGATGGAAGTTGAGCAGGTGATTTATCTGGAGGATGGAACGCCGCTGGAGTACGCCCATTGCCACTACCGCTACGATCACAGTGGAATTGTGATTATCAATAATGGCTGAAAAAATGCCCGGCGCGTTGCTGCTGCCGGGCAGAGTAATACGTTATTAATTGAGACGAACCGGCATACCGGAACGGTTCTGGATCGCCTGATCCAGCACGGACTGATCGACATCGGCTTGATCGGTCACTTTTTTCACCGCTTTGGTCAGAGTGACCGGCACCACTTCATCGCCATTGAACTGCGCTTCGGTAGTTGACAGCGGGTTATGGATTTCAACATAACGGCTACCGTCCGGCTCGGTGGTTGATTTAACCGGCTCATCAATAAACTGAACGCGCGTTCCGACCGGCACGTTCTGGAACAGGAATTTAATATCGTCATTACGCAGACGTACGCAACCGTGACTTACGCGCAGGCCGACGCCGAAGTTAGCGTTGGTACCGTGAATTGCGTACAGGCGGCCAATATAGAGGGCATAAAGGCCCATCGGGTTATCAGGACCTGCCGGAACGACTGCCGGGAGCGGCTGACCCGCTGCAACATATTCAGCATGCATTTTTGCCGTCGGAGTCCAGGTTGGACCGGCTTTCTTACGTTCAACCTTGGTCGTCCAGGCAATTGGCGTATCTTTACCCAACTGACCAATACCGATAGGGAGGACAATGACGGTATTCGTGCCTTTTGGATAGTAGTACAAACGCATCTCAGCACTGTTGATAACAATCCCTTCATGCACGGTATCCGGCAGGATCAGCTGCTGAGGGATGTTCAGTACGGTACCGCCTTTTGGCAGGTAGGTATCGACACCCGGGTTAGCTTCCAGCATGTTGGACAGGCCCATCTGATACTCGGCCGCAAAGTACTCCAGCGGCTGCTTGTTATCATCGGGGATCTGAATTACCTGGTTTTCACCAATCAGACGGCTGCCGTCGGTTGGCAGAGGGTAGGTAACGGCTGAAGCTGTATTGCAAAAGCCCACGACAGCCAGCGCCGCCGCAAAGAGGGTCGTTAATTTCATATTCATATTATGCAAGATACCCGTGCCACAGGCTGTTGGTTTAAAAGTCCACTATCATTCATCGCAGCGCATTATATGTGCATTACGGTTTAGTGGGAAACAGATGTGTGCAAAATCACACTTTTTTACGTTGAGTTCATTTTAGACGCAATCACAGGGGACTGATTTTAATTCAGAATATTGGCATATCGCGAGGTTTTAACCCGGCGCTACCAGCAGGTGAATTCCGCAGGTGAAAAAGGCGCGCCAAAGTGGCATAATTAGCGGTTTGTCACATCTCTCTCAGGATATACCCGTGTTAGTTTCCAGTAACGTCACCATGCAGTTCGGCAGTAAGCCGCTATTTGAAAATATTTCCGTCAAGTTTGGCGGCGGCAACCGTTACGGCCTGATTGGCGCGAACGGTAGCGGTAAATCCACATTTATGAAGATCCTCGGCGGTGATTTAGAGCCAACGCTTGGCAACGTGTCTCTCGATCCAAACGAGCGGATCGGTAAGCTGCGTCAGGATCAGTTTGCGTTTGAAAATTTCTCCGTTCTCGACACCGTTATTATGGGTCACGGCGAACTGTGGGAAGTGAAGCAGGAGCGCGACCGCATTTATGCTCTCGCTGAAATGAGTGAAGAAGACGGCTACAAAGTGGCCGATCTCGAAGTACTGTATGGCGAAATGGACGGTTATTCCGCCGAATCCCGCGCTGGTGAACTGCTGCTGGGTGTCGGTATTCCGGTTGAGCAGCACTATGGCCCGATGAGCGATATCGCGCCTGGCTGGAAACTGCGCGTCCTGCTGGCTCAGGCTCTGTTCTCTAATCCTGATATTCTGCTGCTCGACGAACCTACCAACAACCTGGACATCGATACCATTCGCTGGCTGGAGCAGGTGCTGAACGAGCGTAACAGCACCATGATTATTATTTCGCACGACCGTCACTTTTTAAACATGGTCTGCACCCATATGGCCGATCTGGATTACGGCGAGCTGCGCGTCTATCCGGGCAACTACGACGAATATATGACCGCGGCAACCCAGGCCCGTGAACGCCTGCTGGCCGATAACGCCAAGAAAAAGGCGCAAATTGCCGACCTGCAATCTTTCGTTAGCCGCTTTAGCGCCAACGCCTCGAAATCACGTCAGGCAACGTCGCGTGCCCGCCAGATCGACAAAATCAAACTTGATGAGGTGAAAGCCTCCAGCCGTCAGAACCCATTCATTCGCTTCGAGCAGGATAAAAAGCTGTTCCGTAATGCTCTTGAAGTGCAGAAACTGGCGAAGGGTTTTGATAACGGCCTGCTATTCAAAGATGTCAACCTGATGCTGGAAGTTGGCGAAAAGCTCGCGGTACTGGGAACCAACGGCGTCGGTAAATCCACGCTGCTGAAAACCCTGGTGGGCGAGCTTGAAGCCAGTAGCGGGACGGTAAAATGGTCTGAGAATGCGCGCATTGGCTATTATGCTCAGGATCACGCGGAAGATTTTGCCAACGATCTGACCGTTTTCGACTGGATGAGCCAGTGGAAGCAGGAAGGTGATGATGAACAGGTTGTTCGCAGCTTCCTCGGACGCCTGCTGTTCAGCCAGGACGATATCAAAAAACCGGCTAAGGTGCTGTCCGGTGGTGAAAAAGGTCGCATGATGTTTGGCAAGCTGATGATGCAAAAGCCTAACATTCTGGTGATGGATGAACCGACTAACCACCTGGATATGGAATCCATCGAGTCGCTGAACATGGCGCTTGAAATGTACGAAGGCACCCTGATTTTTGTCTCGCACGACCGCGAATTCGTCAGTTCACTGGCCACCCGCGTACTCGAAATTACGCCGAAACGCGTCGTGGACTTTAGCGGCAACTATGAAGACTATCTGCGCAGTCAGGGCATCGAGTAAAATCTGAAACGGGCTTTTCTGAATGATAAAGCCCGGTTAAGTTTCACTGCGTTTCCCTCTCCCGGAGGGCAACGTCAGTCGTTAAAAGGCGGTGCGTTATCCAGTACCGCCTGAATCACATTTAGTGCGCCATTCTGGTTGTTATCTGAGGTTTCATACCGCGATATGGCTTTAATCGCCTCGCCAGCATTGCCCATGGCAAAGGAGTACTTCGCCAGCTTGAGCATCTCGGCATCATTGCCGCTATCACCAATGGCCACGCACTCCTGCGGCGAAATATCCCAGCGTTTCAGCAGACGGCTAATTCCATTTGCCTTATGCAGACCGGGAATAATTAAATCGATAAAACCAAAGCCGCTGGTGACGGGCTTCATTACGCCCTCAAGTGAAATATGCAGCGCATCTACCAGCTGTGGGATCTGTTCATCGGGCAGATTAAGCGAGAACTTAAACAATTTGTCGTTGATTTCGCTGTAGTGACTAATGCGCTTCAGGCGGTAATAGTGTTTTGACATCAATTCAATAAATGCGTCCGGGGCTTTATCGCTGACCCAGGCACTTTCAAGACCGCAGGCGACAAAATTAAGCTTTGGATCTTTGCGCAATTCACCCATCACAATCTGAGATTCATGCGGCGTTAATTCACCGTGAAAAAGCTCCTGACCGTGCTCGTAAACCAGTGCGCCATTTTCAGCAACATAAGAGATTTGATCGCGTATTTCAGGGAAGAAAGTAATTAGCTGATAATATTGGTTGCCGCTGGCAACCACAAACTCGATCCCACGTTCCTTAAGCCCGGCAAACTGCGCCAAAAAACGCGGGCGATCGTACGTTTTAGCGTCACTGAGAAAGGTTCCATCCATATCGGTAACGATAACTTTAACGGCCATAAAATGTGCTCCTGATGAAAACGGCTATTCGTCACATTTTAATGCCTAAGAGAGGCAATGCACGCATAAATTGTATCAATCCGGGCGATCAATCCTGACAGACTAAGGCCTGCGAAGGTGGTTCCGCCAGAATGTAACCGTTACAAACAATACAAGGAGGAGATGATGACGATTGCAGAACGACTACACGAAGCAGGTCGCAAGGATGGTCAACGCGAAGGTTTTCAGGAAGGACATCAGGAAGGACGCCAGGAAGAAGCGCTGCGCATTGCACGCACTATGCTGGAAAATGGCATAGCGCGAGACACCATACTGAAAATTACCGGGCTTTCTGCCGAAAAATTAGTGGCGCACGGCATCTGATGAGCGTATCAATCAGGCGCCTGGCTGTGGGTGCCTGAAGGTGACGTACCGCACACCTCACATCCTGGTGCACGCCTCAGTTTCATTTCCCGGAACTGGCAGGTCATCGCGTCATACATGACGATTTTCCCACTGGCCGGCGATCCGTACTGCGCCAGGACCTTAATGGCTTCCATCGCCTGCAGCGAACCGATCACCCCTACCAGCGGAGCCATAACGCCAGCCTCAACGCAGGTGAGGGCATTTTCGCCGAATAAACGGCTCAGACAGCGATAGCAAGGCTCGTCATCGCGCCAGGTAAAAACGCTGACGTTTCCCTCCATACGAATGGCCGCGCCAGAGACTAACGGAACTTTGTGGGTAAAACAGCCGGCGTTAAGCTGCTGGCGAATGGCGACATTATCGGTACAGTCCATAACCAGATTGTGCTCAGCAATCAGCGATGCCAGCGCCGTCTCGTCCAGCAGAGCATCAACAGGCGTCAGGATAATATGTGGATTGATGCGTGCCAGCGCATCACGTGCAGAGAGAACCTTTGCCTGTCCAAGAGTCGCATCGCTGTGTAACGTCTGACGCTGAAGGTTAGAAAGCGAAACGGTATCGAAATCAAGCAGCGTTAGTTCACCGACGCCCGCGCCTGCCAGATACTGGGCCGCGGCACAGCCCAGTCCGCCCAGACCGACAACCAGCACCCGCGCGGCCTTCAGCGCTTCCTGGCCTTCAAAATCAAAACCGCGCAGCACGATTTGTCGGTTATAGCGCATCATTTCTGCATCGCTAAGCTCCACGGCCATTACAGTCCTCCCAGCAGGGCATTAAACGGCTCAACCTCAACCCATTCACCCGCCTCAACATTACCGCGCTCGCGCTCCAGCACGATGAAACAGTTACCCTGGCTGAAGGAACTAAAAATATGTGACCCCTGGTGGCCGGTGGTTTGCACTTCCAGCTCGCCTGTAGCATTACGCTGCAAAATACCGCGCTGGAAATCGAGACGGCCCGGCGATTTTTTTAAGCGTGTCGCCGCGCGTGCGCGCAGTCGGGAGGGGAGCGCCGCCGAGCGGGTACCGCTGAGTTTAGCCAGCAGCGGCTGAACCAGTTGATAGAACGTCAGTGCAGCCGAGACCGGATTACCCGGCAGGCCGCAAAACCAGCTGTTGCCCAGCTGGCCAAAGGCAAAAGGTTTACCCGGCTTGATGGCCAGCTTCCAGAAGGCAATCTCACCCAGCTCCTCCAGAATGGTTTTGGTATAATCGGCTTCGCCAACCGACACGCCGCCTGAGCTAATCACCACGTCCGCCTGTTCGCTGGCGCGGATAAAAACCTCGCGTAACTGCTGCGGATCGTCACGAATAATACCGAGATTGATAACGTCGCAGCCGAGTTGTTCCAGCATCAAATGTACCGTCAGGCGATTAGTATCGTAGATTTGCCCGTCTGCCAGCGGCTGGCCCGGAAGCTGGAGTTCATCACCGGTAGAAAAGAGCGCCACGCGAACCCGACGAACGACTGCTGCCTGCGCAATACCCAGCGAGGCCAGAATCGGCAGTTCAGCGGCGGTGAGTCGCGTTCCACGTGGAAGCACAGTTGCGCCGCAGCGGATATCTTCCCCGCGGCGGCGGATATTCTGCCCCGGACGTACCGCTGCGCTGAAGCTTACTCCGGCGTCAGACACCCCGGCTTCTTCCTGCATGATTACGGCTTCGCAGTCCGCCGGCACCGGCGCACCGGTCATGATACGAAGGCAGGTTCCGGCGGGCCATTCGCCCTGAAAAGGCTGACCGGCGAAACTTTTTCCGGCCACTGGCAGCGGAGTCTGCGCGTTAAGATCGGCGAGCCGAACGGCATAGCCATCCATAGCGGAATTATCAAAGCCGGGGACATCCAGCGGCGACACGGTATCCTGCGCCGTTACGCGGCCAAACGCCTGAATCAGCGGAACGCTCTCCGCCTCCGTCAACGGGGCAATACGATTAAGCATCTGCGAAAGGGCATCGTCGAGCGGTATCAGTCCGGCGTCAAAATTCATGGCAAACTCCTGCGAGTAAAATCGAAGGCGCCATTATGGCAGAAAACCGCCGTCGGCTGTATGCCACCGTTGGCTTAACCTTTACATCACCTCTACATCTTTCTATATTCAAAATTCGTATAAAAGAGTTACCACGGTAATGATATTTATAGAAAAAGCCGTGATGCCCTCGCACAGGAATAAAATAATGGGAAATGCAGTCATTGCGATTCATGGCGGCGCAGGGGCCATTACGCGTGCTCAGATGACGCCTGCGCGGGAGCAGCAGTACATTACCGCGCTTTCATCGATTGTAGAAACCGGGCAGGCGATGCTGGAAGCGGGAAAGAGCGCGCTGGATGTGGTTACCGAAGCCGTCAGGCTACTGGAAGAGTGTCCGCTATTTAATGCCGGTACCGGTGCGGTCTTTACCCGTGATAACACACACGAACTGGATGCCTGCATTATGGACGGTAGCAGCCTGAAGGCCGGTGCAGTTGCAGGCGTTAGCCACCTGCGTAACCCGGTGCTGGCAGCACGACTGGTGATGGAGCAAAGCCCCCACGTACTGTTGATCGGTGAAGGGGCTGAACACTTTGCATTCGACCACGGTATGGCGCGTGTCGATAGTGACATGTTCTCAACACCTGAGCGCTATGAACAGCTGCTTGCCGCCCAGGAGGTGGGAGAACTGCGTCTGGATCATGATGTCGCCCCGCTTGATGAGCGTAAAAAAATGGGCACCGTCGGTGCGGTGGCGCTGGATAAAGCCGGTGACCTGGCGGCAGCGACCTCGACGGGTGGAATGACCAATAAGCTGCCGGGGCGCGTGGGCGACAGTCCAATACCCGGTGCCGGATGCTATGCCAATAATGCCAGCGTTGCAGTGTCGTGTACCGGAACCGGTGAAGTCTTCATGCGCACCCTGGCCGCCTATGATATCTCCGCCCTGATGGAGTATGGTGGCTTAAGCCTGATGGAGGCCTGCGAACGCGTCGTGATGGAGAAACTTCCGGCGCTCGGCGGTAGCGGCGGGCTGATTGCCGTTGACCGGGAAGGCAACGTGGTTTTACCGTTTAACAGTGAAGGCATGTATCGTGCCTGGGGTTATGCCGGCGATACGCCAACTATTGGCATTTATCGCGAATAAGGAGAGACCGTTGCCGCAAGGTCAACCACTTGCTGCCAGTGAAGTGCTGGCAGTTAACAACCTGAACATCTCATTTTCCCGTCAGCAGGAATCGCTTTCTGCGGTACGCGATCTTTCGTTCACCCTGCAACGCGGGGAGACGCTGGCTATCGTCGGCGAGTCTGGCTCAGGAAAATCCGTTACCGCGCTGGCGCTGATGCGCCTGATTGAGCAGGCAGGAGCAAGCGTCTCCTGCGATCAATTTTTACTTCGACGCCGCAATGGTCTGGTGATTGAACCCAATAAGCTACCGGGATCGCAGATGCGGCGGGTTCGCGGGGCCGACATTGCGATGATTTTTCAGGAGCCGATGACCTCGCTGAATCCGGTCTTTACCGTAGGCGAGCAAATTGCGGAGTCCATCCGTCTACATCAGGGGCTGGGCCATCATCAGGCGCTGGCAGAAGCCAAAAAAATGCTCGAGCAGGTACGTATCCCTGAAGCGCAGGCGATAGCAAATAGCTACCCGCATCAGCTTTCCGGCGGGATGCGCCAGCGCGTAATGATTGCGATGGCACTATCGTGTCGACCGGCCGTGTTGATTGCCGACGAGCCGACGACCGCGCTGGACGTCACCATTCAGGCGCAAATTTTACGTCTAATCGCCGTGTTGCAGCAGGAAATGGCGATGGGAGTGATTTTTATCACGCATGATATGGGCGTCGTTGCGGACATTGCCGATCGCGTGCTGGTCATGTATCAGGGCGAGGCGGTGGAAACCGGCACGGTGGAACAGATTTTCACTGCGCCACATCATCCGTATACCCGTTCACTTTTGGCGGCTGTACCGCGTCTCGGGGCCATGCGCGGCAGCGATTTGCCTCGCCGCTTTTCGCTTTCCGCCGATGAACCGCAGGACGCACCCGGGCAAGATACCGTTGTTGCCGGAAAACCGATCCTTGAGGTTCGCGATTTAGTGACGCGTTTTCCACTGCGCAGCGGCATCCTCAATCGGATCACCCGCGAAGTTCACGCCGTTGAAAAAGTCAGCTTTGATTTGTGGCCCGGTGAAACCTTGTCGCTGGTCGGTGAGTCCGGTAGCGGTAAATCAACCACCGGCCGTGCGCTGCTGCGGCTGGTAGAGTCTCAAAGCGGTACCATTACTTTTAATGAGCAGCGTATCGACACGCTGTCGACCCGCCAGCTCCAGCCGCTGCGTCGGGATATTCAGTTCATTTTTCAGGACCCTTTTGCCTCTTTAGATCCGCGTCAGACCGTAGGCTATTCAATCATGGAGCCGCTGCGGATCCATAAGTTGTTAGAAGGTGAGAGTGCGCAGCGCCGGGTTGCATGGCTGCTTGAGCGCGTGGGCCTTAAGCCAGAACATGCCTGGCGTTATCCCCATGAGTTTTCTGGCGGTCAGCGACAGCGTATTTGTATTGCCCGCGCGCTGGCGCTGGATCCGAAAGTGGTGATTGCTGATGAATCCGTATCGGCGCTGGATGTTTCTATCCGGGCGCAGATCATCAACCTGCTTCTCGATCTCCAGCGTGAAATGGGCATAGCCTTTCTGTTTATCTCTCATGACATGGCGGTGGTTGAGCGCATTAGTCATCGTGTTGCGGTGATGTATCGGGGGCAAATTGTAGAAATCGGGCCGCGGCGGGCGCTGTTCGAAAATCCGCAGCATCCGTATACCCGCAAATTGATGGCGGCCGTACCGGTCGCCGATCCCGCGCACCGCCGCCCGCAGCGTGTGCTGCTGTCAGACGATATTCCGGGAAATATTTACGCGCGAGGCGAAGAGGTGGCGATTGCACCGTTGCAGCAGGTTGCACCGGGACACTATGTCGCACGTCCGGATCCGCAATTATAAAATAACAGGCAGGGGCCTCAGGAGAAAAAAATGACACAACGCACCACCGGTAAATGGCTTATTGCGGCTGGCATCGCCTCCGCACTGGCGACAACGCCCGCATTCGCGGCAAAAGATGTCGTCGTGGCAGTGGGATCGAACTTTACTACCCTTGATCCCTATGATGCCAATGACACCTTGTCACAGGCGGTGGCCAAGTCATTTTATCAGGGACTGTTTGGTCTTGATAAGGACATGAAGCTGCAAAATGTGCTGGCAGAAAGCTACAGCGTTTCCGACGATAATCTTGTGTACACGATTAAATTACGTCAGGGCATCACGTTCCAGGACGGCACCGCGTTTGATGCGTCGGCAGTAAAAGCCAACCTTGATCGCGCCAGTAATCCGGAAAATCATCTCAAGCGTTTTAACCTGTATAAAAATATCGACAAAACGGACGTGGTTGACTCGTCTACGGTAAAAATCACCCTCAAACAGCCGTTCTCCGCTTTTATTAACGTCCTGGCGCACCCGGCAACGGCGATGATTTCACCCGCGGCGCTGCAAAAATACGGTAAAGAGATTGGTTTTCATCCGGTGGGCACCGGCCCGTATCAGCTGGAAACCTGGAATCAGACCGATTTTGTGAAGGTGAAAAAATATCCTGACTACTGGCAAAAAGGGTTGCCGAAGCTGGATACTATCACCTGGCGTCCGGTGGTTGATAACAATACCCGCGCGGCGATGTTACAGACCGGTGAAGCGCAGTTTGCATTCCCTATCCCTTATGAGCAGGCCCCGCTACTGGCGAAAAACAGCAAGCTGGAGCTGGTTGCCAGCCCGTCGATTATGCAGCGTTATATCAGTATGAACGTCACGCAAAAACCGTTTGATAATCCGAAAGTGCGTGAAGCCATCAACTATGCTATTAACCGCCAGGCGCTGGTCAAAGTAGCCTTTGCCGGTTATGCGACGCCCGCAACCGGCGTCGTCCCGCCGTCTATCGCCAATGCCCAAAGCTATCAGCCGTGGGCCTACGATCCGGCCAAAGCCCGGCAGCTGCTGAAAGAGGCAGGCTATCCGAACGGTTTTAGCACCACGCTCTGGTCGTCGCATAACCACAGTACGGCACAGAAGGTGCTGCAATTCACGCAACAGCAACTGGCGCAGGTTGGGATCAAAGTTCAGGTTACGGCGATGGATGCCGGACAGCGTGCGGCAGAAGTGGAAGGTAAAGGGCAGAAGGAAAGCGGCGTGCGGATGTTCTATACCGGCTGGTCGGCCTCTACCGGGGAAGCTGACTGGGCGCTATCGCCGCTGTTTGCCACCCAGAACTGGCCGCCTGCGCTGTTTAATACCGCGTTTTACAGTAATCAACAGGTTGATAAGGATCTCACCGATGCGCTGAAAACCACGGCAGCGGAAGAGAAAACCCGCCTGTACAAAGATGCTCAGGACACGATCTGGAAAGAGTCACCGTGGGTGCCACTGGTGGTTGAAAAACTGGTTTCTGCCCACAGTAAAACGCTGAGCGGATTTTACATTATGCCGGATACCGGTTTTAGTTTTGAAAACGCCGACCTGAAGCCGTGAGGACAGGCGCTTTTGCCCCCAGGGACCGGGGGCTGATATCGGCCAGTATGAAGGTGGCGTTAACCCATGCTTAATTATTTCCTCAAACGCCTGTTAGGGCTGATCCCGACCCTGCTGATTGTGGCAGTGCTGGTGTTTTTATTTGTGCATCTGCTGCCCGGCGATCCGGCGCGGCTGATCGCCGGACCGGAAGCGGATGCCCAGGTCATTGATATGGTACGCCAGCAGCTGGGGCTTGATCGGCCGCTGCATGTACAGTTCTGGCATTACATGACCAGCGTAGTACAGGGCGATTTCGGCCAATCCATGGTTTCCCGCCGCCCGGTTTCAGAGGAGATTGCCAGTCGCTTTATGCCCACGCTGTGGCTGACGTTAGCCAGCATGGCATGGGCCGTATTGTTTGGTCTGGCCGCCGGGATCGTGGCCGCTGTATGGCGCAACCGCTGGCCGGATCGTCTGGGCATGACTCTGGCGGTCACCGGTATTTCCTTTCCGGCGTTCGCGCTGGGAATGCTGTTGATGCAGGTCTTTTCCGTCGAGCTTGGCTGGTTGCCTACGGTAGGCGCGGACAGCTGGCAACATTACATTTTGCCTTCAGTCACGCTTGGTGCAGCGGTCGCCGCGGTAATGGCTCGCTTTACCCGCGCATCCTTTGTGGACGTGCTTAATGAAGATTACATGCGTACGGCTCGGGCGAAAGGGGTCAGTGAAACCTGGGTGGTGCTCAAGCACGGCCTGCGTAATGCAATGATCCCGGTGGTGACGATGATGGGCCTGCAGTTTGGTTTTCTGCTCGGCGGCTCTATCGTGGTGGAAAAAGTGTTCAACTGGCCGGGACTGGGCCGATTGCTGATTGATTCTGTGGAGATGCGTGACTATCCGGTGATCCAGGCGGAAGTGCTGTTATTTTCTCTGGAATTTATTCTCATTAATTTAATGGTGGATCTGCTGTATGCCGCAATCAACCCTGCTATCAGGTATAAATAAGTGCGACTGTTAAACTGGCGGCGTCAGGCTATTCTTGACGCTATGCCCGGCGTCAGGCCCGACAGGATACGGACGCCGTGGCATGAATTCTGGCGTCGATTCCGGCGGCAGCCTGTGGCGCTCGTCGCCGCTGTCTTTGTTCTGCTGCTGATTGTTGTGGCGATTATTGCGCCGTGGATTGCACCGTTCGATGCAGAAAATTACTTTGATTACGACCGGCTGAATGCCGGGCCTTCCGCTCTGCACTGGTTTGGTGTCGATGCGCTGGGTCGTGATATTTTTAGTCGCGTACTGGTCGGAGCGCAGATTTCACTGACGGCAGGCGTTTTTGCCGTATTAATAGGCGCGCTGATTGGCACCGTGCTGGGACTGCTCGCCGGCTATTATGAAGGCTGGTGGGATCGCATCATCATGCGTATCTGTGACGTGCTGTTTGCTTTCCCCGGTATTCTGCTGGCAATTGCGGTGGTGGCAGTGATGGGCAGCGGCATGGCAAATGTGATCATCGCGGTGGCGATTTTCTCGGTTCCGGCTTTCGCCCGACTGGTGCGGGGTAATACCCTGGTACTTAAACATCAGACGTTTATCGAATCCGCCCGCAGCATCGGGGCCAGCGATATGACGATTTTGTTCAGCCATATATTGCCGGGCACGGTATCGTCGATTGTGGTCTATTTTACCATGCGTATTGGTACAA
>Ga0302347_1001244_pt1 | contig 31598 bp, 32 predicted proteins | sample PhyWR1_FD_202178 | JGI IMG/M metagenome (GOLD analysis project Ga0302347, IMG submission 202178) | Leaf surface microbial communities from wheat plants in UC Gill Tract Community Farm, Albany, California, United States - DLSL W.R1 (v2)... | ecosystem: Host-associated > Plants > Phyllosphere >... | reverse complement strand
CACCAGGTGAGCGCAGGCATGGCCTGGGTCTACGCGCGCTATGCCCGCATGCGTCCCGACCTCCCGGCACTGCAGGCGCGTGCCCGCGCCGAACGCCGCGGGCTGTGGGCCGATGCGCATCCGGTGGCCCCCTGGACATGGCGCCACCGCTGAAGCCCGGGCCCGTTCAATAACAGGCTTCGAATTCTTCCTCGGTCTGACGCTCCAGGTCGCGCATGCGCAGCACGCCTGCGCGCTTGGAGAACTTGAAATGGCGCTTGACCAGCTGATCGGTCAGGAAGCACTCGCTGCGCACTTCCACGCCATCGCTCACCACAACGACAGGCTCGCTCGCCCTGCAGACCATGGCATCCAGGCTGTTGCCCTGCTGGGGATTCATGAAACCATAGCGAAAGAACCGCGGCTGCACCACGAGGTACGAAGGAGACGCCAGGCCCGCACGCTCCTGGCGCAGGCAGGCTTCCGAAGACCGGTTCGCCAGATAGCTGCCGACGAACTCCTCGGGGATCAGGTGCTCGGGCGCGGCGCTCACGCTGCCCAAAGCAAGCGCTCCTATGCAGACGACGAGAACTCTGCGCATACCCGCCCTTCCCTCAATGTAATCAAAGGCTGGAAATTTAATAGCCATGGACTATTAAAACAATTATCCGATACCCTATGTTTGCAAAGTGTTGAGTTGCGGGCTCACAGCGGCGCCCTGTCGCCCGAGGCGATGCGCCGCAGCGCGTCAAGCGCTGCCTCGCGCGACGGCCAGGTCTCCCCGTTGAGCAGGATGTTGTGCTCATCCACGACGAAACTGGTGCAATACCAGACGCCATCCGCATGGCGCAGCGTGGCGCTGTAGCTGCTGCCATCGTTCTCGCCAAAGACATTTTCTTCGGGTGCTTCGGACTGCATACAGGTCTCCTTGTGCATATCGGGAAGCCCATTGTGCGGTCACCGGGGCGCAGCGGCAACCCGGATGACGCGCGGGCCGCAGACAGACGATTGTTGGCGACATGCAACAGTCATTTGTTCGACACAAGCATATATTCACGCAGGACGGGTCCTACGGCCAAAGCTGGCACAGGTCTTGCTATATTCACATTTCCTAACCTTTTATTACAGGAGTCCCTATGAAGAAGTCCCTGCTCGCCCTGGTTGCAGCCCTTGCATGCGCTGGAGCGGCACATGCCCAAAGCACGGTGCAAATCTCCGGTCTGGTCGATGTCTACGCTGGCTCGATGCGCCAGTCGGGCAGCGTCGGGCGCACCAGCACCGTGGGTTCGGGCGGCATGACGACCTCGTGGATTGGCTTCTCGGGCAAGGAAGATCTGGGCGGCGGCCTCAAGGCCGAGTTCATGGTGAACTCCTTCCTGCGCGCCGACGTCGGCAATCTGGGCCGCTACGATGGCGACCCGGCATTCTCGCGTGATGCCTACGTCGGTCTGTCGGGTGGCTTCGGCGCGCTGCGCCTGGGCCGCTCCAAGGCGCCCAACTTCCTGCCGACCATTCTGGCCAACCCCTACGGCGACTCGTTCACCGTATCGCCGCTGGTGCTGCACGCCAACATGGCCAGCCTGCCCGCCTGGGGTTTTGGCAACCTGACCACGCCCGCCGACACCGGCTGGAGCAACCAGGTGACCTACTCCACGCCCAGCTTCGGTGGTCTGAGCGCCAATCTGCACTACCAGTTCGGCGAGCAAGCCGGCGACTCGGGCAAGCGCAACGTGGGCCTGAACGTGATGTATTTCGGCGGCCCGCTGACGCTGCTGGGTTTCTACGAGAACGTGAAGGTCAACAACCCGGTGGCGCTGACGCCTCTGGCCAACACCAAGACCGACTGGATGCTCGGCGGCACCTATGACTTCAGCGTGGTCAAGGCCTATGCCACCTACGGCCAGGCCGAAGTCGACGCCACCAACTTCGAAGCCCGCACCATTTCGCTGGGCCTGGACGTTCCAGTGCTGGGCAAGGCCGGCACCGTGAAGGCCGCTGTCGCCCGCACCAAGGTGGAAGGCCCGGTCAATGCCACGCGCACCACCGCCAGCGTCGGTTACGACCACTTCCTGTCCAAGCGCACCGATCTGTACAGCGTGGTCATGCACGACAAGATCACCAGCCTGAAATCGGGCACCAGCCTGGTGCTGGGCGTGCGCCACCGTTTCTGATGATCCCCATTCGCGTGCATGCCTGCGGGCCTGCACGCCCTGCGAAAAGCGAAGCCTTGTGCTTCGCTTTTTTTTCGCCCGCACATCGCGGCATCGCGGGCGTCATCGGCACGCGCACTTGTCCCACAAGGAAAACGCTGGATCCGAGCTGCAATCGAGGGGTCGCAGGATGAATGGCATAGCTTTCAATCGGTGCGACGTTTCGCCCCTTCCCTGTCGCCATTCACCTCTTCAAGGAGGTCCCATGCAAGCCTATCCTTCGATCTCTCGCCACCCCCTGGTGGCCTTCGCCATCACCGTCGTGCTGGCCGTCGCTTCGATGACCCTGATGCTGTGGATTGACAACGCGGCCCAGGCCGCGGACAGCGTCCAGGTGGTCGACCTGTTCTCGCTGCTGGACGAATAAAGTCCGGTTCAGCGCCCTGCGGCTGCCAGATCGGACGCGGCTGCGCTTGGCGCCTGGCCTTCGAGCACACGCACGCGGCGTTCCAGCCGCTGCGCGTTTTCCATGTCTCCGGCCTGCCGGGCCTGGCTGGCAGCCAGCAGCAACCAGGCCAGCAACGGGCGTCGCCATCCTTGCGCAGCGGCGGTATCCACCGCCGCCACCAGCAAGGCCGGCGACGGCCCCTGGGCGCGCAGCACCACCGATGCCGCAAGAAGCCGTGACAGCGGTGCGGGCACTGCCTTCACCGCGGCCAGCGCAGCGCCCTCACCATTCGCCAAAGCCCGGGCCACGGGCTGTTGCGTTTCGGGCAGCAAGGCAATCTGCTGCGCCGACAGCGGCTGCGCCTGCAGATAACGCGCATAGGCCTGTTCCTGCGGGTCGGCATCGATGGCCAGCAACTGGTACTCGGCGCATTCATTCCACTGCAGACTCGCGTGCTCGACCGCGCAGCGCATGAGCGCCAGTCGCGCGAGCAGCTGCGGGCTCGCGGTGCGCCGCACCTCGGCGCGCGCCTTGTCCCACTCGAGCGCCTGCACGCGCTGATCGGCGCGCAGATAGGCCTGGGTCGCGCGGTCGGACGCCGATTCGGCGTTGAGCGCCCAGTCCGCTGCTGGAGGCTTCTGGCTGCAGGCGGCCAGCGTGCCGCCGAGCAGTGCGATCGCGCACCAGCGGATCCAGGGAGGGGAAAGGCGGCGTATCACGGTCATGGCAGTTCAAGCTCCGGCTTGCGCGCCAGCGGCCACTTGCGCTGGAGGTCGGCAAGAATATCCTCGAGGCGGCGCAGATTGCTTTCGACTTCGCCGCGCAGCGCGCCCAGATCAGTCGTCGCTTCGCGTGCATTGGCGCCCACGGCCTGGGCTTCGACCAGCACCGCATCGACCTTGCGCAGGCTCTGGCGCGTGTCCGCCAGCAAGCCGTTGAGCTGCGCCACGGTGGCGCGCACTTCGGGCATCACGCCGTCGGCATCGAACACCTGGCGGTCGGCGCGCACCACCAGCTGCTCCATGCGCGCGATCAGCGCATTCGCGCGCTCCAGCGTGAGCACGACCTTGCGCGCATCGGCCTCGTTGCCCATGAGCACGCCCAGCGCCCCGCCCGGCCCCTGCAGGCGCTCGGCCAGCGACTGGACCTGGCCCAGCGCCCCACCCAGCGCCGAATCCTGGGCCGTCATCGCGCCCAGATTGGCCAGCAGCTCCTTGGCCGAGGCCATGATCTGCGGAATCTCGGCCGTGGCATCGCCGCGCAGCACGGGCCGCACGGAGTTCTCGGCCAGCGGTGGGTCGGTGAGAATGCCGCTGTAGGCCTTGATGGTCGTGCCGCCCACCAGACCGCGCACCAGCGTGAAGATGCTGGACTCGCGCAGCCAGTGCGCGTCCTTGCGCGGCACATCGACGACGATGCGCACATTGCCATCCTCGGACAGCTCGATGCGGCGCACGCGCCCTATCGGAAAACCCGAGAACGTCATGTCCATGCCGACCACCACGCCTTCGGAGTCGTCGGTGGTCAGCACCAGCTGCTGCGTGGGCTCGAACACGCCGCGCGAATACAGCAGGTACAGCGCCGAGCCGAAGACCAGCGCCAGCGTGAACAGCAGCAGCGCCGCGGCCTTGGCGCGCAGATGGGCCACGGGGCGCAGCTCGGCCGGCGAATGCAGCCCCGCCGCCTCGGCGCCCGATTCAGTGGGGTCCATGGTGATTCCCGAACATAGCCAAGCTCCAAAACATCAATAGTAATTGCCCATAAGCGAAAGCACCTCGATCAGCAGCAACACCGCGAACATGCGCGTCAGCCCGCCGAGCTCGCGCCCTTCCTGGCGCAGCCGCGGCAGCGGCGAATACCAGCCCGAGGCCAGCGGAATCAGCGCCACGGCCAGGCTGAAAAAGAGCGTCTTGAGCGTGAACACCAGCGTCACCACGGGCGAGAACACATGGCCGAACAGCCGGGTATAGGCGGGCAGTCCCGCGAGATTGAAACCGTAGACGCTCAGATAGACCGTGACCAGCGCCACCACGCAACTGAGCGCAGCCAGCGTGAGGCAGGCGAACAGCCCGCCCACGGCGCGCGGCAGCAGCTCGCTGCGCACCGGGTCCAGCCCGAGGCGCTGCAGCGCCTGGGCGCGACCGCGCAGGCGCAGCTGCACCAGCTGCGTGCCATTGGGAATGGTGCAGCGCATGGCGACGAAAAGACAGGCGGTCAGCGGAATCAACTCGAGCACCAGCACGCGCACCACCATTTCCAGCGCGTAACGCGAGAGCCCGTAGCTCAGCGCGGTGACGATCACGATGCGCGTGATCACCGCACACAGCAGCGCCGCGAGGGCCGTGAAGCCTATCAACACCGGCCCGGTCTGCACATACAGCTGGTAGGCCATGCGCGCGCGCGACTGCCCACGGTAGCTCGACGGCGAGAGCAGCAGCACGAGAATCACCGCGCCCAGATAGACGCTGCGCCACCAGGCCGACGCGGTCTCGCACGCGCCGTCCCAGATGCGCGCGGCGATATCCAACGTGGAATGGCTCAGACTCATTCGGCCATGATACGGTGCGCCACCGGCGGCGCAGCCGACAAGGGGCAGTTAACGCGCTGCGCGCTGGCGCACGAACAGTGCGACCAGGGCCAGCGCCATCACCACGAAGCAGATGAACGACCAGTTGGCGATCGAGCCGCCGAGGAAGGTCCAGTCGATCGCAGTGCAATCGCCCGAGCCGCGGAAGATCATGGGAATCGCGCGGCTCAAGGGGTAGTTTTCGACCATGCCGTAGAAATCACGGCCGCAGGTCGCGATCTCGGGCGGGTTCCATTGCAGCCAGCTCTGGCGCGCGGCGACAAAGGCGCCAAAGCCCGCGCTCAGCAGCGCCAGGCCGCCCCAGCCCAACAGCCAGCCGCGGCCGCGGCGCAGGCTCGCGATGCCGGTAAACACCGCCACGCCGATCAGCGCATAGCGTTGCACGATGCACATGGGACAAGGCTCGAGCCCCTGGCCATATTGCAGATACATGCCAAATGCCAGCATGGCCACGCAGGCCGCGCTGATCAGCGCCAGCACGCGGCGCGGCGCCGTTTCCATCCAGTTCAACAACACCATTTTTCTTGTCCTTCAAAGGCCGCGGCGCGGCCCCTTGGGGACCGTCAGATGCCTGCAGCCTGGTCAATAAACACGCGGGTCCTGCGCGGTGTCACCACCAGCGTTTCGCCTTCCTTGAATCCCAATTCCTTGAACTGATGGGCAGGAATCTGCGCTTCGATCAAGGCATCCTCCCCGTTCTGGGTGGTTGAATGATTATCGTCGGCGGGAATAAGTTCCAGGCGTGCGATGGGACCGACAACGATTGCCCGCTCCAGGCGCGCGACGATGCCGCGCGGACGGCCCTGGGCATCCATGTTCTGGCCCGGCGAATAGCGCTCGACGTCGAGGTCATGCGGTCGCACATAGGCGAACGCCTTGGCGTTCTTCGCATCATCGGCTTCGGGCGCGTCGATCTCGATGCCGCTCATGTGCACCAGGCCTTCGTTGGCGCGGCCGTGGAACAGGTTCACGTCGCCCAGGAAGCCATAGACGAACGGACTCGCGGGGTTCTCCCAGACTTCCTGGGGCGAGCCGCTTTGCTCGATCTTGCCCTGGTTGATCACCACCACGCGGTCGGCCACTTCGAGCGCCTCCTCCTGGTCATGGGTCACGAAGATCGAGGTCACATGCAGTTCGTCGTGCAGGCGGCGCAGCCAGCGGCGCAGTTCCTTGCGCACCTTGGCGTCGAGCGCGCCGAAAGGCTCGTCAAGCAGCAGCACCTTGGGCTCGACCGCCAGCGCCCGGGCCAGCGCGATGCGCTGGCGCTGGCCGCCCGACAGCTGCGAGGGATGGCGGTCGGCGAGCCAGTCCAGCTGCACCAGCTTGAGCAGGTCCATCACCTTGGTGCGGATCTGCGCTTCGCTGGGGCGCTCCTTGCGCGGCTTGATGCGCAGGCCGAAGGCCACATTCTCGAACACGGTCATGTGGCGGAACAGCGCATAGTGCTGGAACACGAAGCCCACGTTGCGCTCGCGCACATGCACGTCGGTCGTGTCCTCGCCGCTGAAATGGATGCTGCCCACGTCGGGCGACTCGAGCCCGGCGATGATGCGCAGCAGCGTGGTCTTGCCGCAGCCCGAAGGGCCGAGCAGCGCGATCAGCTCGCCGGACTGGATGTCCAGGCTCACATCACGCAGCGCCTGGAAACTGCCGAACTGCTTGCTTACGTTGCGGATTTCGATACTCATGGTGCTTGTTCTTTCAGGCAGACGTGGTCAGCGGCGTGGGCCGCTCTGGAGGCAGCTCGGCAGCTGCTGCCTGCTCGCGCTCCGCGCGCCATTCCGCTATCGATTTGATGACCAGGGTCACGAGCGCCAGCAGCGCCAGCAGCGAGGCGGCGGCAAAGGCCGCGACCGACTGGTATTCGTTGTAGAGAATTTCCACGTGCAGCGGAATGGTGTTGGTCTGGCCGCGGATATGGCCAGACACCACCGACACCGCGCCGAACTCGCCCATGGCGCGCGCATTGCACAGGATCACGCCATACAGCAGGCCCCACTTGATGTTGGGCAGCGTGACCTTGTAGAAGGTCTGCCAGCCGGTCGCGCCCAGCACGATGGCCGCCTGCTCCTCGTCGCTGCCCTGGGCCTGCATCAGCGGAATCAGCTCGCGCGCGATGAACGGGAAGGTCACGAAGATCGTCGCCAGCACGATGCCGGGCACGGCGAAGATCACCTTGATGTCGTTGGCCTGCAGCCACGAGCCCATCCAGCCGTGCGAGCCGAACATCAGCACATAGGTCAGGCCGGCCACCACGGGCGAGACCGAGAACGGCAGGTCGACCAGCGTCGTCAGAAAGGCCTTGCCCTTGAACTCGTATTTGGCGATGCACCAGGCCGCGGCCACGCCGAACACCAGGTTCAGCGGCACGGCAATCACCGCCGTCAGCAGCGTCAGCTTGATTGCCGACCAGGCATCGGGCTCGCGCAGGCCGTCGATATAGGCGCCGAAGCCCTTGCGCAGCGCCTCGGTGAACACCGCGGCCAGCGGCAGCACCAGGAACAGCAGCAGGAACGCCATCGCGATGCCGATCAGCGTCCAGCGCACCCAGGGCGCTTCGGTCGTGCCGGCCTTGGCCCGGCGCACCGGGTTGCGGGAAGAAGTGACTCCACTCATGCCGGTGCTCCTGCGTGGCGGCGCTGCCAGGCTTGCAGCGCATTGATGATCAGCAGCAGCACAAAGGAGATGACCAGCATCACCACCGCCACGGCGGTTGCGCCCGCATAGTCATATTGTTCGAGCTTGCCGATGATGATCAGCGGCGTGATTTCGGAAATCATGGGCATGTTGCCGGCAATGAAGATCACCGAGCCATATTCACCGACGGCACGGGCAAACGCCATCGCGAAACCGGTGAGCAGCGCGGGCGTGATGCTCGGCAGTATCACCTTGACGAAAATCTGCAGCCGCGTCGCGCCCAGGCTGGTCGCGGCTTCCTCGAGTTCCTTTTCCGCGTCCTCGAGCACGGGTTGCACCGTGCGCACGACAAACGGCAGGCCGATGAAGATCAGCGCGATGACAATGCCCGCGGGCTTGAACGCCAGCTGGATTCCCAGGGGTTCAAGGTATTGGCCTATCCAGCCGTTGCCGGCCAGCAGCGCGGTGAGCGAGATGCCGGCCACGGCCGTGGGCAGCGCGAACGGCAGGTCGACCAGAGCGTCGACGATCTTCTTGCCGGGAAACTTGTAGCGCACCAGCACCCAGGCGATCAGCAGACCGAACACCAGGTTGACCAGGGCCGCGATCAGCGAGGCGCCGAACGTCAGCCGGTAGGATGCCATCACGCGCGGCGCGCTCACGGCTTCCCAGAACTGCGGCCAGGTCATCGTGAAGGTCTTGAAGACCAGGGCCGACAGCGGAATCAGCACGATGATGCTGAGATAGAACAGCGTATAGCCCAGCGTCAGCCCGAAGCCGGGCAGGACGCGCTTGGCGCCGCGGCCGCGCGGCGCTGGCGCGCCGGCGCCCGGCGTGGCGGAGAGAGATGCGGCCGTAGCCGAGTTAGCAGCGAATGCCATGGTGCGGGTGCGCGCGCCGGCTTACTTGCCAGGCGTGTAGAGCTTGTCGAACTGGCCGCCGTCGTTGAAGTGCACCTTCTGGGCTTCAGACAGCGAACCGAAGTACTTGGCGACGGTGAACTGCTTGAGCGGCTTGAACGTTGCGGCGTGCTTCTTCAGCACGGCTTCCGAACGTGGGCGCAGCGCATGCTGGGCAGCGATTTCCTGGGCTTCATCCGAGTACAGATAGTCCAGGTATTCCTTGGCCAGCGTGGCCGTGCCCTTCTTGGCGACGGTGCGCTCGACCACGGCCACGGGGTTCTCGGCAATGATCGACGAGGATGGGTACACCGCCTGGACCTTGCCCTTGCCGAACTCGCGGTCGATGGAAATCACTTCCGACTCGAACGTGATCAGCACGTCGCCGATGTTGCGCTGCAGGAAGATCGCGGTCGCGTCACGACCGCCCTTGCCCAGCACGGGAACGTTCTTGTAGAGCTTGCCGACGAACTCCGCAGCCTGGGCATCGGTGGCGCCCTTTTCGCGCGCCGCGCCCCAGGCGGCCAGGTAGGCATAGCGGCCGTTGCCGCCGGTCTTGGGGTTCACCACCACGACTTGCACGCCGGGCTTGAGCAGATCGTCCCAATCCTTGATGTTCTTGGGATTGCCGTTGCGCACCAGGAACAGCATGGTCGAGGTAGTGGGCGAGGCGTCGTTGGGGAACTTCTTGGCCCAGTCCTTGGCGACCACGCCGGTGCTGGCGAGGAATTCGATGTCGGTGGTGGTGTTCATGGTGACCACGTCGGCGTCCAGGCCGTCGTTGACCGCGCGCGCCTGGGCGCTGGAGCCCGCATGCGACTGGTCGATCTTCACGTCCTTGCCGGTGGTCTTCTTGTAGTGCGCGGCAAAGGCGGTGTTGTAGTCCTTGTAGAACTCGCGCGCCACGTCATACGACACGTTGAGCAGCTGGTTCTGTGCCATTGCCGCGCCGCTGGCCGCAAAAGCAAGGCTGGCCAAAACGGTCTTGAGAGTCAAAGATTTCATGGTTGCAAAGCCTGGAACGTGAAGAAGTGTTTCATTGTCCGAATTTCTCCTTCAAACTCAAACGAATAGATTCTTGTTAATTAATCACCTTTTGGCATATAGAACTTGCAAAGGCATGCGCCGCCAGGCGATGCGCGCAAATTCATGCCTGCAATGCGGTCGCATCGGCGGGTGTGGAAGACCAGGCCAGGCCGGCGGTCAAGGACTGCAGCAGCGCCAGCCCCAGCGGCCAGGCGCCGTGGCCTGATTCGACATTCACATGGCCGGCGTTCTGCAGCCGCACCAACTCGCTGCCCCAGGCCCGCGCATAGGCGCCAGCAAGCCGGATAGGACAGAAGGGATCGTTGCTGCTCGCAACCAGCACGCTGCGATAGGGCAGCGGCGCCGCGGGTACCGGAGAAAAGTCGATCAACTGGGCACGGCGCTCGGGGTCGGCGGGCGCGACCAGCAAGGCACCGACCACGCGCTCGGCAGCCCGGGCCGAGATCTGCGTGGTCGCGATGCAACCCAGGCTGTGGGCCGCGATCACCACCGGCTCGGGACGCGAAAAAATGCATTCCTCGAGCCGCCCTACCCAGGCGTCGCGGTGGGGCGTGATCCAGTCGTCCTGCACCACCCGCTCTGCACCGGGCAATTGCGCGGCCCAGAGGCTTTGCCAGTGACCGGGGCCTGAGTCGTGCCAGCCGGGCACGATCAATATGCGGGGGGGTTTATCCATGCCAGTTCTCCTTGAACGGACATTGTCTGCAGCTTCCGCCAAAATCCCAACGAACCATTGGTTGTTATCTTATGGTCCAGACGCACAGCAGCGGCTGCGCGCCGCCACAAGGATCAAGCGCCGCCAGGCCCCGATGAGATGCTGCTGCCGGGCATGGTCTCGGCAAGAAAATCAAGAAAGCTGCGCACTGCCGGCGACAGTCCGCGGCGCGAAGGAAAGACCGCATGAAACACGCCCGGCGGCGGTGACCAGCCCGGCAGCAGGTGCACCAGACGGCCATCGGCAATCTCGTCATGGCACATATAGTCCGGCAGCCAGCCCATGCCCGTGCCGGCCAGCACCGCGAACTTCAAGGTCAGCAGGTCATCGGCGACATAGCGCGGCTGGTGCTGCAGCGTGTATTCCTGGCCTTGCGGGCCGGCCAGCAGCAGGCTGGAGCGGCCGTCGACCGCCGACATGGCGACGCTGTCGAGGCGACCGAGCTCCTGCAGCCGGCCGGGCGTGCCCTGGCGGCGCAGCAGATCGGGGCTGGCGACCAGCACCTGGCGCGACATGTCCAGCCGCTTGACCACCATGCTGCCGCTGTCGTCGAGCGAGGCGCGTACGCGCAGCGCGACATCGATGCTTTCCTCGACCAGATTCACGGCCCGGTTGGTGACCTGCATTTCCACCCGCACCAGCGGATGGCGCGCAAGATAGACCGGCATCAGCTCGCCCAGCACGGTCTGGGCAATCGTCACCGGACAGCTCACGCGCAGCGTGCCGCAGGGCTCGGTGCGCACCTGGGCCACGGTATCGGCCGCGGCCTGGGCCGCGTCGCGCATCACCTGGCAATGGCGCAGATAGGCTTCGCCGACTTCGGTCAGCGACAGCTTGCGCGTGGTGCGCTGCAGCAAGCGCACGCCCAACCTGCCTTCGAGCTCGGCGACGCGCCGCGACAGCCTGGACTTGGGGATGCCCAGCGCGCGCCCGGCCGCGGCAAACCCGCCGCGCTCGACGACTTCGGCGAAATACAGCATGTCGTTGAGATCGTTCATTTCAAGCCTTATTGTCTCGCTGATAGAACAATCTATCGCATTTAAAGCAGCTTATCAAACATTCAACACAACTGCACAATCTATACCAAGCCCTCACCGGCAACCATCCACATTTCGAATTCAAGGAGCCTTCCATGCAACTGCTGCACATCGATTCCGCCATCACCGGCGACATGTCCGTTTCCCGCGATCTGACCGCCCGCACCGTGCAGGCCTGGGTCGCTGCCCATCCCGGCCTGAACGTCGACTACCTCGACCTGGCCCAGGACGCTCCCAGCCACCTGTCGGCGGTTTCCATGGGCTTTCGTACCGGCCAGAGCGCCACGACCGAAGCCGAGCGTGCGGAAAATGCGATCTCCGAAAAGCTCGTGAGCCAGTTTCTGGCGGCTGACGTGGTGGTGATCGGTGCGCCGCTGTACAACTTCAGCATTCCCAGCCAGCTCAAGGCGTGGATAGACCGCGTCGCCCAGGCCGGCCGCACGTTCCGCTACACCGCTGCCGGCCCGGAAGGCCTGGCCAAGGGCAAGACCGTGATCGTCGTGTCGACCCGCGGCGGCGTGTACTCGACTTCCGAAGGCGGCCGCGCCATGGAACACCAGGAAAGCCTGCTGCAGACCGTGCTGGGCTTCATGGGCGTGACCGATGTGCGCTTCGTGCGCGCCGAAGGCATTGCCATGGGCCCCGACGCCAAGGCCGCGGCCCTGGTCCAGGCCGAGCAGGCCATCCACAGCCAGTTGGCCCTGGCTGCCTGAGCCTGCAGCTCGCTGCACCAGGCGGGCGCGCCCAACGCCGTCCGCCGACCGCCGACCGCCGACCGCCCTGCCGGGACATTGCCCCCAATGTCATCGCCAGGGCGGTTTTTTTTGTTAGGCTTGGAGCAATTCGGTGATAACCCTGATGCGGCCTTGCCCGCGCCGGGTTGGCGCTTTTCTGTGACCACCTAACCATCTACGCCTACATGTCTTCCGCTCCGCAGCGCCCGCGCAAGTACACCGATGAGTCGTTCGTCATCTCCGCCGTCGCCGTAGGCCTGATCTCCGCCATCGTGCTGGGCTATCTGTTGAACTGGTATCTGGAATCCAAGAGCGCGCGCGAAATGACACGCGCCCAGTCCGTGGTCTACAAGCAATACCTGAACAACACCCCGGTGGAGGCGCCCAAGCCCTTGCCCGAAGCCATGGCCGAGCGGCTCAAGGTGCGTGAGCAGCTGCTGGCAAATCCTGCCGTCAAGCCCGGCCCGGCTTTTGCCGCGCCCGGCGTGCAGAGCACGGGCAAGGCCATCGTCGACGCGATCGACAATGCACAGAGCCGATCGCGTCCAGCGCTGTAAGAAGCCGGGCCCGCCCTTGCGGCGGCTCGAATCCCGGGATTCCAACCAGCGGCGGCAGAATTAACCACGGACCTGCTGGTGTTTACACCGGTTCGTGAAAAATGCTGGGCGCTCTGTGGCATTCTTCGCCCCTTGCCGTTGCCCGCAGGGTCCCCGACGGCGCCCTCCCCCATTTGAATGAATGCCGCGCAGGCCTTTGCGTGGCTGCGCTGCGCATTGTCGCGGCCAGCCGCGGCCAAGGCTTGCGGCCGCATAAAAGGTTTTTGACATGACATTGCATCACCTGCGCTGGGTCGCCGGCCTTCCTGTACTGGTCGGCGGCATGTATGGCGTCGCCATCGCCCAGCCCGCCACCGAAGCCCGCCTGCCTGAAATCACGGTGCACAGCACGCTGGGCGGCACTTCGCTCGAGCAGACTCCGGCTTCCGTATCCGTGATCGACGCCGACCGGATGCGTGACCGCCAGCTGCAGGTGAACCTGTCGGAAAGCCTGTCGGGCGTGCCCGGCCTGCAGATCAACAACCGCCAGAACTACGCCCAGGACCTGCAACTGTCGATCCGTGGCTATGGCGCGCGCTCGACCTTCGGCCTGCGCGGCGTGCGCCTGTATGTGGACGGCATTCCCGCGACCATGCCCGACGGCCAGGGCGCACTGTCGCATATCGCCATCTCCAGCCTGGAGCGCGTCGAAGTGCTGCGCGGCCCCTACTCGGCGCTGTACGGCAACTCGGCCGGCGGCGTGATCAGCATGTACACCGAGACGCCCACCGGCCGCCCCACGGTCGAAGGCGGCTATTCCGTCGGCAGCAACGGCCAGAAGCGCATCTCCGGCAAGGCCAGCGGCCAGACCGCCCAGGGCCTGAGCTATGTGCTCAGCGCCAGCCGCTACCTCACCGACGGCTGGCGCGACCACAGCGCCGCCGACCGCAATGTCGCCAACGCCAAGCTGTCGACCGCCATCGGCGACGACGCGCGCCTGACGATTGTCGCCAACACCATGAAGTCCAATGCCCAGGACGCGCAAGGCCTGACCTGGGAGCAGTGGCAGGCCAACCCGCGCCGCGCCTCCTACCGCGCCGACAACGGCGAGGCCGTGGCCGAGAAATTCAACACCCGCAAGTCGCTGGAGCAGACCCAGGTCGGCGCCACTTATGAGCGCCGCCTGAGCGGCACGCAAAGCGTGTCCCTGACCGCCTATGCCGGTCACCGCTCGATGGAGCAATACCAGTCGCTGCCCGTCGCCACCCAGGCGCCCGCGGGCCATGCGGGCGGCGTGATCGACATGGCGCGCGACTACGCCGGCCTCGACGCCCGCTGGACCGGCCGCTTCGACAACGCGCCCGTGCCTGTCACCGTCACGGCCGGCCTGGCCTTCGACACCATGAAGGAAGACCGCCAGGGCTACGAGAACTTCATCGGCAGCCAGCTGGGCGTCAAGGGCGCGCTGCGCCGCAACGAAGACAACACCGTCACCAGCATAGACCCCTATGTGCAGGCCACCTGGCAGCTGGCTCCCACCTGGAGCCTGGGCACCGGCCTGCGCTACAGCCATGTGAAGTTCGAGTCCGACGACCGCTACATCCGTGCCGGCAACCCCGATGATTCGGGCTCGGTGACCCACAGCCAGGCCCTGCCCGTCATCTCGCTGTCGCACCAGCTGACACCCGAAAAGACGGTCTACGTCAGCGCCGGCCGCGGCTTCGAGACGCCCACCTTTGCCGAACTGTCGTACCGCACGGGTAGCATAGGCGGCCTGAACCTGGACCTGCAGCCCAGCGCCAGCACCCAGTATGAAATCGGCTTTCGCGAACGCCTGACCGGCGCCGTCAAGGGCGGCTGGAGCGCCGCCGTGTTCCACTCACGCACCAGCGATGAAATCGTCAGCGCCGGCGCCAGCAACGGCCGCACGACCTACCGCAACGCCGGCGACACGCGCCGCCAGGGTCTGGAACTGCAGGCCGACCTGCGTCTCACGCCGCAGTGGAAGGTGCAAGCCGCCTACACCTACCTCGACGCCACCTTCCGCCAGGCTTCGGGCAGCGCCGCCGCTGGCAACATGCTGCCCGGCCTGTCCAAGCAGCATCTTTCCGTGGGCCTGGACTACGACCTGACATCCGAATGGCGCCTGGGCGTCGCGGCCGAGCACGCCAGCAAGGTCTATGTGAACGACGCCAACAGCGCCGCTGCTCCCGGCTATACCGTGGCCTCGGCCAGCGTCGGCTACCGCAAGGTCATGGGCCCCTGGACGCTGCGCGCCTTTGCCCGCGTCGACAACCTGTTTGACCGCCAGTACGTGGGCTCGGTCATCGTCAACGACGGCAACAGCCGCTTCTTCGAAGGCGCGCCTGGCCGCCAGTGGATGACCGGCGTCAGCGCCGCCTACCAGTTCTAAGCACCACGCCGCTGAACGCCAAGGGCGCCGGTCTTGCAAAAGGCCGGCGCCCTTTTCCTTGCCTTCAGCGCTGCCGGGAATCAAGTTCGTAGGTCACCCAGGGCGTTGCCTGCGCCATCTGGTCATACAGCTGCCTGGCGGGTGCGTTGTCTTGCGCGGTGATCCAGCGCAGCACCGGCCAGCCGCGTTGGCGCGCAATGGCGGCCACCGCTTCAATCAGCTTGCGCCCGGCGCCCTGCCCCCGATGCGCTGGCGACACAAAGAGATCGTCGAGAAAGCCCAGGTCCTTTCCCAGCAACGGCTCGGGAAACGCGCGGAAGTGGGCCAGACCCACCAGTTCGCCGCGCCGCAGCGCCACCAGGCCCTCCACGCGCCGCTCATGACTCATCAGCCAGCGCCAGGTGTCGCCGAGTACCGCGTCATTCATGGGCACCTGGTAGAACGCGGCATAGCCGCGGTACAGCCGCTCCCACGCAGGCCTGTCGCCCGCGGCAATGGCGCGCACGGTGAACGTGTCTTCATTCATTGACCATTCCTTCCTGAATCGATGCTCACCACAGGGGCGTGAGCGCGGGCGGCCCCGAATGCGAGGGAAAGCGCGGCAGCACTTCCTCGGCCAGCTCCTGGATCACCTCCGCGGCCGGCCGCTGCGAGAACTGTATGCCCAGCGCCGCATGGTTGACGCCGGCGCGCTGCCATTCCTCGAGCAAGGCAATCAGCCCCTTGCGGCCGGTGCGCAGCACGAAGCCGCCGCGCAGCGGCGTGCGCGGGTGATCGGCATCCTCGACCAGGTCCAGCCATTCGTTGGTCATGTGCGGGCGGAATCCGCCATCGGGAATCAGCGCGCGCCAGGCGGCGATCTTCTGCGCCAGGCGCAGCGGCCCTTGCGCCACATGCGTGGCTTCGGGATAGGTCAGCCAGCCGTCGGCCTGGGCGGCAATCCAATCGAGCGATTGGCCCGACGAGCTGGTGACGATCAGCGGAATGGCGCCGGTCGCGGGCTTGGGCAGCAGCGCGGCGCCTTCCATGCGGCCCAGCGGCGAGTCAATGCAAGGGCTATCGGCGCGCAACAGCGCGCGGAAATACTCCACCGACTGCGCAAAGCGCGCGCCGCGCTCGGCGTGTTCAATGCCATAGGCGGGGAACTCCACGGGACGGTCGCCGGACGCAATGCCCAGCACCAGCCGACCGCCCGACAGCTGGTCTATGGTGGCCGAGGCCTTGGCCAGATCGACGGGATGGCGCAGCGAGAAGATGGCACTGCCGGTAGCCAGCGCAATGTTGCGCGTGCGCGCCGCGAGAAACGCAAGGTAGGTGAAGGCGTCGAACACCTGCCCGGCATCGCCGAACGCCGGGTCGAACAGCGGCACGTCGCGCACCCATGCGGCGGCAAAGCCAAGGCGGTCGATATCGGCCACCAGGTCCGCCTGCCCGGCCAGCACCTGCATGTCGCCCTGATAGAAGCGCAGCGGCAGGAAGATGCCCAGCGTCAGTTGATCGGGCGCGAACATGCGGCGGTAGCCGGGGTGGGCGAAAAAGGCCGGATAGGACGCGCCGGCAGCCGTGGGAATGGAAGTCATGGAGGAAAGTGCTTGGTTCATGCGCCGGTCGCCGGTGCGGGCAGCGAAACGCCCTTGCGCACCGCGGGCCTGGCGGCAACGCGCTCGTGCCAGGCGCTCAGGTGGCGGTGCTCGCTGAAATCAAAATCAATGACGCGCGCGATATGCGTCCAGCCGAAGTGGGCGATATCGGCAATCGAATACTCCTCGCCAGCCAGATAGGGCTGGCTGGCCAGATGCTGATCGAGCGTGGCAAAGGCTTCATTTGTCAGGCGGCGAAAGCGCTCTATGGCCTCGGCATTGCGGGTTTGAGAGAACAGCTCGAAATGCACGCGCTGGCCTATCAGCGGGCCGACGCTGGCGGCATGAAACACCAGCCACTGCAAGGCCTGCCAGCGCGCCTTGGGCGAGCTATGTGCATCGGGCAGCAGTTTGCCGGTCTTCTCGGCAAGATACAGCAGGATGGCCGCGGACTCGAACAGCGTGATGCCTGCGGGCGCATCCACCAGCACGGGAATGCGGCCGTGCGGATTCAGCCGCAGAAAGTCGGGCCGGCGCTGCGCACCGTCCTCAATGCGCACATGGTGCAAGGTATACGGCAGGGCCAGCTCTTCCAGGGCAATGGTGATCTTGAAGCCGTTGGGTGAACTGTCGGTATAAAGCGCGATGGCCGTCTCGACAGGCATATGGGTCATGCTCGATACTCCATGAATATATAAAAACTAAATCAATGCATTGCCTCTAAAGCAATTGCATGTTATTTTCAAAAGCAACGCATTGGAAACGATCATTGCTTTCACATTAATTTAGAAAAACTAAAGATATGGCTACATTGCTTCCATTGCTTGCGCTGCGTACTTTTGTCGAAGTCGGACAGCGCGGCAGCATCAAGGCCGCCGCCGAGGCGATGCATGTCACCTCGGGCGCCGTCAGTCAGCAGATCCGCCTGCTGGAGGACCGCGCCGGCGTGCAGCTGTTCACCCGCGAACGCCTGGGCTTGCGACTCACCGAGGCGGGCGCCGGCGTCCATCCGGCCCTGCTCCAGGCTTTCGAGCAGATAGAAAAGGCGGTGCAGACTCTGGACCGCATCAAGGCCAGGCAAACGCTCACCGTCAGCACGGTGGCCACCTTTGCCGCATCCTGGCTGGTGCCGCGCCTGGGACGTTTCAACCAGCGCCACCCGCACATCGAAGTGCGGGTCGAGGCCACTTCGGCCGTGGTGGACATGCGCCGGGACCGTGTGGACGTGGCGCTGCGCCATGGATTGGGCGTGTATCCTGGTCTGCATGTCACGCGCCTGATGGCTCCCGTGCTCGTGCCGGTGGCGCGCCCTGGACTGTTCCCCCGGGACGCAGTCATCAGCAAGCCGGAAGACTGCCTGAACCACCCCTTGCTGCACGACAGCGACCGCGCCGACTGGCCGCTGTGGCTGGCCGCGCACGGAGTCGCCGCAGACCCGCGCGCCGAACGGGGAACGGCGTTTGAGGATGACTTCCTGCTGATACGCGCGGCGGAAGCCGGCCAAGGGCTGGCCCTGGTGCCTTCGGAATACGCAGCCGACGAAATTGCCGCCGGGCGGCTGGTCCAGGTACTGGACAAGCCCTGGCCCGCACGGTTTGCCTATTACGTCGTCACGCGGCCGGATGCCATTGAAAGGCCGGAGGTCAAGGCATTCGTGGAATGGGTGATGGAAGAGGCCCGGACCACGGCATGACACCCTGCGTCGCAGGGAAACTTCAGCCCGGGCAAGGCAGCCGCTCGGCGTCAGCCGTTCAGTGCCTCCGCCCCATCGCAGTCCTGCATCAGCCCTGCATCAGCCCTGCATCAGCCCTGCATCAGCCCTGCATCAGCCCTGCATCAGCCCTGCATCAGCCCTGCATCAGCCCTGCATCATCAGCATTTGAATTTAGGTTTTCTAAATGATTTAGAGAATTTAAATCATTTATGATTTTTATATTCCGTCGTTAAGATCGATAAACAAAATCCTTGTTTATTTAGATTAACTAACTTCGGGAGTTAAAGATCATGGGCCTTGGCCAGGAACGCATTTCCATGCATCGCGGCGGCTGCGCATGGGGGGCGAAGACATGAAAGCAGTTCGTCGACCGGCGATGAAGCTGGCGCTTGTTGCCGCCGTGGTGATCACGGCAGTTGCGGGGCTCTATCTGTTCGACGCCCAGCGCAAACGGGCCGCCGCTGCACAGACCGGCACCGAGACAGAGGCGGTGCCGGTAGTCGTACATCGCCTGGAAACCCAGGCGCGGCAACAAACCATTGAAGCCGTCGGCACTGTGGTCGCCGATCAGCAGGTGATGGTCGCCTCCGAGGTGGCCGGGCGCGTGACCCGCATCCATTTTTCCAGCGGAGAATCGGTCAAGGCCGGCGCCCCGCTGCTGCAGATCAATGACGCCGCGCAAAGCAAGGAACTGGAGCGGCACCGCGCGGCGGCCCAGCTCGCCGAGGTGAAGCTGGAACGCGCCAGGCAATTGCAAGGGCACTCGATGTCGCGCGCGGACTTCGAGCAGCATGTCACGGCACAGGCGCAAAGCGCGGCGCTGGTGGCGCAGACCGAGGCGGAAATCGCCTTGCGCCGGCCAAGTGCGCCGTTTGCGGGTGAAATCGGCATACGGCGGGTGAGCCTGGGTCAGTACGTCGAAGCCGGCACCGCCATCGCGACGCTCACCGATCTCAAGACACTGCATGTCGACTTCAACGTGCCCGAACGCTACCGCGCCCTGCTGGCGCCCGGCCTCGCGGTGCACCTGGCCGGCGATGGCGCACAGCAGGCGCCGGCCAAAGCAAGAATCACGGCGATAGACGCGCACGTCGACGCGGTGCGCCGCGCAGTAGCGGTCAGAGCAACCCTTGATGCACCCGACAAGGGGCATTGGTGGCCTGGGGCTTTCGCGCGCGTGCGCGTGCATTTGCCCGACGGGCCCGAGGCGCTGCAGATTCCGGCAATTGCGGTCACTTCATCGCTTGCAGGGCAGTCGGTGTTCGTCGTGCGCAAGGACGGCGTGCGCGACCTTGCACGTCTGATGCCTGTCGCAGGCGGGGAGAACCGCGCAGGAAACATCGCGGTGCCGGCGGGAGATCTTCAGGCCGGAGATCTGGTCGTCGTTGCGGGGCAAATCAACTTGCAGAACAACACCCCCGTGCGCTGGCGAATGCAACACCACGGCAGCGCTACGCCTGCCAACACGGCTGCGGCGCAGGAATAGCAACATGGCCATCACTGACCTCTTCATCCGGCGCCCGGTCCTCACCTGCGCCTTTGCACTGCTGATCGCACTGGTGGGACTACGCGCCCTGCTCGATCTGCCCTTGCGCCAATATCCGAAAATCGAAAGCGCGGTGATCACCGTCGCCACCGAGTACCCAGGAGCTTCCGCCGAGCTGATGCAAGGCTTTGTCACCACCACCCTCTCGCAGGCCATCGCCACCACGCAAGGCGTGGAATATCTGTCATCCGCGTCGGAACAAGGGCGCAGCACCATCACCGCCCACCTGCGGCTCAACGAGAACTCGGACACCGCGCTGACCGAAGTGCTGGCTAAAGTCAACGAGGTGCGCTATTTGCTGCCCGAGGAGGCCTACGACCCCGTGGTGGTCCGCCAGGCGCCGGGAGCGATAGGTGTCATCTACGCCGGATTCACAGGAAGCGAAGACGGCAATCTGGCGGGCATCACCGACTATCTGACACGCGTTGCGCGCCCCATGCTGACCACCATCGATGGTGTGTCCGCCGTCAATATCCTGGGTGCGCAGACCCTGTCGATGCGCATCTGGCTAGATCCCCTGCGCATGGCCGCGCATGGCATTGCCGCCTCGGACATTCAGGCTGCCATCGAGGAAAACAACTATCAGGCTTCGCCCGGGCAGATCAAGGGCGAATGGACGGTCAACAACGTGCATGCGGACACCAATCTGGGCAACGTGCAGGGCTTCCGCCGGCTCGTGGTCAAGAGCGGCGCCAGCCTCATCCGCCTCGAAGACGTGGCCACGGTGGAGATAGGCGCGCAGCAGCGCAACCAGGTCGCGGGCATGAACGGCGATCCAGCCGTTTACCTTGAGGTGATGGCCGCGCCCAATGGCAACCCGCTGGCGATTTCACGCGACGCCCGGGCGGTGCTTGACAGGCTGGAGCTGCCCGCAGGCTCGGGCATGGCGATTCCCTATGACGTGACGGTGTTCATCGACGCGGCCATCAGCAATGTGCTGATGAAACTGCTGATCGCCAGCGTGGAAGTGGTTCTGGTGATCTTTCTGTTTCTCGGTTCCGCGCGTGCCGTGGCCGTGCCCATGCTGAGCATTCCCCTGTCGCTGCTGGGTGCCAGCGGCGTCATGCTGGCACTTGGCTTCAGCCTCAACCTTCTGACCTTGCTGGCCATGGTTTTGGCCATCGGTCTGGTGGTCGACGATGCCATCGTCGTCGTCGAGAACGTGCACCGGCGCATGGAGGAAGGCGAGACGCCGCTGGAGGCGGCGACGCATGGCGCGCGCGAGATCGCCGGACCCGTGCTGACGATGGCGGCAACGCTTGTCGCCGTCTACGCGCCGCTGGGCCTGGTCGGTGGATTGACCGGCGCGCTTTTCAGCGAGTTCGCCTTCACGCTGGCGGCCGCGGTCTTCGTGTCCGCCATCGTCGCGCTCACCGTAGCGCCCATGGCCGCATCCAGGCTGCTCCAGCAGGGACCGCCCAGCCGCTTTGGCCAAGCCGTTGAACGCTGCACCGACCAGATCGTGCACACCTATGATCGTTGGCTGGAACGCCTTTTGCACGACACGCGGCCGATTCTGCTGGCCGGCGCAGGCGTGCTGATCAGCCTACCCATTCTTTTCGCCGGGCTGCAGACCGAGCTGGCCCCGACGGAAGATCAGGGCGAGGTTATCGTCGACATGAAGGCACCGGAAGCCGCCAATCTGGAATTTCTGGAAGGCGAAGCCAGACGCGTGGGCGCCGCCTTGATGGATGTTCCGGAAGCCGGCACGGTCTATGTGGTGTCGGGCATGGGCAGCGCGCTCAACCGTGGCTGGGCGGGCGTGATGCTCAGCGACTGGTCCGGCCGCGAGCGTTCGGCACAAGACATCATGGCCGAATTGCAGCAACGCCTCCCCGGCATCGAAGGCATTGCGGCCACCGCCTATCTGCCGGCCCCATTGCCGGGTTCCGTCGGTGGATTTCCGGTGCAGTTTGTGCTGGCCTCCTCCGAAAGCCACGAGAAAATCCACGCCGCGATGGAGAAACTCAAAGCCGCCGCCAGGGCCAGCGGCCATTTCGCCTTCGTGGATTCGGACCTGACGTTCTCCAAACCCACGGTGCAGGTGCGCATAGACCGCGAGCGCGCCCACGATCTGGGCTTGAGCATGAAGGAGATAGGCGATACGCTGGCGCGCTTGCAGGGCGAGTCCTATGTCAACCGCTTCGGCGCGCAAGGTCGTGCCTATGACGTGATTCCCCAGGAACAAAAGCACTTGCGCCTCGATGCCGAAGCACTTGCGCTGTACCAGGTGCGCGCTGCGGGCGGCGCCATGGTGCCGCTGTCATCGGTGGTCACTCTCGCCAGCGGGGTGGAAGCCAATGCGCTGACCCAGTTCAATCAGCTCAACAGCGCCACCCTGGTGGCCGTGCCTGGCGCGGGGGTCACGCTGGGCCAGGCAGTGACTTTCCTGCAGGCCGAAGCCGACAAGCTGGGCGATGCCGGCCTTCAGTCCGATTTCCTCGGCGGCTCACGCCAGTATCTGCAGGAGCAAGGAGGCTTTGCTATCACCTTTGCATTTGCCTTGGCCTTCATTTTTCTGGTCCTAGCAGCGCAGTTCGAAAGCCTCACGGACCCGCTGCTGATTCTGACGACCGTGCCGCTGGCAGCATTTGGCGCGCTTTGCGCGATGTTCTTCGGGCTCGCGACGCTGAACATCTACACCCAGATCGGCTTGGTGACGCTGGTCGGCCTGATCGCCAAACACGGCATTCTGATCGTCGAGTTTGCCAACGCGCAGCAGCGCGGCGTCGGCGCCAGCCGCGAGCAGGCGGTGCGGGCCGCGGCGCGCACCCGGCTTCGCCCCATCCTGATGACCACCGCCGCGATGGCCGGAGGATTGTTGCCGCTGATGTTTGCCAGCGGCGCGGGCGCGGGCAGCCAGCGCGCGATCGCCACCGTACTGGTCGCAGGCTTGCTCGTGGGCACGCTGTTCACGCTGTTCGTGCTGCCGGCGATCTACGTCCGGTTTGGCCGACGGCTGTCTCCCCAAGCAGCGCCGGCCGGCCGCCCCATGGGCGGCGAGGAAGTGATGCCATGAAGGCGCGCTCCAGGCAAACGCGCGCGGTGCAACACCCCAACCCACAGCATGCAGAGATGGCAGCAAATATGTATACGCAACTACTCAAGCTGTCGGCCGCCGGCAGCCTGGCGCTGCTGACGGCCTGCGCCGTCGGCCCCCGATACGTCACACCGGAAATGGCGCTGCCGGCGCACTACAAGCATGCGTTGTCGCCGCAGGAACCGGCGGGCCAATGGCAGCCCGCGCAGCCTGCCGAAACCGCGCTGCGCGGCGCGTGGTGGAAGCTGTTCAATGACCCGGCGCTGGACGCTCTGCAGGACGCGGCCTTTGAGGCCAATCCCTCGCTTCAGGTCGCATGGGCGCGGCTCGACAAAGCCCGGGCCCTGCACCGGCAGGCACGCAGCGATCTGTCGCCACAAATAGCGACGGGGTTGGGACTGTCGCGCGAGCGGCCGTCCCCAGTATCGGAAGGCCTGGCGCAGAATGCCTCCGTGCCCTACACGACCACATGGCACGCGCAAGCCGGGATTTCGTATGAGGTCGATCTGTTCCGTCGCGTGGCCAATGCCGCAGCGGGCGCACGCGCAGAGATGCAGCGCAACGCGGCGCTCTATCAATCGGTGCTGCTGGCCTTGCAGGCAGACCTTGCGCAAAGCTACTTCCTGCTGCAGGAACTGGATACGCAAAGAGACGTTTACGCCAGGGCCATGGCCATGCGCAGCGCGGCCTACCGCCTGCTCCAGCAGCGCCACGCCGCAGGCGATGCCAGCGCGCTTGATGTCGCGCGCGCGCAAGCGGCATTGGAAAGCGCGCGCAGCGAGGCGCTGGCCCTCGATGCACGCCGCGCACTCGCAGAGAACGCCCTGGCCGTGCTGACCGGCAAGGCGCCGGCCGCGTTTTCCGCGCCCTTCAGCAGGTTGCAGCAGGTTGACATTCATATTCCTGCAGGCCTGCCTTCCACGCTGCTGGAACGCCGGCCGGACATTGCCGCAGCCGAGCGCGCCATGGCTGCCGCGAATGCGCGTGTCGGCGGCGCGCAGGCGGCGTTCTTTCCCCGGCTGGCGCTCACGGCGGCCGCGGGATTTGAATCCGCCGAGCTGGGTCAGCTGCTGGATTGGTCCAGCCGCACTTTCGTGCTCGGGCCGCTGGCCGGCGCGGCCCTGTCGCTGCCACTCTTCGACGGCGGCGCGCGCCGGGCGCAGGTGGACCACGCCCTTGCCCACTACGAGGAGGAAGTTGCAAACTACCGGCACACGGTGTTGAACGCCTTTCGCGAAGTCGAGGACAGTCTGGCGGGACTGCGATTCCTTGCGCTCCAGGCCGCAGCGCAGGAGGCCGCGACCAGCGCGGCCCAGCGCGCCGGCGAATTCGCGCAGCTGCGCCATCACCAGGGAGATATCAGCCAGCTGGAGCTGCTGGACGCGCAGCGATTTCTTCTCGACCAGCAATTGGCGGCCACGCAGTTGCGCGCGCAACAGGCACGCACCGTGGTGCAGCTGATACGCGCGCTGGGCGGCGGCTGGTCAAGAGCTGATCAGGCTCCGGCAGCGGTAGGCCTGTCGTGACCCCGCTTTTGGCCCCTGCCCCATCGTTGGCGATGCTTCATGCACAGCGTCGGCGCTGCGCGCCAGCCGTCCAGCGGCGCATCCTGCAGAAAATGTGAGGTGACGGCCGGGAAGCCGGGGCCAGGGCTTGCGCAAGCCGCAAGACCAATGCCGGAAAACGCGAGCAATCCGGAAAGCTGGACCACAGGTCCGGCACGCAGCAGTGCCACAGCCTGGCCGGCTGCGCCATCAGCCGTGGCGCTTGACCCACTCGACGTAACGATGCAGCCAGGCCTGGAAGAAATCATGGCTGGCCTTGCCTATCGTGCCGTCATCGTTGAACAGCCCGTCCTTGGCCTGGATGAACATCTCGGGCTGTCCCAGCAGCGGCACGTCCAGATAGGCCAGCACATTGCGCAGGTGCTGCTGCGCCAGCGCCGTGCCCGTCGCCCCTACCGACACACCCAGCACCGCGCCGGGCTTGCCGGCCCACACGCTGTGGCCGTAAGGCCGCGAGCCCTGGTCCAAGGCGTTCTTCAGCACACCGGGAATCGAGCGGTTGTATTCGGGCGTCAGGAACAGCAGCGCATTGGCGCCGGCAATCTGCGCGCGAAAGCGCTTCACGGCCTCCACCTCGTTGCCGTCGGCGTCCTGGTTGTAGAGCGGCAAGGTGTCGATGGCGATTTCCTCGAAGCTGAAACCTTCGGGTGCCATGCGCGCAATCGCCTGCGCCAGCTTGCGGTTGAAGGATTCCTTGCGCAAGCTGCCGACGATGACAGCGACCTGGTATTGGCTCATGAAAACTCCTTGCGTCAAAAACAAAAAAGGGCTTCCCATTATGGAAGCCCCAGCTGGCCGGGCCCGTGGTCTACGTCCTACAGACAGCAGTATGCCGGCGGGCCGCGTGCCGCTTACTGCAGGAACGCAGGCTTGGCATAGCCCTGGAACTTGCTGTCCACGACGGCCTTGTACTCGCTAGAGCGGTAGGCCGCCTCGAGGTCCTTGGCCCAGGCCGAGTCCTTGTCGGCGCGCTTGACGGCGACCACGTTCAGGTAGTGGTCGGGCGTCTTTTCCAGCTTCACGGCTTCCGTGAGCTTCAGGCCCGAGGAAATCGCGAAGTTGCCGTTGATGATCGCGTACTCGGTGTCGCCGATCGAGCGCGGCAGTTGCGCGGCTTCGAGCGGAATGAACTTGAGCTTGCGCGGGTTCTCGACCAGGTCCTTTTCCGAGGCGCGCAGCGGGTCGATGCCGGGCTTGATCTTCACCAGCTGGTTCTGCTCGAGCAGCACCAGGGCACGCGCCAGATTGCTGGGGTCGTTGGGCAGCGTCACGCGGTCGCCGGTCTTGGCTTCGTCCAGCGTCTTGCGCTTGTTCGAGTACACGCCCAATGGAGCGATCGGGCCTTGCACCAGCTCGACGATGTCGAGCTTCTGGTCGGCGGCGAACTTCTGCAGGTAGACGCGGTGCTGGAAGAAGTTCGCGTCCAGCGAACCCTGGGCCAGGGCCAGGTTGGGCTGCACGTAATCGTTGAATTCGACCAGCTTGACCTTGTAGCCCTTCTTTTCCAGGATGGGCACGATGCCTTGCTTGAGCTGGTCGATGTTCGAGCCGGCGGTGCCGCCTATGACCAGGTCCTTCTTGGCCTGGGCCTGCACGGGTGCGGCCACGCCGACAAGGGTCACGGCAGCCACGGCCGCTGCCAGCAGGGAACGACGCACAACGGAATTCTTCATCTCAAACCTCTTTCCAAAAGAGAAACAACGCAGAAAAAATACGGCCGCCGCGCGGCCGGGAAAAAATTCGCCGCTTCAGCCGCGCTTGTCCAGGCGCCGCGCCGCGGTGTTGCCGACAAACTGCAGGATCTGCACCAGCACCACCAGGATGGTGACCGTGAGCACCATCACATCGGTCTGAAAGCGGTAGTAGCCGTAGCGGATCGCCAGGTCGCCAATGCCGCCGCCGCCGACCACGCCGGCAATGGCCGAGTACGACAGGAAGCTCACCGCCAGCACCGTGAGCGCCAGCACCAGGCCAGAACGCGCTTCGACCACCAGCACGCGCCAGACGATCTGCAGCTCCGAAGCGCCCATCGCATGCGCGGCTTCGATCACGCCGCGCGGCACTTCCCGCAGGCACTGGTCGACCAGTCGGGCGAAATACGGAATGGCCGCAATCGACAGCGGCACGGCCGCGGCCAGCGGACCTATCGACGTGCCGGCAATCACCCGCGTGAACGGCACCAGCGCCACCAGCAGGATGATGAAAGGAAACGAGCGCACCGTGTTCACGATCCAGTTGAGCACGATGAACGCCGGCTTGTTGTCCAGCGACTGGCCCGGGCCCAGCAGGAACAGCAGCACGCCCAGCGGTCCGCCGAGAACCACCGCGGCCGTCAGGCCTATGCCCAGCATCAAGGCGGTCTGGGCCATGGCCAGCCACAGCTCGGGAAGAATGGCGGCGATGTTCTCAGACATGGTGCAGCTCCTGGGCCGCGGCTGCAGCGGATGATGAAGAAACAGACGATTGGGCGCTCCAGCGCGCTTCGCGCGCCGTGCGTTCGCGCAGGGCTTCGATTTCCTGGCCCAGCAGCGTGGTGCGCGCAGCGCTCGGCCCGTGCAAGGAGAACTGTTCGACCAGATGGCCGCCTTCGATGATCGCCACCTCGCTGCACAGCACCTCGACCACCGACAGCTCGTGCGTCACGATGACGATGGTCACGCCGGTCTTCTGCTGGATGTCGCGCAGCGTCTCGAGCAGCGAGCGCGTGGTTTCGCTGTCGAGCGCCGAAGTCGGCTCGTCGCACAGCAGCACCTGCGGGCGCGGCGCCAGCGCGCGCGCAATTGCCACGCGCTGCTTCTGCCCGCCCGACAGCTGCGCCGGATAGCTGGCCATCTTTTCCGACAAGCCGACCAGCGCCAGGCATTCGCGCACGCGCGCGTCGATCTGGGCACGCGACAGCCCGCCGTGTATCTTCAGCGGAAAGGCCACGTTGTCGAACACGCTGGCGTTTTGCAGCAGGTTGAACTGCTGGAAGATCATGCCGATGTTCTGGCGCGCTTCGCGCAGTTCCTTGCGGCTGAGCTGCGTGAGTTCGCGGCCGGCAACGATGACTTCGCCCGCATCGGGGCGCTCGAGCAGGTTGATCAGGCGCAGCAGCGTCGACTTGCCCGCGCCGCTCTTGCCGATCAGGCCGAATATCTCGCCCTGGCGCACATCCAGGGTGACCGATTTGACGGCCTCGAACAGGCCGCCGTCGGCCGTGATGAACTTCTTCTTTACATCGCGCAAGCGGATGATGGGCGGTCTCTGGACCGGATCTGCGGTGTTCTGGCTCATGCAATCATGTTGTTGGAAACTGAACCGCCGGAACCGGGGAATCAGCGGCTTGCGCCTGTCTTCAAGGGTCCGATGCCGGGGCGGGCAACCGCAGATTGCGCGTGGCGAATCTGCGCTCTCAATACGCCATTCGCCGACATGGGAATGGATGGAAGTGTGACGCCATCCCCCCAATCCACCAACGAATTTAAAAGCGCATGCTTATGCATTTTTACTAATAAAGAATCGGGATGCATCGTGGTCAACCCCAAGCACCCGCCGCTCCCGGCGGCATGAAAAAAGCCAGCGCGGCGCAAGGCGGCACTGGCTTTTTTCGGCGTGCTCAATGAGAGCACAGCAGCGTCGTTTAGAACGCGGGCACGACCGAACCCTTGAACTGGGTCTCGATGAACTGGCGCACTTCGGGCGACTGGTAGACCTTGATCAGCTTGGCGACCCAGGGCTGGTTCTTGTCGGCGTCACGCACCACCAGAATGTTGACGTAGGGGTTCTTGGCGCTTTCCTGCGCGATCGAATCGGTCTTGGGGTTCAGGCCGGCCGAGATCGCGAAATTGGTGTTGATGGCCGAAGCATCGAGGTCGTCCAGCGAGCGCGGCAGCTGGGCGGCGTCGAGTTCGACAAAGCGCAGCTTCTTGGGGTTGGACACCACGTCCAGCGGCGTGGCCTTGAGGCCTGCGCCGTCCTTGAGCTTGATCAGGCCCTGGGCCTGCAGCAGCAACAGCACGCGGCCGCCGTTGGTCGGGTCGTTCGGGATGCCGAACTTCGCGCCCTGGGGCAGGTCGGCAAGCTTCTTGACCTTCTTCGAATACAGGCCGATGGGGAAGTTGACCGTATCGGCCACGCGCACCAGCTTGTAGCCGCGGTCCTTGATCTGGGCATCGAGGTAAGGCAGATGCTGGTAGCTGTTGGCATCCAGATCACCCGCGGCCAGCGCCGCATTGGGCTGGATGTAATCACCGAACTCGACCACCTGGATCTTCAGGCCCTGCTTTTCGGCGACCTGTTTGACCTGCTCGAAAATCTGGGCGTGGGGACCGGCGGTGACACCGATCTTGATCGATGTCTTGTCCTGGGCCACGGCGGCCAGGGGAGCTGCCAGGGCCAGGCCCAAAGCCAAAGTGGACTGCAAAAGTTGGCGCTTGTTCACGGAATGCCTTCAATCAAAAATTCGGAATGAAAGCACTGTACGCGCAAACCCTGGCGAATTTTCCGATTAAATAATCAGCTGCTTATTCCAAAATTGAATAAGCAGCCTTCAGTCGTCGCGCTGGGCTTCCTGGCCGGTCTGGCCCGAGAGCACCTGGCGCTGCTTGTGCTCCACATGGTAGGCCGTGAGCACCTGGTGGGCAATCGCGTCCAGCGCGGGGTGGACGATGCCCTGCTTGTCGGTCCAGACCTTGGGCGTGATCGGCCCGGCAATCGCGATCGCATCGCCTTCGCGCAGGGCTTCGAGCGCGGCGCAGGGCGCGGCGTCAAAGGCAATCACGTTGACAAACAGGTTCTCGCCGTCGCCGCATTCGGCGCGCATGCGCGCCACCATGAAAGGCTTGCCGGTCTTGCTCGTGCGTTGCTCGGGCGTGCCGTAAAGCCGCCCGGCAATCAATCCATCCATCATGGTCGGTCCTTTTGCATTCAAGACACAGCCATGCTGCGCCCAAAACGGCAGAAAACAAAAAAGGGTCAGCAGAAAAATCTGCTGACCCTTTTTGGGGATTGTGGTCGGCGAGAAAGGATTCGAACCTTCGACCCCTTGCACCCCATGCAAGTGCGCTACCAGGCTGCGCTACACGCCGACGAGAATTGAATTATATACCGAAAAACCGCTTACACCGACAACAACTCGCGAATTTGCAAAAGCTCCTGGCGCACCGCCGAAGAATTGAGCGCCACCAATGCGCCATCGCGGGCCTCGTGCTCACGCCATTCAGCCGATACCAACTCAAAGCCATCGCCATCGGCGCCCTCCTCGGCACCCGGCGCACCCGCTTCGCGCAGGCGCGCACGCGCGCCTTGTATGGTGAAGCCCTGGTCATAAAGCAGCTCGCGTATGCGGCGGATCATCAGCAGTTCATGGTGCTGATAGTAGCGCCGGTTGCCGCGGCGCTTGACGGGACGCAGGTGGGTGAATTCCTGCTCCCAATAACGCAGCACATGCGGCTTCACGCAACACAATTGCGCCACTTCGCCAATGGTGAAGTAGCGTTTGGCCGGAATGGGCGGCAGCGGGGTTCCCTGGGACATCGGAAGCATCTCCAATCATCAACCTGACAAGGCTACCGCAGCCACCGCCATGCCGCCATGCGCAATCGCCCTGTGCGGGCAAAGGCCGGTTATGCGACCGAGGCGGACGTCTCGCCGCTCTGGATCTGCTCCTTGAGCTTGGTGCTCGCATGGAACGTCACCACGCGGCGCGCCTGGATGGGGATCAGTTCGCCGGTGCGCGGATTGCGCCCCGGACGCGGCGCCTTGGTGCGGATCTGGAAGTTGCCAAAGCCCGAGAGCTTGACGTCATCGCCTTCAACCAGGCTTTGCGAAACCAGGTCGAAGAACGCATCCACCATTTCCTTGGACTCGCGCTTGTTCAGGCCGATCTGGTCGAACAGCAAATCCGCTAGCTGGGCCTTGGTCAGCGCGGGGCTGTCCAGGCTTTCAATGGCCAATTCCATGGTAGACCCCTTGTCGTGGGAAAACACAACCGAATCCATCATCCGCGCAGGCGCGCAGCGCAGCGCGCCACCAGCTGCTCGATCACGGCCGCCATCGCGGCTTCGATCTCGGCCTCGGTCAGGCTGGCGGTATCGCTGCCCAGCAGCAGGCGCACGGCCAGGCTCTTCTCATTGGGCGCGAGCGCACCCGCGGCCGGCACTTCACCGGCGCGCAAAGGCTTGGCGCGGAACACGTCGAACAGCACGGCCGAGCGCAGCACCGTATGCGCTGCCGCGGCTTCCACGGCGGCCATGATCTCGGCATGGGTCACCGATTCGGCGACGACCACGGCAATATCACGCTCCACCGACTGGTGCTTGGCGACGGCGCGGAACTGGGGAACCTGGCGCAGCTGCACGGCGTCGAGCTCCAGCTCGAACATCACGGGCGCCTGGGGCAGCTCCCAGCCCTGGCGCCACTGCGGATGCAGCTCGCCGACGAAACCAATGGCCTTGCCGTCGAGCAGCACGCGCGCGCAGCGACCGGGATGCATGGCCGGATGCTCGGCCGCCTCGAAGCTAGGACGCAGCGGCGCGAGCAAGGCTTCCACATCACCCTTGATGTCGTAGAAATCGACCGCCTGGTCCTTGCGGCCCCATTGCAGCTGGTCGGCCGGGCCGCAGGCCATGCCGGCAACACGCATCGGCTGGTCAAAGCCCTGCACCGTGGTGTCGGTGCTTTGCACGCTGGCGTCGCGCAGGAACACGCGGCCGAGCTCGAACACGCGCACCCGCTGGGCCTTGCGGTCCAGGTTGAACTTGACGACCTGCAGCAGCGAACCCAGCAGCGAGCTGCGCATCACGCTCAGATGGCTGGCAATCGGGTTGAGCAGCTTGATCGGGTTGGCATTGCCGGCAAGCTCGTGCTCCCAGCGCTCTTCGACAAAGCTGAAGTTGATCGTTTCCTGGTAGCCCAGGGCCGCGAGCTCGCGGCGCACCGCGAAGCTGCTGCGCTGGTTCTCGGCGCGCAGCTTGGGCGTGATGGGCGCC
>Ga0302347_1001241_pt1 | contig 31632 bp, 22 predicted proteins | sample PhyWR1_FD_202178 | JGI IMG/M metagenome (GOLD analysis project Ga0302347, IMG submission 202178) | Leaf surface microbial communities from wheat plants in UC Gill Tract Community Farm, Albany, California, United States - DLSL W.R1 (v2)... | ecosystem: Host-associated > Plants > Phyllosphere >... | reverse complement strand
TGCGCAGCATGCCCACCTACAAGAAGATCAACCCGTCCCAGGCGCCGATCATGGTGCTGTCGCTGACCTCGGACGTGTTGCAAAAGGGCCAGCTGTACGACCTGGCCTCGACCATCCTTTCGCAAAGCCTGTCCCAGGTGCCGGGTGTGGGCGAAGTGCAGATCGGCGGCAGCTCCCTGCCGGCGGTGCGCATCGAGCTGGAACCGAAGGCCCTCGACCAGTACGGCGTGGCGCTCGACGATGTGCGCAACACCATCGCCAATGCCAACCAGCGCCGGCCCAAGGGCTCGTTGGAAGACAGCCAGCGCAACTGGCAGATCCAGGCCAACGACCAGCTGGAAAAAGCCAAGGACTACGAGCCGCTGCTGATCCGCTACCAGGACGGCGCAGCCTTGCGCCTCAAGGACGTGGCCAAAATCACCGACGGCGTGGAAGACCGCTACAACAGTGGCTTCTTCAACAATGACTCGGCGGTGCTGCTGGTGATCAACCGCCAGTCCGGCGCCAACATCATCGAAACCGTCAGGCAGATCAAGGCGCAACTGCCAGCGTTGCAGGCGGTGCTGCCGTCCAGCGTCAAGCTCAGCCTGGCCATGGACCGCTCGCCGGTAATCACCGCCACCCTGCACGAAGCCGAGATGACCCTGTTGATTGCCGTGGGGCTGGTGATCCTGGTGGTCTACCTGTTCCTCGGCAACTTCCGCGCCTCGCTGATTCCGACCCTGGCGGTGCCGGTGTCGCTGGTGGGCACCTTTGCGGTGATGTACCTGTACGGGTTTTCACTGAACAACTTCTCGCTGATGGCCTTGATCCTGGCCACCGGCCTGGTGGTCGATGACGCCATCGTGGTGCTGGAGAACATTTCCCGGCATATCGACAAAGGCGTGCCGCCGATGAAGGCCGCGTACCTGGGCGCCGAGGAAGTCGGCTTTACCTTGCTGTCGATGAACGTGTCGCTGGTGGCGGTGTTCCTCTCGATCCTGTTTATGGGCGGGATCGTTACCAACCTGTTTCGTGAGTTTTCCATCACCTTGTCGGCGGCGATCATTGTGTCGCTGATTGTTTCGCTGACCCTCACGCCGATGCTCTGTGCCCGTTGGCTCAAGCCTCATGTCAAAGGCCAGATGACCGGCTTGCAGCGCTGGAGCCAGAAGATCAACGACCGCATGGTCGCCGGCTACGCCACCAGCCTCGACTGGGTGCTGCGCCACCGTCGCCTGACCCTGCTCAGCCTGTTGCTGACCATCGGCGTGAACGTCGCGCTGTACGTGGTGGTGCCGAAAACCTTTATGCCGCAGCAGGACACCGGCCAGTTGATCGGCTTTGTGCGCGGCGACGACGGGCTGTCGTTCAGCGTGATGCAGCCGAAGATGGAAACCTTCCGCAAGGCTGTGCTCAAGGACCCGGCGGTGCTCAGCGTGGCCGGCTTTATCGGCGGCAACAACGGCACCAACAACGCGGTGATGCTGGTACGCCTCAAGCCGATCAGCGAACGCAAGCTTTCCGCCCAGGCGGTGATCGAGCGTCTGCGTAAAGATGTGCCGCTGGTGCCGGGCGGGCGCCTGTTCCTGATGGCCGACCAGGACCTGCAGTTCGGCGGTAGCCGTGACCAGACCAGCGCGCAATATTCCTACATCCTGCAAAGCGGCGACCTGGCCGCGCTGCGCCTGTGGTACCCGAAAGTTGTCAGCGCCTTGCGCGAGCTGCCGGAACTCACCGCCATCGACGCCCGTGAAGGCAGGGGCGCGGCGCAGGTCACGCTGATTGTCGACCGCGACCAGGCCAAGCGCCTGGGCATCGACATGGACATGGTCACGGCGGTGCTGAACAACGCCTACAGCCAGCGGCAGATTTCGACGATCTACGACAGCCTCAACCAGTATCAGGTGGTGATGGAGGTCAACCCCAAATACGCCCAGGACCCGATCACCCTCAACCAGATGCAGGTGATTACTGCCGATGGCGCGCGGGTGCCGCTGTCGACCATCGCCCATTACGAGAACAGCCTGGCCGATGACCGCGTCAGCCATGAAGGCCAGTTCGCCTCGGAAAACATCGCCTTCGACATGGCTCCCGGCGTGACGGTGGAGCAGGGCACGGCCGCCATTGAGCGAGCGATTGCCAAGGTCGGCCTGCCGGAAGACGTGATCGCCAAGATGGCCGGCACCGCCGACGCCTTTGCGGCGACGCAGAAGGGCCAGCCGTTCATGATCCTCGGCGCGCTGGTGGCGGTGTACCTGGTGTTGGGCATCCTGTATGAAAGCTACATTCACCCGCTGACGATTCTTTCGACCCTGCCGTCGGCCGGCGTCGGCGCCATGCTTGCCATCTACCTCACGGGCGGGGAGTTCAGCCTGATCTCCTTGCTGGGCCTGTTCCTGCTGATTGGCGTGGTGAAGAAAAACGCGATCCTGATGATCGACCTGGCCTTGCAGCTGGAACGCAACGACGGCATGGGCCCGCTGGAGTCGATCCGCAGCGCTTGCCTGCTGCGTTTGCGCCCGATTCTGATGACCACGCTGGCCGCCATCCTCGGCGCCTTGCCTTTGCTGCTTGGTACCGGCGACGGCGCGGAAATGCGCCACCCGCTGGGCCTGACCATCATTGGCGGCCTGGTGTTCAGCCAGGTGCTGACCCTTTACACCACCCCGGTGGTCTACCTCTACCTCGACCGCGCGCGCCACCGTTTCAACGCCTGGCGCGGCGTGCGTACCGATGCTGCCCTGGACACTGCGCTATGACCGATTTCCCTAAGACAAGCCAGAAACTGTTGGTGACGGTGCTGTGTGGCCTGTTGCTCAGCGCCTGCGCCGTTGGCCCGGATTACAAACGTCCGGAGGTCGTGGAGCCTGCGCAATTCAAGGAAGCCCAGGGCTGGCGCCAGGCCACGCCCAGTGACTCGCTGGCCCGTGGCGCCTGGTGGGAGCTGTACGGCGACCGTCAGCTCAATGACCTGGTCACTCGCCTGAACACGTCCAACCAGACCGTCGCCCAGGCCGAGGCGCGCTTTCGCCAGGCCCAGGCCCTGGTGCGCAGTTCGCGCGGGGCGTTTTACCCCACGGTGGACCTGAGCGCCGGTAAAACCCGCGCCAGCCAGGGCACCGGCAGCAGTAACGCGAGCCTCAGCAGTTCCAGCAGCGGTATCCGCGACACACTCAATGCGCAGTTGGGCGTGAGCTGGGAAGCGGACATCTGGGGTAAGCTGCGCCGCGGCCTGGAGGCCAACGAGGCGAGCGCCGAAGCCAGCTCGGCCGACCTCGCCGCGATGCGCCTGAGCCAGCAGTCGGAACTGGTGCAAAGCTACCTGCAACTGCGGGTGATGGATGAACAGACCCGCTTGCTGCAAGCCACGTTGGAGACCTATCAGCGCTCCCTGCAAATGACCGAAAACCAGTACCGCGCCGGGGTCTCCGGCAAGGACGCGGTGGCTCAGGCGCAGACTCAACTGAAGACCACCCAGGCCAGCCTGATCGACCTGATCTGGCAGCGTGCCCAGCTGGAAAACGCAATTGCCGTGCTGATCGGCGAGGCGCCGGCCAACTTCAACCTGGCGGTGAGCAAGGACATCCCGGCGCTGCCGCAGATTCCCGTGAGCCTGCCGTCGCAATTGCTTGAACGCCGCCCGGATATTGCCTCGGCCGAACGCTCGGTGATTGCCGCCAACGCCAATATCGGCGTGGCCAAGGCTGCCTATTATCCGGATTTGAGCTTGAGCCTGGCCGGGGGCTACTCCAGCAGTACCTATGCCGACTGGATCAGCTTGCCGAACCGGTTCTGGTCGGTAGGACCGAAACTGGCGATGACGCTGTTTGACGGTGGGCAGCGCTCGGCCGAGGTTGATCGCAGCGTGGCGTCCTATGATGAGACTGTGGCCAAATATCGGCAGACGGTGCTGGATGGGTTCCGTGAAGTGGAAAACTACATGGTTCAGCTCAAGGTGCTGGAAGACGAGGCGGTGGTGAGTAATGAGGCGCTGGATGCGGCGCGGGAATCGCTGCGGTTGACGCAGAATCAGTATAAGGCTGGGTTGATTGCTTATCTGGATGTGGTCACGGTGCAGGCTACTGCGTTGAGTAATGAGCGCACGGTGTTGACGTTGCTGCAGACGCGGTTGGTGGCGAGCGTGCAGTTGATTGCTGCGCTGGGTGGCGGGTGGGATGGGGAGACGCCTATTGCTGGGAAGGGGGATTGAATACATATCCGTTATTTGGGTGATGGCTGCGTATGGTTTCGCCCTTACGGCGACTCACTTTGAAAAAGCCCAAAGTAAGCAAATGGCTCTTGCCCCAACACTCCCGTTGTTGTGTGTCGAACTCGGTTAAAAATGTGGGAGGGGGCTTGCCCCCGATGGCAGTGTGTCAGCTAGAAATTTATTGGCTGACACACCCTCATCGGGGGCAAGCCCCCTCCCACATTTTGATCTCCACATTTCAGGTGCATTTCACTCTGCTTTTGATCTGCTCTGCTTTTGATTTTGATCTCAAGCGCTCCGTACTACCTGTTTTCGGGCACACCGAGCCTGGGCGAGGTGCCGAGTGGTGGGGCAAGAGCCTTTTTGGTTTCTTTTGGGGCTCTTTTCCAAAGTGACCCGCGGTAAGAGCGGAACCCCAAGCCGCCGTTACCGAAGCAACGGATATAAACGCCACCCCACCCCCGAAATAAGCCACTAATTTGACGCCAAAAATCCAATAATGGCCCTCTGATAATTAATCACCTACCCAAGAATTATTCTCGCTACAATCGCCCGCTTTGCCACTTCGCACGGGCCTTTCAGACCCGTTGCGCACGAGAAGTCCCATGCTCATCGGTAGTTATTCCCCCTCACTGCTCGCGATCTCGCTGTGCGTCGCGATGCTCGCTTCCTACACCGCGCTGGACCTCTCTGGCCGTATCTCGACGGCTAAGGGCCGTGCCGTCTATTTGTGGATCGCCGGCGGGGCCATCGCCATGGGGATCGGCGTGTGGTCGATGCACTTCATTGGCATGCTGGCGTTGCGCTTGCCGTTTGCCCTTGGCTTTGATGTCGGTATTACCGCGCTCTCCTTGTTGATCGCGGTGTTGTCCAGTGGCTTTGCGTTATGGCTGGTCAGCCAGCCGCGGCTGCCCGCCTGGCAGTTGGCCTTTGGCGCGTTGGTGATGGGCGCCGGTATTGCCAGCATGCATTACACCGGCATGGCCGCCATGCGCATGACCCCGGGCATCGACTATGACCCGACGCTGTTTGGCGCCTCGTTGCTGATCGCCGTAGTCGCCTCCGGCGCCGCGCTGTGGATTGCGTTCAACCTGCGCCGCAACACGCCTTACGTGCGACTCAAGCGTGGCGGGGCGGCGGTGGTGATGGGCTTTGCCATCGTGGGTATGCACTACACCGGCATGGCGGCGGCGCAGTTTGCCGATGAAAGCTTTTGCGGCGCGGCACTGTCGGGCCTCAGCGGCAAGGGCCTGGACAACCTGGTGCTGGTCACCACCCTGGCCGTGCTGGCCATCGCGCTGTTGACCTCGCTGCTAGACGCGCGCCTGGAAGCGCGCACCGCCGTGCTCGCCGACTCCCTGACCCTGGCCAACCAGGAGCTGACCCACCTGGCCCTGCATGACATGCTCACCGGCCTGCCCAATCGCACCTTGCTCGCCGACCGTATCCAGCAAGCCATGCAGGCGGTGAAGGAGCAGGGCGGCTGCTTCGCCTTGATGTTTATCGACCTGGACGGCTTCAAGCCGGTCAACGATGCCTTTGGCCACCATATGGGTGACCAATTGCTGCGTGAAGTCGGCCTGCGCCTGCGTGAAGACTTGCGCAGCCACGACACCCTGGCACGCATCGGCGGGGATGAGTTTGTACTGCTGGTGCAATTGACTCAGCCGGATGATGCCCTCGGCCTCGCCGAGCGCCAGGTGGTGCTGATCAACCGGGCGTTCCAGGTGGCCGAGCATCAGCTGAAAATCTCCGCCAGTGTCGGCATCGCCATGTACCCGGGTAACGGTGGCAGCCCCCAGGAGTTGCTGATGAACGCCGATGCCGCGATGTACCACGCCAAGGGCATGGGCAAGAACGGCTACAGCTTCTTTGATGTGTCGATGAACACCAACGCGCGCAAGCAGTTGCAGTTGCTGCAAGACCTGCGCAACGCGGTTGAGCAAGAGCAGTTCCGGCTGTATTACCAGCCCAAGTTCGACGCGGTCAGCGGTATCCCGGTAGGTGCCGAAGCCCTGCTGCGCTGGGAGCATCCGCAACAGGGCCTGCTGCTGCCGGCGATGTTTATCGAGCTGGCAGAAAAAACCGGCTTGATCATTCCCATCGGCGAATGGGTACTTAATGAAGCCTGCCGCCAGATGCGCGTGTGGTATGCGCAGGGCTACGAAGACTGGCGCATTGCGGTGAACCTGTCGGCGTTGCAGTTCTGCCACGCGGGGCTGGTCAAAAGTGTGGCCTCGGCGCTGGAGCGGCATCAGTTGCCGGCCAACAGCCTGACCCTGGAAATCACCGAAACCACCGCCATGAGCGACGCAGATGCGAGCATGACGGTGTTGCAGCAGCTGTCGGACATGGGCGTCGACCTGTCCATCGATGACTTCGGCACCGGTTATTCAAGCCTGATGTACCTCAAGCGCCTGCCGGCCAACGAGTTGAAGATCGACCGTGGTTTTGTGCGCGACCTGGAACACGATAGCGACGACGCGGCGATTGTGTCGGCCATCGTCGCCCTGGGCCAGGCCCTTGGGTTGCGGATTGTCGCCGAAGGTGTGGAAACCGATGTGCAGCAAAGTTTCCTGACGCGGCTGGGCTGTAACTCCCTGCAAGGCTTCCTGCTCGGCCACCCGCTGCCGGCCGACGGATTCATGGCCGATATCCAGCGCGCCGAAGACGCGTTGGCGCCTGACAAAAGTCGTGCATGACGGTTAGTATTGGATCCAACTCTTATCAGCTGATTGGACCAGGAGACCGCACGCATGGACAAAGTAGTGATCATCACCGGGGGCAGCCGCGGGATTGGTGCCGAGACGGCATTGCTGGCCGCGCGCGAAGGCTATCGAATCTGCATCAACTATCACTCCGATGAGCAAGCGGCCCATGCCGTCCTCGACCAGGTTCGCGCCTTGGGCGCCCAGGCGATTGCGGTGCGCGCGGATGTCAGCATTGAAGATGAGGTGATCGCACTGTTCGCCCGTGTGGATGCCGAACTGGGGCGTGTCACGGCGTTGGTCAACAACGCCGGTACCGTGGCGCACAAGTCGCGGGTTGATGAGATGTCTGAATTTCGTATCCTGAAAATCCTCAAGACCAACGTATTGGGCCCGATCCTGTGTGCCAAGCACGCGGTATTGCGTATGTCGCCCAAGCATGGCGGGCAGGGCGGCAGCATCGTCAACGTGTCGTCAGTGGCCTCGCGCCTGGGCTCGCCGGGTGAGTACGTCGATTACGCGGCCTCCAAGGGCGCGGTCGACACCTTTACCCTGGGCTTGTCGAAAGAAGTGGCGGGCGAGGGTATTCGTGTCAACGCCGTGCGCCCAGGCTATATTTTCACCGACTTCCATGCCCTGAGCGGCGACCCGGACCGGGTCAGCAAGCTGGAGTCCGGCATCCCCATGGCCCGTGGCGGTCGCCCGGACGAAGTGGCGGAAGCGATTGTCTGGCTGCTGTCGGACAAGGCTTCCTATGCCACCGGCACCTTTGTTGACCTCGGCGGCGGGCGCTGAGACCGTTTTAGCCACCTTCACAGACGGCGCAGTACCTCGTAGCCGTTCTGGGCAAACCGCGATAGCAGCCTGGCTTCCGAGTTATCGAGGCTGCTGTAGCCATAGTCGGAAAAACCATCGATGTGCCCGTTGCGGCTATCGCTGCCATTCAAGGTGCGGTCGTCGACGTTATCGAGAATCCGCAGCACCTTGTCCAGGTCATAGGCTGCGTCAGCCCTGGCTTGTGGGTTCGGGTTTGCGTCGGTCCAGTCGCCCACCTGGCGCTTGAGGTCATCACCCACGTCGTAATGATCACGGCTTTCCAGAAACCGCGTGGCCACAGGGCTTTGTTCGATAATTCTGGCTGCCGAACGAAGGTCGCCGGCGGGGCGGCCCATGGGGCCGGTCATTTCGAGAAACTGGCGGCGTTCTGCTGCGCGCATATAGTTGGGAGGCACGGGCAGCGGCTTGAGCCCTTCGGGTATGGACATAGACATAGGAAACCTCAGCATGGAACCTGGAAAGACGTTCTTTTTACGTGCAAAAAAGGCACCTTTCTATGTGGTCCTCACTGCGATTCGGTTCCCGCTCAGAACGAGCGCACGATCCTTCCCAATGTCTCCATGGCCTTTTCCGACGCCTCGGTCCAGGGGCTGCCGTAGTTCAGGCGGATGCAGTTTCGAAAGCGCTGGGTCGCCGAGAAAATCGGCCCCGGCGCGATGCTGATGCCTTGGGCCAGCGCCATCTGGAACAACTTCAATGAGTCGGTCTGTTCCGGCAATTCCAGCCACAGGAAATACCCGCCCGCCGGCTGGCTGACGCGCGTTTGTGCCGGGAAGTAACGCGCGATGGCGGCCAGCATGGCGCTTTGCTGTTCCTCCAGGGCATAGCGCAATTTGCGCAGGTGGCGGTCGTATCCGCCGTGCTGCAGGTAGTCGGCAATCGCCGCCTGGGCCGGCATCGAGGGGCAGAGCGAGGTCATCAGTTTGAGGCGCTCGACCTTCTGCGCAAAGCGCCCGGCCGCGACCCAGCCCACGCGATAGCCGGGCGCCAGGCTCTTGGCGAAGGAGCCGCAGTGCATCACCAGGCCTTCGGTGTCGAAGGCCTTGGCCGGTTTTGGCGCGTGTTGGCCGTAGTACAACTCGGCGTACACATCGTCTTCGATAAGGGGCACTTGATGGCTGCGCAGCAGTTCTACCAGCGCCTGTTTCTTCTCTTCCGGCAGGGTTGCACCCATGGGGTTCTGGAAGCTGGTCATGGTCCAGCAGGCCTTGATCGGGTAGCGCTCCAGGGTTTGTGCGAGCGCGTTGAGGTCGATGCCATCGCGCGGGTGCACCGGAATTTCCACGGCCTTGAGCTTCAGGCGTTCCAGCACTTGCAGGCAGGCATAGAACGCCGGGGCCTCGATGGCCACCAGGTCGCCGGGTTCGGTCACGGCTTGCAGGCACAGGTTCAGTGCTTCCAGGGCACCGTTGGTGATCAGCAGTTCTTCCATGGGCAGCATCAGGCCGCCGACCATGTAACGCAGGGCGATCTGCCGGCGCAGTTGCGGGTTGCCCGGCGACATGTCGGTGACCACCAGGCGCGGGTCCATCTCACGGCTGGCGCTGGCCAGGGAGCGAGCCAGGCGTGGCAGCGGAAACAGCATCGGGCTGGGGAAGGCTGAGCCGAAGGGCACGGTGTTCGGGTCCTTGATGGAGTCGAGCACCGAGAACACCAATTCGCTGACGTCCACTTCGGTGGACTCATGCACCTGCTCGCTCACCACCGGCTCGGAAAACGGGCTCGGCGCGTGGGTGTTGACGAAGTAGCCGGAGCGCGGCCGTGCGCGGATCAGCCCGCGGCGTTCCAACAGGTAATAGGCCTGGAACACCGTGGACGGGCTGACCCCGTAAGTCTGGCTGGCATAACGCACGGAGGGCACGCGCTGGCCGGGGCCGAGCACGCCGGAGCGGATCAGTTCTGCGATGTCGTCGGCGAATTTTTCGTAGCGTTTCATGGTGGCCTTAAACAGAGTTCCAGTGTTTACATCGATCACAGTGTCAGCGGTTCAGCGGCGCTACAAAGCGGCTGTCTGCAGCACTGTAGACCCAGGGTTCATCGATATCCGTGACCTTGAAGCGCAGGGTCTGCGAGCTGCTTGCCGGTTTGTCGGCCAGCAACGCCACGGAGACCGGCACATCGCTGATTTCCCCGGGTGCCAGGCTGATCGCGGTCTTGCCCTGCAGCTGGAAGCCCTCGGCGTCCACCAGTTCCAGGCGGTAGTCCTGGTGTTGCTGGGTCTTGTTGATGACCTTGAGGCTGTAGATGTTTTCGATCTGGCCCTGGGCGTTTTCGCGGAACATGCCACGGTCCTTCGTCACGTCCAGCGAGACCATCGGCCGCTCGACCAACGCCACCACCAGCGCGGCGATCATCACCAGCAACACCGCACTGTAGCCGATCAGGCGCGGCCTTAGCAGCTGGGTCTTGCCACCTTGCAGTTGATGTTCGCTGGTGTAGCTCACCAGACCGCGGGCATAGCCCATCTTGTCCATGATCGAATCACAAGCGTCGATGCACGCCGCGCAACCGATGCATTCCATTTGCAGGCCGTCGCGGATGTCGATGCCGGTGGGGCAGACCTGCACGCACAACTGGCAGTCGATGCAATCACCCAGGCCGACGTCGGCAGGCTTGACCTCACGCTTGCGCGGGCCACGGCTTTCACCACGGGCGGGGTTGTAGGCGATGGTCAGGGTGTCCTTGTCGAACATCACACTCTGGAACCGCGCATACGGGCACATGTGCATGCACACCGCTTCGCGCAGCCAACCGGCGTTGAGGTAGGTGGCGCCGGTAAAGAACAGCACCCAGAACAGGCTCACGCCGCCCATTTGCCAGGTCAGCAGCTCGTTGGCCAGGGGCCGTATCGGGGTGAAATAGCCCACGAACGTCAGCCCGGTGAGCACGCTGATGCCCAGCCACAAGCTGTGCTTGGCCGAGCGCCGTGCCAGTTTGTTCAGGCTCCAGGGCGCCGCTTGCAGCTTGATGCGTTGGTTGCGTTCGCCTTCGGTGACTTTTTCGCACCACATGAACAGCCAGGTGAACGAGCTTTGCGGGCAGGTGTAGCCGCACCACACCCGTCCGGCAAACACGGTGATCGCAAACAGGCCGAAGGCGCAGATGATCAGCAGGGCTGACAGCAAGATGAAATCCTGCGGCCAAAACGTGGCACCGAAGATGTGGAACTTGCTTTCAGCCAAGTCCCACAACACCGCTTGGCGGCCGCCCCAGTTGAGCCACACCGTGCCGAAAAACGCCAGGAACAGCAAGGCCGCACCGCCCACGCGCAAGGTACGGAACAACCCGGTGAAGCTGCGGGTGTGGATCAGGTTGTCGCTGGATTTGGCTGTCACCTTCTTTGGGTGAACACGCTCAAAGGTTTCCACGGTTGGGATTCTTTCGCTCATGGTTGTTCGCTCATCAGCCTCCATCAGGCCGCTGAACTATGCGCGTCAGGGTGTTTGCATAACAGACTCAGGTAGGGCGATAAAAAGCGGATCAGACGGGCTGGACAGATCAACTAAATCGCCGAACCAGGCTCGGTGACCTTCTTGTGCTGGCGCCCGTCGGTCGCGCCGGCGACGGTGAGCGCATCGGCTTCCTGCTCGGTGATGTACACCCGCTCGGCGCCCAGCTCCACATAGGACATGGCCTTGGGAATGTCGGTGCTGACCGTCACTGCGCTTGCCGACAGGCTTTGTTCCTGGCCGTCGTCGTTGACCTTGAAATAGCACGTCTGATTTTCGATGCGTACGGGCATGGTGATCTCCTTTTGCAGGCTGTGAGCGTTAGGCTTGGCCGAGTTGCCAACGGTTCCAGGCAACTGACTGGCGGTCGCCGCTGTCCATCCTTTACCAACAATGACAAAGGACGGCTTTCATGGACGCGTGGTGGCATGAAGTGTGGCAAACCCTGCAGGCTGAATTCGCTGATATCGGCGACGCCAGGCAGCTCACCCAAATCACCGTGCGGTTGCTGATCGCCGCCGTGCTGGGCGGGATTCTCGGTTTTGAGCGAGAGAGCAAGGGTAAAGCCGCCGGCGTGCGTACACACATGCTGGTGGCGTTGGGCGCTGCGTTGTTTGTGATGGTGCCGCAGATGTCCGGCAATCAGGCGGACGCCATGAGCCGAGTGGTGCAAGGGGTGATCGCAGGGATCGGTTTTCTGGGCGCCGGCACCATCATCAAGGGCAAAGACGACGAGGAGGGCCACGTCAAGGGGCTGACCACCGCCGCCGGGCTCTGGATGACCGCTGCGATTGGGGTCTCGGCCGGATTGGGTCGCGAGTCCACCGCGGTGCTGAGTACGTTGCTGGCACTGGCGGTGTTCAGTGTGATGCCAAGGATCGTCAAGCTGCTGGAGAAGAAGTCGTGAGCGAGCGCAGGGGGTGAGCTGCGCGGCGAGCTCATCCGGCGTCTCGGCCGATGTCATTAACGACTGTAAAAAAGGCCAGGAGGTTTGACTCGGGCGAGTGTCTCGCTGGCCTTTGGATTTCTTCGGTATTTAAACGATTACCGGCGGTACGGTGGTGGGTGGCTCCTGCACCGGCGGCGGCTCGTTTTCGGGTGGTTCCTGCTCGGGGATCGGCGCAGGCTCGCTGGGCGGCAGGGTCGGGTTGTCGATGTTGGGGTCGGGCGTTTCAGCCGGGATCGGGATATTCATCGGTGTGGCCTCCTTTGTGCTTTGCTCTATCGGTGGACAGCTGCCTGGGCAAATTGATTCCCCGCCCGATGGCGGCACATCCACCTGAACTTTTCTTGCCGGGGCAGGCTCGGACCTTATACGGCCCTGCTCAGGGAGAGCGTCGCCGTCTCAGAATTCGGATCAAGCAAAGAGCGTCCACAGGGCGTAAGGGGAAGATGCTCGATGACTGCTGAAACACTGGTTCCAGAAGAATCTCTCTTGCCGCTGTCCCAGGCATTGTTGCTGCCCAGGATCGCAATCGAAAGCACCACACCCGTGATCGACGGCGGCGAATTTGCCGTCAAGGCCGTGGTTGGCCAGCGGGTCAACGTCACCAGCAAGGTATTCGCCGACGGCCACGACAAGCTCGCCGTGCTGATCCGCTGGCGCGCCCTGCACGAAGAAAGCTGGCACAGCGTGGTCATGAGCGATGTCGGCAACAACGGCTGGGAAGGCGGGTTTACCGTGATCAGCCAGGGCCCGCATGAATACTGCATCGAGGCCTGGATCGATACTTTCGCCAGCTTTTGCTACGAATTACGCAAAAAACATGAAGCCGGTGTCCCCGTCAGCCTGGAGCTGCAGGAAGGCCGCAGCCTGGTGCTGCAGGCCGCCGAGCGCAGTGACAACGAACTGCGCGACCGCTTGATGCTGCTGCACCACGAATTGTCCGGGTTGCTGGAAACCGAGCAGGTCGCGCAGTTTCTGCACGAAGACAGTGCACACCTGATGACCCAGGCCGACCACCGCGCCTATTTGAGCATCAGCACCGTGTACCCGATCGATGTGGAGCGCGAGGCCGCACAGTTTGCCAGCTGGTACGAGCTGTTTCCGCGCTCAATCACCGACGATCCCGCGCGCCACGGCACCTTCAACGATGTGCACTCACGCCTGTCGATGATCCACGACATGGGCTTCGACGTGCTGTACTTCCCGCCGATCCATCCCATCGGCCGCAGCCACCGCAAAGGCAAGAACAACTCCCTGACGGCTGGCCCTGACGACCCGGGCAGCCCCTACGCCATCGGCAGCGAGGAGGGCGGCCACGAAGCCATCCACCCGCAATTGGGCAGCCGTGACGACTTCCGTCGCCTGGTCGCCGCCGCCGCCGACCACGGCCTGGAAATCGCCCTGGATTTCGCCATCCAGTGTTCCCAGGACCACCCGTGGCTCAAGCAGCACCCGGGCTGGTTCAACTGGCGCCCGGACGGCACGATCAAATACGCGGAGAACCCGCCGAAAAAATACCAGGACATCGTCAACGTCGATTTCTATGCGGCGGATGCGATTCCAGGCCTCTGGACCGAGCTGCGCGACATTGTGGTGGGCTGGGTGGAAGAGGGTGTGAAGACCTTTCGCGTCGACAACCCCCACACCAAGCCGCTGCCGTTCTGGCAATGGCTGATCAGCGATGTGCGCGCCAAACACCCCGAGGTGATTTTCCTCGCCGAAGCGTTCACCACGCCGGCGATGATGGCGCGCCTGGGCAAGGTTGGCTATTCCCAGAGCTACACCTACTTCACCTGGCGTAATACCAAGGCCGAATTGAGTGAATACTTCGCGCAGTTGAACGAGTCGCCGTGGCGTGAATGCTACCGGCCGAACTTCTTCGTCAACACGCCGGACATCAATCCCGCGTTCCTGCATGAGTCCGGCCGCCCGGGCTTCTTGATCCGCGCCGCGCTGGCCACCATGGGCTCTGGCCTGTGGGGCATGTATTCGGGCTTCGAGCTGTGCGAAGCCGCGCCGGTGCCGGGCAAGGAGGAATACCTCGATTCGGAGAAATACGAGATCCGCCCACGGGACTTCACCGCACCCGGCAACATCATCGCCGAGATCGCCCAGCTCAACCGCATCCGCCGGCAGAACCCGGCGTTGCAGACCCATTTGGGGCTCAAGCTCTACAACGCCTGGAACGACAACATCCTCTACTTCGGCAAGCGCAGCGAGGACGGCAGCAACTTCATCCTGGTGGCCGTCAACCTCGACCCTTACAACGCCCAGGAGGCGAATTTCGAGTTGCCACTGTGGGAGTTGGGCCTGCCGGATGACGCCCAGACCCAAGGCGAAGACCTGATGAACGGCCATCGCTGGACCTGGTACGGCAAGACCCAGTGGACCCGCCTGGACCCGCAGATGCCGTTTGGCATTTGGCGCATTACCACTTCTTAAGTTCGATGGGGATTCAAATGTGGGAGGGGGCAAGCCCCATCCCACATTGTTTTGCATCCGGCCCGCAGAATTTCAGTGTTTCAGGAGTTTCCAATGGCGAAGAAACCCAAGGCTGCCACCTTTATCAAAGACCCGCTCTGGTACAAGGACGCGGTGATCTACCAGGTTCACGTCAAATCCTATTTCGACTCCAACAACGACGGCATCGGTGACTTTCCCGGGCTGATCGCCAAACTCGACTACATCGCCGACCTCGGCGTGAACACCATCTGGCTGCTGCCGTTCTACCCGTCGCCACGCCGCGATGACGGCTACGACATCGCCGAATACCGTGGCGTGCACAGCGATTACGGGACCATGGCCGACGCCAAGCGCTTTATCGCCGAGGCGCACCAGCGCGGGCTGCGGGTGATTACCGAACTGGTGATCAACCACACCTCCGACCAGCACCCGTGGTTCCAGCGCGCGCGCAAAGCCAAGCCCGGTTCGGCGGCGCGTAACTTCTATGTGTGGTCCGATGACGACCAGAAGTACGACGGCACGCGCATCATTTTCCTCGATACCGAGAAGTCCAACTGGACCTGGGACCCGGTGGCCGGCCAGTACTTCTGGCACCGCTTCTATTCCCACCAGCCAGACCTCAATTTTGACAACCCCCAGGTCATGAAAGCCGTGCTGTCGGTGATGCGCTATTGGCTCGACATGGGCATCGACGGCCTGCGCCTGGATGCGATCCCGTACCTGATCGAGCGCGATGGCACCAACAACGAAAACCTCCCCGAAACCCACGACGTGCTCAAGCAGATCCGCGCCGAGATCGACGCGCATTACCCCGACCGCATGCTGTTGGCCGAAGCCAACCAGTGGCCGGAAGACACGCAACTGTATTTCGGTGACAAACACGGCGACGACGGCGATGAATGCCACATGGCTTTCCACTTCCCGCTGATGCCGCGCATGTACATGGCGCTGGCCCAGGAAGATCGCTTCCCGATCACCGACATCCTGCGCCAGACCCCGGAGATCCCCGCCAACTGCCAGTGGGCGATTTTCCTGCGCAACCACGATGAGCTGACCCTGGAAATGGTCACCGACAAAGAGCGCGACTACCTGTGGAATTACTACGCCGCCGACCGTCGCGCGCGGATCAACCTCGGGATTCGCCGGCGCCTGGCGCCCTTGATGGAGCGCGATCGCCGGCGCATCGAGCTGCTTAACAGCCTGCTGCTGTCAATGCCCGGTACGCCGACCCTGTACTACGGCGATGAAATCGGCATGGGCGACAACATCTACCTCGGCGACCGCGACGGCGTGCGCACGCCAATGCAATGGTCCATCGACCGCAACGGCGGCTTCTCCCGCGCCGACCCGGCCAGCCTGGTGCTGCCGCCGATCATGGACCCGCAATACGGCTATCAGTCGGTCAACGTCGAAACCCAGGCCCAGGACCCGCACTCGCTGCTCAACTGGACCCGGCGCATGCTCGCGGTGCGCAAGCAGTCCAAGGCGTTTGGCCGCGGCAGCCTGAAAATGCTGTCGCCGAGCAACCGCCGGATCCTCGCGTATACCCGCGAATTTACCGGTGAGGACGGGCGCAACGAAATCATCCTGTGCGTGGCCAACGTTTCGCGCAGTGCCCAGGCGGCCGAGTTGGACCTGTCGGCGTTCGCCGGCATGGTGCCGGTGGAGATGCTCGGCGGTAACGCGTTCCCGCCGATCGGCCAGCTGAATTTCCTGCTGACCCTGGCGCCGTATGGCTTTTACTGGTTTGTGCTGGCGGCGGAAAACCAGATGCCGAGCTGGCACGTGGAACCGGCGCAAAGCATGCCCGACTTCACCACCCTGGTGCTGAAAAAACGTATGGAAGAATTGCTCGACGAACCCTGCCGCAGCAGCCTGGAACAGACTTCGCTGCCGGCCTGGCTGCCCAAGCGGCGTTGGTTTGCCGGCAAGGACACGGCCATCGACCGCGTGCGCATCGCTTACGGCGTGCGGTTTGGCGACCCGCAGCACCCGGTCTTGCTCAGTGAGCTTGAGGTGACTGCCGGCGGCCAGGTCAGCCGTTATCAGTTGCCGTTCGGCTTTCTCGGTGAGGACCAGTTCACCAGCGCGTTGCCGCAGCAATTGGCTTTGGCTCGGGTACGGCGTGTGCGCCAGGTGGGTTTGGTGACCGATGCCTTCAGCCTGGAGCACTTTATCCGGGCGGTGATCCATGGCATGCAAGCCGGGACTGTGCTGAATTCCAGCGAGGGCGAGTTGCGTTTTGAAGGTACCCAGCACTTGGCCAAGTTGCAGCTCACGGACGAGTCGCCGGTGCGTTATTTGTCCGCCGAGCAGTCCAACAGCTCGGTGGTGGTGGGCGAGAGCCTGGTGCTCAAGCTGATCCGCAAAGTCAGCGCCGGGGTGCACCCGGAGCTGGAAATGAGCGCCTACCTCACGGCGGCCGATTACCCGAATATCTCGCCGTTGCTGGGCTCGATGGTGCGCCACGACGCCCAGGGCGAGGACAACCTGTTGATGATCGCCCAAGGCTATCTGAGCAACCAGGGCGACGCCTGGAGCTGGACCCAGAACAGCCTCGAACGCGCGATTCGCGACGAGCTGGCCGAAGCTATCTCCGAGCAGGAGCAGCATTACAACGCCCTTGGCGAGCTGGCCGATTTTGCCGGCTTGCTCGGCCAGCGCCTTGGCGAGATGCACGGCGTGCTGGGTGCGCCCACCGGCAATAAAGACTTCAAGCCTGAAGTCACAAGCGCCAAGGACACCCAGGCCTGGGCCAAGGATGTGGGGGCGCAGATCGAGCGCGCCCTGCAATTGCTCAAGGTGCATCAAAACCAATTGAACCCTGCCGATCAGGCACTGGTCAGTGACTTGCTGACGCAGAAAAAAGCCATCGCCAGCCATGTGCAGGCGTTGGCCAAAGCCACCTTGGGTGGCCTGCGTATTCGGGTGCATGGTGATTTGCACCTGGGCCAGGTGCTGGTGGTGAAGGGTGATGCCTACTTGATCGACTTCGAAGGCGAACCGGCGCGACCGCTGCACGAGCGACGCGGCAAGCACAGCCCGTATAAAGATGTGAGCGGCGTGTTGCGCTCTTTCGATTACGCGGCGGCGATGGCCCTGAACGTGCAGGGGGTGGATCACTCGCCCGAGGCCGATGTGGCGCGTAAACGCGTGACCGATCGTTATCTGAAAGAAGCGCGCCAGGCATTTATTCAGGCTTATCAGGCAGCTACGTCTACACTGGCGCATGACTGGCAGGATGCCAAAGGCCAGGACGCCGCGCTGACGTTGTTCAGCCTGGAAAAGGCCGCGTATGAAGTGGCTTACGAAGCGGAAAATCGCCCGACCTGGCTGCCGGTGCCCTTGCAAGGGCTGCACGGCTTGCTCAGTGGGCTTATACCTATATCGAAAACTGTACGCGGTGGGGAGACGTCATGAGCTTTACACATAAAGAACCGCTGCAGCCAAAGTTGACTGCATTGCCGGCGTCCAAGGACGTCGAAGCGCTGGTGCGCGCCGAGCACCATGACCCGTTCTCGATTCTCGGGCCGCACGACGACGAGCAGGGTGGCCAGTTTATCCGCGCATTCCTGCCCGAGGCATTGAGCGTTCAGGTGCTGGCCCGCGACAGCGGCGAGCAGATCGGCAGCCTCGACGCCACTCAGGTGCCGGGCCTGTTTGTCGGGCAATTCAATACCCGCCAGCCGTACCTGCTGAAAATCCAGTGGGCCGGCGGTGAGCAGATCACCGAAGACCCCTACAGCTTCCAGCAACTGCTGCTGGGGGAAATGGACCTGTACCTGTTTGCCGAAGGCAATCACCGCGACCTCAGCAGTTGCCTGGGCGCCCAGGTCACTAACGTTGATGGCATCGACGGCGTGCGGTTTGCCGTGTGGGCGCCGAATGCGCGGCGCGTGTCGGTGGTGGGCGACTTCAATATCTGGGACGGCCGCCGCCACCCGATGCGCTTGCGGCATCCGTCCGGCGTGTGGGAAATCTTTATCCCACGCCTGCAACCGGGCGCTGCCTACAAGTACGAGATTCTCGGCGCCAACGGGATTCTGCCGCTCAAGGCCGACCCGATGGCGCTGGCCACCCAGTTGCCGCCGGACACCGCGTCGAAAGTCGCCGAGCCTTTGCGGGTCGACTGGCAGGACCATGAATGGATGCAATCGCGGGTCGAACGACAGAAGACCACTGCGCCGCTGTCGATCTACGAGCTGCACGTGGGCTCCTGGCAGTGCGAGCTGGACGAGGCGGGCGAGGTCGCGCGCCAATATAACTGGCGTGAGCTGGCTGAAAGGCTGGTGCCGTATGTGCAGCAGCTCGGGTTTACCCATGTGGAGCTGATGCCGATCATGGAACACCCGTTCGGGGGCTCCTGGGGTTACCAGGCGCTATCGCAGTTCGCGCCGACCGCGCGCTTTGGCTCGCCGGAGGATTTCGCCTATTTCATCAACGCGCTGCACCAGGCCGATATCGGCGTGATTCTCGACTGGGTGCCGGCGCATTTCCCGACCGACACCCACGGCCTCGCGCAATTCGACGGCACCGCGCTGTACGAATACGCCAACCCGCTGGAAGGCTTTCACCAGGATTGGGACACGTTGATTTACAACCTGGGCCGCACCGAAGTGCACGGTTTCATGCTTGCTTCGGCGTTGCATTGGCTCAAACACTTCCACATTGACGGGCTGCGCGTGGATGCCGTGGCGTCGATGCTCTACCGCGATTACTCGCGCAAGGCCGGTGAGTGGGTGCCCAACCGCCATGGTGGCCGCGAGAACCTCGAAGCCATCGACTTCCTGCGCCACCTGAACGACGTGGTGGCCCTGGAAGCCCCCGGCGCGCTGGTGATTGCCGAAGAGTCCACGGCCTGGCCGGGCGTGAGCCAGCCGACCCAGCAGGGCGGCCTGGGTTTCAACTACAAATGGAACATGGGCTGGATGCACGATTCGCTGCACTACATCCAGCAGGATCCGGTGTACCGCGCCCATCACCACAACGAGTTGAGCTTCGGCCTGGTGTATGCCTGGTCCGAGCGCTTCATTTTGCCGATCTCCCACGATGAAGTGGTGCACGGCAAACACTCGCTGATCGACAAGATGCCCGGCGACCGCTGGCAGAAGTTCGCCAACCTGCGCGCCTACCTGACCTTCATGTGGATGCACCCCGGCAAGAAATTGCTGTTCATGGGCTGCGAATTCGGCCAGTGGCGTGAGTGGAACCACGATCAGCAACTGGATTGGTACCTGCTGCAGTACGCCGAACACAAAGGTGTGCAAAAGCTGGTGGGCGACTTGAACCGCCTGTACCGCGAGGAGCCCGCCCTGCATGAGCAGGACGACGCGCCCCAGGGTTTCCAGTGGTTGATCGGCGACGATGCAATCAACAGCGTCTACGCCTGGCTGCGCTGGAGCAAGGACGGCAAGCCGGTGCTGGTGGTCGCCAACTTCACCCCGGTGCCGCGTGCGGCGTACGCCGTGGGGGTACCGTTTGCCGGGCGATGGAGCGAAGTGCTCAACAGCGATGCCGACACCTATGCCGGCTCCAATTACGGCAATGGCGGCGAAGTGTTTACCCAGGATGAGCCACGCCATGGGCAAGCGGTGTCGCTGTCGTTGAATCTGCCGCCGCTGGGCGTGCTGATTCTGCGTCCGGAAGCGTTTTAAAGGCTCTACCGTGCTGGATTTTGTTGTCCACGCTACTGGCAGGGTGCCACAATGGCGCCTTTGTCGTGGCAGTCGAATCGAGCGAAATTGATGAATGGCCTTGGGCGTGGGCAGGACCAGGATTGCTTCATAGAGGAACAGGTGCGGACCGACCGTCTGCACCAGTTGTTTAGGCAATCCTTTGCCGCCATTCTCGGCAGCTACCTGGCCGCCGTGATGCTGTGCTGGCTGTGCTGGGACCGGTTTGACCATCAGGTCATCCTGGTCTGGCTGGTCGCGCTGGCGGTGTCGTCCCTGCTGCGGCTCAAGATGTTCATGGAATGGTTCCGCTGCCCCAACGCCGAGCGCACGCCGGCGCGTTGGGAGCGTCGCTATTGCGTCACGCTGATGTTGTCTGCAGGGATCTGGGGGGCCGGCGCGTTTGCGGTGATGCCCACCGATGACCGCCTGTCCCAGGTCTTGGTGATGTTGTTCACGGTGGGCATGTCAGTGAGCGCGGTGTCGTGCTACTCGGCGTATCGCTACCTGACGCTGGCGTCCATGGCGCTGGTGCTGCTGCCGTGCACGCTGTGGCTGCTGGTCCAGCCGTCGTCGATGCAGGTGGGCGTGGCTCTGGCGGTGCTGGTGTTCTCGACCTTTGTGGTCAGCGCCACGCGCAAGTTCTCCGATGCGCTGGAAAAGGCCTTTCGCCTGACCCGGCAAATGGAACGTGCCCACAACATCTCCACCCGCGCCGCACAGACCGACGAACTCACCGGCCTGATGAACCGTCGCGCATTTTTTGAACATGCCCAGTTGTTGTACGCGCAGTGCCGCCACAATCAGCAGCCGCTGTGTGCGCTGATGCTGGACATGGACCACTTCAAGCAAATCAATGACACCTACGGCCACCAGGCCGGCGACCAGGTGCTGCGCCAGATCGGCGGGGTGATCAGTGCCTCGTTCCGCAAGGCTGACGTGTACGGCCGCCTGGGCGGCGAAGAGTTTGCGGTGCTGTTGCCCAATACCTCGCTGGAAACCGCCAGGGATATTGCCGAGCAGTTGATCAAGTCGATTTCCGGGCTGGTGTCCGAGCCGGTGCACGGCCTGACCGCCAGCCTTGGCGTGGCGTCCACCCATGCCCTTGACCAGGACCTGCACGGCCTCATGAACACCGCCGACAAGGCGCTGTACCGTGCCAAGGCATTGGGCCGCAACCAGGTGGCGGTGGCGGAGTAGGGCGCCGCTCAGTCCTTGAGCATGGCCTTGAGCAAAACCCTGGACACCTGGTCGGCAGAGTAGGGCTTGGCGAGGAATTCGAACCCTGCGTAGCCGTCTTCCGCCAGCTCGTCGCTGTAGCCCGAGGTCAGCACCACCGGCAGGTCGGCGCGGCGCTGGCGCAGCAACTTGGCCATGGCCACGCCGGTGATGCCGGGCATGACCACATCCGAAAACACCACGTCGAACGCCATCGCATCCTGCCCGGCCAGCGCCAGCGCCTGCTCGGCATCCGTCGCCCAGGTGGTCTGGTAACCCAGGTCTTGCAGGATCTGGCTGGCAAAACGTCCGACTTCCAGATTGTCCTCGACGATCAACACGCGGCACTGGGTGGTGTCATGGGCTGGCGTCGGCGTGTCCTGCACGCTTACGGGCACAGCCGCCTCGGCTTCAACCTGTGGCAGGTACAAGGTAAACACGCTGCCCTGGCCAAGGGTGCTGGCCACGTCGATATTGCCGCCCGACTGCTTGGCAAAACCAAATACCTGCGACAGGCCCAGGCCGGTGCCCTTGCCCACGGCCTTGGTGGTGAAGAACGGCTCGAAAATTCGTTCCACCGTTTCCGCCGGGATGCCCGGCCCGGTATCGGCGAGCGACACGCCAATATACGCCTGGTTCGACCCTGCATCCCCGCGAATCCTTGGCAGCACCTGGGCGCCGGTAACCCGCAGCGTCAACGTGCCCCGGCCGTCCATGGCGTCCCGGGCGTTGAGGGCGATGTTGATCAGCGCGGTTTCAAACTGGCTGGAGTCGACCCGCGCAAAACACGGCTGCGGCGGCAACTCGACCTGCACATGGATGCGCGCACCGGTGACGCTTTCGAGCATCTCGCCGATATTCTGTACACGCTGGCCAACGTCGAAGACTTCCGGGCTCAAGGGTTGCCGGCGGGCAAAGGCGAGCAACTGGCTGGTGAGTTTGCTCGCGCGCTCCACGGTGTCGGACACCGCGCCCATGTAGCGTTGGCGGCGTTCTTCGGACAGGCCGGGTTGGCGCAGAAAGTCCACCGAGGAGCGAATGATGGTCAGCAAGTTGTTGAAGTCGTGGGCCACGCCGCCGGTCAATTGGCCGATGGCTTCGAGCTTTTGCGACTGGCGCAACGCGGCTTCGGCCTGGGCCAGCGCCAGGGTGCGTTCTTCCACGCGTTGTTCCAGCGTGGTATTCAGCTCGGCGTAGGCCGCCAGGCCTTCGCGCACATCGGCATCGGCGCGCACCCGTTCGATGTGGGCCCAGGAGCGTTCGGTGACCTCGCGCAGTAACGCGAGGTCGTAAGGCGACCAGAGCCGCGCGATTTTGTCGTGCACCGCCATCAAGGCAGTGAGGCGGCCATTCTTGATCAGGGGCATGCAAATGGTGGCCGTGACGCCCAGGGCCTGGAAGCTCGCCGATTCGCCCGGCGGCAACTCGCGCAGGTTGTCGTGGATCACCAGCGGCTCGCCGGCGCGCAGGCACTGCACCGCCGTGGTGCCGAACGCCGCCAGGCTGTAGCGGCCGATGATGCTCGGCGAGCCGGGCGCGATCCAATTATCGCGAATGGTGAAGCCGTCTTCATCGGCGTCCATGTCGGCATACGCGCAGTTGCTCACCTGCAAGTGTTCGGCGAGCAATTGGGTGGTGCGGGTCATGATGGCTTCGGCATCGGCCGCGTCGACCACCGCGTGACCGATGGCATCCAGCACGGCCAGGCGGCGGGCCAGGAATACGGTTGCGGTGGTTTCGGACACGGTGTCGAGCAGGCCGACGACACGGCCCTTGGCGTCGCGGATCGGGCTGTAGCAAAAGGTGAAGTAGGCCTGTTCGCGCGCCTGGCCGCGCTCGATCACCAGCGGGAAATTTTCGATATAGGTGGCATGGCCCTGGAAAGCGGCATCGGCGATGGGGCTGATGTGCTCCCATGCCTCGCTCCATATCTCATTGAATGGACGGCCGAGTGCATCCGGCTTATTGCCCAGGATCGGAATAAACGCGTCGTTGTACAGCGTGGTCAAGTGCGGGCCCCAGACAATCGCCTGGGGAAAGCTTGAGGCAAAGCACAGCGCAACGGTGGTCTTGAGCACGTCCGGCCATTGGTCCAGTGGCCCCAGCGGCGTTGCGGCCCAATCATGCAGACGCACCCGTTCAGCCATGTCGCTGCTGCTTTGCAGCCAATTCATCATTGCGGGTACACCTTGTGTGCCAGGGGCTTCTTATACGCCCGGGAAATGCCTGGCGCACAGCTAGAGACCCGCTTGGACGCTGCCAGTTCAGCGCAATTATCGCCTAGATGGCACTTTGATGCTCTATTCGTTTGGATAGCTTAAATGCAGTGGGTTTGGGCGCTTGCCCAAACCCTATTGGCTGCCGAACAAACCGGTCCAGTAAATCCCCGCGTCGCTCTTCGGGTCCATGGCATAGGCCGCGCCCAATTCGCGAAATTGCGGGTTCATCAGGTTGGCGCAGTGGCCCGGGCTGGCGAGCCAGCCGTCGACCACCTTGCGCGGAGTATCCAGGCCGGCGGCGATGTTTTCGCCGACGTTCTTCGCGATATACCCGGCCAGCTCGGCGCGGTCACCGGGGGTACGGCCGTCGTGGTCGAGGTGGTCAAAGAAGTTGCCGTTGGCCATGTTGCGCGTGTGGCTGTTGGCAGCACCGGCCAGGTCGTCGTTCCACGACAGCGGGGTGGTCGCAGTAAACGCCTGGGTGCCGCACTGGCGCGACTGCGAACGGGCGGTGTTGATCAGCGTCAGCAGTTGCTTGCCCTCGGTCTGCCAATCGCCCAGGCCGCTGGACAGCAGCGGGCGGGCGAGCACGATGCGCCAGTCCTGGCCGCTGTTGCTCACGCCGATATCGACAAATTGCGGGTCCAGCACCACGCGGCAGAAGCTCTCGCGCACCGCCTTCATGGCCGCCTGGGCGTCCTTGGGCCCGGACAGGCTGATGGCCTGCACGTTGACCATCGGGTACGCCGCCCGGGCCAGGGCCTGCTGCAGGTCGCCGACATTGGTCGCCGGCAGCACCAGCCGCGTGTCGTTGGCCAGGGGTGGAAGTTCCTGGGAACCCTGGTTGCCGCAGCGCTGCACCTGGCTGCGGTAGTCGTTGATCTGTTGCACCAGCTGGTTTTCTTCATTCGCCATCGCGCTGGCGCAGAACACCGAACTGGCGGCCAGCGTCGTAAGACCCATCATCAATGACAGAACGCGCATGGACGTTACCCTTGAGCTTGAAAGCGCCCATGATGCGCGATGTAACCCGGTCTGGTGCAACGCCTTTTTTTGTTTTTTTGCCTCAACGGGTGTTCGCATGGCGGATGCGGCCACGTGCCATCAGGCAGGCCAGCAGGATCAGGCCCGCTGCTACGGCGAAGGTTGCGTGCAGTCCGGCTGCCACCGATTGCGGTGTGGCACGGGTGATATCCGGGGTCGCCCAGGCGAACACCGCACCCAGGGCCGAGGTGCCGAGGATCAGCCCGAGGTTGCACGGAGCAGGTACAATCCCCGCTGCCTTGACGTGAAACCCCAGGAATTTGCATGTTCAGCCTTACCCGCTACACCACCGCGTGCCCCGAGCCGATCAATGCGCAGATCCTGCAGATGGTGGTGGACAACCTCACCGACATCAGCAGCGTGGCCCTGCAGCCGAGCAACCTGCTCTACAACATCTACCAGTACGCCATCGGCTTTGAGGTGCACCTGTACCTGGAAGCGCTGGATGGCTCGAAGGGCATCGCCGTCGAGCTGGTGGTGGCGATGGTCGAGGAACGCGTGGTGGGTTTTTGCCTGTACCTGCCGGTCAAAGACGACCCCGAAGCCTGCGGCATCGCCTTTATGGCGGTACACGCCGGTTCCCGTCGCCAGGGTGTGGCGCGAGCCATGCTGGGTGAGGTGCTGGCGCATTACCCCCACGCCGAACTGGCGTGCGCCGTGGAGAAGGTGCCGGCGTTCCAAGCCATGGGCTTTCAGCTACGCGGCGCACGGGGCACCCAGGTGCTGATGAATACTCGCGATTACGCCACCGATGGCCTGATGGGCGTGTTGGACGTGGCGGCTATCTATAGCTCGCTGGAAGTGCGCCAGATTCACACCTACCTGCTGCAAAAGCATGGCAAGCGGGCGATGGTGGATGCAGAGAAGCAGCGCGATCGGCACCTGGACCAGCTGACGCGCAAGGCCAGGTTGTTTGTGGATGAACATTTGAGCTGAATGCGCAGCCATGTGGCGAGGGAGCAAGCTCCTTAACCACATTCAAGTACGGCCGCGATTGACCATCGCCAAAATCGTCTCCAGCAGCTCCTGCTGCGCCTCTTCACGGCTCACCTCACCACTGGCCGCCGCCTGGGACAGGGCCTCCGCCGCTCCCAGCATGGCCCGCAAACCAGCCTGGGACACGTTGCCGCCTGGCGCAAACGGCGACAGCGCATCACGGCACTTGGCGAGAAAAATCGCCTCGTATTCGCGCTTGAGGGTTTCCAGTTCCGGCGAACTGCTGAGCGCGGCAATCACCCCGGGAATCTCGCGGCCTTGCAACAATACGCAGTCCACATAGGAAGAAGCGATCACCCACGCCCGGTCTTGCAGGGTGGCGTAGCTGGCCTCGAGGGCCTCGGTAAACACCTGGTTCTGGCGCGCGTCGAAATCTTCATACAGCGCGGCGAGCAAACCCGCACGGGTGACGAAATGGTCATACACCACCGGTTTGGTCACCCCCGCCAGTTCCGCCAGGCGGCCCAGGGTCAGGGCGTCGGTGCCTTCCTCGCGCACCAGTTGCCAGGCCACATCGAGTAATTGGCGCAGGCGATCTTCACGGGACAAACGACGGCGTGGGGCGGGGGATTCAGGGGTTGACATGCTTATATACCAAAAGTAACTTAATCGGCGTAACTTACTAACCGTAGCTTAAGCGCAAGTGGAGTCAATGTCATGCACGCCCTTATCGTAGTCTCTCATCACGACCCGCAGTCCCTCACTCACGCCGTGGCCGCACAGGTCGCCGCCGGCCTTACCGCTGCCGGCCACAGCTATGAGATCGCCGACCTCGCCGCCGAAGGTTTCGATCCGCGCTACAGCGCCGCCGACCACCGTGTGCACCGCAGCCGTGCCACGCCCCCAGCCGACGTACTGGCCGAACAGGCACGCATCGACCGCGCCGACGCGCTGGTGCTGGCGTTCCCGATCTACTGGTGGTCGCTGCCGGGCCTGCTCAAAGGCTGGGTCGACCGGGTGTTCGTCAACGGTTGGGCGATCGATTACGGCCCGGACACGCCGGTGGTGAAGAAGCTGCGGCACCTGCAGGTGCACTTGCTCGCCCTCGGTGCGGCCGACGCCAGCGCCTTTGATCGACACGGCTACGCCAACGCGATGCGCACGCAGATCGACTACGGGATTTTTGATTACTGCGGCGCGCAGGTGTTGACGTCGCAGCTGCTGCTGGAGTCGGAAGACGGCAGTGCGCAGGCGCATCTGAACACGGCCAAACTCGTAGGGCAGGGCGTGTTCCAGGCCGAGACGGTCACCGGTTGATTCAGCCTTCGCGAAACAGGTCGTGGGCATCCAGCAGGCGGTAGGCAATTTCCGGGCGTTTTTCCATGCCTCGGCGAATCGCCGCCGGGATCGATTGGCGGGTCTTGCGGCACATGCCCGGCAAGTCGTCGATGACGATCTGGATCCCGCGCATGCTCTTGACCTCGGTATGGCCGGGCGCGACATGCACGCGAATGCCTAATAGCTCATACATGCGCTGTTGCAGGCGTTCGAGGTCTTGCAGGCTTTGCAGGTCTTCGAGGCGTTCGATCAGGCGTTTTTCTTCCTGACGCGTCAGGTTGAGAATGCGCAGATCGGCGCCGGGCGTTTCCAGCAATTGCTCGCGGTCGCAGACACACGCGCCGGGTGGGCAGGGTTGGCGAATGTTCATGTGCGTTGCCTCCCCATTCCGACGCGTTTGCCTCAGTAGCTCAGTTGCACCCCAAGGCTGCCCAGGGCCTTCCAGTACTCAGGATAGGTCTTGGCCACGCAGTCCGGGTCCTGGATGCGGATGCCCGACACTTTCAGCCCCGCCAGGGCAAAGCACATGGCGATGCGGTGGTCGGCGTGGGTGTCGATCAGCGCGTTGCACGATGTACCGGCCAGCGCCGGGTCGGCCGCCACCAGCAGGTCATCGCCCTCAATGGTCGCCAGCCCTGGGCGGATTTCATTCAGGCCGTCATGCAGCGCCTGCACGCGATCACATTCCTTGACCCGCAGGTTGGCCAGCTCGGTGAAGCGCACCGGGGTGTTGTTGAACGCGGCCAGCACGGCCAGGGTCGGGATCGCGTCCTGCATTTGCGAGCCGACCACCGTGGCCTGCATGTTCGGGAACTGCGCAATCACGGCCTGGGCCTTGGCGTCCGGCTGGGTGAAGGCTTCTGCAGCCACACCGATGTCGATGCGCCCACCGGTCAGCACTTCGGCGGCCCACAGGTAGGTGGCGGCGGAGGCGTCCGGTTCGATCAGGTAATCATGGGCGGTGTAGCCGGTGGGGGCGACGCGCCAGGTGGTGTCGTCGACCACCTCGACCTGCGCGCCGAATGCACGCATGCAGTCCAGGGTCAGGTCCACGTAGCCACGGGCGCCGATGTCCTTGCCGGTCAGCGCCACTTCAATCGGCGCCTCGCCGCACGCGGCCAGCATCAGCAGGGCCGACACGTATTGGCTGGACAAACCGCCGTCGATTTCGAAACGCTTGGCCGCGACTTTGCCCACGCCGTGCACGGTCACCGGCGGGCAGCCGGTCGGGCTGTCGACGGCGATACCGTTTTCGCGCAGGGTGGCCAGCAGCGGGCCGATCGGGCGTTTTTGCATGTAGTCGTCGCCATCCAGCACCACGGTGCCGTGCACGGTGGCGACGGCGGCGGTAAGAAAACGCATGGCGGTGCCGGCGTTGCCGAGGAACAGCGGCTGCGCCGGCAACTGCAACTTGCCGGAACCTGTGACCACGAAGGTGGTGTCGTCCGGCTCGTCGATGGTCACGCCCATCTGGCGCAGGGCCACCGACATATGGCGGGTGTCATCGCTCTTCAGCGCGCCGCTCAGGCGGCTGGTGCCCTTGGCCAGGGCGGCCAGTAACAGGGCGCGGTTGGTAATGGATTTGGAGCCGGGGGGCGCGACCTTGCCATTGAGGGGGAAATTGGGCGGTGTAACGGTCACGGTTTTCTGCGAACTCAAGGTACAAGGCTCCTGATTCAAGGCAAGGTGGCACGGAGTGGCCGACGGGGCGGACCCGAATAATCGGCCAAAGCAGCAGTGCTTGTCGAGGCTTAGCGCAGGGCCAGCCAATAATCATGCAGCGCCCGCGCCGCCGGTTCGATTTCGCTGACGCGTTGCTGGTGGGCCGCTACATCCAGGTCGGCAGGCAATTCGAAATTGTCCTGCTCGGCGCACCAGGAGATTTTCTCCAGCAGCGCCGCCTGCGGCACCGGCAGCGCTGGCCAGTTGCCGATGGCTGCGCCACGGATATAGCCGAAGCACCATTCTTCCGCGAGGGTCACGACCTGGCCCTGGTGTTCGGTGTCATCAAAGCGGGCCTTGAAGCCCTCGGCATCGGTCGCCAGTTGGCGCGCCAGAGTGTTGATGTGGCGTACGCACAGCTCCAGGAAACGCTGGGCCTCGTCCATGTTGTCCCACTCGGGGTTCTGCCCGCCCCAGATCGCCGGGAACCACTCGGCCACGTCCACTTGCACCGGGCTGGACACCAGCGCGGTGAAATAGCCGTCGAGTTCGGCCAGGTTCAGCACCGAATGATCGTCGCCGTACTTGAGCAGGGTTTCTTCGATGCAGTCGAAATCGGCGGGGGTGAGGGGCTGGGCGTGCATGGGCATATCCTTCAAACGTCGAGCGCCGCGAACAGGGCGGCTTAAAGCGCGAAGGATGGCGCCTGGGGCGGTTTTTTTCCAGCAGTTTCCCAGCGTTGCAGCAGCTTGCTGACGCACACCGAACCGACCACGGCCAGAATGATCGGCACCAGGAAGTCATGCTCGATACGGGTGAATTCGGCCACCAGCACAATCGCCGTCAGCGGCATGCTCATGCTCGCGGCCAGGAACGCCGCTGCGCCAATGATCGCAAACGCTCCCAGCGGCACGCCGGGCCACACCAGGCTCCAGGCGCCGCCGAGGATAATCGCCAGCAGCGCGCCATTGGCCAGGCCCGGCGTGAGCAGGCCACCCTCGGCGCCGGCCCGCAGGCTGGCGGTGGTGATCACCACCTTGACCACCAGCAGCAACGCGGCCAGGCCGATGCTCAATTGATTATCGAAACCCAATTGCGCCGGGCCTTTGCCGTTGCCGAGGATCTGCGGCAGCAGCATCGCCAGCCCGCCGATGAGGGTGAAGTTGAGCAACGCCAGCACCGGCAGGCGCCAGCCGCGCGCGGCATTGGCCCGGGCGCCGCCGGTCAGGCGGGTGAAGCCGTAGGCCGCGACTCCGAACACCGGCCCGCAGACCACCGACCAAGTGATCAGCGCCGGGCTCAGCACAAAGTGCGGCACTACGTACTGCGACCCGGCGCCCAGCCCGATCCACGCCACCGCCGCGCCAATCGCCGAGGTTGCCAAGGCGATAATCGCCGCCGGCCAACTGAACACACCCACCAGCACTTCCAGCACAAACACCGCGCCGCCCAACGGCACGTTATAGACGGCGGCCAAGCCGGCACCGGCGCCGCAGGCGACGATCAGGCGATGCATGTCCGGCGCCAAGCGTGCCCGCTGCGACAACCAACTACCGGCCAGCGCGCCGACTTCCCGTGGCGCCACTTCGCGCCCCAGCGGTGAGCCCAGCGCCACGGTAATAATCTGCAACAGGGCGTGGGCGAGGGTGGTCTTGGGCGGCATGATCGGCCTCTCCTCCGACACCGCCTGCTTGATGCTCACCAGCGGTCGGCCGTAGCGATACACCGCCCACCAGCCCAGACCCGCCACCAGCCCGCACACCACCAGCACCGCCAGGCGGCGCTCCGGCGCGGCGGCGGTCACGCCCCACAAAAAGGTTTCATGGCTGACCAGGCTGTCCAGGCTGTAGCCGTAAGCCAGATGCTGGATGCCATGCAGCAGCAACGCCAGGAGCATGCCGCCCAGGCCTGCGCCGATACCGGTCAATACGACCACCAGGGCCAGCATCAGGGATGAACGAACGGTGGTCGGCATAGGTGGCTTCAGGCAATGGCCCTGATTGTATAGCCGATAAATCACCGCTCCCGGGTGAAATGTATCGGCGCTGCATGAACTGCGCATTCACAACATTTCATTACCTTTGCCAGTCCCGCTTTTGGCCGATGCGCCGTGGCGCTCCCTTGTTATAGTTCGGGCCTTATCACTCGCCAGTCAGGGATCACTGCCATGTCCGAATACCAAGCTTTCGTCGTCGAACTCACCGGCAACGTTGCCCATGTGCAGATCAACCGCCCGGAAAAGATCAACGCGATGAACGCGGTGTTCTGGACCGAAATCATCGACATCTTCCAATGGGTCGAAGACACCGATGCCGTGCGCGCGGTGGTGCTCAGTGGTGCCGGCAAGCATTTCTCCTCCGGCATCGACCTGATGATGCTGGCCTCGGTGGCCAATGAATTCGGCAAGGACGTGGGCCGCAACGCGCGCCTGCTGCGCCGCAAGATCCTGGAGTTGCAAGCTTCGTTCAATGCCGTGGACAACTGCCGCAAGCCGGTATTGGCGGCGATCCAGGGATACTGCATCGGCGGCGCCATCGACCTGATCAGCGCCTGTGACATGCGCTATGCCGCCGAGGGTGCGCTGTTCTCGATCAAGGAAATCGACATCGGCATGGCCGCCGACGTCGGCACCCTGCAACGCCTGCCGCGGATTATCGGCGACGGTATGCTGCGTGAGCTGGCGTATACCGGTCGGCAGTTTGGTGCAGAAGAAGCGCGCAGCATCGGCCTGGTCAATCGCGTGTATCCCGATCAGGACAGCCTGTTGGCCGGGGTAATGGAAATCGCCCAGGAAATCGCGGCAAAATCGCCGATCGCCGTGACCGGCACCAAGGCCATGATCAGCTACATGCGTGACCATACAGTCAATGATGGTCTGGAATACGTTGCCACCTGGAACTCGGCTATGTTGCAATCCAACGACCTGCGCGTGGCCATCGCGGCCCATA
>Ga0302347_1001239_pt1 | contig 31668 bp, 40 predicted proteins | sample PhyWR1_FD_202178 | JGI IMG/M metagenome (GOLD analysis project Ga0302347, IMG submission 202178) | Leaf surface microbial communities from wheat plants in UC Gill Tract Community Farm, Albany, California, United States - DLSL W.R1 (v2)... | ecosystem: Host-associated > Plants > Phyllosphere >... | reverse complement strand
CTGTGATGCACAAGGGAAATTGGCAGAGTGGTTGAATGCACCGGTCTTGAAAACCGGCGGACGTTAATAGCGTCTCCAGGGTTCGAATCCCTGGTTTCCCGCCAAGATTCAAACGAAAGCCCCGCGATTGCGGGGCTTTTGCGTTTCCGGGGTTTTGGATAGTTTCTGCTGCTTTTGGCAGGAGTTCCGAAACTTTCGGGTAGGAGTTCCGAAACTTTGCCTATTTGGAAGGTTTCGCGGTGGCGCCAATCCGCCTGTAAACCCGCTTTGTGATCTCCTGTTTGCTGTGTCCCAGCAGCAGGCTGGCATCCCCGATATCGATGATTTCCGACGCGGCCTTCGGCCGTATGTCGCGGAACTGAAACCCGCCAATCTTGGCCGCAAGCAGCGGGTCGCCTTGTTCGATGGCGTTCTGCTTTGCTTTTTCCCGCGCCTTGTCCCAGCGCAAGCGCAGCATCCCCTTCGTCATCCGCTTTCCGTATCTGTTGATCAACAGGTACTTGGACGAATGGCCGACATTCCTTTCGCTGATCTCCCTGACCAATCTCCCCAAGCTGTTTTCCCCGGCTTCCGTACGCATCAGAATTCGCAGCTTCTGCCCTGTCTTGCCCTGCGTTACCAGAAAGTAGTCACCCTCGGTATCGTCGCTGCGCATGATCAGCACGTCAGCAGGCCGCTGCCCGGTCAAATAGCCCAGGTCCATGGCTTCCTTCAGTTCTTGTTCGGCAACCGCGTAGACGGCATCCCAGACAGCCGCGTTGGCGTAGTAATCGCGCGGCGCCTCCTTGTTCTTTCTGATGCCCTGGCAAGGGTTCTCCCGCTACGTGAGCCCCCACTCCCTGGCCATGTTGAAAACGTGGGACAGTAGCGCGATCTCGCGGTTGGCACGAACCTTCGCTGAGCGGGCATCACGGTAACCGGCGATGTTGAACGGTGTAATTGAGTCGATGGGCGCCTCATCAAACGTAGGACGAAGCTGTTTCAGTTCGGCCATGTTGTCCTTCTGGGTCCGCTCTCCCTTTTTTGGGATGACGTCGCGCACGTATCGGTCGAAGATGCCCTTCATCGTTGTCAGATCGGCAGGCTTTTCTTTGGCCTCCAGTTCGGCCCACTTCAGCCGGGCTTTGCTCAGGTCAGTTCCAAGCGGAATCTCTTTTCCCGCAGAGTCACGATAGTAGTATCCGATCCAGACCTTGCCATTTTTCCTTGGGCGCTTACGCCGCACCATTCCTGGCGGCAAGTCCCTGTTTTCCGTGTTCCGGGGGCGCATATCAGTTCACCTTGGAGAAGTCAGGCGTCCAAGGCTGGCGCGCCGGCGGAGGGTTAAAGTCTGCGATTGTGGCGTTCACCATGCCCAGCTTCATGCGGGCGAACATCCGGCCAACCAGCGGCCGGCCGCCACGGCTCTCGATGAACACCCAGTTCCGGTCTTTCAGCCACTTGCGCTGGTGCGAACGGTGCTTGTAACCAGTCAGGTCGGCGAGCTCGTCGTCCGACAGGATCTCTGCTTGCATACCTACCTCCGGCCGGCCGCCGCGGGCCGCGCTGTCTTGATAATGTGAACGATGAAGCTGAAGGTGATCAGCAGCCAGGCGCAGGTGCCAGCGAAGGCGTAGAGGATGTCGGCTGTTTCGCCGTCCTCAAGAAGGCATGGGCCGATCCAGAAGAACCAGCAGCCGCTGCCGACCAGGTACAGCGAAGCGCCCAGCAGGATCAGGGTGAGTTTGATTGCGAGCATGTTGTGTCCTTGCTGCGCTGGGCGGCAGAAGGTGGGCCTGCCGCTAGGCGGCAGGCTGTAGTGGGGGTTGTTACATCAAGGAGGCTAAATAGGCCTCTGCGATCTGCTTACGCAGATCCTGAAGCTCGTGAAGGTTGATGAGTCGCCGCATAAGCAGGCGGTTAGTCCATCTGTCGTAGTCGCGGAAGAAGCGATTTCTGGACTTGCGGCTGCCCATAGGGGCAATGGCGATGACTGCTTCTGCAAAGTTTTTCATGAGGTACTCCGAGTTTGATGAGCCCCTATGTTCAGCGCGGCGAACTGACGGTTTCCCGACTATTTGCAGTTGGCATTCATGGCCTGGGCCCCTTGTAGATGAAGACATAGGCGAACCAGAGGGTAGCGATCATGGCGTCACCTCTCGGCGCGCCCACCAGCAGACCGGGCCGTCGTCGGTGTCGTGAATGGCCAGGCAGAACCAGCCTTCGCCATCAGGTCGATCAGGTTCCCAATAGCTGCAGTCCGGGTCGCCAGCTTCGAAATAGCGATCAGAGGCCGCTTCGTCGCTGTGGTATTCGAGGCTCACCATCTTTACCTGCAAACGCTGTGCGGCGACCCAGGCCTTGCACTTGTCACCGTCGCCCTCGTCGAAGTCGGGCATATCGGGGTGAGCGAACATGCCGTACTCATCACGCACGACCGAGGCTGGCTGGATCAACTTAATTTCTTCAGGCATGACTTCGTCCTTGCCGGTATAGCGGCTGACTTTGAAGGGGGAGGGGTTACAGGTTTTACGGGCGGAGTACGGATGTACTCCTGTCGGGATTTGGCTGACTCGGCGTTCTTGGCCTTGCACGCTTTGAAGCGCTCGTAAGGCCCGCCGGGCGGGGATGCAATCTTGTTGACTGCCTTGATCAGCAGATCGCCCAGGGCTTTCTGGGCTTTCGGCGTGAATACCTTGAAGCGAGAGCCCGCCGGGCAGTAAGCGTCGTAAGTCATGCGGCTGCAGAGCGTGGATGCCTCATGAAGTCCGCAGCTGCGGCCATACGCGATCAGTCTCTTGCGCTCCTGGGTCAATTCATCGATCTGCTGATCCGCTGCGGTCAGACGCTGATGCAGGGCCGTGTCGCCAGCCTTGATGTCCACGAATCACTGAGCTAGGGTGCAAAAGAGAAGTCTTCGGCCATCCGCTCGGGGATGTATTGGTGGTAGTCATGACGCTTGAGCGCGGTCTTAAACAAGTTGGCGATGAAACCTCGTGCACCATATGGCGATTTGAGGTAGAAGATTTTTTCTGGGGGTATTCGAATGCCTCTCAGGTGTGATTGCTAAGTTACTTGTATTGGCTCACATTAGTTTGAGACTGGTTTATAAATAAAAAATATTCGTGCGATGGCTAGGTTAGATATATTTAGGGGTGGGTAGTGACTCAAGATGTTTCGGGTTGGTTGAATGATGTTCTGCCAAAGTACCAAACGCTGACTTCTTTGGTTTCATCGATTATGGCCAGCTTGATGCAGGGGGAAAAAATAGAATATTTAGCAATTTCAACGAGAGTCAAAGAGTATGAAAGCGCTCTGGAAAAGGTTAAGCGAAAGTCGTACACCGCCCCAAAAGAGCAACTTACTGATCTTGGTGGAATTCGAATAATTGTCTTTTTTGAGTCTGATTTGGTTCGGGTTGCTAAGCTTATTAAAGAGTCTTTTACTGTCGATGAGAATCACTCTGGCGATAAAAAACGCCAAATGTCGGTAGACCAGACAGGTTATAGATCATTGCACTTTGTCTGCGATATGGGAGAAGCGAGATTCTTGCTTCCTGAATACAAAAACCTGAAAGGGTTAAAGTTTGAATTTCAGGTTCGGACGGTACTTCAACATGCTTGGGCTGAGTTAGCACACGATAGAAACTATAAGTTTGTGGGTAAGCTTCCTGAGGATGCCGAAAGGAAGTTGTATCTATACGCTGGCATGTTGGAGCTCGCGGACAAAGGTCTCGATGAGTTGTCAAGAGAAATGGATGCGCACATTGAACAAACACAAGAGGACATAAAGTCGGGATTTCTTGGCTCTCCTATAGATTCGGTCGGGCTATTTACATTTGTCGAGGAGTGGGCGAGTCGGAATGGTATTCATTTAAGATCCATCCATCCTAAATCAGGGTTCGGAGATCTTATAAGCGAGCTTAATTCCTTCGGAGTCCATACCTTAGCTCAATTGATGGCAATTGTTCCTACTGATTATCATGAGCATGTTAATGATGAATTGACGATTTATGGGGTCGTCAGGGATTGGATGCTGATTAAGGATTGGCGCGGATTCTCTGAGCGTGTTAATTACGATTGGGTATATGTAGATAATGGTGGTGATCCTTTGTGGAAGTATCTTTCACAAGAAGAGCAGCGAGAATTTCGAGAAGTATTTACTGTTGTTCCGCGGGGTGATGATTGGGATAGTTAATTGGTAGTAACCTGTTATAGATATCTGATTTCTTCATTATGTGACTACATAGCAATTTGAAAATTATTGCCAGGAATTGTTCGCTTTGGCTAAAGATGCCATCGGCGGCGGACTGACGCTGTTGCCGCACATGTGAACCTGTTGGGTGACGGTGAGGGGCTTGCCGTCAGCGCCGTGGGTGATGTGGTAGTCCGCTGGGAAACCCTGGGCCTTGTACAGCTCGACTGGCTTGAGCATCCTCAGGTAGATGTCTACGATCACATAGGGCGTGCCGTGAACCATCACCGTGACCAGAGCCAGGCGATCCTTGGTGGTAATTGTGGGGGCCTGCGCGTTGCAGGCGCTGGTGTTCTCGGTGCCGTAGTAGCTGATCAGGAACGCGGCAACGCGCAGGGCGCCTGCTTCGTGTTCTGGCGACAGGGTGAGAGACACCAGCGAGCTCTTGCCGCCACCACCGGCAGTAATGGTCGGCGCCGGCTCTTCCAGGACCTGGCCCACGCTTCCACCAAATGCCCGCTCCATGAACGCGCTGACCAGACCGTGGTACTGGCCGCTGGCACTGATGGTGTGCAGCGGGTCATTCGCATCCCGCGCATCACAGTTTCCGCGCATGTGTACCAGGTGCGCCGTCGCCAGTTGCTGCTGGCTGCCGGTGTTGGTCACCGTGGTCATTGGGTGGTGGATGTCCTTGGCGTGCACGGTATTGAACCCACCGTTGGCCTGGATCATCACCGCGGCGCTGACGGACTGGCCGCCGCCGCTGGCAGTGATGGTGCCCACTGGGCCGCAGATGTCGTTCACTCCATGGGAGCGGCGCTTGGTTGCGCCGGATCCCTCGCCGTGGCCGGCCTGTACGATGCAGGCCGAAGCCAGTGCGTGCTTCACGCCGCCGGCGACAACCGTTCCCAGGGGTAGATTCACGCCCGGTACTCGTGGCTCTTGCCCTGGGCGTTCGCCGTAGCCCGACTGAATCAGCGTGGGGCTGATCAGTGTCAGCTCGCCGCGATTCGCGCAGGTCACCGTAGGCAGTGGTTCGAGCGGGTCGTTGATCCGGTCGCTGCCTTGGTGCGTTGCCGGCGCTATCACCGGGCTGACCACTGAGAACGCGCCGCCCTTGGGGTAAGACGTGATTGTGCGCAGTGGCTCGTCGGCGGACTGCACCGACTCACCCGACCAGTTCGCAATCGGGACAATGAACGGCGCCGGGCTGTCGATGGCGAATTTCTTCATGCCCTTGGCGACTCGGCGCAGGGTAGCGTCGGCCAGGTCTTTCTTACGGCCGAATATGCTTTTGCCCAGGTCTGTGAAGTCGATGCAGTCGGCAGCGGTCTTCCACTTCTGTTGGCCCTTAGCCGGGTTCTTCGCGTGGGTCGGCTCCGGCCACACCACCGGGCGGCCATCGCACCGCGCAATCATGAACAGGCGCTGCCGGCTGGTCGGCGCGCCGAAATCGCACGCCTTGATCACCTTCCACTCCACCACATAGCCCATGCCTTCCAGAAGAGCCACGAAACGGCGCCAAGTGCGGCCGCGATGTTTCGGGTCCGGCACCAGAAATTGGTTGGACACCGGCACCTGTTCGCCAGGCGCTGCCACCCGGTTGGTGGTTTTCCCTTTCTTAGTTGGGTGCGGCACCTGGTCAAGGGTCACCACCCGGCCGGTGGCCTTGTCGCGCTTGGCGATCAGCCGGCCCCATTGCAGGATCTGCTTTACGTTTTCCAGGCTGATCACCCGGGGGCGCTTCATACCTGCCCACTTAAGGCCGATCCACGACAGGTTACGGATCTCGCGCTTGCGCGGCTGGCCGCCGGCGGCCTGGGAGTGGTGCGTGCAGTCCGGCGACATATGGAACCAGCCCACGGCCTTGCCGCCGCATTCGGTGTCCGGGTCATCATCGAACACGTCGGTGGTGAAGTGCTTTGCCCCTGGGTGATTCACGGTGTGCATGCTGATGGCTTGCGGGCTGTGGTTCTTCGCCACGTTCACGGTGCGGCCCAGGCCCATTTCCAGGCCTGTACCGGCGCCGCCGCCACAGAAGAAGTCGACAACGATCTCATCGTCCTGAGGGTTGAAGTCGAGTCCGTATTGGGTTTTGAAATCGAAGGGGTGTTTCTTCTGTTGTGCGGACATAGGGGATCCTCGGCGGGTATATTGCGATAGGGATTTTTTTAGGGAGTAAACGGATGTTGCCGAACTACATTCAGTACCGGTACGAGCTTTTCAAACAGAAAAAAGCAGCCAAATCTCTTTCAAAAAGCGAGCCGCCGGACAGTGAGCAATCCTACGAGAGCGGAGAAATGGCCGACTACGTCCACAGATGGGAGCTTTCTGAGCAATGGCGCGCCTCGATACAAACGAACTACTACCGAAGGAAGGCCGAGTCACTTCTGGTTCAGATGCCGGAAGAGGCTGACTCAGCGATGTACTCTCGCGTTGATTGGGATGATCATCCTGATGAGCCTTATTACCTGACACCGTTAGGGCTGAAAACAGTGAGGGATTCAATTCGTGCAGAGCAGAAACATAGGCGAGAGTCAGTGGGCTATTGGTTCGGAATCGTGGTGGGTCTTATCGGTGCGATCACGGGTTTGGTGTCTGCTTTTAAGGGCTGAATTAATCTCCACAGAAGCAGGCAATACCCTCGTCCTGCTCGGCGAACATATCGAATTGGGTGTCTGAGTAATCGAGCATCTGCTGGTAGCTAGGGCGGTCACTGCGGAATCTGGCGCCGTCACCGGTGAACTTGCCGCCGGACACCACCGAGCTTTCCATGCACGCCCACCAATCGCCCTTGAGAAAGCAGAGGTCACAGTTGCCTTCCAACGTCCTGCCATTAATCGTCGGCAGCATCAGGTCGAATGGTTGTCCAGCCCAAAAGTCCGTCACGTCCTGAACGCCGACACCGGCATCGGCCAGCGGCATCACCATGGTTGCCCACTTGCTTTCGCTGGTGCTTTTTCGGTGCCGGATCTTCACGACACGCCGCGGCTCATCTGCACGGATGCCTGTCATCATGTCCACCGGCGCTTCCTCGGTGGAAAGCCCCAGGCTGCGCAGGTACTTGTGAATGATGCGGATCTTCAGGTCGATGGTGCAGAACCGGGTGACGGGGTTGGGCAGGTACTTGCGTTTGCGGATTAGAGCTTCGAACGGCTCGCCTTGGCGGCTTGCGGAGGCGTAATCCACCACCGCAAAACCTGGCTCATCGTCCCGAAACTCCAGCCAGACAATCGGCACTGCCCAGCGCTCTGCGCATTCCTGGACGAACTCCAGGGTGGCCGGGTGTTCCTTCCCGGTATTGGCGAAGGTGACGACCAGTTCGCTCGAAGCTTCGTTGTTGTCCAGCACCTGGCGCAGCATGTAGGCGCTGGTGCGACCGCCGGAAAAGCTGACGACCGTCGTCCCGAACAATTTGTAGGGAGACATAGGGGATCCTCGCCGGCTGGCGTGATTCGTTAAAGTGGGGTATTTGTGGCGCCTGTACTCAGCACGAGGAGCCGGATGGTGATCACGAAGCAGTTGAAAAAAGGAATGGAAGCGAAGCTGCTTGGCCTCTTTTACAGGGATTACATCGACAAGTTTGGAAGAGGTGTTAGGAACCTTGATGAGTTTCCTATCCTTATAACCGCTGCTGAAATTTATCTAGCGCGGATGCCAGAGCTACAGGAGAGAACCGGCAATCTCATTCGATATCGGTTTGTTGACATCACTGAGGAGCTTAAGGCGCAAGGACTGCTGAGGTTCGATAACCACACGTCCTATTATTTGACAGAGGAGGGTTACAGGCAGGGCGGGATGACACGTTGGGACAAGTGTTTAGATTTTTGTAATCGCAACGCAGGAATGGCTGTAGTTGTCGCAGTTGTCTCAGCGTTGATCTCAATTGCAAGTTTGGTTGTTGCAATCGTAGCTTTGTCCATCACGCCAGGAGCGACGGCCCCAACACCATCTAGCTGTGTTGTGCCTCTCGAATCGCCATCTTCACCCGAAGCGCGTAGCGACTTTCCGACTAGCCTAAATGCGAGCGCACGCAGAAGCTAGTTCAGGCGCCGCCCTTCGCTGGCGGGTGGTGGCAATTTGGTTTGGCTTGGGGTATTACGGGTGACCGGCATGGAGCGTGATCAGGCGGCCTTGCGCTGTCCAAGCACTTGCTGGCGTGCGGCTTCAAATTCGCTGCCCAGGATCTCGCCGGCGCCTTCGATGTTCTCGTTTCCGTCCTCAAGCCTGATTCCGAGATTTAGGTACACGACTCCGTCCAATTCGAAGAACACACCGCCGCACATCCACAGTGCGCCCGGGTTCAGGCCAATCGCCTCCCAAGCCTCATCCATGTCTATGCTGGCAGGGCAATGCTCTTTCCACAGGGCCGACAGGCGCTCGGGCGGCGCGAGCTTCCTTCGGCGTCCCTTTCGCAGGCTTGGCGCTGGAGCGTAGCGCTCGGTAACCGTACTGGTCCGGACGGCACCAGTGCACATCCAGATCACGGCTTGCGCTGAGCTTCACGCCGCCAACGTAGCTGCGGCTGCCGGAGCGCATTGGCGAAGTCTCGCCGCCGAAGACCTGGCCCCGTTTGGCGCGCTGCACGTTCCAGGCCGCTCGCTTGGTGTCCCAGGCGTTCACCGCGGCAACCACGGCAGGGGCGGTGGTCTTGTACATGTAGTTGCTCATGGATTATCTCCAGTCAGGCGCCGCCCTCCGTATCCGGTGGTGGCAATTTGGTTTGGGTTGGGGTATTACGGCTGTCCGGCATGAGGCCGAAAGGGAGCGGTGAATGAAGAAGGTTGACCTGAGTGGCCTTGATCCAGATTTGGAACCGGACGGTGAAAAGATTCATCGCCTTGCGCGTATCGGCATCAGCGCGATACCTGTGGTGGGCGGTCCAATGGTGGAAATTTTTAACTCAGTTCTCGAGTCACCGCTAAGTAAGCGGCGAACTGAAACAATGATTCAGCTTGGCGAGGTCATTAACGATCTGATCGAGCAGGGAGTCGTTACTGAGGCTGGGCTTCAAGACAACGATGCGTTTGTCAGCACAGTAGCGGAGGTGTGCGCAATTTCTCTTCGAAACCATGAGGCGGAGAAGCTAGAGGCATTGCGCAACGCGGTCAAAAACTCTGCTCTCCCAAGCTGCCCTGATGATGACTACCGCCAGTTGTTTTTGAATTTTGTCGACGTCTGCACCGTCACCCACATCAAGCTTCTCAAATTATTTGAAAACCCTCAGAAATGGGCTTCTGAAAACGGATTTGTATTTCCAGGGAATTGGGTTTCAGGGTCGTTATCCCAAGTGGTTGAGTTTGCATATCCAGACCTTAAAGGAAAGACGGAGATATGCTCGGCAATATGGAAAGACCTATTCCAGCGTGGTCTTGTAACTACGGAAAGTCTTAACTCAGGGATGAATCGTGATGCGATGATGTCCCGGCGAAACACATCTCTTGGCTGTCAGTTGATACAGTTTCTGAGTTAATTTTTAATACCCAGTTTCATGGCTTCGCGCCTCTGGAAACCTTCAAGCTTCCGCACCACGGCCGGTGACACCGTGATTTCGTGGCGCGGAGGTTCCAGCAGCGGAAGCGCGCCGCCCGGGCCCAGCCTATGCAGGTGATGAATCATCAGCGTAATGGCCTCGCCCTGTTCCTCGATGCCGCTCCAGGCCATCAGCTCAGCCAGGGCCTGGCGTGTGCCGGCCATGGTGTGGAGTCGCAATTCTTCCTCGCCGCGAGCCTTTCGCCTCGCCGCAGTCTTTGCCGATCGTTCTTTCTGTGCGGCAGCCATGGCCTACCTCTTCTATTCCGCTGGCCGGCAGTGCGAGCCAGGGTTGACGTTTGCATTGCTGGGCGCGGGCTATGCGGCGCATGAATCGACCTTCACCTGGTGCCAGGTGCCGACGGCTTCGAAGATGCGCGCGGCGTGTGCCTCGTCCAGCGATAAGGTTTCGGGAATGGCGATCCAGCCCGACGCCATCATCTGGCTTTGATTGGCCTCGTCGCGCAGCTTCTTGTAGCAATGCTCGATCACATCTTCCAGGTGGTCGGAGAGGTAGACGCCATCGGGTGCCACCTCCACCGATTTGCTGTAACGGTCGCCGTGGGCGTCGATGCAGAGAGCGTTGAGGTAGATCGTCCACCGGTGAGGAATTCCGCAGACGGCCTGGCCGATTTTCCCCGGTGCGATGTTCTTGAGCGACTTGTAGTTGATCATGCCCTGGCGGCCACTGGGGTCTATGTTGACCACTGCGACGTTGTTGGCGGCGAGCAGGGACCGGCACGACCGGGCAATGCGGGCTTGCAGATTATGCGGTTTGCGCTTGCTCATAATGCCTCCGCGAGTTTGCGCAGCGCTTCACGCTCGGCCCGGGTGATGGGCGGCTTGCGGCGCTTGAGAATGGTTTCGGGGTCGATCTTGGTGGAGCGGGGCGGTGGTAGTGGTTTGCGTGGCGGGCTTGGTAACTGCGCTACGGTTCCGCCGGTGGCCAGGAACCGCGCTGTACGTTCCGCGATTGAATCAACGTGCTGTCGCTGTTCCTCGACCAGGCTTAGGTGGTTGCTGACGTACATGGCGACCTCACTTGATTCGGATCGAACTGTCGCCGCGCTCCAAGTGAGCCCATGTAGGTTCCGGTAGAAGTTCGTGTTCAGCGTCTTCACCGACCGCCATGCGCTTGCGCACCGCTTCGTTATGCTCGCGGATTTCCTTGAGCTTGGCGGCAATGGCCTTTTTGTCCGGAGCAATGCTCGACTTCACAGTGGTCAGTTCGTCCGGCACTGCATCTTCGTTGTCCACGATCACCCGTTCGCTGCCCATGGCCAGCGTGATGGTGAAGAGCGGCCGCTTGATCGACTTGATGTTGGCCGCTTCCATGTTTCGGCGCAGGTAGTCGCTGATCTGCGACACGCTGTTGGATTTGATCCGCTTGAGTTCGGCTAAGCGATCGATTTCGTTGTCGATGGCCGTCACGTCGCTTTCGATATTGCGGCGCAACATAACGATGTTGTCAGCCTTGATGTTGAAGTCGCCTTGAACCTCGTCCATGGCGTGCTGCAGGGCCTCTTTCAAGCCTTCATCATCGGTGTCGGCCATGGCCTGGAGTTCGGCGAGCTTGCCGGTGAGTTCGTAGAGTTGAGTCATGCTGCTGCCTCCGTGCCTTTCTCAAGGCTGGCTTTGCGTTCTTCGAATGCACGAGTGATGCGCGCGATGAAGGCTGGTTCATTGCGGCGAGTAGCTTCGCGGATGTATTTCACGTTCAAGGTTTTCAGTTCGTACGTCGTGACGGCCTTGCCGATGGTCTCAACTGCTGAGGCGAGCCAGTCCACGCGCTCCTGCTTCTGCCGAAGGATTTCAGCGTCCTTGTCGTCGGCGTTTGCGATCGCTTCCTCTTCTTTGAGTTGCGTGACATAACCGACCGATCCTTGGAGTTTGTGAGCAGCGACCACTTACCACGGCGCTGGGCCTCAGATTCGCGGGTGCAGCCGATGGCCCTGATCTCAAGCGGATTGTCGCCATAGCGCCGCTGGAGCTTGGCGTCCGCCACGGCGGTGACAACGGTATCGAAGTTGTTCCCCGGGTTGTCGTAGCTGATCAGAGCACGGGTGTAGCTCATCCCGAAGAACTGCTGGCTGAAAATATCGAAAGGTGGCAGCCGCTGACCGCCGCCGGCGCACTCAATGAGCTGGGCACTCTGGTGGAGAGGCTGATCGAGCAGAGACGCTTGCGCGGTGTCAGAAACCCTTACCTCATAGTCACCGAGGACGGCAGGCAGGTTACAAAGCACATGCTCCGTCTCCGCTTCGGCAGGACGCCGGGGGAGGGGGGAAGTCGTTTCCGCAACCTGATGCGCCCCCTTGGTCTATGCGGCTTGCTAGGGCATCAAAAAATGCTCTGGTGCGGAAACGATGAATACCTAAGCTGTTGTCGATGTGTATTGTTAAGTCGGCAGTCTTGAAAACCGGCGGACGTTAATAGCGTCTCCAGGGTTCGAATCCCTGGTTTCCCGCCAAGACTCGAACGAAAGCCCTGCACTAGCGGGGCTTTTGCGTTTCTGGGTTTGATGGCGTAAGACGGTTTCTCATGGGGCACCGAAACCTTGACGGGTTCGAAGGGCTTGGCGTCCTCACCAATCCTTCGGTCAACGTATTTGGTGACCGTCCCTATACGGCAATCGGTTCAAGGCGCTTGCGCTTGGTCCACATCGGCCCCCATCCCCACCGTCTCTGCAATTTACACGCGCCACCCTTGGGGTGCAGGCGCAGCGTAGTCCCCCACTGATTATCCGATTAGATTTGTGGCTTTTAGGGCGAGCTTTTACTCGTCATCTTTTTGTTTTTTTACTATTATCGTCCATCTGCGTACTCAAGGAAGAGAGGTTGAGCGCCTTGAGTCTGGTAGAAAATTTACACTCGATCAGAGTGAGTTATTACTTTTACCCAGAACCTAACGACTCAGCCAACCGTAATGACCTCTTGGTGGAACCGATGGATAAAATGTGTGGCATCGTTGTAGTGGTAGGACTGGCCCTCTCGGGATGCGCGACGAAAACTCCAGAAAAACCTAACGTGGCTCCACCTCCTGCCGTTGTCCAGGAAGCCCCCCCTGAAGTCGCACATCCGGCACCAGAAAATTGGACTGTTCGCTACGAGGCCGCCCCTGCGAACGCCAGCGCTGACTCCCACGTCCCTGCCGCTCCGGAATCCGTTCAGTCAGAATCAGAGACAAGCCTGAACCAGAACCGCGCTGAGCAATGCCGTAAAGAGCTGGATGTCCTGAAGGTTTACAACAAAGTGTCGTACAACAAATACGAGGCGGAATACCAAGCCATTGCAGCCAAGACGGCTAAATACATGGAAATCAAAGACTCATTAGGTCCTGATTTAAACTATATGGTCATGCCCGCTTATCAATTTCAGATTCGCGAGTTCTGCTTCCGCGTTAAGACCCGTTTGTCGGAGCTCGTGCTTCGCCAAGCCAAGTAATGATTCCACGTTAGGGTGAGTCTTTTGCCCGTGAGGGAAACACTGAAAAAGACTTCCCTCTCTGGTGAAATACTCGCCTCACGCGAATCGATGAGCATTCAAGGCCACGGCCTGCGGGCAGTTGCATAGTGGCCTTGAAAGCCGGAGGACGTTAAAAGCGTCTCCAGGGTCCGAATCCCCGGTCTACCGCCAAGATTCAAACGAAAGCCCCGCCTTAGCGGGGCTTTTGCATTTCTGCGGGTTGGTTCAGCCATCACTCGCACCTTTGATCGTTTGCGCACCATTTCAGGCGGTTTGGGCCACGCTCCGCACATGGCGGTCAGCGAATCGGCTTCACGATCTGCCCGGCACGTCGATGAACCGTTTGCATGACGCCCCCCTCAAGATGGGCTTCGTCGGCAAAGAAGCCATCGAGCTCGACATCCTTCCCATACTGGCTAGCTTTGTAACAAGATTTTACATTTTCGCCAGGGCTGGCTAAGATCGGCCCATTGGAGATGGCATTCCTCCATTAACCAACCGCTGCGCCCGTAGCAGCTGATGATGCCTACAGGAACCTGATCAAACCAGGTCTGTAGGCGTTCGCGCCCAGCATCCGCTTTTGGTCAGGCCCACTTACTTTTTTGTGGCTGGCCAAATGTCTAAATTTCGACGACCTGAACAACTCGACTTACTGCCCTACCTAGCGAAATGGCTTGCGCTTGCAGGTCTTGTAGCGCTTTTGGCAGGTTCTGCTTCTGCGTTGTTCCTGCTTTCCCTGGATCATGCCACCCAGTGGCGAGAGACCCATCCCTGGGTCATCTGGCTCCTGCCCGTAGCTGGCTTTGCCGTGGGACTTGCGTATCACTTGATAGGCAAGCCCGTTGATGCTGGAAACAATCTGATCATCGATGAGATCCACGATCCTAAAAAGGTTGTCCCCTTGCGCATGGTTCCGATGGTGCTTATCGGAACGGTGGTTTCCCACCTCTTTGGCGCATCTGTTGGGCGTGAGGGTACGGCGGTGCAAATGGGCGGGGCCCTTGCCGATCAACTGACGCATGTCTTCCGGCTGCGTCGCGAGGATCGCCGGGTGATTCTTATGGCCGGCATCAGCGCTGGCTTTGCGTCCGTCTTCGGCACCCCTCTTGCCGGGGCTTTATTCGGACTTGAAGTATTGGCCATTGGACGTATGCGTTACGACGCGCTTTTCCCTTGCGTGGTTGCGGCAATCGTTGCTGACCAGGTGGGGCAAGCCTGGGGCGTGGTTCATACGCATTACGTCATTGGCGAAGTGGTTCCGGTACAGCTCTGGAGTGTCATGGCTGTGGTCGCCGCTGGGATTGTCTTCGGCCTTGCGGGCCTGTTATTCGCGACAGCGACTCACACGCTCGGGGCGTTGGTTAAGCGGCTCATCACGTATTCACCCTTAAGACCCTTCGCCGGCGGCCTGCTGATCGCAGTCGCAGTGTGGGCGCTCGGTCGTAACCATTACGTCGACGTCTATACGTATATCGGACTGGGCATTCCGAGCATCGTCCAATCCTTTCAAATGCCAATGGCTCCTTGGGACTGGTTTGGAAAGATGGTGTTCACCGTTGTCTCCCTGGGCAGTGGATTCAAGGGCGGCGAAGTCACTCCGCTGTTTTACATTGGCGCCACATTGGGCAATGCGCTAGCGCCCCTGCTGCATCTTCCCTTCGCCATGTTGGCCGGTATCGGTTTTGTCGCCGTCTTCGCGGGCGCGGCTAATACGCCACTGGCAACCATTGTGATGGCCATGGAACTCTTCGGGCCCGAAATTGCTCCGCTTGCAGCCATCGCCTGTATCGCCAGTTACCTCGTATCCGGACATACCGGGATCTATCACGCCCAGCGCGTCGGCCACAGCAAGCATCACCGTCCTTTGCCGGAGGAAATCCGGCTCTCCGATATCAAGCAATTTCATGCTCAAAGTGAATCCGCCAGCGAGCAGAAAGTGCAAGAGTGAGGGGCAGCTTGCGGCCCAAAATGACCGATCAATCAAGGGCAGGACTGTCCATTTGCAAAGCAATGGCATCAGGTCATAGCTTTTGGGTCTACAGTCTTGTCTATCGGGCACTGGAAGAAATTGAAATGAACGTGTCGTCTTCGATCTCGCCGCCAAGGAATATCGTCCTGCTGGGATATGGCGGTTTGCTACCGTTTGTTGGTCTCGCGCTACTTGTCCTCACTTCTCGAGAATATCGGCCGTTTTGCGCTGTGGCGCTGGTCAATTATGGCGCTGTCATCTTGAGCTTCATCGGCGCCTTGCACTGGGGCTTTGCCATGTCAGTGCATAGCATGAGTGCCCAATTGCGCCGCGACCGGTTTATATGGAGCGTCATCCCGGCTCTTATCGCTTGGCTCAGCACGTTACTACCAGTGCCGTTGGGGTGCTCGCTGTTGATCGTCGGATTTGTCGTCCACTTCTGGCAGGACCGACAGTTGGTTCGGGTTGTGAGCCTGCCCGCCTGGTACCTGCCCATGCGGTTGCGCCTGACCACTGTGGCTTGCGTTTGCCTGCTTGTTGGCGCAATCGCTGTAGCCATTCATTCGTGAAACCGCGCCTGCCCGGGTCGTCTGCAGTGCCGGGCAGTCGCTTGTCGCGGCTGATGCGTTTTGGCAGTTTGGCCTCGGGCGTGGTGGGCGGCATGCTGGCCGAAGGTGCGCGGCAGTTGTCTCAAGGTAAACGTCCGGTGTTCAGTAACCTGCTGTTGACGCCGGGTAATGCGCAGCGCGTGGCCGAGCAATTGTCGCAATTGCGTGGCGCGGCCATGAAGATCGGACAGTTGTTATCAATGGATGCGGGTGATTTATTACCGAGTGAGCTTAGCGACATTCTTGCCCGCCTGCGTTCCGACGCGCATCCGATGCCCATGAGCCAGTTGGTAGCGGTCCTTGAAGAGAGCTGGGGTAAGGGCTGGGAAGGGCGTTTCGATCGGTTTTCCTTTACACCATTGGCGGCGGCATCCATCGGCCAGGTTCATGCCGCGCAAGGCAAAGACGGCCAACGCCTGGCGATCAAAGTGCAATATCCAGGTGTGCGCGAGAGTATTTCTAGCGATGTGGATAACGTCGCTACTTTGCTGCGCATGTCCGGGCTGCTGCCTCCCGGCATGGACGTCGTACCGCTGCTCCACGAGGCCAAGCGTCAATTGCAAGATGAAGCGGATTACCTGAAAGAAGCCACGCACTTGCGGCGCTTTCATCAACTGTTAGCCGACAGTCCGGACTTTCTGGTTCCGCGTGGGTATGCCGAGTTCAGTACGCCGAACATTCTGGTGATGTCCTTCGCCGACGGCGGCCCATTGGAGAGCCTTGAACATGCGCCACAGGCAGAGCGTGACCGGGTCATCACATTGCTGTTCGGCCTGCTTCTGCGCGAGGTGTTTGAGTTTCAGTGCGTCCAGACCGACCCCAACTTTGCCAATTACCGTTATCAGCAAGAAACCGGGCAGATAGTGTTGCTCGACTTCGGCGCCACGCGCCTTTATAGCCGTGACAGCACCGAGGCATTTCGGAGGCTGCTGGTTGCAGGCTGGCGTGACGACCGCGCCGCCATCAACGAGGCAGCGCTGGAAGTTGGCTACTTTCAGCATGAAACCCTGGCCAAGCATCGGTTATTGCTGACTGACCTCATCTGCCAGGCCTGTGAGCCACTGCGGCATCAAGGCGCCTATGACTTTGCAATATCCGACCTCGCAGGACGCTTGCGCGATGCAGGGTGGCAACTGGGTGCCGATCGCGACTTCTGGCACACGCCACCGGTGGCTGTCCTGTTTCTGCATCGCAAGGTGGCTGGTTTGTACATGTTGGCTGCGAAGCTGAAGGCGAGGGTGGACGTGCGACGCCTGTTCGAGCCGTACGTAATGTGAGCGATTCCCGCGCGGAAATACCCCGGCAGGCTTACTCCTCGCTGCTTCGTTTTGTGACAACTCCTGTGCCTTCTAGCCAGTGGGGTAAGCGGTTTGCAGCAGCCGTACAGCGATGTGACAGCGCACACGACAAGGGCTTTGAGGGGCGGCAGCTGTCGGCCAGGAGCGGGCAGTCACTGTTGTTCGCCATCAAACGATGGACCGCGCCTCACTTATCTCAGTTTGAACGCTGGTTTATCGCCGAATTGGCGCACTTCTACACCAACAATATAGATTCATGAGGTCCATGGAATTCTGAGCGTCTGCGGCTTAACATTGACGCCGACTCAACAGGAAGGCGGCAATGGATCTGAAGTTCAGTCACGTCGATGTACTGGTCAATAATCTCGAAGAAGCCTGTGCTTACTACGCACAGATACTTAATGCCAGGATATCCAAAACGCTCGTTTGGGAACGAGGTGGCCTGCATGTGCGCTACGCAATAGCGCTGATCGGTCAAGAGCGTTTCATGTTGGTACAGCCATTGGCGGGGAACCTGAGGGAGCTATTAGACTCCTCGGGAGAAGGGATGATTTATCGCCACTGCTATTCGACGCCGGATATCGAGAAGGCCTACGACGACCTGATGTTCGCCGGTGTTCAGCCAGAAGACGAAAACGGAAAACCCTTGGTCCGCGCGAACCTGCAGTCACCGTCCGGGACACGCATTATCTGGTTGCCTAAGCGCTTTGGGCACTTCTCCATCGAAATCCTGGAAGACAAGGCGTTAGAGGCATTTGTACAGGCTGCATTTTCCTGAGTCATGCGGCGATGAACGTCCGCTTGCGGCCAAAAGCGAACATCCCCGCCCACACACCGCCAGCGTCACACTTCATGTATTGGACAGTCGCCACTGACTGGGTGAAACCTTCTCCCATTGCCGAAACGCCCGGTAATAAGAGTTGACGTCCTCGTAACCGAGCAGATAAGCCACCTCTTTCAGTTCAAGGGTCGTATCAGCAAGCAAATGAAATCCGACTTGGCGCCGAGCCTCGTTGAGCAGTGCGCTGAACGTCGTACCCTCCGACGCTAATCGTCGTTGTAACGTTCGCTCGCTCTGCAAGAGTTCTTGGGCGAGATTCTGCAAACTTGGCCGCCCCGCCGCCAGGGCTCTTTTCAGCACTTCAATGACCTGCTCACAGAATCCTGCGGGAGCCTCAATTTCTCGCATTGCGGCAGTAAGGCCGGGGGTCATCATGTGCAACACGTCCGGATTGTGTTCAAGAAACGGTAAATCGAGGTCGGCGGCGCTCACGGTCAACTCGTCACAGTCCGCGCCGTAGCGAATGGGGCAACCGAAATAAATCGAATGGGTTTCCGGGGTCGGCGTTGGCCGTCTTAAACTCAATTGGACGGGCACCAAGTGTTTGCCGGTGCCTCGTCGACCTAGTTCCAGTAACAGAGCAAATCCAGCGTCCACTGAGGCGAAAGGCGCCGGCCCCGTGCCAGAAGGCCACTGAATGGTGAATGACACATTGCCCTGACGCTCTTCGATGCAAATCTGGTCGGGACTGCATAGGCGTTTGAAGCGGGAATACCTCGCAATTGCGTCGCGCAAGTCGGCGCCATATAACGCGGCGAGGAATGCCATTTTGTGTTTCGCACTGGGCGTGTCGCGAACCATTTTTATCGCGAAGGCGGGGTCTGCAGAAAGCGCCTCGATAGCATTCCAAACCGCAAAGAGCTGGCGCGTGCTGATAACAGCGGCTTCGTTCAGGTGAATGTCATGGGGCAGTTGAGCCTGATGTTGAATCAACGCGGGATCGAGTCCCAATTGCTCTATCGACTGCCAGAATACTCTGGGCAATTTACACCGCTCGGCGCCGGTCTGAAGGTACGACATGTCTATGCTCCGAACCGCAGGTGAGCGGCAGTGCGTAGCGAAACGCCCGCTAATGGCGCGTTCCGCAAGTATTCTGGCGTAAACCGCCCAAGGGGTTATGCCGCTTCGCTCTTAACATTGTCGTCACTAAACCGGGCCAAGAGGCGCTCACGATGACAATGACGTTCTATACCAATCCCAACTCTCGCGGGCGCATGGTGCGCTGGATGCTCGAAGAAATCGGCTGCACCTATGAAACGATCATTCTGGATTACCAGCCGACCAGCCAGGATGATCGCTGGGGCGGTGCTGCGCTGGCAGCGCCGGCGGCAGCCGACCCAGATGATCCCAGCGTTATTTTTTTTCGCGACGTGAACCCGATGGGGAAGATCCCCGCACTCGTGCATAACGGGCAAACCATAACAGAAACCGCCGCGATCTGTGCGTATCTGGCTGATGCGTTCCCCGAAGCAAACTTGGCCCCCGTGGCAGCGGAGCGGGCGTCCTACTACCGTTGGATGTTTTTCGCCGCGGGCCCCTTGGAGCAGGCGGTAACCAACCACCGCGCCGGCTTCAACCCCACGCCGGACCAGGAGTTCTTCTTTGGCTATGGGAGCTACGAGCGCACCGTGGATCAACTCGAACGCGCAGTGTCGGCTCAGCCGTTCATTGCCGGAGCGCGTTTCACCGCCGCTGACGTTTATGTTGGCTCTCACATCGGCTGGGGGTTAGGGTTGGGCACCTTGCCGCACAGCGCCGCGTTTCTTGCTTACGCCGAGAAATTAATGGGCCGCGACGCTTATAAACGTGCGGTAGCGAAGGATGCAGCGCTGCTGGGGGCAACGGGCTAATACGCGAAATGAGCCTTCACAAAGGCCGCCACGGGCCGCTTCCTACCGGTCAAGACCCGCAGAAAACGGCCAGAAGCGGACGGTCACATCAGGCAGGAACCGACCGAGAGTGAAGGGCGCGCGCCAGGAACAACAAGACTGTTTGTGCCGGCGATCGGTAGAGGCGGCTTGCCGGTTCTACTGGGGTAGCTTGGCGATCACCTTGATCTCGAAGTCAAAGCCGGACAACCAGGTCACGCCGATAACGGTCGCCGTGGGGTAGGGCGCCTCGCCCCAGTACTCGGCCGCGACTTCCCAGATGGTTTCGAATTTGGAGTCGGGGTCTATGATGAAGATCGTCGTGTCGACCACATCCTCGAAACTGCTGCCGGCCTCGGCCAGGATCGCGTTGAGATTGGTGAAGGCCAGGCGAACCTGTGCCGCGAGGTCCGGCTCGGCCGAGCCGTCCTTGCGGCTGCCGACCTGGCCGGATACGAACAGAAAGCCGTTGGCGCGAATCGCCGGCGAGTAGCGGTGGCGTTCGTACAGTTCATGGCGGTCAGCCGGGAAAATGGCATCGCGTGTGCTGGTCATTGCATGGCTCCTTCGGGGCCGTTGCGGCCCGCTGTTTACGAGGTCTCCACTGTAGAAAGAAGGACGACCTGAATAAACGGGCAACTCTGGTCATGACTGTTTGTAGAATCCAAACTATCTAAACCCGAGTGAGGCGTGAAATGGACCGTTTCGATGCAATGCAGGCCTTTGCCCGTGTGGTGGAAACCGGCAGCTTCACCAAGGCGGCAGCCACCCTGCACATGAGCAAGACCACCGTGACGCAGCTCGTTCAGCAACTGGAAGCGAGGCTGCGTGTGCGCCTGCTCAACCGCACCACGCGCAAGGTCAACGTCACCGCCGACGGCGCGGCCTACTACGAGCGCGTCGTGCGGCTGCTGGTCGATATCGACGATGCCGAGACCAGCCTGTCCAGCGCATCGATGACCCCGCGCGGGCGGCTGCGTGTGGATGTACCCAGCCCCCTGGCGCGAATGCTGCTGATACCCGCCTTGCCGGGCTTTTTCGCACGCTACCCGGAAATCCAGCTGACGGTGGGCGCGAGCGATCGCATCGTCGACATCATTGGCGAAAACGTTGACTGCGTGTTGCGTGGTGGTGAGATCACCGATCAGTTCCTGGTGGCAAGGCACGTGGGCGATTTGAAACTCGGCATCTATGCCACACCCGGCTATCTGCAGCGCTTCGGTACGCCGGCGCACCCCCGTGAGCTGGAGGAGGGCAGTCACAGTACCGTCGGCTTCCTCTGGTTTCGTACGGGCAAAACCTTGCCCTATGCGATGCAGAGGGGGGAGGAGCGCATCAACGCCCAAGGCCGCCCGCAATTGACGGTCGACGACGGCAATGCGTACCTCGCTGCCGGCCTGGCTGGGCTGGGCATGCTATGGCTCCCGCACTACATGGCCAGGCCGCACGTGGTCAGCGGCGAGTTGCTGCCGCTGTTCGAGGACTGGCACATGGCGCCAATGCCGATGTATCTGGCCTTCCCGCCGAATCGCCATGTCAGCCCCAAAGTGCGGGTATTTATCGACTGGGTAATGGAATTGATGTCCGAGCATGCGCCGGTGGGTGGTTGAAGCCGGTGCGCATCCATTTCACTCGCTCACCACCCGCAACCGTTTCACCCGATACATTTCCCCATCGGCATGGCTCAACAGCGTATCCGCATCTTCCCCATCCCCAGGGTAGAACGCCACGCCTACGCTGCAGGATGGCATCTTCACCCCGCCAAACTCCGGCCCCAGCGGCTCAGCCATGACCGCGAGTATCTGCGCCACCCTTGCGTCAACCGCCTCCGGCGACTGGATATCCGTGATCAGCACCGTGAACTCATCGCCGCCCATCCGGGCCACCAGGTCACCCTCGCGCACGCAACGCTCCAGTCGCCGTGCAATTGCGCAGAGCACGCGGTCGCCCATGGCGTGGCCGTGCACGTCGTTGATGGCCTTGAAGTCATTGATGTCCAGAAACAGCAACGCCAGGGTGTGGTTGTGAGTCCGTGCGGCTTGCAAGGCGTGGTCCAGCCGGTCATTGAACAGCGAGCGGTTGGTGAGGGCCGTCAGCGGGTCATGGTGGGCGAGGAAGCGTAGCTCCTCCTCGGCCTGGGTGAGCGCGGTGACGTCCCGCGCGACGCCGATCCGCGCCCCGACTTCCTTGGACCAGAAGGCCGCCCACAGGATGTGCACGACGCTGCCATCCTTGCGGATGTAGCGATTGCGAAAGTCGACATGGGGTTGGCCATTCATGACCCGGACAATGGAGGCGCGGGTGCGCGCCAGGTCTTCCGGGTGCATGTAGTGGGTGATCAGGGTGCCCGTCAACGCTTCGGCTGGGTAGCCGAGCAGTGCCTCACAGGCATCGCTCACGAAGACAATCACGTTGTCGCCGTCGACGACGAAGACCGTATCCAGCATCAAGTGGATCAGTTTGGGGTAGAGGGCTTGCAGGTCGACAGGCATGGGGCATCGGGCGTCCGGTTCATAGGTGCCGATCATAGCCCGATCATGAAGGGAGGCGGCGAAGGAGCCTGCACATTTTTAATGCTTTTCAGGCCCGCCGAGGCCTGATTGTTCAAAACCGCTGACGGAACGTATGATCGGGAGGGCCGACCTACAGGGTCGCCAAGCCTCACCCCCTATAAAGGACATGAGCATGCAAAAGCACTTCGGTAACTCAGGCCTGTTCAAGGCTGCTTCGTATCTCTGCAACGAAACCCTCGGCAGCGGCATCGCCAGCTGGGAGTTGAAAAATAGTGCGTTGAATACGAAGGAGTTTTTGATATGTCCAAAGAATTACTCGGAGTTTCTGCTCTAGGGTTGATGGTCGTCGGTGAGTTTTGTGCAATCTACAGCGAGGTGGTAACTGCCAAGCTGGCCCACGCAGGCGACGGGTCATGGCAGGGGTTCATCATGCCGGTGGTGGTGATGTGCTTTGCCGGGCTGTGTCTGTTGGGGGCGTATTGGCTGGGGTATCGGGCGGTCGGTGACATCTGGGTTGTCACGGTGGTATCGATCACCTCGTTATTGCTGTTGGAGCCTGTGGTGATCTGGGCGCTGTTCCATGAAGTCCCCGGGCGAGGCGCATTGATCGGGTTTTGCCTGGGCGCCCTAGGCATGCTGGCCACGGTGTTGCTGTAGGTGCAGAGTCTGTCCCGGCACGGGGTCGCCGGGACAGTTCACCTGTTAATAGCAGGCGATACCTTCCCGTGCCGCAACGCCGGCGCGAAGATCAAGGCGGTAGAACGCCGCTCAACAAAAAAGCTGAGCCACCGACAGCAGGCAAATCATCTGAACAACCATCTGAGCTCGAATGGGATGTTTCATTGCCGTCACCTCATGTACAACTGCTGGTGAGCATGCCGTGGACGATGTAGACAAAACCGCCAGGCCGTTCAAAGGTTGAGATACCACCCTGGATCGCCAACAACACACGCAGCTGTTGCGCTCAGTATAGAGCCTGAAATGAATTCTTCACGCTGGAGGCCATTCACCCGCCAGGCGGTATCGGTCTACAACTATCTCCCCCCTTCACTGCACTTTTTTTGATTTCTCCGCTCTATCTCTGTCGCAGCCCCGCCGATTCCCGCGTGGGCAGATGAACCAGATCGGGTGTCGATGGATCGCACGTTTCCTAATTTCAACCGTCGACGGATGCGCCAGCCCTTGTTGCTGGCCGCCGTGCTGATGCTCTGTGCCAGCGGTTGCAGCCAGCAACAGGGGCGGGATATCGCCAAGCAGTTCAGCAATGGCAAGCCCGATGAGTTCTTCCAGACCAGTGTCGATCGCATGGCCACGCTGGGTATGCGCGACAACCTGCAAAGCTTGTATCTGCTGATGAACAAGCTCTATCTGCGTAATCCCAGCCAGTGGCGTCAGTCGGGTTATCCGGATGCCGTCACGGCTGCGCGGGAGATTCGCCAGGCCATCGAGCAACGTCGCGCGCTACCGGCCCTGGGGGAGCGTCGTGATCTGGTGGCGCTGAGTTATTCCTTGAGCCCCGAGTTCAAGGGCGACCGGGTAGGCGCTTTTATCTATGCGATTGGCAGCATGATCGTGACGGCTCACGGTGGACGCACCGAGTTCTACATCACCGATTCGATCAACCCGCAGTTCGTCAGCAATGCCGCGCGTAATATCGAGAAGGCCACCTGGCTGCTGAGCCAGCGCCAGGATGCGAATGGCGTGCTGCTGCTGTTTTCCAACGAAATATCGGAGGAGGGCAGCAACCTCAGTTTCGCGGTGGAGTTCGGCAAGATCGTGGCACGCCTTGACTTGCTGACCCAGATGCTCGATGAGCGCTACCGGCGCATCGGTCTCAACTATGCGCAGAGCTTGTTGCTGATGAATTTCCTACCGGTGCAATGATTGTTTGACGGTGGCGCGAGACCTGTCAGCCAGACGCATGAACACTTGGCCCTCTTGAAGGGTGGGTACGGGGTTTCTCTTTCTTCTGTAGGAAGTTGCCTATCTTGTCTCCCTCTGCTTGAAACACCCTGCGGTCATCAATAGCCTCGGATTTTTCCGAAAAGTAGAGGCCTCCAGCATGGGTAAGCGAAAAACGGTTTGGCCTGGTGATCGCGAAATACGTTTGCGCTTTATCCTTTTTGCCGTGATCGATGCGGCAAGTGTCCAGGGTGTTGCCTCGGAACTGTTGCTGCCAGCACACAAGCTGCTGCGTGACGCGCCGACCGAGGCGCAGTTGCTCGAGGCGTTGGACGAGATCCTGGCTGCGGATGAAATGAAAGGTTTCCGGCTGCCGCCAGGGTCGGAAGCAGAGGAACTGATGCAAGCGCTGGGCAAATACTGAGGTGGGGCACCGCGTGTTATATCGTTTATTTCCATAAGGTTGGACGAGATTCCAGGATCGAATATCCATCGCGTCGATCTGGCACGCTTAGCAGTCAGTCCGGATGTAATAGCGACGCAATGACGAACATCACATCCTGCACCACTGTTTCTTGCGCCAAGCCTGCTTCCTAACATCCATTCCTGCTGCTCCGTCGGCGTCTTGCGTCGCCGTCTGGCACCTCTAGAATCGGCCCCAGAACTGACTCATTTCCTGTCGATTACGGAGTTTCGAAGATGATGAACGCCATGCAGATGCCAATGAACACGTCCATGCCAATGATGCCGATGATGGGCATGCCGATGATGATGGCAACCATGCAGTGCGAAATGGCCGCGGACGCCATGATGTGCACCATGAAGCCGGCTGCCGGGATGGACATGGCTCAGTTCAAGACCAACGCCGAAATGATGGCGATGATGATGAACTGTGGCATGCCGATGATGATGCAGTGCGCCAACATGTCCATGATGGGCATGTCGGCTGACGCTATGGCCATGATGACAGGCATGAACATGATGCCAATGATGGGCATGCCGATGCCGATGCCGATGCCGATGATGAACTGCGTGATGGAGTGCACCCTGATGGGCGACAGCATGATCTGCAAGATGATGCCAATGCCGGGCATGAGCATGGCCATGATGGAAAACTGCTGCATGCTCATGAACAAAATGATGAACGACTGCGCCATGCCAATGATGATGAGCTGCAACGGCATGCCGATGATGTGCTGCACCTGCTGATAGGTCTCGCGCTAAAAAAAACGCCCCGATTAGTCGGGGCGTTGTGCATTTTCATCCAGGTCAATCCAGGCGTTCTGGATAGGTAATCACCAGAAACGCCACTGCTTCGCTGTCCGCCGGGTTACGGTAGCGGTGGGGCTGGTCGGCGTAGAACAAGATCGAGTCCCCGGTGGAAAGGAGGTAGCGCTCGTCGTTGACGCTCACTTCCAAAACGCCTTGGGCCACCACCAGGTTTTCCTGGATGCCAGGGCCATGGCCTTCGGAAACTTCCTCGCCCAGCGCTCGCAGGCGAATCTCGTAGAACTCGGATTGCCGAGCAGTATCGTAGGGGAACAAGGCACGGCTGATAAACGCGCCATCGGCACTCACCAGGCGCTTGCTCTGTTGCGCCGGCAGCACTTCCACTCCCTCGAAGGCGCGGTCTTCCAGGAACGCGGCGACTGACACCTTCAAGCCCTTGGCAATCTTGCACAGCACCCTGATCGACGGCACGCTGCGCCCGGATTCGATCTGCGCCAGCATCGCCCGGCTCACGCCACAGGCGCGCGCCAAGCCATCCAGGGACAAGTGGCGTTTGCTACGCAGGCGTTGCAGGTTATGGGCGACGCACAGGCTGATCACATCGTCGTCAGGGCTGGGCTTGGGCAGGGGGGCAGGGGGTTCGGGGAGCACGTGCAGGAAACTCATTGGCCTTACGCCCGGCGAGTGTCGCTGGGCGAGGTAGCCTGGGCGGTAAACACCGCCAGCCCGGCACGCGCCGCGTACATCGCCCACATCAACTCAGCGGCTGCACGCGCCTGGCGGCGTTTACGGTGGAGCGAGAAGTCGATGACGGTGGCGGATGTCTGCATGAGGGCGGTCTCGTGGTACAGGGGTAACTCAGTGGCTCCACAGTAATGCGTGGCGGTTATTTCCTTAAATACTGAGTTTGCATGTGTTAATTCGATTTCGGACTTAGCGAAAATTCCGCGTCCGATGCTGTTGTGGGAAAGGTCTGGTCCGTTAATAAGGAGTGACCTGGCGGGCGTCCCTGTCTTCCCACCACGTGCCCCCCGAATTCCAAGGACTTGCCCCCATGCTGTTGCGCCAACCTCCGCTCCTGTTTGCCGCCCTGACGTTAAGCTCACTGGTGCACGCCGAAGACCTGCAATTGGCCCCGGTCGAAGTCACCAGCAGCGAAGCCAGCGCCGGCGAAGTGGCCCAGGCGCAGCTCCAGAGCGTGCCGGGCGCTACCAACTACATCGACATGAACAGCGTGCAGCAGGGGCGGGTGAGCACCAACGAAGACGTGTTCAAATACCAGCCTGGGGTGTACGCCAAGGCGGCGAATAACGAAGGGGTGAAACTCTCGATTCGTGGTTCGGGCCTGAACCGCAGCCCCGGCTCCCATGCCTCCGGTTTGTATGAAATGTTCGACGGCCTGCCGCTGACTGGCCCCGGCGGCACCCCCTACGAGTTGAAAGACCCCTTGTGGCAAAGCCGTGTCGAAGTGCTGCGCGGCGCCAACGGTTTTGACCAGGGCGCACTCGCCCTCGGCGGCGCGGTCAACTACGTCACGCGCACGGGCTATGACGCACCCAAGCTGCAACTGCGCTACGAAGCGGGCAGCAAAGGCTATGCACAGCGTGAGATCAGTTCGGGCCAGGTGCTGGGAGATGCCGACTACTACATCAGCCTCACGGACTCCGAGTCCGACGGCTACCAGCGCCAGAGCGCGGCCACCGGCAAGGGCGTGGCCGCCAACTTCGGCTACCGTTTCAACCCGGACCTGGAAACCCGCTTCTATTTCCGCTACCGCGAAACCACCAACGACACCCCGGGCAAGCTCACGCGTAACCAGATCAGCCATGACCCGCGCGCGGCCAACAGCCTCAACGCTGCCCGCGATTCCAAGCGCCTGCAGCCGGGCTCCACCTGGATCGCCAACAAGACCACCCTGCAGCTGGACGACAATGCCCGTGTCGAGGTCGGACTGGCCTACCACGACTACCCGATGGACCTGCGCGAAGGCACCAACCGCCTGAAAGTCGCCTACACCGATATCAGCAGCACCCTCAACTACATCCGCCAGGACACGCTGTTCGGCCACGACAGCAAAACCACACTCGGCCTGCGCACCACCCAGGCGATGCCTAACAACGGCGCCTCGGAGTATGTGCGTACGCCCGCTGGCAACACCGCCGCTTACGCCCCCGGCACCAAGACCCGCGACTACAGCTACCTGGGCTCCGATACCGTGCTGCACATCGGCAACGACCTCGAGCTGGTCCCGGACCTGTGGCTGACCACTGGCCTGGCCGCGATCTACACCCGCCGTGAAACCCAGGTCACCTATCCCGAAGGCCAGGCGCCGCTTAGCCAGCACGACTGGGACTACGCGCCGCGCATCGGCCTGCGCTATGACTTCACCCCGCAATTGCAGGTGTACGGCAACCTGAGCCGCTCGGTGGAGCCGCCGCACGCCTGGTCGATGATCTGGGGGTCCAACAAATACTTCCCCGCAGGCAGCGGAGCGGCCACCGGCTTACAGCGCGAAGGCGTGAGCCTGAAAAACCAGACCGCCACCACCCTCGAAATCGGCGGGCGTGGCGAAGCCTGGCTCGGCCAATGGGACCTGGCACTGTATCGCTCCGAAGTGCGCCACGAACTGCTCACCGTGGAAACCCAGGCCCAGACCTCCACCAGCAATGCCATCGTCGCCGAGTCCAACGCCAGCCCCACGGTGCACCAAGGTGTGGAGCTGGGCCTGCTCAGCCCGTTGTGGGACGGTGGCCGCAATGGCCAGGTCGCCCTGCGCCAAGCCTATACCTTCAGCGACTTCCACTACCGTGACGATGACCGCTTCGGCGACAACACCTTGCCGGGCATTCCCAAGCATTACTACCAGGCGCAGTTGCGCTACAGCCATCCGACCGGCTTCTACACCAGCCTGAACACCGAGCATTCATCAAGGGTGGCGGTGGACTACGCCAATTCCTACTACGCCGCGTCCTACACCCTGCTTGGCGCCACCTTCGGCTACGACGCGCCCAAGCAAGACTGGCAAGCCTGGGTCGACCTGCGCAACCTGACCAACCGTCGTTACGCCAATACCGTTACGCCGGGCTACGACGACAAAGGGTTGGATGTCGCGCGGTCCACACCGGCGGATGGCCGTGGCATCTACACCGGCGTGTCGTGGAGCTGGCGCTGATGTGTGCGCGGGCTTGCCTGCGAGGTGGTCATTGAGTCGATGCGGCTTTAATTGACACACCGCATCGCAGGCACGCCAGCTCGCCTATTCGATTCGCGGTGTTTTCAGCGCAGGGGTAGACCCTTGCTCCTGCACCGTTTTACTGGCATTGTTTGCGCAATTGGTAACATTTCCCATTTGAGATCTTTTTGCGCATGCATGACATTCCGGCCGCGCTGGGCGACTCCGTCCGGCAGCAGACCCTCACGGCGATGTACAGCGAGCACCACGGCTGGTTGCACGGCTGGCTGCGCAAGAAACTCGGCTGCTCCCAACATGCTGCCGACCTGGCCCATGACGCGTTCATCCGTGTATTGATGCTGGCCGAGCCGCAGGCGATCAAGGAGCCTCGCGCTTTCCTGGCCACCACTGCAGGTCGGCTGTTGATCGACGGCGCCCGACGCCGCCGTATCGAAAAAGCCTATATGGAAGCCCTCGCGATCCAGTGTGAAGACGCCGGCATGCCCGACCCTGCCGCGATTCACGTGGCACTGCAAGCCCTCGAACGCATCGCCGAGATGCTCGCCGGGCTGCCTGCCAAGGCCCGCGAAGCATTCCTGTTGAGTCGCCTCGATGGCCTGACCTACAGCGAAATCGCCACGTGCCTGGACGTGTCTTCCAGCACCGTCAAAAACTACATCTCCAGCGCCCTGGTGCATTGCTACCACAGCCTGCACCCGGCAGACCCGCTGGCATGAGTTCCGAACAGATCATCCAGCAGGCGGCACAGTGGCTCACGCGCCTGCACGACGAAGCCGTCACCGACGCCGACCGCCAGGCATTCAACGCCTGGCGCCAGGCCGATCCGCGCCACGCGGTGGCCATTGAGCGCATGAGTGCGGTGTGGGGCAGCCTCGATGCGTTACCGGCCAAGCCCGCGCGCATTGCCCTCAACCGTGCATTCACCCCGCGACGTCCGCGTGGCGCGCAGGTGGTGGGTTTGCTTGGCGTGGTCTTGTGCGGCTGGCTAGGTCTGCAACACTTGCCGATCTGGATGGCCGACCAGCGCACCGGCGTCGGCGAGCGCCGGCAGATCGCCCTCGAGGACGGCAGCCAGTTGCAACTCAACAGCAACTCCGCGGTGGACGTGAAGTTCGATGGCCATCAACGGGTGATCGAACTGCTGCAAGGCGAGCTCTGGGTAGACGTGGCCAAGGATGCGCAACGGCCTTTCGTGGTCCGCACCGACCAGGGTACGGCCACCGCGCTGGGCACGCGTTATCTGGTCAAGCGTGCGGCAGACGGCACCACGGTGGTCACAGTGATCGAGTCCACGGTGGCGGTCAAAGGCGACACCCGCGAGGGGGTCAAGGTAGCGGCTGGCCAGCGTTCGGTCCTCGACCATGGTCGCGCCCAACCGCCGCAAGCCATCGGCAGCAGCGACCCCGACGCCTGGACCCGTGGCCTGCTCAAGGTCAACGACCAACCCCTGAGCGAGGTACTGCAAACCCTCGCCAGCTACCGCCACGGTATGTTGCGCTTTGACCCCCAGGCCCTGCAGAACCTGCGGGTGTCCGGTGTGTTCAAGCTTGACGACACCGCGGCAGCACTGTCGTCACTGGCGGACAACCTGCCGATCCAGGTGGAGTACTTCACCGACCTGCTGGTGGTGGTCAAGCCGCGCTAGTGTTGGCGCAGACGCTTGTACAAGGTATTGCGGCTCACGCCCAGTTCCCGCGCCAGGTGGGAGATGTTGCCACCGGCGGCCTTCAAGCGCTGGTTCAGGTCAATGCTGTCATCCAGGTACTCACTGGCAGGCGGCGGTGGCGCCACTTTCAGATCCACAAAGAAATCGTCCGGCAGGTGCTCCGGGCGGATCGGTTGTTCCTCGGCCATGGCCAGTGCCACCTGCAGCACGCTGCTTACCTGGCGTAAATTCCCCGGCCATGGGTGCTGTTCGAACAGCGCCAACACTTCAGCGCTCAGGCCCGCCCATTGCGTCGGTTCACGGTGTTGCTGCCACAGTTGCTTGAACAACGCCTGCTTGTCGGTGCGCTCACGCAACGGCGGCAGTTCCAGGGTCAGGCCGCCGATGCGGTAGTACAAATCCTCACGAAAACGCCCGGCCAGCACCAGCTCGCGCAACGCGCGGTTGGTGGCCGAGATGATGCGCAAATCCACCGGGAACAACTCGCTGCTGCCCACCGGCTGCACGCAACGCTCCTGCAACACCCGGAGCAAGCGGGCCTGGGTGGGCAGTGGCATGTCACCGATCTCGTCGAGAAACAGCGTGCCCTTGTCGGCCTTGCGGATCAGGCCGATGCTGCCTTTTTGATTGGCACCAGTGAAGGCGCCTTTTTCGTAGCCGAACAGCTCCGACTCCACCAATTCGGCGGGAATCGCCGCGCAGTTCACCGCGATGAACGCCTTCTGGCTGCGCGAACTGGCCTGGTGCAGGGCTTTGACGAACACTTCCTTGCCCACGCCGGTTTCACCGTGGATCAGCAGCGGGATGTCCTTTTCCAGTAAGCGCTCGGCCTGGCGCACGGCTTTCTCCACGCGCACATCGCCGAAGTGCAAGGTCTTGAGGCCAATTGAGGCAGGCGTCGGTGGCGTCGGCTCAGTGAACACCCGCGCCTGCACCGGCATCTGCCTGGGCCGCTTCAACAGACACTGGAATCGATTGCGTCCCGCCGCCTGGAGGGAGAAGGGCAGCCCTTCCGGCTGGTTCAACAACTCCAGCAGCGACACCTTGAACAGGCTGTCGATCATCACCCGCGACAAGCTGATGCCCAGCAGGTTGTCGGCACGCCGATTGGCCGACAGCACCTGGCCGCTTTCATCAAAGATCAGCAGGCCGGCCCACTGGCTATCCAGGTTACTCAGGCCCGTGTTGAAGGTCAGTTGGAAGTGCTCGCCACGAAACAGGTTGAGGATCAGCCGGTTCTCCACGGTCTGGCTCATCATCTTGACCATGCCCAGGGTGTGGGAGGGCGGCAGGTAACTGTCGCTGGACACGTCCAGCACCGCGATGATTTCGCGCTGGGCGTCGAAAATCGGTGCCGCGGAACCGGTCATGAAACGGTTGGCCTTGAGGAAGTGTTCATCGTGCTCAATAT
>Ga0302347_1001238_pt1 | contig 31680 bp, 33 predicted proteins | sample PhyWR1_FD_202178 | JGI IMG/M metagenome (GOLD analysis project Ga0302347, IMG submission 202178) | Leaf surface microbial communities from wheat plants in UC Gill Tract Community Farm, Albany, California, United States - DLSL W.R1 (v2)... | ecosystem: Host-associated > Plants > Phyllosphere >... | reverse complement strand
AGAAACTGCGTGGCATGTTTTCCAGCGATCTTTCCATCGACCTGGGCACTGCCAACACCCTTATTTACGTGCGTGAGCGCGGTATTGTCCTGAATGAGCCATCGGTTGTGGCTATTCGGACACACGGTAACCAGAAAAGTGTCGTTGCCGTTGGCACCGAGGCCAAGCGCATGCTTGGCCGCACACCGGGCAACATTGCTGCCATTCGTCCGATGAAGGACGGCGTTATCGCCGATTTCAGCGTTTGCGAAAAAATGCTGCAGTACTTCATCAACAAGGTGCATGAAAACAGCTTCCTGCAACCTAGCCCGCGAGTACTGATTTGCGTACCTTGCAAATCGACTCAGGTAGAGCGTCGCGCCATTCGTGAATCGGCACTCGGTGCCGGTGCCCGTGAAGTGTTCCTGATCGAAGAACCAATGGCTGCGGCCATCGGTGCCGGCCTGCCGGTTGAAGAGGCTCGCGGCTCGATGGTTGTCGATATCGGTGGCGGTACCACTGAAATCGCGCTGATCTCCCTGAACGGTGTGGTTTACGCCGAATCCGTACGGGTAGGTGGCGACCGTTTCGACGAAGCGATCATCACTTATGTGCGTCGCAACTACGGCAGCCTGATCGGTGAGTCGACGGCCGAGCGTATCAAGACCGAAATCGGTACGGCTTTCCCGGGTGGTGAAGTACGTGAAGTCGACGTGCGCGGCCGTAACCTGGCAGAGGGTGTACCTCGTGCCTTCACCCTGAACTCCAACGAAGTGCTTGAGGCTCTGCAAGAGTCGCTGGCAACCATCGTTCAGGCCGTGAAAAGCGCGCTGGAGCAGTCTCCGCCAGAGCTGGCTTCGGACATCGCCGAGCGGGGTCTGGTACTGACCGGTGGTGGCGCCTTGCTGCGCGACCTCGACAAGTTGCTGGCCCAGGAAACCGGTCTGCCGGTGATTGTTGCCGAAGACCCGCTGACCTGCGTCGCGCGTGGCGGTGGCCGTGCGCTGGAAATGATGGATAAACACACAATGGATCTGCTCTCCAGCGAATAAGATCGCCTGGTGCAGTCCTTTGGTTATCATCAAAAGGTAGCACTTTGCAGTGCTGCCTTTTGGCGTTTATCTTTTGTCAATCTTCATCCAGGCCGCTTGAAGCCGTATGAATAAATTGAACACTTGCCCCGGAGGAGCGGATTATTAAACCGCTCTTTTCCAAAGGCCCCTCATTGGGCGTGCGCTTTCTGGTGCTGGTCGTGCTATCGGTCGCGCTGATGGTAGTGGACGCTCGCTTCACGTTGCTCAAGCCTGTGCGCAGCCAGATGTCGCTGGTGCTGATGCAGTCCTACTGGATTACCGATTTGCCGCAGCGTTTGTGGCAGGGCGTGGCCAGTCAGTTCGGCAGCCGCACGGAGCTGGTGGCTGAAAACGAGAAACTCAAAACCGAAAACCTTCTGCTTCAGGGCCGCATGCAAAAGCTGGCTGCCTTGACCGAGCAGAACGTTCGCCTGCGCGAGTTGCTCAACTCTTCGGCGCTGGTCAACGAAAAGGTCGAAGTGGCCGAACTGATCGGCATGGACCCCAACCCCTTTACCCATCGCATCATCATCAACAAGGGTGAGCGCGACGGCGTTGTGCTGGGTCAGCCGGTGCTCGATGCACGCGGGCTGATGGGCCAGGTGGTTGAGCTGATGCCCTACACCTCCCGTGTCTTGTTGCTGACCGATACCACCCACAGCATTCCGGTGCAGGTCAACCGTAACGGGTTGCGGGCCATTGCCAGCGGCACGGGTAATCCCGAGAGCCTGGAGCTGCGCCATGTTGCCGACACCGCGGATATCAAGGTGGGCGACTTGCTGGTCAGCTCGGGCCTGGGGCAGCGTTTCCCGGCCGGTTATCCGGTGGCAACGGTCAAGGAAGTGATTCACGACTCGGGCCAGCCTTTTGCAATTGTGCGCGCCGTGCCGACGGCAGCCCTGAATCGCAGTCGCTACCTGCTGCTGGTATTCAGTGACAGCCGCACGCCCGAAGAGCGGGCCAACGACGCGGCCAAGGCGCAGCAAGCCGAGCAGAACGGTGAACCACCGCCGATCATTCCGGCAACGGTGCCCAAGCCGGCTCCAGTGGCTATCCCTGCTGCGGTGACCCCGGTTCCGGTACCTGCGGTTGCCGACCCTAAAACCGTGAAGAAATCTGCGCCCGTTGCAACCCCTGCCGCCAAGCCGCCAGCCGCCGTGCCGGCCACTACTCGGGAGAGGCAATAAATGGCGAGTACCCGTTCGCGTAACGGCTGGATCATCTGGCTGACGTTTGCCATCGGCCTGTTGCTCAGTATTTCACCCATGCCGCAGTTCATGGAAATCCTGCGCCCGCTGTGGCTGGCCTTGCTGCTGGCCTTCTGGGCCTTGTACATGCCGCATAAAGTGGGCATGGTCACCGCGTTTTGCCTGGGGTTGGCCGAAGATGTGCTGTACGGCACCTTGCTGGGTCAAAATGCCCTGACGCTCACCCTGATTACCTTCCTGGTGCTGTCACTGCAACAGCGTCTGCGGGTGTTTCCGATGTGGCAGCAATGCCTGGTGCTACTGGTTATTTTCGGCCTGGCCCAGCTTGCCCAGTTGTGGCTAAGTGCCTTGACCGGCAACCGTCAGCCAACCCTGGCGCTGGTGCTGCCAGGGGTGATCAGTGCACTGTTGTGGCCCTGGGTCAGCTACGGGCTTCGCGGGTTGTGCCGGCGCTTCAAAATCAACTAACTGGTTACGAGCCATTTCCTGGTTTGTGCACCTCGACAGGGAGATGTCTTGATGACTTCGCTTTTTCTGGCCTCTGGCTCACCGCGCCGACGCGAGTTGCTGACTCAAATCGGCGTGCCGTTCAATACGGTCAGTGCGGCCATTGACGAAACTCCCCTGGCCAATGAATCTCCAGCGGCCTATGTCGAGCGCCTGGCGCGCGAAAAGGCCCAGGCCGGCCGCCTGCAATTGCTCAAATCAATACCCGACGGTGCGTTTTGCGTGCTGGGAGCCGATACGGCTGTGGTGCTTGATGAGCGCATTCTTGGCAAACCGGTCGACGAGGCTGACGCCTTGGCTATGCTCATGGCGCTGTCTGGCCGGGCGCACGAGGTATTGACCGCCATCGCGATTATCGACGCCGGACGCTGCGAAACCCGTGTGGTGCGCAGCCAGGTGCGCTTTAGAAACATCAGCAAACAAGAAGCCAGCCTGTACTGGGCCAGCGGTGAACCCCGGGATAAAGCCGGTGGCTACGCCATTCAGGGGTTGGCAGCGGTGTTTGTAACGGGGCTCAATGGCAGTTATTCCGCCGTTGTAGGCTTGCCCGTGTGCGAAACCGCAGAACTGCTCGGGCATTTCGGCATACCCTGTTGGCAAAACCTTACCGTGCGCTGAATACGGCACCTACGAGACGTGGCACTACTGTGATGACGCCTGAACGAGACCCAGCCATGAGTGAAGAGATCCTGATCAACATCACGCCGATGGAATCGCGCGTGGCGGTGGTAGAGAACGGTGTTCTGCAAGAGGTGCATGTCGAACGTACCCAGCGCCGGGGCATTGTAGGCAATATCTACAAAGGCAAAATTGTCAGGGTTTTGCCCGGCATGCAGGCTGCCTTTGTCGATATAGGTCTGGATCGCGCGGCTTTTATTCATGCCTCCGAAATTTCCCTGCGTGAAGGCCAGGCCGTTGAAAGCATCGGCACCCTGGTGCATGAAGGCCAGAGCCTGGTGGTGCAAGTCACCAAAGACCCGATTGGTTCCAAAGGCGCACGCCTGACCACGCAACTGTCGATTCCTTCGCGTTATCTGGTGTACATGCCACGCACCGCCCATGTCGGCATCTCCCTGAAGATCGAAGACGAAGCCGAGCGTGAACGCCTCAAAAAGGTGGTCAGCGATTGCGTGGCCCAGGAAGGTATCAAGGAAGCCGGCGGTTTTATCCTGCGCACGGCGGCCGAAGGTGCCGGCGCGGATGAGATCCTCATGGACATTCGCTACCTGCGGCGCTTGTGGGACCAGATCGGTGCCCAGATCAAGACCGTTGGTGCGCCGACGGTTATCTACGAAGACTTGGGCCTGGCGCTGCGCACATTGCGAGATCTGGTCAGCCCCAAGATCGAGAAAATTCGCATCGATTCGCGCGAAACCTTTCAGAGAACCACTCAGTTTGTGGCTGAACTGATGCCGGAAATCGCCGACCGCCTTGAGCACTACCCGGGCGAACGGCCGATTTTCGATTTGTATGGCGTTGAAGACGAAATCCAGAAAGCCCTGGACCGCAAGGTGCCTCTCAAATCCGGCGGTTATCTGGTGGTCGATCCGGCTGAAGCCATGACCACCATCGACGTCAACACCGGCGCGTTTGTGGGGCATCGCAACCTTGAAGAAACCATCTTCAAGACCAACCTCGAAGCCGCTACCGCAATTGCCCGGCAACTGCGCCTGCGCAACCTGGGCGGGATTATCATCATCGACTTCATCGACATGGAAGATGAAGAGCACCAGCGCCAGGTGATACGCACCCTGGAAAAACAGCTGGAGCGCGATCACGCCAAGACCAACATCATCGGCATCACCGAACTGGGCCTGGTGCAAATGACCCGCAAGCGCACCCGCGAGAGTCTGGAGCAGGTCTTGTGCGAGCCGTGTGTGTGCTGCCAGGGCCGGGGCAAGCTGAAAACCCCGGAAACCATCTGCTACGAAATTTTCCGTGAAATCCTCCGAGAGGCGCGGGCCTATCAAGCCACCGGCTATCGTGTACTGGCCAACCAGAAAGTGGTGGACCGCTTGCTGGATGAAGAGTCGGGCAACGTCGCGGAACTGGAAGGCTTTATCGGTCGCACGATTCGCTTTCAGGTCGAAACCATGTATTCCCAGGAACAATACGACGTGGTGCTGCTCTGAAGTATCAAGCGTCATTTAGCGTTACAAAGGGGCTGAACCCGGCTCCTTCGATCATTACTGAAGGGGCCACCTGACATGGAGCGTCTGACACGCTTTTTTGCCGCGCTGACCCGTTGGGGGTTGGGCGCGTGCGCTCTGGTTTTGGTGCTGACGGCGTTGTACGTCAGCATTGGCCGTGAATTGACCCCGTTGATTGCCGAATACCGTATCGAGGTTCAAAACAAAGCCCGGGACGCCTTGGGCATGCCATTGACCATTGGCAGCCTCGAAGGAAGCTGGAGCGGCATGGCTCCGGTATTGAAGGCCCACGATGTGATGGTCGGCGAGGGCAACAGCGCCCTGCGCCTGGACGAAGTGCAGGTGGTACCCGATGTGTGGGCCAGCCTGTTGAACCGTGATATCCGCATTGCCCGCGTGCAACTCAATGGCCTGCAACTGAGCCTGCGCCAGGATCAGCATGGTCACTGGAGCCTTGAAGGGCTGCCGGTGCAGGACGACCAGCCGCTGGACCCTGAGCAGCTGCTCACCCAGTTGCAACGCGTGGCGCGATTGTCGGTGCTCGACAGCCAGGTGACCCTGGAACCCTACAAACAAGCGCCGCTGACCCTGACCTATGTTGGGCTGACGCTGGACGTCGGTGCCTCTGATCAGCGCCTTGATGCGCGGCTGACCCTGCCTGATGGCCAGCCTGTCGCGCTGAGTGTCTCGACCCAGGTCCAGGCCAGCCGGTGGCGTGACGGTGCGGCCCAGGCCTATGTGAGCCTGCCGCAAAGTGACTGGGCCAAGTGGCTGCCGGCTACGCTGATTGCGCCGTGGAAGGTGTCCGAGCTAAAGGCCGGTGGCGAGTTCTGGTTTAACTGGAGCCAGGGCTCGGTGCAGAGCGCGGTCGCGCGCCTGAATGCCCCCAAATTCACCGGTGCCTACGCCGGGCGCAAAGCCGAAACCATCGACAACCTGGCCTTGCACGCCTGGGCCGAACGCGGCAAGCAGGGTTTCAATGTGGTGCTCGACTCATTGGCCATGAACCTGGGCAAGACGCGCTGGGAAACCCGCATGCAATTGCAGCAGTTTGCGGCCACCGACAAGGAGCAGGCGCGCTGGCACCTGCAGGCAGACCGTCTGGACCTGACGCCGATCACGCCGTTGATGGACTCGCTGGCACCTGTTCCTGAAGCGGTGGCCAAGGTAATCGACCAACTGAGCGTAACCGGCACATTGCGCAATGTGCTGGCGGACTATCGTCCGTCAGCCACAGACGATCAAAAAATCAGCTTCGCAGCCAACCTGGAGCAGGTCGGCTTCAACGCCACTCACGGTGCACCGGCGGCCCGCAACGTCAGCGGCCTGATCAGCGGCGATCTGGGTAAGGGCGAACTGCGCCTCGACAGCAAGGATTTCATGCTGCACCTGGACCCGATCTTCGCCAAGCCCTGGCAATACCTGCAAGCCAACGCGCTGCTGACCTGGACCCTGAACAAGGACAGCTTCACCCTGATTGCGCCCTACATCAAAGTGCTGGGTGAAGAGGGTAAAATCGCGGCGGACTTTTTGATCCGTATCCACCTCGATCATTCCCAGGAAGACTACATGGACCTGCGGGTTGGTCTCACGGATGGCGACGGCCGTTTCACCCCCAAATACCTGCCTGAAGTCCTGAGCCCGGCCCTCACTGAGTGGCTGAGCACGGCGATTATCAAGGGGGCGGTCGACGAGGGCTTCTTCCAGTATCAAGGCTCGCTCAGCCATGATGCCGTCGCGGCGGCGCGCAATATCAGCCTGTTTTTCAAGGTGCATGGCGCGGAGCTGGCGTTCCAGCCTGGCTGGCCCCATGTGCGTAACGTCTCGGGCGATGTGTTTATTGAAGACAGCGGCGTGCGGATCATGGCCAGCAAAGGCCAGTTGCTCGACACCCAGGTGCGCAATGTGGCCGTCAGCATCCCGCATGTGCCTGCCGGCAAGGTCAGCCATTTGTTTCTGGACGGGGATTTTGATGGCGGGCTGGGCGACGGCCTGAAAATCCTGCAAGAGGCACCGATCGGCACCGCCGACACCTTCGCCGGCTGGCAGGGTGACGGTTCGCTCAAGGGCCGTGTCGATCTGGATATCCCGCTGGAAAAAAGCGTGGAGCCGAAAATCCTGGTGGACTTCAGCACCGACAAGGCCCGCCTGAAAATCAGCGAACCCGAGCTTGAACTGACCCAGCTCAAAGGCGACTTCCGTTTTGACAGCGCCAAGGGCCTGAGCGGCAAAGGCATCAGCGCGCGGGCGTTCGATCGCCCGATCACGGCGCAGATTTTTGCCGACGGCAAGCCCGGTCGCATCAGCACCCGGGTAGTGGCCAGCGGCCAAGTAGGCGTTAAAAAGCTCACTGACTGGCTCAAGTTCAATCAGCCGATCCCGCTCAGCGGCGATTTGCCCTATCAGTTGCAACTGACCCTGGACGGGTCCGACAGCCAGTTGCGGGTCAGCTCCAGCCTCAAAGGCGCGGTGGTTGATCTGCCTGCGCCCTTTGGGCTGGCGGCCAATGAAAGTCGCAACAGTGTGTTCCGCATGACCCTGCAAGGTGCCGAGCGGCGTTACTGGTTTGACTACGGTGATCTGGCCAACCTGACTTTTGCCGCCCCCAACGGCAAGTTTGAAGACGGGCGCGGTGAGCTGTTTCTGGGCGATGGCAATCCCGTATTGCCGGCGAGCAAAGGTCTGCGAATTCGCGGTGTGCTGTCGGAGCTCGACGTTGCCCCCTGGCAGGCGCTGGCGGAACGTTATGCGGGCAATGACCCGGGTGGCAGTGCCAAGCAACTGCTCAGCAGTGCGGACTTTAAAGTCGGCAAGTTGATTGCCTTCGGCACCCAATTGGATCAGGTGCGTCTGGTCATGAAGCGCGTTGCCGCCTCCTGGGCGCTGCAAATCGACAGCAAGCAGGCTATCGGGGCCGTAACCCTGCCGGATGCGAAGAACGCCCCGATTGTGGTCAACATGCAGACCATACGTCTGCCCGCGCCCGACCCCAAGGTGGTGGCGGACGACAATGCTCCGGACCCGCTGGCGGCGGTAGATCCGCGCAAGATTCCGGCGCTGGACATCATTATTCGCCAGCTCTACCAGGGCCCTGACCTGCTCGGCGCCTGGTCGCTCAACATTCGCCCCAACAGCCGCGGCATCAGCCTCACCAGCCTCAACCTGGGGCTCAAGGGCATGCTGCTGGAAGGTTCGGGCGGCTGGGAAGGCGTCGCCGGCAACAGCAAGAGCTGGTACCAGGGGCGCCTTGGCGGCGGCAATCTGGCCACCGTTCTGAAGAACTGGGGTTTTGCCCCCAGCGTGACCAGCGACAACTTTCATGTGGACATCGATGGCAACTGGCCTGGTTCGCCAGCGTGGATTGGTCTCAAACGCTTCTCCGGCACTCTGGATGCCTCGCTGAACAAGGGGCAGTTTGTGGAAGTCGATGGCAGTGCCCAGGTACTGCGCATTTTTGGCCTGCTCAACTTCAACGCCATTGGCCGTCGTCTGCGTCTGGACTTCTCCGACCTGTTCGGCAAAGGCCTGAGTTATGACCGGGTCAAGGGTGTGTTAAACGCCAGTAGTGGCGTGTACAGCACCGGCAAGCCGATTCTGATGACCGGGCCGTCCACTAATCTGGAGCTTAACGGCACCCTGAACATGGTCACCGACCGGGTCAACGCCAAGTTGCTGGTGACTTTGCCGGTGACCAATAACTTGCCTCTGGCGGCGTTGTTGGTAGGTGGGCCAGCGGTGGGCGGAGCAGTGTTCCTGCTCAATAAATTGATCGGTGATCAGGTGTCGCGCTTCGCCAGCGTGCAATACAGCATTCAAGGCCCGTGGAACGATCCGAAGATCACCTTCGACAAGCCTTTTGAGAAAAACTAGGAGCGCCCCATGACCCTGGCAGTGATTCAAATGGTCAGCCAGAGCGATGTCCTGGCCAATCTGGCCCAGGCACGCCGGCTGCTGGAGGAGGCTGCACAAGGCGGTGCGCAACTGGCCGTGTTGCCCGAGAACTTTGCCGCCATGGGCCGCCGCGACATTGCCGATATCGGGCGTGCCGAGGCGTTGGGCGAAGGGCCGATCCTGCCGTGGTTGAAACAGGCCGCCCGCGACCTCAACTTATGGATAGTTGCGGGCACTTTGCCTCTGCCGCCAGAGGGGCATCCTCAAGCCAAGGTCAATGCCTGTTCGCTGCTGATCAATGCCGAGGGTGAATGCGCTGCCCGATACGACAAACTGCACTTGTTCGACGTGGATGTGTCCGACAACCGTGGCCGCTACCGTGAGTCTGATGACTATGCTCATGGGGAGCGTGTGGTAGTGGTGGATACCCCGGTCGGCAAGCTGGGCTTGAGTGTATGTTATGACCTGCGCTTCCCGGAGCTGTACAGTGAGCTACGCGCCGCTGGCGCTGAACTGATTACCGCGCCTTCGGCATTCACGGCAGTCACCGGGGCTGCGCATTGGGACATTCTGATCCGCGCTCGCGCCATCGAAACCCAGTGCTACATCCTTGCGGCGGCTCAGGGCGGCATACACCCCGGCCCGCGGGAAACCTGGGGGCATGCAGCCATTATCGATCCCTGGGGGCGGGTACTGGCCGAACAGGCGCAGGGCGAGGGTGTGTTGCTGGCCCGCCGCGATGGGGTGGAGCAAGCGGACATCAGGGCGCGCATGCCGGTGGTGAGCCATCGGCGGTTCAACGCGCATCTAATTTAAGTGGAAGCGGGCTCGCTCGCGATGCAGGCGACACGGTGTAACCGTTGCACCGCATCGAAGCCATCGCGAGCAAGCCCGCTCCCACACAACAGATTTTTCAGGCCCGTGGGTTCAGCACTCAAAGATGCTGAAGCATGGGCCAAGACGGAGTGAATATGAGCGAGTTGTTGACCTCAGTCAGCGAACACCTGTTGGCACCGGGCGGTGTCACCATCGAAAGCCTGCAAGGCGTACTGGGCGACCTGGCCGGGCCGGGCATCGACGCCGCAGACCTGTATTTTCAAGGCCAGATTTCCGAGTCCTGGGCTCTGGAAGACGGCATCGTCAAAGAAGGCAGCTTTAACCTCGACCAGGGCGTAGGTGTTCGCGCCCAGTCTGGCGAGAAGACCGGTTTTGCCTACAGCAATGCCATCACCCTGGAAGCATTGGGTCAGGCTGCCCGCGCCGCCCGCTCGATCTCCCGCGCCGGGCAGAACGGTACGGTGCAGGCGTTCACCAGCCAGGACGTGGCCCAGCTGTATGGCCCGGACAACCCGCTGGAAGTCATCAGCCGCGCGGAAAAAGTCGAACTGCTCAAGCGTGTCGATGCTGCCACCCGCGCCCTCGACCCGCGTATCCAGCAAGTCACCGTCAGCATGGCCGGGGTCTGGGAGCGAATTCTGGTGGCCTCCACCGACGGTGGTCTGGCTGCAGATATTCGCCCGCTGGTGCGTTTCAATGTCAGCGTTATCGTTGAGCAGAATGGCCGACGCGAGCGCGGCGGTCATGGCGGTGGCGGGCGTACCGACTACCGTTATTTCCTCACTGACGACCGTGCCATGGGCTATGCCCGTGAGGCGTTGCGTCAGGCACTGGTCAACCTCGAAGCCGTACCGGCTCCGGCGGGCACCATGCCGGTGGTGCTGGGCTCGGGCTGGTCCGGGGTGTTGTTGCATGAAGCCGTGGGCCACGGTCTGGAAGGGGACTTCAACCGCAAGGGCAGTTCAGCCTACAGCGGACGCATGGGTGAGATGGTCGCCTCCAAACTGTGCACCATCGTCGATGATGGCACCCTGGCCGGCCGCCGTGGCTCGCTGAGCGTGGATGACGAAGGCACCCCGACCGAGTGCACCACCCTGATTGAAAACGGCGTGCTCAAGGGCTATATGCAGGACAAGCTCAATGCCCGCCTGATGGGCGTGGCCCGCACGGGTAACGGCCGTCGCGAGTCTTATGCACACCTGCCGATGCCGCGCATGACCAACACCTACATGTTGGGCGGTGAAAGCGATCCGGCCGAAATTATCGCCTCGGTGAAAAAGGGCATCTACTGCGCCAACCTGGGCGGTGGTCAGGTTGATATCACCAGTGGCAAGTTTGTGTTCTCCACCAGCGAAGCCTATTTGATTGAAGACGGCAAAATCACTCGCCCAGTCAAAGGCGCGACCCTGATTGGCAACGGGCCGGAAGCAATGAGCAAGGTGTCGATGGTCGGTAACGATCTGTCGCTGGACAGCGGTGTGGGAACCTGTGGCAAGGACGGGCAGTCGGTGCCGGTAGGTGTCGGCCAGCCAACCCTGAAGATTGACGCGATCACTGTGGGTGGTACGGGCGGTTGAGGGGAGGTCCCGTGAAGGTTGCCAGGCAACCTTCACGGGTACGAGGCTTAACGCAGACCGCGTTGAGTCTCGTCCAACCCACGGATGTACTTGAACAATTTGCGGCTTGAAGCCGGTGCCTTGTTATGAGCCAGCTCGTGTTTGGCCTGACGTATCACCGAACGCATTTGCTGGCGGTCGGCTTCAGGGAACTCGGCAACAAACTTTTCCAGTACAGCGTCATCACCCTCGATCAGGCGATCACGCCAGCGCTCGAGGTTGTGAAAACGTTCGTTGTACTGGCGAGAAGAGGCATCGACTTGATCGATCAAGGCAAGAATTTCGTCAAGCGGTTGATCGCGCATCAGTTTGCCGATGAACATCATATGGCGCTTGCGCGCAATATGAGCCGTGTGTTTTGGAGCATCTGCCAAAGCCTTACGCATAGCGTCAGTCAGGGGCATTTTGTTCAGCAAGTCAGGCTTGAGTGTCGTGAGACGCTCGCCCAGATCAACCAGAGCATGAAGCTCGCGTTTGACCTGCGATTTGCTTTTTTCGCCGTCGAAGGCGTCGTCGTAAGAATCAACCATGGTGGCAGTCCGCAAAGAAACGCCGCCATGATAACCAGTCGGGGGCCGCTTGTCCGGCCCGGTCGCTCGGCGGCCCTGCCGAAAACAGAATTTGAGTGGAGAAAACCATGAGTGCAGTTCAAAGCGTCGGCCCGCAGGCCTTGCCGGCACTGCAGGAACAGGTCGAGCAAATCATTGCCGAAGCCAGGCGCCAGGGCGCCAGCGCCTGTGAAGTCGCCGTGTCGCTGGAGCAGGGTTTGTCGACCTCGGTACGTCAGCGCGAAGTTGAAACCGTAGAGTTCAACCGTGACCAGGGTTTTGGCATCACCCTCTATGTAGGCCAGCGCAAAGGCTCGGCCAGCACCTCGGCCACCGGCCCGGATGCTATCCGCGAAACCGTTGCCGCCGCCCTGGCGATTGCCAAACACACCTCGGAAGACGAAAGCTCGGGTTTGGCCGATGCCAGCCTGATGGCCCGTGAACTGAAAGACTTTGATGTGTTCCACACCTGGGACATCACCCCCGAGCAGGCCATTGAAAAGGCCCTGGCCTGTGAAGCTGCAGCATTCGATGCAGACAGCCGGATCAAAAATGCCGATGGCACCACCCTCAGCACCCATCAGGGCTGCCGTGTATACGGCAACAGCAATGGCTTTATCGGTGGCTCGGCTTCCACCCGGCACAGCCTCAGCTGCGTAATGATCGCCGAAGGCGACGGCCAGATGCAGCGTGACTACTGGTATGACGTCAATTGCCAGGGCGAGTTGTTGATGGACGCCGTGAGCATTGGCCAGCGCGCCGCCGAGCGCGCTGCCCGCCGTCTTGGCTCGCGTCCGGTACCCACTTGCGAAGTGCCGGTGCTGTTCTCGGCCGAACTGGCTGGCGGCCTGTTCGGCAGTTTCCTGGGGGCAATCTCGGGTGGCAATCTGTACCGCAAGTCGTCGTTCCTGCTGGATGCAATGGGGCAGCAAATTTTCCCTGAATGGTTGACCCTGGATGAGCGCCCGCACCTGATGCGCGCCATGGGCAGCTCATCGTTCGACAACGACGGCCTGGCCACATACGCCAAGCCGTTTATCAAGGACGGCGAGCTGGTTTCGTACATCCTGAGCACTTATTCGGGGCGCAAGCTGGGCATGCCGAGCACCGCCAACGCCGGCGGCGTGCATAACCTGTTCGTGACCCATGGCGACGAGGATCAGGCGGCGTTGATCCGGCGCATGGGTCGTGGCCTGTTTGTCACGGAGCTGATGGGCAGCGGTCTGAACATGGTCACCGGCGACTACTCCCGCGGCGCGGCGGGTTTCTGGGTCGAGAATGGCGAAATCCAGTTCCCGGTTCAGGAAGTGACCATTGCCGGCAATATGCGCGACATGTTCAAGCAGATCGTGGCCGTGGGCAACGATCTGGAATTGCGCAGCAATATCCGCACCGGTTCGGTACTGATCGAGCGCATGATGGTAGCGGGCAGCTAAACGCTGCTCTGTTCCATGCCAAGGCGTATCACTGAATCGGTGATACGCCTTTTTTGTGTTTGTGCATCCCATCCTTTAGCAGGCTTGTTTTGATAATCAATATCGCTTAATAATGAATCTCATTATCGAGTGAGCCTGGGTCATGAGTTCTGCGTTGCGTGAGGGGCCGTATCTAGAAAGCTGGCGCTGGATGAGCCGCCAGATCCGCTGCGGGCTGGCGCCGGACGAACCGCGCCTGATCGAGCATTACCTGGCTGAAGGCCGCTATCTTGCCGGCTGTACGCCCACTTCCCCGTGGATGATTGCCGCCACCACCTTGCGCCTGCTGCTCGACACCGCAACAGACACCGCGCTGCCGTGGCACTGGCGCAACCTGTGTCTGGACAACGCGTGGCGCCCGCTGCGCGATCTCGAAACCCAAGCCCTGTGCAACTGCCGACTCAAGCGCTGGCAAAGCTTTGCCTGGCAGTTGGCTACCTGCGAGCTCGAACCTTCAATTTCTTTAACAGAACTGGTGCAAGGATTTCCCGATGAGTAACACTCGTATCGAACGCGACAGCATGGGCGAGTTGCGTGTACCTGAGGCGGCGCTGTACGGCGCGCAAACCCAGCGTGCGGTCGACAACTTTCCGATCAGCCATCAGCGCATGCCCGCGCAATTCATTCGTGCCCTGATCCTGGCCAAGGCCGCAGCGGCCCAGGCCAACGTCGAGCTCAAGCAGATCAGCGCTGCCCAGGGCGAGGCGATTGTCGAGGCCACCCAGATCCTGCTGACCGGTGATTTCATGGAGCACTTTCCGGTGGATATTTTCCAGACCGGTTCGGGCACCAGTTCCAACATGAATGCCAATGAAGTGATTGCGACCCTGGCCACGCGGCTACAGGGCGAGCCGGTCAACCCTAACGATCACGTCAACTGCGGGCAAAGCAGCAACGACATTATCCCGACCACAATTCATGTCAGCGCTGCACTGGGCCTGCACGAGCAGTTGCTGCCGGCGCTGACCCATCTGGTGCAGGTCATCGAACGCAAGGCGATCGAGGTTCACGCCTATGTCAAAACCGGTCGTACCCACTTGATGGACGCGATGCCGGTACGCATGAGCCAGGTGCTTAATGGCTGGGCGCAACAGCTCAAGGCCAATATCGAACATTTGCACAACCTTCAGCCTGCGCTGCAATCCCTGGCCCAGGGCGGTACAGCGGTGGGGACCGGGATTAACGCCCACCCGCAATTCGCGGGCCTGTTCAGCCAGCAGCTCAGCGAGCTGACCGGGGTGGCCTTCACACCTGGCAAGGACCTGTTCGCCCTGATCGGTTCGCAGGACACCGCCGTGGCTGTTTCCGGCCAGCTCAAGGCCACGGCGGTGTCGCTGATGAAAATCGCCAACGATCTGCGCTGGATGAACTCCGGGCCGTTAGCGGGCCTGGGTGAGATCGAGCTGGAGGCCCTGCAGCCCGGTTCTTCGATCATGCCGGGCAAGGTCAACCCGGTGATACCGGAAGCCACGGCGATGGTCGCGGCCCAGGTGATCGGCAATGACGCGGTCATCACCGTAGCAGGTCAGTCCGGCAACTTTGAACTGAACGTGATGCTGCCGGTGATTGCACACAACCTGTTGAGCAGCATCGAGCTGATGGCCAACTCAAGTCGCCTGCTGGCCGACAAGGCTATCGCCAGTTTCAAGGTCAACGAAGCCAAGCTCAAGGAAGCGCTGTCGCGCAACCCGATCCTGGTCACGGCGTTGAACCCGATCATCGGCTATCAAAAAGCCGCCGAAATTGCCAAGACCGCTTACCAGCAAGGGCGCCCGGTAATCGATGTGGCCCTTGAGTACACCGACTTGCCACGCAGCCAGCTTGAGGTCCTGCTCGACCCCGAGAAGCTCACCGCCGGCGGCGTTTAAACCCTCGACACTGCTTTGGAGGTTCACATGGAGCACTGGAAACGCACGATCGAAAGAGCCAACCGCTGTTTCGCAGAAGGCGAGCTGGTCGATGCCCGAGAGCACTACTTGCAGGCACTTGCGCTGGCTCAAGTGCTGTTCGAGCGCTGGAGTGATGCCGACGAAGCAGTGGCGGCCTGTGTCATTTCGCACCACAACCTGGCAGATCTGCATCTGCGCCTCAATCAGCCGGAAGAGAGCGTGGAGTACCTCTGCGCGATTCATCAGCGGTTGTTGCAAACCATGCAGAACACTCGCCTGTCGACAGCGCTGCGCGAAGCGGCGTTGCGTCAGAGCAGCAAAACCTATGTAGAGCTTTTGAACTTTATCAGTGAGCACGGCGAATACCCGCGCTCCAATCTGTTACTCAAAAGCAACGTGGCTCAAAGCAGCCATGAGTTCTCGACAGTTAGTGGCCATCACTTAGGAGCACATTGATATGACTTACACCTTGCCTGCCTTGCCTTATGCCTATGACGCGCTTGAGCCGCATATCGATGCGCAAACCATGGAGATTCACTACACCAAGCACCACCAGACCTACATCAACAACCTCAACGCGGCGGTGGAAGGTACGGAGTGGGCGCAATGGCCGGTAGAAAAACTGGTGGCCAGTGTTCATCAGCTGCCTGAAAAACTGCGGGCGGCGGTGATCAACCAGGGCGGCGGGCACGCCAACCACTCGCTGTTCTGGGAAGTCATGAGCCCAAAAGGCGGGGGCAAGCCCGAAGGTGCGCTGGCCAAGGCGATCGATGAGCAGTTGGGTGGGCTGGAGGCGTTCAAGGAGAACTTCACCAAAGCGGCCCTGACGCGCTTTGGCAGTGGTTGGGCGTGGTTGAGCGTAACGCCACAAAAAAAACTGGTGATCGAAAGCAGCGGCAACCAGGACAGCCCGTTGATGAATGGCAATACGCCGATTCTGGGTCTGGACGTGTGGGAACACGCCTATTACCTGCGCTACCAAAACCGCCGCCCGGAGTACATCAATGCGTTTTACAACGTGATCAACTGGCCCGAAGTAGCGCGACGCTATCAAGCGGCGATTGGCTAAGCCCACCGAGAAGGATTCAGGCGGATTATGGGCACGCAAATTTTAGCGGTCGGTGGTGTTCGAATGTTTCGCTATGCCTTCGGTACGCTTTTGTTGTTGGCGGGCACGGCCTTGCTGGTTGCCAAGGGGCTGGTCTGGCTGGATCTGGAGCCCAGGCTGCTGCGGGCGCTGCAGGGAGGTGCGTTGTGTGCGTTGGGCACGGCGCTAGGTGCAGTGCCGGTACTGGTTATTCGAAAAATGCCGGTGGCGGTCAGCGATACCTTGTTGGGCTTTGGGGCCGGGGTCATGCTGGCGGCTACGGCCTTTTCGCTGATCGTGCCGGGCATTGCCGCAGCGCAAAGCCTGGGTTTGTCGCCCTGGTCCGCCAGCGGGCTGATCAGCGTGGGTATCCTGCTGGGCGCATTCTGCCTGTATCTGGTGGATCGCAAGGTCTCGGGCGCCGGGCCGGAGGTATTCGTCAGTCGCCCCGGTGAGCCGGTCATCGCGCCGCGCATCTGGTTGTTCGTGATTGCCATTGTGGCGCACAACATCCCCGAGGGCATGGCGGTCGGGGTGTCGGCGGGTGGTGGCATGCCGGATGCCGATAGCCTGGCGATGGGTATTGCGTTGCAGGACGTGCCGGAAGGCCTGGTGATTGCCCTGGTGCTGGCAGGAGCAGGGATGTCGCGGGTCAAGGCGTTCCTGATCGGGGCGGCATCAGGTCTGGTTGAGCCGGTCTTTGCGGTGCTGTGTGCCTGGTTGGTCAATCTGGCGGAGGTGCTGTTGCCGTTGGGTCTGGCATTGGCGGCCGGAGCGATGCTGCTGGTGGTGACCCAGGAAGTGATTCCGGAGTCGCGCCGCAATGGCCACGAGAAGCTGGCGAGCCTGGGGCTGTGTGTCGGCTTTTGCCTGATGATGGTGATGGATACAGCGCTGAGCTGAGAGAGAAGGGGATTAACCTGTAGCCGCTGCCGCAGGCTGCGATCGAGCGCGAAGCGGGCGCGCTTTTCTGGGCATGAAGACCCTTCGGGTCTTATCGCAGCCTGCGGCAGCGGCTACAGATTGAATTACTCACCTTCATCGAAGTAGTTGTTGATCAGCGCAACCAGTGCGTCCAGGGCTTCCTGTTCCTTCTCACCTTCGGTCTTGAGATGGATGGTTGTACCCTTGCCGGCGGCCAACATCATCATGGCCATGATGCTCTTGCCATCGACCATTGACTCAGGTGTGCGACCTGCCTGGATCTGACATGGAAATTGCCCTGCGATACCGACGAACTTTGCCGATGCCCGGGCGTGCAAGCCCAGTTTGTTGATGATTTCAATTTCCAGTGCAGGCATCGCAGGGTAGATCCTTCAAGTAAGGTCGCGGTGGCGAACCTGGACGTTCTTCAGAGTTTCTTGCAGGCATTTGCCCAGGCGTTCGGTCAGGTACACGGAGCGGTGATGCCCACCTGTGCAGCCAATGCCGATCGTCACATAGGCGCGATTGCTGGCAGCAAAGCGCGGAAGCCATTTAAGCAGGTAACTGGAGATGTCCTGGTACATTTCTTCGACATCAGGTTGCGCCGCCAGGTAGTCGGCAACCGGCTGGTCCAGCCCCGACTGCTCGCGCAGTTCAGGCTTCCAGTACGGGTTGGGGAGGCAACGTACGTCAAATACCAGGTCGGCATCCACCGGCATCCCGCGCTTGAAGCCAAACGACTCCACCAAAAAGGCAGTGCCGGGCTCTGGCTTGTTCAGCAGGCGCAGCTTGATGGTGTCACGCAACTGATACAGGTTCAGATTGGTGGTGTTGATGGTCAGGTCGGCGAGGTCGGCAATGGGGCCCAAAAGCTGGGTTTCATCGCGAATGGCTTCGGCAAGGGAGCGGCTTGCGCTGCTGAGCGGGTGGCGTCTGCGGGTTTCCGAGAAGCGCTTGAGCAAGGTTTCTTCGTCGGCATCCAGGTACAGCACGTCGCACTGGATATGCCGGTTGCGCACCTCTTCGAGCAATTGCGGAAAGCGTGACAAATGGCTCGGCAGGTTGCGCGCATCGATCGATACCGCCACCAGCGGCTGAGCCAGTTCAGTGTGAATCAACGCCCGCTCGGCCAGTTCCGGCAGCAAACCGGCTGGCAGGTTGTCGATGCAATAGAAACCGTTGTCTTCCAGGACGGCGAGGGCAGTGCTTTTACCGGAGCCGGAGCGTCCGCTGACTATGACTAAGCGCATGATTAATGACCGTTCTGTACGTCCAGAACAACCTGATACAACGCTTCGTTGCTAGGTGCGTTGCGCAGTCTTTCGCGCACGTCTTTGCGATCGAGCATGCTGGCAATCTGCCGGAGCAGTTCCAGGTGTGCATCGGTTGCCGCTTCTGGCACCAGCAAAACGAAAAGCAGGTCGACCGGCGCGCCATCGATGGCGTCGAAATCTATGGGGGCGTCGAGGTGCAGCAAGGCGCTTACAGGCGACTCGCAGCCCTTGAGGCGGCAATGGGGTATGGCGATGCCGTTGCCAAAACCGGTGGAACCCAGTTTTTCACGGGCAATAAGGCTCTCGAAAACATCCTGCATTTCGAGACCAGGCACTTCGCGGCTGATCAGGTTGGCAATATGTTCGAGTGCACGCTTTTTACTGCCGCCCGGCGCGTTCACCAGGGAACGGCCGGGGGTCAGGATACTTTCAAGTCGGATCATGGGTAGGGAGTATTAACGACCGGTCGCGCCCTGGAGCAGGCTTTGGGTCTTTTCCTTATGCTTTTTCAGTTGGCGATCAAGCTTGTCAGTGAGCAGATCAATGGCGGCATACATATCGTCATGCTCGGCGTTGGCAACGACTTCTCCTCCATGGATGTGCAAGGTGGCCTCGATTTTCTGTTTCAGTTTTTCGACCGCCATCGTTACCTGTACGTTGGTAATCTTGTCGAAGTGACGCTCCAGTCGGTCGAGTTTTTCGCCGATGTATGCGCGTAGCGGTTCGGTGACTTCCAGTTGGTGTCCACTGATGTTGACTTGCATACAGTTTCTCCTTTGATGCCATTGCATAAAGCGGCAGGCCGAGCAGCCTGCCACTGAAACGCCGGGGTCCGTGGCTTACATCAAACGCTTGCGTTCGCTCGAAGGCGCTATCCCGAGGGATTCGCGGTACTTGGCGACGGTGCGACGGGCTACCTGAATACCTTGTGCCTCCAGTAAACCAGCGATCTTGCTGTCACTCAACGGCTTTTTCTGATTTTCCGCAGCAACCAGTTTTTTGATGATGGCACGGATCGCAGTGGAGGAGCATTCGCCGCCTTCAGAGGTGCTGACATGGCTGGAGAAAAAGTACTTCAGTTCATAAATACCCCGAGGGGTATGCATGAACTTTTGCGTGGTAACCCGGGAAATGGTGGATTCGTGCATGCCGACGGCTTCTGCGATGTCATGCAGCACCAACGGCTTCATGGCTTCGTCGCCGTACTCTAAAAAGCCACGCTGATGCTCGACGATTTGGGTCGCCACTTTCATCAGGGTTTCGTTACGGCTCTGCAGGCTTTTGATAAACCAGCGCGCTTCCTGCAGCTGGTTGCGCATGAACGTGTTGTCGGCGCTGGTGTCGGCACGGCGCACAAAACCTGCGTATTGCGCGTTGACGCGCAGGCGCGGCACGGACTCCTGGTTAAGCTCGACCAGCCAGCGCTCGTTGTCCTTGCGCACGATTACGTCAGGTACGACGTATTCGGCTTCGCTGGATTCGATCTGCGAACCCGGGCGCGGGTTGAGGCTCTGTACCAGTTCGATGACCTGGCGCAGTTCGTCCTCTTTAAGCTTCATGCGCCGCATCAGCTGGCTGTAGTCGCGTGCACCCAGCAGATCGATGTAATCGGTAACCAGGCGCTTGGCCTCGTTCAGCCAGGGTGTCTTGGCCGGCAATTGGCGCAATTGCAGCAACAGGCACTCGCCCAGATTGCGAGCGCCAATGCCGGCCGGTTCGAATTGCTGGATGCGGTGCAGGACGGCTTCGATTTCATCGAGCTCGATGTCCAGCTCAGGGTCGAACGCTTCGAGAATTTCTTCGAGGGTTTCGTCCAGGTAGCCCTGGTTGTTGATGCAGTCGATCAGGGTCACGCCGATCAGACGATCGGTGTCGGACATCGGTGCCAGATTCAATTGCCACAGCAGGTGGCTTTGCAGGCTTTCGCCGGTGGAGGTGCGGGTGGTGAAGTCCCACTCGTCATCGTCGTTGCTTGGCAGGCTGCTGGCGCTGGTCTGGTAGATGTCTTCCCAGGCAGTGTCCACGGGCAGTTCGTTGGGGATGCGCTCGCCCCAGTCACCGTCTTCCAGATTGTCTACGGTCTGGGCGGTTTCCTGGTAGGAGGGCTCTTGAACGTCGGGATTGGGTTTTTGCTCAATGTTGTCGGCAAGGGGGTCTGCATTGTCGAAGTCGTCGCCTTCTTCCTGGCGTTCGAGCATCGGATTGGACTCCAGAGCTTCCTGGATTTCCTGTTGCAGGTCGAGGGTCGACAATTGGAGCAGGCGGATGGCCTGTTGCAGCTGAGGTGTCATAGTCAGCTGCTGGCCCATTCTCAGGACTAGCGATGGTTTCATGGCAGGGGCTTAACACCTTATTCGCCGGCGCACATGGCGCCATCCACTACAGGGCGCGTGAGCGCCAAACATAAGCAAATTATATGCCTGAAACCGGTGCGTTTGCCTAGGGGGCGGTCTAAATTAGTTTGCGGGTGGTGAACTCAACGAGTGCGCCCCGTTGAGCATTCGGGCAATAAAAAGCTGGCGCATTTTTTACTGCCCGGATGCCCTGGCTGCCCATGATGTGTCCGGGCTTACAGGCGGAACTCGTGGCCCAGGTAAACTTCTCTCACCAACTTGTTGGCCAGAATCGTTTCAGCATCGCCTTCAGCGATCAGTTGCCCGTCGTTGACGATATAGGCGGTTTCGCAGATATCGAGGGTCTCACGGACATTGTGGTCGGTGATCAGCACGCCAATGCCCTTGGCCTTGAGGTGGTAGATGATTTGTTTGATGTCGCCCACCGAGATCGGATCGACACCTGCAAAGGGTTCGTCGAGCAGGATGAACTTGGGGGCCGTGGCCAGTGCACGGGCGATTTCTACCCGGCGACGCTCACCACCCGACAGGCTCATGCCCAGGTTGTCGCGAATGTGGTTGATATGGAATTCCTGCAACAGGCTTTCCAGCTCCTTGCGACGACCGGCCTTGTCGAGCTCCTTGCGGGTTTCGAGGATGGCCATGATGTTGTCGGCCACCGACAGCTTGCGAAAGATCGAGGCTTCTTGTGGCAGGTAGCCGATACCGGCGCGTGCGCGACCATGCATGGGCTCATGGCTGACGTCCAGATCGTCGATCAGGACGCGGCCCTGATCGGCATGCACCAGGCCGACAATCATGTAGAAACAGGTGGTTTTGCCAGCGCCGTTAGGGCCGAGCAGGCCCACGATTTGCCCGCTGTCGATTGACAGGCTGACATCACGCACTACCTGACGGCTCTTGTAGCTTTTGGCCAGATGCTGGGCTTTCAGAGTTGCCATTACTGGGCCTTCTGCTGGTCGGTTTTCTTCTTGGGCTGAATCACCATATCGATGCGCGGGCGAGGTGCAGTGACATTGGCACCATTGGCTCGGCCGGCACTGGCAATTTGTTTCACCGTGTCGTAGACGATTTTCTCGCCTTCGGTGGTGTTGCCGTCGTTGATTACTTTGGCCTTGTCAATCAGCACAATGCGGTTTTGTGGTGCGTGGTATTGAATGGTGACGGCATAAGCCTGAACCGGTTTAGGGTCGGTAGCTTTCTGCAGTTGCTCGAAGTAGGCCAGGTTGCCTACCGAAGTAACCACGTCGATTTCGCCCGCAGCATTACGGGTGATGGTGACGGTGTTACCGGTGATTTTCATCGAGCCCTGGGTGATGATGACATCGCCCTTGTAGGTGGCAATACCTTGCTTGTCATCCAGTTGCGCCTCGTTGGCCTGGATGCGGATAGGCTGTTCGTTGTCGTTCGGCAGAGCCCAGGCGCTCACGCTTCCCAGTGCTGCGCTCAGGCTGAGCAATAAAGGGAGGGTTTTAACGAGACTCATACTGTCCTCTTACGTTGGACAGCAGGTCCATCCTGCCGTCTTTCAAATATGCTTTCATTCCCTTGCCAGTGGTTACGCCGCCAGCGCCGTCGATTCTAACGTCTCGCTCGGTCTGCGCATATTCCTTCTGGGGGAATACAGTCATGCGGGTACTGGTAATAATGGTGGTGCGGTTTTTGTCGTCGGTACGGGCAATACGCACCGAGTCGATCAGCTCGACCTCAGTGCCGTCCGGATTGACTTCGCCACGCTCGCTTTTCACGTGCCATGGGTAAGCCGTGCCGCGGTAGAGCTGCATGTCGGGTTGGGTCAATTGAGTGACCTCGGAAGCTTTTAAATGTTCAAGTTTTTCGGAGGTCATCTCGTATTGCAGCTTGCCGTCAGGCAAAAACTGACGGCTGTGTGCATTGGTGGCGAAATAGTCGATAGCTTTTTCATCAACCGCCAGGGTAGGGGCATCGAGAAAACGTTCCGGCCTGATATTCCAGTAGCCAACCGCTGCAAACAGCGAGGCAATCACCGCGAACAGCAGTATTTGGCGAATCTTTTTGCTCAGCATACAAAGCTCTATAGGTAGGCGGCGTGAGCTGCGTCCAGGCTGCCCTGGGCACGCAGAATCAGTTCGCAGAATTCGCGGGCGGCACCTTCGCCGCCACGTGCCTGGGTCACGCCGTGGGCGTGCTCACGAACAAAGCTCGCGGCATTGGCCACCGCCATGCCCAGGCCGACGCGGCGGATTACCGGCAGGTCAGGCAAGTCGTCACCCAGGTAGGCAACCTGTTCATAGCTTAGGTTGAGTTGGCCAAGAAGCTCGTCCAGAACGACCAATTTGTCTTCCCGACCCTGATACAGGTATGGAATCCCCAGGTTTTGCGCGCGGCGCTCGACCACCGGGGTTTTGCGGCCACTGATGATTGCTGTCTGCACTCCGGCCGCCATCAGCATCTTGATGCCCTGGCCGTCGAGGGTGTTGAAAGTCTTGAATTCGCTGCCATCTTCGAGGAAGTACAGGCGACCGTCGGTCAACACCCCATCAACGTCAAAAATGGCCAGCTTGATGCCCTTGCCGCGCTTGAGAAGTTCCTGGGTCATTACATTACTCCTGCGCGTAGCAGATCGTGCATGTTCAAGGCGCCAACCGGGCGATCTTGTTTGTCGACCACCACCAGCGCGCTGATTTTGTGGTCTTCCATGATTTTAAGGGCTTCGGCTGCCAGCATGTCGGCGCGGGCGGTCTTGCCGTGCGGGGTCATGACCGCGTCGATGGTGGCGTTACGGATATCGATTTCGCGGTCCAGGGTGCGCCGCAAGTCTCCGTCGGTAAAGATTCCGGCCAATCGACCGTCTTTTTCTATGACTACGGTCATGCCCAGGCCCTTGTGAGTCATTTCCATCAGCGCTTCCTTGAGCAGTGTACCGCGCACTACTTGAGGCAGCTCGTCGCCGGAATGCATGACGTTCTCTACTTTGAGCAGCAGGCGACGGCCCAGCGCACCCCCCGGGTGGGAGAAGGCAAAGTCTTCGGCGGTAAAACCGCGGGCTTCGAGCAGGGCAATGGCCAGTGCATCGCCCAGTACCAGGGTTGCCGTGGTGGACGAGGTCGGTGCCAGGTTCAGCGGGCAGGCCTCCTGGGCCACGCGGGCATCCAGGCTGACATCGGCGGCCTTGGCCAGTGGCGACTCGGGATTGCCGGTCATGCTGATCAGCTTGATGCCCAGGCGCTTGATCAGCGGCAGCAGGGTGACGATTTCGGCGGTTGAGCCGGAGTTGGACAGTGCGAGGATAATGTCATCGCGGGTAATCATGCCCATGTCGCCGTGGCTGGCTTCTGCCGGGTGAACAAAAAAAGCCGTGGTGCCGGTGCTGGCCAGGGTGGCGGCAATCTTGTTGCCGATATGTCCTGACTTGCCCATGCCGACCACGACCACCCGGCCTTTACTGGCCAGAATCATCTCGCAAGCGCGTACGAAATCTGCGTCGATATGCGTCAGCAAGCCCTCTACGGCTTCCAGTTCGAGGCGGATGGTGCGTTGGGCGGATTGGATCAGGTCGCTGGATTGGCTCATGGTTGAAGTCGGGTAGCCTGAGAAAAGGCAAAGATTATAGCGGTTATGTGGCGTTCCCTCACGTCTGATCGCTGTGCTTTATTGTCTGTGTTTGCAAAGTGCTCGTGTGTTTGCAGAAAAAACCGCTTTATTTCTCTGTACTGAGACTTAACCGGCACTCCTTCGGTCTTGGGCGGTCACTATGTGCAGTGGTATAGTTCGCCGCCAGTTCGGCCCGCCAGGGAACGCGTGCTTCTTCACAAGAAGTTTGGTGTCCGGGTGAGAGGCAGAGGCTGCATCGCAAGGAGTTTAGATGAGCGCCGATAACGCCTACGCGGTCGAGCTGAAGGGAGTGTCCTTCAAGCGCGGCACGCGCAGCATCTTCAATAATGTCGATATTCGTATCCCGCGTGGCAAGGTCACGGGGATCATGGGCCCGTCGGGCTGCGGCAAGACCACACTGCTACGCCTGATGGGCATGCAACTGCGTCCCAGCAGCGGTGAAGTGTGGGTCAACAATCAAAACCTGCCGTCCCTGTCGCGCAGTGATTTGTTTGATGCCCGCAAGCATATGGGTGTGTTGTTTCAGAGCGGTGCGCTGTTTACCGATCTGGACGTTTTCGAGAACGTTGCTTTTCCGCTGCGGGTGCATACCGAGCTGCCGGAAGAAATGATTCGTGACATCGTGTTGCTGAAATTGCAGGCGGTGGGCTTGCGCGGGGCCATCGATCTGATGCCCGACGAGTTGTCCGGCGGCATGAAGCGCCGGGTGGCACTGGCGCGGGCGATTGCCCTGGATCCGCAGATCCTGATGTATGACGAACCCTTCGTGGGGCAGGACCCGATTGCAATGGGGGTGCTGGTACGTCTGATTCGTCTGCTCAACGATGCGCTGGGCATTACCAGTATCGTGGTGTCTCACGATCTGGCTGAAACCGCGAGCATTGCCGACTATCTGTATGTGGTGGGTGATGGTCAGGTGCTGGGGCAGGGCACGCCCGAAGAATTGATGAACGCCGATAACCCGCGCATTCGCCAGTTCATGACCGGCGATCCGGATGGTCCGGTTCCGTTCCACTTTCCGGCGTCGGACTACCGAACCGATCTACTGGGGAAGCGCTGATGCGCAAGATTTCATTAATGAGCCGTATCGGTCTGTTCGGCCGGGCCGGGATCGACACCGTCGCGGTACTGGGGCGTTCGGCAGTGTTCCTGTTTCATGCGCTGCTGGGGCGTGGCGGTATCGGTGGCGGGTTTGGGTTGCTGATCAAGCAACTGCACTCCGTGGGTGTCATGTCGCTGGTGATTATTGTCGTGTCCGGCATATTTATCGGCATGGTGCTGGCGCTGCAGGGCTTCAGCATCCTGTCCAGCTATGGTTCCGAGCAGGCGGTCGGGCAGATGGTTGCCCTGACCTTGCTGCGTGAGCTGGGGCCGGTAGTGACAGCCTTGCTGTTCGCCGGGCGTGCGGGTTCGGCGTTGACCGCTGAAATCGGCAACATGAAATCGACCGAACAACTGTCCAGCCTGGAAATGATTGGTGTCGATCCGCTCAAGTACATCATTGCGCCGCGGTTGTGGGCCGGGTTCATTTCCCTGCCGGTGCTGGCGATGATTTTCAGTGTGGTCGGGATCTGGGGTGGTTCATGGGTGGCTGTGGACTGGCTGGGCGTCTACGACGGTTCCTACTGGGCCAATATGCAAAACAGCGTAACCTTCAGTGGTGACGTAATTAACGGGATCATCAAGAGCATCGTGTTTGCCTTTGTGGTGACCTGGATTGCCGTGTTTCAAGGTTATGACTGTGAGCCCACTTCAGAGGGGATCAGCCGTGCCACTACCAAGACCGTGGTGTATGCCTCACTGGCAGTCCTCGGGCTGGACTTTATTTTGACCGCCTTGATGTTTGGAGATTTCTGATGCAAAACCGCACCATGGAAATCGGTGTCGGCCTGTTCCTGCTGGCTGGCATCCTGGCTTTGCTGTTGCTTGCCCTGCGGGTCAGCGGGCTGTCCCCGACTGCTAGTACTGACACCTACAAGCTCTATGCCAATTTCGACAATATTGCCGGCCTGACCGTGCGCGCCAAAGTCACCATGGCTGGCGTGACTATCGGCAAGGTTACGGCGATCGATCTGGACCGTGACAACTACATGGCCCGCGTCACATTGCAGCTCGAAAAAGCGGTGGATAACCTGCCTGTGGATTCGACAGCGTCTATCCTTACGGCTGGCCTGCTGGGCGAGAAGTACATCGGCATCAGCGTGGGTGGCGAAGACGCCATCCTCAAGGATGGTGGCACCATTCACGACACGCAGTCGTCGCTGGTCCTTGAAGACCTGATCGGCAAATTCCTGCTCAATACCGTTAGCAAAGACGCCAAATAAGGAGCTTTTAGATGATTTCTCTCTTGCGCCGTGGCCTGCTGGTAATACTGACCGCAGCCCTTCCCCTGGTGGCGAACGCGGCTCCGGGGCAGTCGGCCCATGACATCGTTTCCGATACCACGACCCGGTTGCTGGCCGACCTGGCTGCCAACAAGGAACAGTACAAACAAAGCCCGAGCAAGTTCTACGATGCCCTGAACGAAATCGTCGGCCCGGCGGTAGATGTCGATGGCATCTCAAAAAGCATCATGACGGTCAAGTACTCGCGTAATGCAACGCCTGCCCAGATGCAGCGCTTTCAAGAGAACTTCAAGCGCAGCCTGATGCAGTTCTATGGCAATGCCCTGCTTGAATTCAAGAACCAGGGCATCACTGTTGGCCCGGCCAAGGACGAAAGCGGCGATCGCACCAGTGTCGACATGACCGTCAAGGGTGACAACGGCGCCATTTACCCACTGTCCTATACCCTTAACAAGGTCAACGGCGAGTGGAAAGTGCGCAACGTGATCATCAATGGCATCAATATCGGCAAGCTGTTCCGTGATCAGTTCGCTGATGCCATGCAGCGCAACGGCAATAACCTGGATAAAACCATCGACAACTGGGCGGGTGAAGTGGCCAAGGCCAAGCAGACCACTGATGCGGCATCGCCCAAGGCAGCTGGCCAATGAGTGAAGCGGCCATAACCCTGGCCGGCGAGAGCGAGCTGCGCCTGACTGGCGTGCTCGATTATCAGACTGGCCCCCGGTTGCGCACAGAAGGCCAGGTGCTGATCAAAAAAGCCCTCGCCAAAGAGTTGGTGGTTGACTGCTCGGGTGTGACCAAATCCAGCAGCGTCGGTTTGTCGCTTCTGCTGTGTTATATCCGGGATGCCCAGGCCCTGAACAAGCCATTGAGCATTCGTGCCATGCCCGAAGACATGCGCGAAATCGCCCAGGTTTCGGGTGTGACCGAACTGCTGGCACATCATTAATCGCCACGTATAAATAAGTCCCCCTGTCAGAGTCCTGTTATGCGGGGTTCGCAGGCGCGGGGCTTTTTTGTATGATGGCCGACCCGTGCGCGTTAGGCGCCGATTGAGGTTGAGCATGCAGGCCGTAGAAGTGAAGAGCTTTCTTGAAGGAAAGCTGCCAGGAACCCAGGTAGAAGTTGAGGGCGAAGGCTGCAACTTTCAGTTGAACGTGATCAGTGACGAACTGGTGGCCCTGAGCCCGGTCAAACGTCAACAAAGCATCTATGCCCATTTGAACCCGTGGATCGCTGATGGCAGCATCCATGCGGTCACTATGAAATTCTTCAGCAGCGCGGCCTGGGCCGAGCGCACCTGAGCCCCCTGAGCCCATTGGCGTCGAGATTGTTATGGATAAATTGATTATTACCGGCGGTGCCCGTCTTGATGGCGAGATCCGTATTTCCGGGGCAAAAAACTCCGCCTTGCCGATTCTGGCTGCGACCTTGCTGTGCAATGGCCCGGTAACGGTTGCCAATCTGCCGCACCTGCATGACATCACCACCATGATCGAGCTGTTCGGTCGCATGGGCATTGAGCCGGTGATCGATGAAAAGCTCAGCGTCGAAATCAACCCGAATACCATCAAGACCCTGGTCGCACCGTATGAACTGGTGAAAACCATGCGTGCGTCGATCCTGGTACTGGGCCCGATGGTTGCGCGTTTCGGTTACGCCGAAGTTGCCTTGCCAGGCGGTTGCGCCATTGGTTCGCGTCCGGTTGACCTGCACATCCGCGGCCTTGAAGCCATGGGCGCAGTGATCGACGTTGAAGGCGGCTACATCAAGGCCAAGGCGCCGGAAGGCGGCTTGCGCGGTGCCAGCTTCTTCTTTGATACCGTCAGTGTGACCGGTACCGAGAACATCATGATGGCCGCAGCACTGGCCAACGGCCGCAGCGTATTGCAGAACTCTGCACGCGAGCCTGAAGTCGTCGACCTGGCCAACTTCCTTAACGCCATGGGCGCCAAGGTAAGCGGCGCGGGCACTGACACCATCACCATTGATGGCGTCAAAGAGCTGCACTCTGCGACTTACCGCGTGATGCCGGACCGTATTGAAACCGGTACTTACCTGGTAGCCGCAGCCGTGACCGGTGGCCGTGTGAAGGTCAAGGATACCGATCCGACCATCCTCGAAGCGGTTCTTGAGAAGCTCAAGGAAGCCGGCGCCGAAGTCACTACCGGCGAAGACTGGATCGAGCTGAACATGCACGGCAAGCGCCCTAAAGCGGTTAACGTGCGTACTGCTCCATACCCGGCGTTCCCTACCGACATGCAGGCGCAGTTCATCTCGCTCAACGCCATTGCCGAAGGCACGGGTGCAGTGATCGAGACGATCTTCGAAAACCGCTTCATGCACGTGTATGAATTGCACCGCATGGGCGCCAAGATCCAGGTTGAAGGCAACACTGCCATCGTTACCGGCACCGAAACCCTCAAGGGCGCGCCAGTCATGGCCACCGACCTGCGTGCTTCGGCCAGCCTGGTGATCTCAGCCCTGGTAGCAGAAGGCGACACCCTGATCGACCGCATCTACCACATCGACCGTGGTTACGAGTGCATCGAAGAAAAACTGCAAATGCTGGGCGCTAAAATTCGCCGCGTTCCGGGCTAGTTTTTGCTGTCTGGCATCATGGGCACAGGGATAGTGTCCAGCTGCCAGGTGACGTAACGGCTTGCAAGCGTTACCTTGCCTGGCCTCGAATCGTTCAAGTCGAGCCTGATATCAGGCTCGATGCTTGTCCGGCGCCGACTGCGCACGGGCAAAAGTACCCTGATAAGGACTTACGTTTCCCATGTTGACCATTGCACTGTCCAAGGGCCGTATCCTTGACGACACCCTGCCGCTTCTGGCCGAAGCAGGCATCGTGCCGACCGAGAATCCGGACAAAAGCCGCAAGCTGATCATCCCGACTTCACAGCCTGACGTCCGCCTGCTGATCGTCCGTGCCACCGACGTGCCGACTTACGTTGAGCATGGTGCCGCCGATCTCGGTGTGGCCGGTAAAGACGTGCTGATGGAGTACGGTGGCCAGGGCCTGTACGAGCCGCTGGATCTGCAGATTGCCCAGTGCAAGCTGATGACCGCCGGTGCCATTGGTGTCGCCGAACCCAAGGGCCGCCTGCGCGTTGCGACCAAGTTCGTCAACGTCGCCAAGCGTTACTATGCCGAACAAGGCCGTCAGGTCGACATCATCAAGCTGTACGGCTCGATGGAGCTGGCCCCGCTGATTGGCTTGGCCGACAAGATCATTGACGTGGTCGATACCGGCAACACCTTGCGTGCCAATGGCCTGGAGCCCCAGGAATTCATTGCCGCCATCAGCTCCCGCCTGGTGGTTAACAAGGCTTCGATGAAAATGCAGCACGCCCGTATTCAAGCCCTGATCGATACCCTGCGCAAAGCAGTGGAATCTCGACACCGCGGCTGACTCACCTGCGCGGCTTCAGGTCGCGCCCATCTATCCGCGTAATAGCCAGAAATCTCAGGTACCCACGCGGATGGCTTGGTAGTCTTGTGGTGCCTGAGCTGCGCAAAACCCTTATTCCAAGCATTCGCCCATTACCGAGGCCCTCGCTATGACCGCTCCCACTGCAATTCGCCGACTCAACGCTGCTGACCCGGACTTCGCGCAGCATCTGGATCATCTGCTGAGCTGGGAAAGTGTGTCTGACGACTCGGTCAATCAGCGTGTGCTCGACATCATCAAGGCCGTGCGCGAGCGCGGTGATGCCGCCCTGGTCGAATTCACCCAGCGCTTCGACGGGCTTGAAGTGGCCTCGATGGCTGATCTGATCCTGCCGCGCGAGCGTCTGGAACTTGCCCTGACCCGCATCACTGCAGCGCAGCGTGAAGCATTGGAAAAAGCCGCACAGCGCGTGCGCAGCTACCACGAAAAACAGAAACAGGACTCCTGGAGCTACACCGAAGCCGATGGCACGGTGTTGGGCCAGAAAGTCACGCCGCTGGACCGCGCCGGTCTGTACGTACCGGGTGGCAAGGCTTCGTACCCGTCGTCGGTGTTGATGAACGCGATTCCGGCCAAGGTCGCCGGCGTTATCGAAGTGGTGATGGTCGTGCCAACCCCGCGTGGCGAAATCAATGAGCTGGTGCTGGCTGCCGCCTGCATTGCGGGCGTTGACCGGGTGTTCACCATCGGGGGCGCACAAGCGGTTGCGGCATTGGCTTATGGCACCGAAAGCGTACCCAAAGTCGACAAAGTGGTAGGCCCGGGCAATATTTATGTCGCGACCGCCAAGCGCCACGTATTTGGCCAGGTGGGTATCGACATGATTGCCGGCCCTTCGGAAATCCTTGTGGTGTGTGACGGCCAGACCGACCCGGACTGGATTGCCATGGATCTGTTCTCCCAGGCCGAGCACGATGAAGACGCGCAGGCGATTCTGGTCAGCCCCGATGCCGAGTTTCTCGACAAAGTGGCGGCCAGCATCGCCAAACTGCTGCCGACCATGGAACGCGCCGAAATCATCGAAACCTCGATCAACGGTCGCGGTGCGCTGATTCTGGTGAACGACATGCAGCAAGCCATCGATGTGGCCAACCGCATCGCTCCGGAACACCTGGAACTGTCGGTGGCTGATCCTCAAGCCTGGTTGCCGCAGATCCGCCATGCCGGTGCGATCTTTATGGGCCGTCACACCTCCGAGGCGCTGGGCGACTACTGCGCGGGGCCTAATCACGTACTGCCGACGTCCGGCACGGCGCGTTTTTCGTCGCCCCTGGGGGTTTATGACTTCCAGAAGCGCTCCTCGATCATCTTCTGCTCAGAGCAGGGGGCTTCCGACTTGGGTAAAACCGCTTCGATTCTCGCTCGTGGCGAGTCGCTGACCGGTCACGCCCGCAGTGCCGAATACCGCATCCTCGCCGACAAACAGGGGCAATAAGCATGAGCAAGTTCTGGAGTCCATTCGTAAAAGA
>Ga0302347_1001237_pt1 | contig 31687 bp, 31 predicted proteins | sample PhyWR1_FD_202178 | JGI IMG/M metagenome (GOLD analysis project Ga0302347, IMG submission 202178) | Leaf surface microbial communities from wheat plants in UC Gill Tract Community Farm, Albany, California, United States - DLSL W.R1 (v2)... | ecosystem: Host-associated > Plants > Phyllosphere >... | reverse complement strand
GTACTGCGATCAGGCGAGACCATAGGCGCATCAACCACTGTTTACTGGGGGTGGTGATGTGTTTAATGGTTCCCGGTCAGGACGTTATTATGAATTTATCCGCTACCGTTCTCCTTGCTCTCGGCATGTCGATGGATGCTTTCGCCGCCTCTATCGGAAAGGGTGCCACTCTTCACAAACCTAAATTCTCTGAAGCCCTGCGTACCGGTCTTATCTTTGGGGCAGTCGAAACGCTGACCCCGCTGATTGGTTGGGCACTGGGTATGCTGGCCACCCAGTTTGTACTGGAGTGGAACCACTGGATTGCCTTTTTCCTGCTGCTGTTTTTAGGCTGTCGTATGGTTATCGAAGGTTTTCGCGATAATGAGGATGAGAGGGGCGAGCCGCAGCACCGCCATGGTTTTTTCCTGCTGGTCACTACGGCGATTGCCACCAGCCTTGATGCAATGGCGGTTGGCGTCGGTCTGGCATTTTTGCAGGTCAACATTATTACCACCGCGCTGGCCATTGGCTGCGCAACACTTGTGATGTCCACCCTCGGTATCATGCTTGGTCGCTTTATAGGCCCGCTGCTGGGCAAGCGGGCAGAGATCCTCGGCGGCGTGGTGCTTATCGGCATCGGCTGCCAGATCCTCTGGAGCCACTACGCCGGTTAACTTTCCCGCTGCCAGCAGTGAATACTGAAATCAGTCTGGCAGCGAAATACCGCCTGGGTTGCTAACGTTTGCCACACTGACGGCTTTGCCCGCCAGGCGAAAGGCGTCATTTGCAGTAGCGCCACGGCCTCTTCCCCACGTAACGCCATCTCATAACTCAGCGAGTCATGTTCATAAAGCTCAAAATGGGTAAGTGGTTCGTTGGTCGGTTCATGCAAATGAATTTGCGGATAGATAAGCCCTTTCAGCTCCATTAAATGCCGGGGCCCCGGCGTTACTGTGATCACCCACCCTCCAGGCTTAACTACTCTCGCCAGCTCCTGCGGATTACAGGGCGCATAAATACGCATAACGGCATCCATGCTGTGCGCATTAAACGGCAGACGCTGGCTGGAGGCAACGCAAAAATTCACCTGAGGATAGCGTTTAGCCGCCGGCCGGATAGCCGCTTTTGCGACATCAAGCCCCCATGTCTCTCCGGCAACATCAGCAAAAGCATGGGTGTAATATCCCTCTCCACATCCAATATCCAGAAGCGTTTGCGGAGCAATATGCCGCAACCTTTCCACCAGCGCGTCACGCAGCGGCTGATAATGCCCGGCATCGAGAAAGGCACGCCGCGCCTGCATCATCTCTGCACTGTCACCCGGATCGCGTGAACGCTTATGTTGTACCGGCAGCAGATTTACGTACCCCTCTTTTGCCTGGTCGAACTGATGCCGCTGCGGGCAAAGATAGCTGTTATCATGCCGGGTCAGTGGGGCATGGCAAAGCGGGCAACTGTAAGACATAACGACTCCGGGAAAAATTCGAGGGCGAAAGTGTAACGCTTATCGCCCATGGAGGAAATCATTACAATGAGGGCCGGTCGACAGAGGACGCGTGCACTACCAGCAGGTGTTCGGCGTCCGGAGCCATACCATCCGGCATGACATTTTCCAGTCGTAATACATCACCCATAATCTGGCTGAAAACGGGCGCGGAAACTGCCCCGCCATAGTATTTGCCGTTCTGCGGATCGTTAATGACTACCGCCAGAGCAAACAACGGATGACTGGCAGGCGCGACACCTGCGGTATAAGCGACATATTTATCAATATATTTTCCGTCATCGCCAATTTTTTTGGCCGTCCCGGTCTTAACCGCCACCCGGTAGTCGCGTACTGCGGCTTTAGTTCCCCCACCGCCTGGCAGGGCAACGCTTTCCATCATATGTTCAACCTGATGAACGATCTCTTCCGGCATCACTCTTTTACCCAACACCGGCGGATCGATACGGGTAATCGACAGCGGTTTCTCAAGACCAAAGCTGCCAATTGTGGCATACACATGCGCCAGCTGTAGCGGCGTGACCATCAGACCGTAGCCGAAAGAAAAGGTTGCGCGATCCAGCAGCCCCCAGTAGCGGCGCTGTGGCAGAAGGCCACGACTCTCACCTGTCAGCCCAAGCCCGGTTGGCTCACCAAAGCCAAAATGTTCATACGTATCCAGCAGGTGTTGCACCGGCATTGCCAGCGAAAGCCTGGAAACGCCGGTATCACTCGATTTCTGTAAGATGCCGGTCAGGGTTAGTTCGGGATAAAAGCCCACATCGCGAATACGATGGCCATCAAGGGTATAGGGGTGGGTATCGACCACGCTTCCCGGTTGCACAATACCCTGCTGAAGTGCAGTCATGATAACCAGGGGTTTAACCGTGGAACCCGGTTCAAATGTATCGCTGATCGCCCGGTTACGAAAATCATCCAGCGTGGCCTTTTCCCGGTTGTTAGGGTTGAAATCCGGATAACTGGCCATCGAGAGAATTTCACCGGTATCGATCTTAATAAGCACTGCCGCCCCCGACCGGGCTTTATTCCAGCGGACAGCGTTATCCAGTGCATCTTCCGTTACGGTTTGTAGACGCTCATCAATACTGAGCTGGATGTTGTGCGCCGGAACCGGCGTAATATCGGTGAGATTTTCGATAACCTGACCATGCCGATCGCGACGGACCAGCCGGGCTCCTGGTTTACCGGTTAACTCAGCATTAAAGCTTTTTTCTACGCCCTCAATTCCCTGCCCGTCGATATTGGTAAATCCAATCAGATTAGCGGCAACGTGTCCCGCCGGATAAAAGCGCCGGGACTCTTCGCGCAGATTTATGCCGGGCAAGTTAAGCTTGCCGACCCATTTTGCCTGTTGAGGATCGACCTGCCGGGCGAGGTAAATAAACCGTGAGTGTGGATGCTCGTTAATACGCTGCGAGAGCGTATCCAGTGACATATTCAAAAGCGTTGCCAGCCCCTGCCAGCGCGCATCGGTGCCTGGCCCGCCTTTGTCTAATAAGGTCAGAGGGTCGGCCCAGATGGCATCCACCGGTACGCTGACCGCCAGCGGTCTGCAATTGCGATCCTCGATCATTCCGCGAGGTGCTGCCGACAGAATTTCGCGTAATGAACGCATATCCTCTTGCTTCACCAGATCGTCTGGCTCCACAATTTGTAACCAGCCGACCCGCGCCAGCAGTAGCCCCAGACAACCTAAAATGACGACACATACCAGCCCAAAACGCACCGCAGTGAAAGGATGACCTGTATTACTTTTTTTATTCTGCACGCAGACTCCATTCGTCGATGATAACGCGATGATCGGGCTGGAGAATACCCGTTACGACGGAAGAGCGGTGCGAATTATGATGTCGTTTTGCAACAAAGCACGACCAGAAGAGGCTTACTGTAACACTTTGAAAAATAATCGTAAAAAAGCCCCGCTATGGCGAGGCTTTAAAGCTGATAGTGATGCGCTGCGCGCGACAAGATCAGTGGTATTAAATTCAGATTGCAGTTACGTTAACAGCAGCCGGACCTTTCTGGCCGTCCTGAATTTCGAACTCAACGTTCTGGCCTTCAGCCAGAGTTTTGAAGCCGTTACCCTGGATTGCAGAGAAGTGTACAAACACATCTTTGCTGCCGTCAGCAGGCGTAATGAAACCAAAACCTTTAGATTCGTTGAACCACTTAACTTGACCTTTGATCTTTGCCATTTGCAAAATTCCTTAGAGAGTTTTCTTTGCCCGAAGGCTCTAGCATGGATAAAACTGAGACTTTACATTACTGCTTGAGGCACAAATAAAAGGTTCGGCAGAGAAGCGGTATTCAACGCAAGGTGTTTACTCAGAACTTCTTTACTGAAATGCCACATATAAACAGGACTGTACCTCGTTTAACCTGAAGGTGTTATCACATATAACGTTAATTATGGCAAGCCATTTTTAAACAGGTATCGATCCATCGCACATATTTATTAGTCGTTTTATTGTCGATCCACATTTTATGCGATTTCTACAACATCCGTAATTTTTACCGATCGGAGGCCTGAGGCAGGGAAATGGCGCTGTGACGGGCTTCAGGCCCTTCATCCGTCTTGTTTTGCGGTAGCATAAACGCGGATACTGGTCACTACTCATCGCCAACTTAGATGATTTTATGCATAGTTATGCGTAAAAAATCATAGACAAAAATTAGCCAGGGCATGTTTTTTAACCAGGACAGCTAAAGTTTAATCAATGCTTAATGTTAATTTAATGCTTTTATAATATGCACCAAAATAATGAAACACGGGTAATATTGCATCATTGAAAGGCAAAGAAAACGTTTCGATGAAGATAAGTTCATTCTTAATGAGAAATGATGTCGGAGATGTGGTTTATACAGTACCAATAGAACGCGGCTTATTAAGTCATCATGCTTTACGCGCTTATCGATATCACCTTACCCGATTTGCACTGAAAACGAGCAGAGGTAAGAAAAAAACCCGGCACGGTAAAATGCCTGCCGGGTAATGCTGATTAGCGTTCGGCTACCAGGCGAATAAAATCATCTTCGCCCGCACTAACGTCTGCAGAATGGGAGGGCGTCACCCCTTTCTCAGGTTCATTGGCTTCACAAAGCCGACGAAGCAACGCATTCTGTCGCTTTTGCTGATCGAGCAGCGCTTCCAGAAGTTCTATTTGCTCATTGGTTCGGGAGCTTGCGCGATTGATAAAAAACCACAGCACCAGCCCCACAATCAGTACAAGCAGAGACACTAGCAGGGAGGCCAGATTCAGCATCCCGGAATTGATTAATTCATTCATTTCACCACCTCAAAGGAAACACGCTATCTTACCACTCGCGCTAAGGAAGGAAATCACTGATGCAAAAAATGCTTACCAGGGAATGAATTTGTTTATCGTACAAATGCCACTGAAAAATTGTACGTCCTCATCGCACAATGCATTGAGCAACTGGGTCCAGATCAGCAAACCAGCAACAATTGCGCCTGCCAGAAGCACCCATCTAAATTTTTTCACACCGGACTCCACATCGTCATCTTATAAAGCCAGGTTAACATGCTTATCTTAAACAGGGAGTTAACTGCCTGAAGGTCTGGTTATTAAGATATTTTGGCGTTGCCTTAACGACGCGGGCAGGTCGCCGTCGTCAACGATAAGTAAAACTCTGTGACTATCACGCCGCATTGAGCGGCGTGATAATAATCAGAACGGGTAAGCGTTATACCCCATTTGCTCTGAAATTTTACGTGCCGCGGTATGTAACATTGCAACATACTCGTGCAGTCTTTCTTCAGAAAAACGCAGCGTCGGGAAAGAGATGCTCAACCCGGCAATGACCACGCCAAAACGGTCAAAAACCGGCACGCCGATGCAGCGCAGACCTTCTTCTTGTTCCTGATTATCTTCGCCAAACCCCTGTGCTTTCACCTGATCGAGCAGCGGCAGCAGCGCTTCCGTACTGGTGATCGTGCTATCGGTGCTGCGTTTATACTCCACGCCGTCAAGGATCTGCACGACTTCATCCCGCTCGCGCCATGCCAGCAGGACTTTACCAATTGCGGTGCTATAAAGCGGATTGCGGCGGCCAATACGTGAATACATGCGCAGGTTGTACATGGAATCAATTTTATGGATGTAGACAATGCTGTCTTCATCCAGGGCACCAAGGTGAATCGTCTCTTTTGTCAGGCGCGAAAGCTCCCGCATCTGGATGTCCGCGCTGCGGATTAAATCAACATTTTGCAGCGCGCGCGCGCCCAGTTCAAACAGCTTAAGGGTCAGGGAGTACTTTTCAGATTCTCCTTCCTGAGCGACATACCCCAGTGATTTCATGGTCTGCAAAAAGCGATAAACGGTGCTTTTCGACATCATGACGCGCTGCGACAGTTCGGTGATCCCAATTTCACGCTCTTCGCCAAGCGCCTGCAGGATGCCAAAAACCTTCAATACTGAAGAGACAGAATCTGGCTGCTTATCCAAATCTGCGAGTGCCATTTATCACCTCGGGTTTTGTTTTATAAAAATCAGAACGAGTTTTTATTATAAATTCGCGCCCCTCCGGCCGCAACGGTTCTTCTGCTTCTTCGTTACAAATCTGCGAACTGGCTTCGAATTATTAGTGCTAGAATTATTTTCCAGACAATCATTTGCTCACCTTATCTTTTTACACTATGAAAAACACGTTTTCTGACGGCCTGCCGACGGCCCAGCGTTACGGTGCAATTGCGACCATCGTTCTTGGCATCGCGATGGCCGTGCTGGATGGTGCAATCGCTAATGTCGCCCTGCCAACCATTGCAGGCGATCTGAATGCCTCGCCCGCGTCGTCCATATGGATAGTCAATGCTTATCAAATCGCGATTGTTATCACCCTTTTATCGCTGGCATTTCTCGGAGACATGTTTGGTTATCGGCGGATCTATAAAATCGGACTGGTGGTTTTCACGTTTTCGTCACTTGCCTGCGCGCTCTCTGACTCATTACTGACGCTGACGCTTGCCCGCGTGGCACAGGGATTCGGCGGCGCGGCATTAATGAGTGTGAATACCGCATTAATCCGCCTTATTTATCCGGCGCGTCAACTGGGCCGGGGAATGGGGATTAACTCGTTTGTGGTTGCCGTTTCGTCTGCTGCCAGTCCGACCATCGCGGCGGGCATTCTCTCAGTGGCCTCCTGGCAGTGGCTATTTTTGATTAATGTGCCGTTAGGGATTATCGCTCTGGTGCTGGCACTGCGTTTTCTGCCGGCCAACGGCCCGCGTACCAGCACACCACGTTTTGATCTCCCGAGTGCAGTAATGAATGCGCTGACATTTGGCTTATTGATCGCGGCCTTAAGCGGTTTTGCGCAGGGGCAATCGAAAGAACTGGTCATGCTTGAAGTATTGGTGATGCTGGTCGCAGGCTATTTCTTTGTTCGCCGCCAGTTACAGCTTCCGGTGCCGCTTCTGCCCATTGATCTGCTGCGTATTCCTGTTTTTTCGTTATCTCTCTGCACGTCAATTTGCTCGTTCTGTGCGCAAATGCTGGCAATGGTCTCCCTGCCCTTTTTCCTGCAATCCATTGTCGGGCGCAGTGAGGTAGAAACCGGGCTATTACTGACGCCGTGGCCTCTGGCGACCATGATCATGGCTCCGCTGGCAGGCTATTTGATTGAAAAAGTTCACGCGGGCTTACTGGGATCATTGGGCATGATAGTGATGGCCTGCGGTTTGTTTGGACTGGCCCTACTACCCGCCTCGCCATCCGACTGGAATATCATCTGGCCAATGCTGCTGTGCGGTGCGGGATTCGGTTTGTTTCAGTCTCCCAATAACCATACTATTATCTCATCAGCGCCACGTCAGCGCAGTGGTGGAGCCAGTGGAATGCTGGGTACGGCACGCTTGCTGGGGCAAAGTATTGGTGCAGCGCTGGTGGCCCTGATGTTTAATTTGTTTAGCGATGCGGGCACCCACACCTGTCTGCTGCTGGCGGGTGTACTGGCCGTTATGGCGGCAATTGTCAGCGGTTTACGCATGACCCAGCCCCGGGCGCAGGCATAAAAAAACCCGGCCGTGTTTAGCAGCCGGGCATTGAGGACAACAACTACTTGAGGTATTCGCCGCTGCGCAGCGCTTCAATACGCTTATCCAGCGGCGGGTGAGTCATAAAAAACTCACTTAGCGATTTCGACTTACCGTTGATACAGAATGCCATCATGCTGCTGGCCTCCTGCGGCTCATAGCTGGTTTTCAGACGCTGCAGGGCGGCAATCATTTTTTCACGCCCTACCAGACGTGCCGAGCCCGCATCCGCATGGAACTCACGGTGGCGCGAGAACCACATGGTGATCATGCTCGCCAGAATGCCGAACAGCAGTTCCAGCACCATCGCAACCGCAAAATAAATCAGCGGGTTGCCGTTGTTACTTTCACCTTCATCCCGGTTGCCACCCAGAAAACCCGCGGCTATCTGGGCCAGTACACGCGAGATGAAAATCACAAACGTGTTCACCACCCCCTGAATCAAGGTCATGGTGACCATATCACCATTCGCGATATGACTGATTTCGTGGGCGATAACCGCCTCAGCTTCATCACGGCTCATGTTCTGTAACAGTCCGGTACTGACCGCCACCAGCGACGCATCACGGCGCGCACCCGTGGCAAACGCGTTGATATCCGGCGCATGGTAAATGGCCACCTGCGGCATGGCGATACCCGCCTGATTAGCCTGCTGTGACACGGTTTGCATCAGCCAGCGCTCTGTTTCGTTGCGCGGCTGCTCAATCACTTCACCGCCGACAGATTTAAGGGCCATCCATTTCGACATTAACAGCGAAACAATCGACCCCCCAAAACCAAACAGCAGCGCCATGATCAGCAGGCCGGTCATACTGCTCGACTGAATTCCCGTCAGGCTTAGCACCAGCCCAAACACCACCATCACCGCCAGGTTGGTCATCAGGAAAAGCGCGATTCGCATCATAATATTTTTTAACCTCAGCTTAACAAAACGCACTATGCGATACCCATATCGTATGGGTATTATCGCCATTTTCAAGCAATCTGGTGCGCTAAGTCACGAGAATAACGCAACTTTACATTTTAGCGGGGGTTTCTTACGTCGGGAGAGATATGTAAAAAAAGCACCGAACAGAGATTTGTCCGGTGCCTGTTACTATTTGCTTTTCGCCGGCTGCTCTTTTTGCAGATGGGATAAATCTACGGCGATATGCACCGTTTCATCAAGATACGGATCGGGTTCCTGATAATCTTTCGGCAAATCGTCGAGTTTTTTCAGTAGCGGCTTACCTTCCCGCGCAAATCGGTCGTTAATCCGCGCCAGGCGCGTCGCATCATCTTCAGCATTTTCTTTCTCACGCTGGGCGTAATTAAGAGAAACGTTGTTTCGCTTATCCTTCAGCGCATTAAAGCGGGCGATGTCCTTAATGATGTACTGGAACTCGTGATCTTCAGCAATACGCGCATTGTGACCTTTCAACAGTTCAGGGCCAAAAGGCGTCAAATCACCTGACTTCACAAAGGTTGCCGCGTTGATGCTGTCCCACGGTAGCGCGTTATCTTCAAATTTCTCGCCGGTTTCCGTCTCTTCCGTGCCGGTTGGCATGAGGATATCGGGGGTCACACCTTTGCGCTGAGTACTGCCGCCGTTGATACGGTAGAATTTCTGAATGGTATACTGCACAGAACCCAGCGCAGGCCATTCCGGACGCAGCATCTGATCGTAAATACGGTTCAGAGAACGATACTGTTGTACCGTGCCTTTACCGAAGGTAGGTTCACCCACAATCAGCGCCCGGCCATAATCCTGCATTGCCGCCGCAAAGATTTCAGAAGCTGAAGCGCTGAAACGGTCGACCAGCACGACAAGTGGACCTTTGTAATAGACCACGCCGTCAGTGTCGCTGTCTTCACGAACCTTACCGTTATTATCGCGCACCTGGACCACAGGGCCAGATGGAATAAACAGGCCGGAAAGCGATACAGCCTCAGTCAGCGCTCCGCCGCCGTTAGTCCGTAAATCAATAATGACGCTGCTGACGTTCTGTTTCTCGAGCTTCTGCAGTTGTACCTTGACGTCATCGGTCAGACCAACATAAAAGCCCGGAATATCCAGCACGCCGACTTTCTCTTTACCGACGTTTTTTACCGTCATCTTAACCGCGCGGTCTTCGAGACGAATTCGCTCACGGGTCAGAGTAACAATACGCGTTTTAGTGCCCTTACCTGCCGGCAATATTTCAAGGCGAACCTTGCTGCCTTTGGGGCCTTTGATCAGCGCTACAACATCGTCAAGACGCCAGCCAATGACGTCGACCATGGTCTGTCCGACCTGGCCGACCCCAACAATACGGTCGCCCACCGAGATCGCTTTGCTTTTCGCCGCCGGTCCACCGGCGACCATGGAGTTGATCAGCGTATAATCATCATCCATTTGCAATACGGCACCAATCCCTTCGAGCGAGAGGCTCATTTCGGTATTGAACTGCTCGGTATTGCGCGGTGACAGATAGTTAGTGTGCGGATCGATTTCATGCGCGAATGCGGTCATCGCCAGAGAGAAAACGTCTTCACTGTTGGACTGCGCCAGCCGGCGGATCGCAAATTTGTAGCGACGGTTTAACGTCTCGCGGATCTCTTTGTCGGTTTTGCCGGTCAGTTTCAGGCTCAGTTCATCATACTTAACCTTGCCGTCCCACAGCGCGTTCAACTCTGCTTCGTCTTTGGGCCACGGTGACTTGCTGCGGTCGAGGTTAAACGTATCGTTGCCGGAAAAATCCATCGGACGTTCCAGCACTTTTAACGCATATTGATAACGCTCGAAACGACGCTGCTGCCCCAAATTATACAGATCATAAAAGACGTTAAGCTTGCCTGAACGCAGCTCGTCGCCAAGCACCGTTTTTTTATCTGCAAACTTTTCAACGTCGCTGGCCAGCAGGACGTTGTGACTGTAGTCGAGCAGGTTCAGATAACGATCGAAGATTTTGGCGGAAAAGGCCTTATCTAAATCGAACTGACGGTAATGCGAGCGCGTGAAACGCGATGTAACACGCTCGCTTACCGTAGAGTGCTGAACATCTTCCTTAAGAACCGGAATCTGATCGGCACGCGTGATCTCGTCCGCTGAAAAAGCATGGCCTGCCGCTAAAAACATGCCTGCGATTGCAGTGAGTTTAAAAAATGTGTTCATGCCAGGCCTGGCCTCCGTTTCAGAACACCAGGTGTTCTGCGCGTACAATCATTGACATACCAGACGTCAGCTGTACTCGAACGCCATCTTTGGTGATTTCCAGGATGGTAGCATCCATAGCGCTATTACCCGCTTTCACCTTAAGGGACTGGCCCACGGTCAGCGCAGAGAGATCTGAAACCGGCGTGAATTTTTCTTCACGGGCAACAGGCTGCGCTTTTGGTGCCGGTTTAGCGGCGCGAGGTTTACGTTCAGCATCTTCTTTACGGCGAACCGGAGGACGCGGCTTACGCTCGCGACGCGGGGCGTCGGTCGCCTGCTGGCCTTCACCTGCGGCTTCACGCTTCTTCGCCTGCTGCTCAGCACGCTGTGCCTGTACGCGCGCTTTCGCCTCTTCCAGCTGCTGGCGAGCGTGTAAAACGTGCTGCTCATCCAGTTCACCGCAGGCATTGCCGTCGAGATCGACACGGGTTGCACCCGCTTTAATGCCGTACAGGTAACGCCAGCTTGAGGTATACAAACGCAGTGCGGAGCGAAGCTGAGTCTTGCTGAGGTTCATTTCACCTTCAACACGGGCGACCAGATCCTGAAAAATGCCGATTTTAAGCGGACGCGCTTCACCTTCAGCACTAAAACACTGAGGAAAACGTTCGGCCAGAAATGCGATAACTTCTTTACTACTATTCAACTTAGGTTGATTTTCCATGAAATTTCCTGATTACAACGGACGTAGCCAACAAGCCCGCAGGCATGAACAGGCGTCATTATAATGACGCTATCGGTAAATGCTACGTTATCCGTTGATTATCCTGCTTTGAGGGCAAAGAATTTTTGATAATCACTGGCGGCAAGCAGTTTCTCAAGATGCTCAACCAGCTCACTTAGCCCCTGTTCGTCCTCGGTTGTGAAGCGCGAGAAGACGGTGCTGTCGATATCCAGAACGCCAATAATCTGATTTTCTACCGTCAACGGCAATACGATTTCTGCATTGCTGGCAGAGTCGCAGGCGATGTGACCGGCAAATGCATGGACATCATCAACGCGCTGAATACGATTTTCAGCCACCGCCGTGCCGCAAACACCGCGTCCTGACGGAATGCGCACGCAGGCAATCTTCCCCTGGAAGGGACCTAAAACCAGCGTTTCGCCCTCCAGTAAATAAAATCCTGTCCAGTTAACCGCTTCCAGACGTTCGAAAAGCAGCGCGCTGGTATTGGAAAGAATCGCCAGAAAACTGGTTTCGCCTGCCATTAATGCCTTTAAATCACGGTTCAGATCCGCGTAAAATTCTGTTTTGTTCATTATCCAACCACTTGTATTAAAATTCGCTTCGGCTCTTTGTCCGACTCTTTGCCCTATAAAATAAGCATTAAATGCGTTTAGGCTCAAGGTGAATCCGATTCATGAGTTAATATAGTGTTATATATTCATTTCTGTTCTCACTAAATGGCACTTAAAGCAAACACCTTTAGACCGTCGAAAAAAATTATCGTCCATTCGGTTAGCGATCCGTTGCCTCGCGCACAGTATCAACGTTGTCCGCAATGCGATACGCTTTTTATGTTGCCGGTCATGAAATCCAATCAAAGCGCATACTGCCCGCAATGCGAGGCAAAAATTCGTGACAGTCGCGACTGGTCGCTGACGCGTCTCGGCGCAATGGCCATTGCGATGCTGCTGCTGATGCCCTTCGCCTGGCATGAGCCTCTGCTGCGGATCTACCTGCTGGGCGTCCGTATTGATGCCAATGTGCTACAGGGGATCTGGCAAATGAAGGAGATGGGCGATCCGATCACCGCTACCATGGTTTTGTTTTGCACTATCGGCGCGCCGCTGGTGCTGGTCTGTGCGATCGCCTATCTGTGGCTGGGCAACATTCTCGGCATGAATCTGCGCCCGGTACTGCTGATGCTGGATAAACTCAAAGAGTGGGTAATGCTCGACATCTATCTGGTAGGGATTGGTGTCGCGGCAATCAAAGTACAGGATTATGCTTACCTGCAACCCGGTATTGGGCTTTTGGCCTTCGTCGCGCTGATGCTCTTAAGCGTATTGACACTTATTCATCTTAACGTCGAGCAGCTGTGGGAACGGTTTTATCCGACGCGCCCGGCATTGCGCATTCATCCCGATCTGCGAGTTTGCCTGGGATGTCATTTTACCGGTTTGCCAGACAAAAACGGGCGTTGCCCGCGCTGTCATATTCCCCTGCGTCTGCGCCGCCGTCATAGTCTGCAAAAATGCTGGGCGGCGTTAACCGCCTCGCTAATCTTTTTGGTGCCTGCTAACCTGCTTCCTATCTCCGTTATTTATCTCAACGGCGGGCGTCAGGAGGATACGATTTTCTCCGGGATAATGTCGCTTGCCAGCAGTAATGTCGCGGTAGCGGCAGTGGTGTTTGTTGCCAGTATCCTGGTCCCCTTTACCAAAGTGATTGTACTGTTTACGCTACTTATTAGTATTCACTTTAAATGGGCCCATGGGCTGCGCCTGCGCATTAATCTGCTGCGCATGGTGATTTGGATCGGCCGATGGTCAATGCTGGATTTATTTGTTATTTCGCTGACAATGTCGCTTATCAATCGCGACCAGTTGCTCGCGTTTACCATGGGGCCAGCTGCGTTTTATTTTGGCGCAGCGGTAATTTTGACAATTCTTGCTGTTGAATGGCTGGATAGCCGCTTACTTTGGGATGCACATGAGTCAGGAAACGCCCGCTTCGACGACTGAAGCGCGAATTAAAACAAAAAGGCGCATTTCGCCATTCTGGCTGCTGCCTGTCATCGCTCTGCTTATTGCTGGCTGGTTAATCTGGAGCAGTTATGAAGAGCGTGGAACGACGATCACTATCGATTTTATGTCTGCTGACGGCATCGTCGCCGGACGTACCCCTGTACGTTATCAGGGGGTGGAAATCGGTACGGTTCAGGAGATCCGTCTCAGTGAGGATCTGAAAAAGATTGAAGTCACAGCCAGCATTAAAAGCGATATGAAAGATGCGCTTCGCCGGGAAACCCAGTTCTGGCTTATCACCCCGAAAGCCTCGCTGGCGGGAGTTTCGGGTCTGGATGCGCTGGTTGGCGGCAACTATATCGGCATGATGCCCGGCAAAGGTGAACCGGAAGATCACTTTACCGCGCTGGATACGCAGCCTAAATACCGTCTTAATACCGGCGAGCTAATGATCCACCTTCACGCGCCAGACCTTGGTTCGCTGAACAGTGGTTCACTGGTCTATTTTCGCAAAATTCCGGTTGGTCGGGTCTATGACTATACAATCAATCCGAATAAAGAAGGGGTAACCGTTGATGTTCTGATTGAACGTCGCTTTACCAATCTTGTGAAAAAAGGCAGTCGCTTCTGGAACGTTTCAGGCATAAAGGCCGATATCGATCTTAGCGGGGCCAATATTCAGCTTGAGAGCCTGGCAGCCCTGGTTAATGGCGCGATTGCATTTGACTCACCCGATGAATCAAAGCCTGCAAGCCAGGATGACGAATACGGTCTTTATGAAGATCTGGCGCACAGTCAGCGCGGCGTGATAGTTAAACTTGACTTACCCGGCGGCAACGGGCTTAAAGCCGGGTCGACCCGCTTGATGTATCAGGGGCTGGAAGTCGGCGAACTGAGTAAAATTAAACTTAATCCCGGTGGCGCAGTCACTGGCGAGATGACCGTTGATCCGAGCGTGGTTAATTTGCTGCGCGAGAAGACACGTATTGAACTGCGCAACCCAAAACTATCGCTGGATAATGCCAGTATCAGTTCACTGCTGACCGGTAGCACGTTCGAGCTGGTCCCCGGCGAAGGTGAACCGCGCGATCACTTTGTGGTGCTGCCGGCCAATAAAACGCTGTTGCAGGAGCCCAATGTTCTCACGCTTACCCTGACTGCACCGGAGAGTTATGGCATCGATACTGGCCAGCCGCTGATCCTGCACGGCGTGCAGATTGGGCAGGTCCTTGAACGTAAGCTGTCGAACAAAGGCGTCTCGTTTGCCATCGCGGTCGATCCGCAGTATCGCGACCTGGTTCACGGTGACAGCAAATTTGTGGTCAATAGTCGGGTTGACGTAAAAGTGGGCCTTGATGGCGTGGAGTTTTTAGGAGCCAGCGCCAGCGAATGGCTTAGCGGCGGCGTACGCATTCTGCCGGGTAAAACCGGCGAAATGAAGTCCAGTTATCCGCTGTACGCGAATCTGGAAAAAGCGCTGGAGAATAGCCTCAGCGATTTACCGACCACGACGCTGACGCTGACGGCCAGCGCCCTGCCTGACGTTCAGCCGGGGTCCGTAGTTCTGTATCGTAAGTTTGAAGTCGGCGAAGTTATTACCGTGCGTCCGCGCGCCAATGCCTTTGATATTGAGTTGCACATCAAGCCGGAATATCAAAACCTGCTGACCAAAGACACGGTATTCTGGGCGGAGGGCGGCGCGAAGGTACAGCTCAACGGCAGCGGTCTGACGGTGCAGGCCTCCCCTCTTTCCCGGGCGATCAAAGGTGCGATTAGCTTCGATAATCTTAACGGTGCTGGCGGCGGCTTACGTAAAGGCGATAAACGCATTCTTTATGCGTCCGAGACGGAAGCGCGTGCGGTAGGTGGTCAGATAACGTTACATGCTTTTGATGCCGGTAAACTGGCCGCCGGCATGCCGATTCGCTATTTAGGGATTGATATCGGCCAGGTGCAGACGCTAAATCTCATCACCTCACGCAATGAGGTGCAGGCCAAAGCGGTCCTTTATCCGGAATATATGCAAACCTTCGCCCGATCCGGTACGCGCTTCTCGGTGGTGACGCCGCAAATTTCTGCCGCTGGCGTGGAACATCTGGATACGTTGTTACAGCCGTACATTAACGTTGAACCGGGTCAGGGTAACGTACGCCGTGAATTTGAGCTTCAGGAAGCAACGATTACCGATTCACGCTATCTGGATGGTCTGAGTCTGGTGGTTGAAGCGCCGGAAGCCGGATCGTTAAATATCGGCACCCCGGTTCTGTTCCGCGGTATTGAAGTCGGGACAGTGACGGGCCTGACGCTAGGCTCACTTTCCGATCGCATTATGATTAACATGCGCATCAGTAAACGGTATCAGCATCTTGTGCGTAATAATTCGGTGTTCTGGCTGGCTTCAGGGTACTCCCTGGACTTTGGCATCACCGGCGGGATGGTGAAAACCGGGACGTTCAACCAGTTCATTCGCGGTGGCATTGCCTTTGCAACACCACCGGGTACGCCGCTGTCGCCGAAAGCGCAGGAAGGGAAGCACTTCCTGTTGCAGGAAAGCGAGCCGAAAGAGTGGCGTCAGTGGGGCACAGCCCTGCCACGTTAACCTCTCCTGCTCCGGCGTACCTGCGCCGGAGCAGATGTGGTACACTGCGCACCTGTTTTTTTCAGTGGTGTGCGCCGTGGCTACCAGCTCTGCTTTTCTTCCTGATGAATTTCTGACCCAAATGCGGGCGATCATGCCTGCCCATCTCTCTTTCGACGATTTTGTGGCTGCCTGTCAGCGTCCTCTGCGTCGCAGCATCAGAGTCAATACGCTTAAAATAAGCGTTACCGATTTCTTAACGCTGGTTGCGCCTTACGGCTGGCAACTGACACCGATCCCGTGGTGTGCGGAAGGCTTCTGGATCGCGCGCGAGGATGACGAAGCATTACCTCTGGGCAGCACGGCGGAGCATCTCAGCGGCCTGTTCTACATTCAGGAAGCCAGTTCAATGCTGCCGGTCACGGCCCTTTTTGCCGATGATACACGACCGCTGAGGGTCATGGATGTCGCCGCCGCGCCGGGTTCAAAAACCACTCAGATCGCGGCCAAAATGGACAATCAGGGCGTGATCCTGGCCAACGAATTTTCCGCCAGTCGGGTGAAAGTACTTCATGCCAATATTAGCCGCTGTGGCGTCAGCAATGTCGCGTTAACCCATTTTGACGGGCGTGTATTTGGCGCGGCCCTGCCGGAAATCTTCGATGCTATTCTGCTGGATGCGCCCTGCTCCGGTGAAGGTGTAGTACGTAAAGATCCTGATGCCCTAAAAAACTGGTCACCCGAAAGTAACCTTGATATTGCCGCTACCCAACGCGAGCTTATCGAAAGCGCGTTTCACGCCCTGCGGCCGGGGGGAACCCTGGTATATTCCACCTGCACCCTGAATCATGACGAAAATGAAAACGTGGTGCACTGGCTGCTTTCCCGCTTTCCCGACGCCGTGGAGATAGTACCGCTGGATAGCCTGTTTACCGGGGCCAGTCAGGCAGCGACCGCAGACGGCTTTTTACGCGTTTTTCCGCAACTATTTGACTGTGAAGGCTTCTTTGTTGCTCGCCTGCGTAAAACAGCTGCCGTAGAAGCGCTGCCCGCGCCGGGTTATAAAATGGGTAAGTTTCCGTTTATGCCGATGAAAACGCGCGAGACGGCAGAGATTGTTCATGCTGCAAGCCTGGCCGGCCTGAGCTGGGATTGCCACCATAAGCTATGGCAGCGCGATAAAGAGATCTGGCTGTTTCCCGTCGAAGTAGAACCTATGTTGACTCAGGTACGTTTTTCACGACCGGGCATCAAACTTGCAGAGCGTCACAACAAAGGTTTTCGCTGGCAGCACGAAGCAATTATCGCTCTGGCGCACAGTGATAAGCTGCGTTTTGAGCTAACCCAGACCGAAGCCGAAGAGTGGTACCGCGGCCGGGATATTTATCCGCAGCATCCTCCGGTAGTAGACGACGTTCTGGTCACCTACCAGGGTTATCCACTGGGACTGGCGAAAAAGATCGGCTCACGTCTTAAAAACAGCTATCCGCGTGAACTGGTGCGTGACGGGCGCTTATTTGCCAGCAAGAACGAATGACATACCGGAATTCAGCATCTTCTGAGTGGCGGATTTAATGCCGTTGACTACGCTATAAGATGGACGACAGAACTGGTCGTACCACACTTTTAGCCGATCAACGGAGAGCGATATGACGAAGACGAATGTACGTATTGGTGCCTTCGAGATTGAAGATGCTGAACTGAAAGGTGATACCCAGGGCGAGCGAACGCTTGTGATCCCGTGCAGCTCCGATCCAGATTTATGTATGCAACTTGATGCCTGGGACCCTGATACCAGCGTGCCGGCGATACTTGACGGTGAACATTCTGTGCTCTATCGCGAGCATTATGACCAGCAATCTAATTCATGGGTAATGCGCCTTGCCTGACCCATAATGAACCCGTCGCCGAGGCGGGTTATTTATTCCTGGAATTTCCCCGGTGCCGTTTCATCCCCTACACTTAGTTTATATTTCTGCAGGCCTGAGGACAGGATGTACGCACTGGTATTATTTATTTGTTATCTTGATGGGGGTTGTGACGACATCATAGTGGATGTCTATAATACCGAGCAGCAATGTGTGGTCGCCATGCACGATCAGCGTATGCGCCACGGCGGTTGTTACCCTGTCGAAGATTTTATTGACGGTTTCTGGCGTCCCGCCCAGGAATACAGCGATTTTTAGTCTGCTCTCCTCCTTTCTATCTCACTCTCACACATTCGCCCGTCGGGCGAGTTGAGATGGCAACGTTATCGCCCGGGCTAACAGTTAAGCAGGACTAAAATAACCTGACAATTCTGGTAGCTTCAGTTAGTCTACATTGTCTGTAACAATTTCACCTGTCCTCTTGTTGCCGGTATTTGATAAGAAGCTGAAAATGGAAAAAATTTATCTTGGTAATAATGTCTATGATATTGGCCTGTCAGAAGGCAGTTTTTTCGCACAACCCTCAGAGGGTAACCGTATCTCAGGTTCTACCCTTGAGGAATTAGCAGAAAGTTTAGCCAGCCTACACCATTTTTCTTGTGAAGAGATCCTTGATGCAATCATGGATACGTTCTAAGTTCGGTTGTTAGCGCAGCGGGAATGACACTTTTGTCGGCAGGTTTATTTGCCGTACTGACTGCACGTCCATCATCATGGCGCACCGCGACCCTTCTTCTGGTAGAAAACAGGTCAGGAGCCTGTAACCACTTTTGGAAAAATTTTATCGAACATCCAGGTAAATACGAACGTATATATTAGGAAAAATAAAATTATCCCTATTTCCATTATAAATGCCTGAATAAATGTGACATGGTACCACCACATAAACAGTGGAACTGCGATCAAAATGAAACCACTTTCAAATATCAAAGAGTGTATTACCCTAATAAAAAAGCTTCTGTTAATGATATTATTTTTATTTTCCCACATTTCAAATAGTGTATTATAGATATAATTCCAGACTATAGCGATAAGAGACAGCGCGGCAGCGATGAAAAAGGATGATGCTACCTCGCCATTACTTATACCAGCCAGTATCATAGAGGAAAAAATAATTGCGAAGAGTTCAAATAATAGAACATAAACCACTCTTCGTGACACTGGTTGAAGATGAACCATACAAGCTCCTGAACATAAAAGACAATCAATAGATTAAACGGATGAAATAAGGTAATCTTACATTAACATACGATCGTATTTAAATCAATAAAGGAGAGAGTATGGCCCGTCCAAGGACACTAGATCGTGAAGCTTTGCTTAATGCCGCCGAAGCGGTGATAAGCATTGAAGGTACCCAGGCACTGTCATTTGGTGCAATTGCCATGAAAGCGGGTGTTTCCAAAGCCAGCGTGCAGTCCGTCTTTGGTACCAGAGAAAAGATTCTGGATGCCCTGCTTGAAAAATGGATGGAAAGAGAGCAAGCCAGATATGCACATCATTTGGGTGCTATGACGGATGCCAAAAGTCAGCTTCAGGCTCACATTGGTTCTACAAAGGAGGAGTCAAATGAAGCAGGAAGCCGTGTTTTGACGTTGCTGGCCGCTCAGGTTGGCTCAGGGACTCAAAGTGAGTTTATGAAAGCCTGGTACCAAAAACGCATGGGTAATTTCGAAGTAGAAACGCCCGAAGAGCGTAAACACAGGATCCTGTATCTCGCCGCTGAAGGTGCGATCTTTATCAGAAACATGGTAGGCCATCCTATAAGCGATGCCGTCTGGAATGATATATTTCACGATCTCGAAATGATGCTTGAGGCCGGGAAATGATAAATACCATTATCTCCAGCGGGACGATGACAAAAAAAAGCGCCAGAATCTCGCTGATCATACTTATGATGGTATCAACGATCGGCTGTAAAAGTCCGGATACGGCTAAAGGACTGGAATATAGAGCGGGTAATCGCGTTTTTTCTCTTAAAAAAGAGTGTCTGGTACAGGCATCTTCAAGAAACCCTGTATCTCCTGTTATATTCTTTAAAGTGAAGCTTAGCGATACGTGTTCAGAAAAATTCAACGATCTCTTCCTGGATAATCTTAATAATAAGCTTACCGTTTTATTTAATGGCGACGTTATTACGGAGGCCAGAATCGTTTCTCCGATTAAGACCGAAGGGGGTTTTTACCAGTCTGCGCCAACCCAAAACGAGGCGCTGAAAATAGCGCAATTTTATAAATAAATGAGGGCGCATCACTACCCGCTCCGTCAGTCCTTACCACGCTATAGCAGCCAGACCCTTATCCACTTTACTAACCTGAAACCAGGAGTTAACCCGCAAAGGCACACCTCCGTTCTTGCATCGCGGTGGTAAGGGCATAAAATTTTATCAATGACACAAAAATAGCTGGACGCCCGTGGGGATGATTATGTTATGGTTTAGGCTGAATGCAGGGAAGTGATGAAACTTTAGTGGTTCTCAGCGTGAAGCCGTGAAAAACACTTAGCATTCAACAAGATAAAAAGAGACCGAATACGATTCCTGTATTCGGTCCAGGGAAATGGCTCCAGAGAAAGAGCCGTGCGCTAAAAGTTGGCATTAATGCAGGCTTAGTCGCCGTGCTTAATAATAATAGTTGACCATACCAGGTTTTCCAGTCTGATGTAAAAGTGACCAGAAATATCGCCTGAGTGTCGCGTCAAAAAAAGAAAAAAACCGCAGCTTTTCATCACGATAAGCCCGCGGTTTTTTTATTGGAAATAATCCTGTTCTTTCATCACTGACAGAGTTTTTGCGCCCGCTCAATAAACGGTGCCAGGCTCATTTTTTGCCCCGGATGCTGCGGATCGTCAATCTGGATCACGCTTAAGGGTTGCCCGCTCATCTTACCGTCTTTAATTTGCTGTTGAGCAATGTCATTCAGCGGATACTGTACCAGCGTTGAAGGATTAATGACCATTAGCGCATTGCCAGGTCTGCACGTTAACATCACTTCTTCCCGGTTAAACGCCCATTTGTCTTTGCCTATGTCAAAACGACTGACGGTAATTAAACCCGGGGCCGCCAGTGCAGAGGCAGAAGTCGTCAGTAAAACAGCTAACATCACAATTTTTTTCATGGTTTTCGCCAGTTGTTCAGAAAGGCTCCCAGGTGGCAAACAGGCTAACAACAGCCAGTACCAGCGCCCCAAGGACCATTTCAGTTTGAGTCATACGAATAAAAAAGCTCTGCGCACGCGCGTTATCGCGGTTCATTCGGGGGACCAGGATATAACGGTTCACCAGCGCAATGGCAACCATCAGCCCAACCAGTACGCATTTAAGCAGCAGTGCTCGCCCATAAGCAGAGGAGCTAAATAGCGCCCCCTGAATAAGCCATGCATTGTTGATGCCGGTAATAAGTATCCCTGCGACGGCAAGGTGCCCGTAACGCGAAAAGCGCATCATGGCATAAATGGCTGACTGTCGTCTGCGCCCATTCGCCAGCCTCAGACAGGCGATAAAGACAGGCAACCCGCCGATCCAGACCGAGCCACAGAGTAAATGCACAACCTGATTAGCCCGATGCGCTATACCCGTAAAGCCCGCATGCATTGCTGCGTGGCCCACGCTCGCCTGAAGGATTAACTGTGCGCCGAGAAGCATCAGCAATACCGCGAGATGCCGCCGTGGGAATATGACAGCCATCGCCAGCGTTATCATACCGATCACAATCTGCCATTGCCAGATAGCGCCAAATTGGGTGCCGGCTACCGCCCGCCAGATACCGGGTTTCCACACATCTGACCAGCCGCCGGCCATAATACCGCCCTGCACCATCAACAGCAGGAGCGCAGTCAACGCATTCAGCGTCAGCAGGAGGCGGAGAAATAAGCTAAAACGGCGGGCGAGACGTTCACGCAGCACATCGGGAGCCAGCCAGGCACAAAAAAACACGCAGCCAAAACCCAGCATTAGCGCGGCAAAATGAACGAAACGCAGTCCTGTCCACACTTCCTCCAGCATGTTATTTCACGCTGAAGTGATATTGTCCCTGCGTCTTATGCCCGTCGACCGAAACAACATGCCAGTCTACGGTATACTGCCCTGGTGTGAGAGGCTGATTCAGCGGCACAATCAGCTGAGTTGGATCTTTTTCATTACGTTTCGCGTTGCCGGTATCAATGATTGCCTGGGCCGGGCCGGTTACGGTCAGACCGCTAAAGTTCGCCTCAATACCTTCAGAGAAATTCAGCGTTAACGCCTGAGGCGCTGCCGTAACTTCCGCATCCGCTGCCGGATACTGATGTTTAAGATGCGCATGAGCAAAAACAGCAGGCGTGGTTAATAATGCACTGACCAGAAGGACTATGCTGCGTACAGAAGAGGCCGTAAACGTCATGATGTCATTCCTTTTTGTTATGTAATTGCACCAAAGAATAACTCTGTATAATGCCTTAGTCGAGAATAGTCACTGGCAGACGTGTTATTCTGCGCCAACCCCGGAAACTTTTGCATGTTTGAGACAGGAGAGAGCGATGCAAACCAATCTGGCCCAGCTTCCCCAGCAGGAGATGGACAAAATTAATGTTGATCTGGCCGCCGCGTCCGTCGCGTTTAAAGAGCGTTACAATATGCCCATCGTGGCCGAGATGGTGGAGCGGGAGCAGCCTGAACATCTGCGCGACTGGTTTCGCCAGCGGCTGATCGCTCATCGTCTCGCCTCAGTTAATTTGTCACGCCTGCCCTGGGAACCCAGAAGCAAGTAAGCGTGATGTATTACGTCAATTCAGGAGTCAACCATGCTGCGCGTCATTGATACCGAAACCTGCGATTTACAGGGCGGTGTAGTCGAAATTGCCTCGGTGGACGTGGTGGACGGGAAGATCACCAATCCCATGAGCCATCTGGTTCGTCCGGACCGTCCGATTAGCCCGCAGGCCATGGCTATACACCGGATCACCGAGTCTATGGTTGCAGACCAGCCGTGGATTGAAGAGGTGCTACCGTTCTACCAGGGCAGCCCATGGTATGTCGCGCACAACGCCAGTTTTGATCGGCGGGTTTTACCTGAGATGAATGGCGAGTGGATCTGTACCATGAAAATGGCGCGTCGTCTGTGGCCGGGAATAAAGTACAGCAATATGGGTCTGTATAAATCGCGCAATCTGAGCGTCGAAACGCCAGCAGGATTACATCATCACCGCGCCTTATATGACTGCTATATCACGGCTGCGCTGCTTATCGACATTATTAAGACTTCGGGCTGGACGCCGGAAGATATGGTCGAGGTCACCGGACGCCCCGGCCTTGTCTCCACCTTTAGCTTTGGCAAATATCGCGGAAAGCCAGTGGCTGAAGTTGCTGAGCGCGATCCGGGCTATCTGCGCTGGCTGTTTAACAACCTCGACAGAATGAGCCCGGAAATGCGCCTGACCCTTAAGCACTATCTGGATAAAGCCTGATCTGCGGTTTTTCCTGATAACCAGCCTTGCGCAAGCGCGATAAGAAAGGTGTACTCCATAGCGACACCTTCATAGCTCTTGAAGCGCCCGGACTTACCGCCGTGCCCGGAGTCCATATCGGTACAAAGCAGCAACACATTCTCATCGGTTTTCAGCTCACGCAGCCGGGCCACCCACTTTGCCGGTTCCCAGTATTGAACCTGAGAGTCGTGGAGCCCGGTGGTAACCAGCAGATGCGGATACGCTTTCGCCCCGACATTATCGTACGGACTGTAACTTTTCATATAGTTATAGTAGGTTTCATCTTTCGGATTCCCCCACTCTTCAAACTCACCGGTGGTCAGCGGGATAGATTCATCCAGCATGGTTGTGACGACATCGACAAACGGCACCTGAGCAATGACCCCGTGGAAAAGATCGGGACGCTGGTTGATGGCTGCGCCCATGAGCATCCCGCCTGCACTGCCGCCCATACCGAAGCATAATCCTGGGTCGCCATAGCCTTGCCTTAACAATCCCTCACACACATCAATATAATCGTTAAAGGTGTTTTTCTTCTGCAGAAACTTGCCCTCCTCGTACCAGTGCTGGCCCAGTTCTCCTCCGCCCCGCACGTGAGCAATAGCAAAAACAAACCCACGATCGAGCAGGCTCAGGCGGCTACTGCTAAAATCCGCATCCATACTGCTGCCGTAAGAGCCATAGCCATACACCAGCAGCGGGTTTTTACCTTTTTGAAAATGCTGGCGGTGATAAACCAGCGAAACCGGAACTTCAGTGCCATCGCGAACGACAATCCAGATATGTTCGCTGCGATAAAGATTACCGTCGAAGCCGGCGACGTCGGACTGTTTCAGCACCTGGCGTTCGCCGGTGTCCATATCCAGTTCGAACAGGGTATCCGGGGTGGTCATTGACGAGTAGCCATAACGCAGGCGCGATGTCTCCGGCTCCGGATTATAGGCAAGCCATGTCACATAGGCCGGATCGTCAAATGCGATGCCCGTCACTTCGCGCGTCTTACGATTGATTTGCCGCAGACTGGTCAGCCCTCGCTGGCGCTCCTCAACCACCAGCCAGTCGGTGAACAGCGTAAAGCCTTCCAGCATAATGTCCTCCCGCGCCGGAATAAGCACTTCCCACTGTTGCTCATTGCGTACGCGACTGCGGTAAAGACCGAAGTTTTTGCCATCACGATTAGAGCGGATATAGAACTTATGCTGATAGTGATCGAGGCTATATTCATGATCTTTACGACGGGCTAAAAATGGCATTGGCTGGGCGTCTGCCAGGGAAGCATCCAACAGCAACATTTCGCTGGTCGTCGCACTGGAAAGCGCGATCACGACAAAATGCTGTGAGGTGGTTTTATGCAATCCTACGTAAAAGGTTTCATCCTGCTCTTCGTAGATCAGCTCATCTGATGCTGACGAGGTGCCTACCATGTGCCGCCAGACCTGATAAGGCAGTAGCGTCACCGGATGCTTACGTACGTAGTAAAGCGTTTGCGAGTCGTTGCCCCAGACAAAATCAGGAGAGATGTTATCCAGCAGCTCCGGATACCAGTTACCCGTTTGCAAATTGCGCAGCCGCAGGCCATATTGGCGCCGTGATAAATAATCTTCCGCCAGCGCCATAATCGTGTTATCGGGAGACACCGCCATTCCGCCCAGCGTATAAAACTCACTGTGTGCGGCACGTTTGTTGGCGTCGAGCAGAAGTTCCCAGTCATCCCATTCCGCCAGCAGCACCGACTGACGCTGATAAATGGCATATTCACAGCCGGGTTCATAAATATGCCGATAGCGGTAACCGTTTTTTGTCCACGGCGCAGAAACTTCCCGCTGCGGGATGCGCGCCACAATTTCCTCCAGGATACGATCCTGTAAGACCTGCTGCGTCGCCATAATCCGATGACCGTAACTGTTTTCATCCTGAAGATAACCAAGCACGTCAGGATCGGAACGGTCGTCATCGCGCAGCCAATAGTAATTATCGGTGCGCGTGTCGCCGTGTAGGGTCATGGTATGTGGAATACGTTTGGCTTTCGGTGGCATAGATCGGTTCTTTTGCTTTTTCACATCCTATAAGGTTGGCAAAAGACGCCAGCGATGCAAGCGAAACGCAGGCACTTTCCGCACGAATTACTCAGGAAGCGCCTGTTTTTGCTGTTTAAGATCCTGCTCGACACCCTCGCGGACCTCCTGCGGAATGTTGAGCGCATCGCCGAGGGCCGTAAGATAGCTGCGCTCCATAAAGTGATCGACATCGATAGCGGCACAGCTGAGAAAGTAGAGTTCCAGCGCTTCTTCTTCATTGGCCACATCACGTGCCAGCCGCTGCGGATCGAGAGGTTGTTCAATGGCCTGAGCGACCAGCGCTCTGCCCTGCTCCTCGACACCCGATTCACGCAGCTGCGCCTCAATGGCCGCCCGCTCGCTGTCGTCAATATGACCGTCACTTTTGGCCGCAAAAACCAGCGCCAGAATCAGTCGCTCGGTTCGTTTATCAAGCGGCGTTGTCTGCGTACCGTAATGGGGTTCATCCCGATGCGCCTCACGAATTTTATCTTTGTATTTATTCCATAATACCGTGCCGGCAACGGCACCACCGCCCATTAACAACGCGCCGGTTCCGTATTTGCTGAGCAACTTGCGTGAGGATTTATTTGCCACCAGTAAACCGGCCAGGCCACCAAGCGCACCGGGGCCGAGCAGCTTGCTAAGCCCCTGTTCGCCAGATGCAGAAGAAGAAACGCCTTTTTGCGCCAGAAGTGATTGAAGCTGATTAAGCCAGTTTGCCATACCTACCCCTTCGTTTAGCTGCGATATATTCAGCGTAAGCGAAGGGACGTAAGAAAGTGTCAAGGCGACAAAAGGTGCGAAAATTACTGTCGGTTATCGGCTCTGATAGCTGGCAGTGCCTGCTGCACAGTCGACCTGCACCAGATAATGCAGATCCGCGCTTTTACCCCGTACCGTAAGAGGCACCTTCCACTGGCCTTCGGCGCCCGTTACTTCTTTACTGTCGACCCATACAACGGGATCTGCCTGACCGATTTTCTGACGATCGTCAGCCCAGCGCACGATGCGATTTTGCTGGTAGTCGCGTTTAACACTGGCTGCAATTCCGCTGGCGTCCAGCTTTTCGCAGTTCGGAAATTTAACCGTCTTAGGATGCGGATCGTGACTTACCGCCTGTACTGATGCGCTACCCGCTAATAGCAGAAGGCTTAAAAGCGCTCCACGTTTATGCATTATTTTCTCCTTAAGACCCCATCATTACGCAGGGATTAAAGAAAAAGCATGGTACAAAACGGCAGGAGCGCAAGTGGCTATCAGGCAGCTTTTGTCCGTTTAGCCGACGCTTCATCTGCCACGGCTTTTGGCGCGGGGAGCTTCCCGGCCTTGAGCAGGGTACCCAGCACATCTTTTTGTTCGGCAAGCCACATAGCCATAACTTCACGCTGCTCGTCTTCCAGCGTTACCGGCGACTGGCTTAACCAATTACCCAACACTTCCGCCAGATCGAGCATTTTGTCATACGCATCGGCGTCCTTCTTGCTGGCAAAAGACATTTTTTCCTCACCTTCACGGATCACAACGTATTTAACTTCAACCGCCATTTTGCAGCCCCATATCACTGTAATTTTATACAGTATATCACCCGTTTTTTAAAGAATCAATCCGTGAAATAAAGACCAACGAAGACAGACGCAAACGTTTTCGTTTATACTGTCGACAGGCCAGTTTAAGGAAACAGAGTGATGATTTTATTAGGTACTGCGCTGCGCCCGGCAGCAACCCGCATCATGCTATTAGGGTCTGGTGAATTAGGTAAAGAGGTCGCCATTGAGTGCCAGCGTCTGGGGCTTGAGGTCATTGCCGTCGATCGCTATGCCAATGCACCCGCCATGCATGTGGCGCACCGTGCACACGTCATTAATATGCTTGATGGTCAGGCACTGAAGGAGCTGGTAGACGCAGAAAAACCGGATTATATCGTGCCGGAGATAGAAGCTATCGCCACCGACATGCTGATTGCGCTGGAGCAGGCCGGACAAAAAGTCGTCCCCTGCGCCCGCGCCGCGCAACTGACGATGAACCGCGAGGGTATTCGTCGACTGGCGGCAGAAACCCTTTCGCTTCCGACGTCGACCTACCGCTTTGCCGATAGCCAGGCCGATTTTCAGCAGGCGGTAGGCGAAATTGGACTGCCCTGCATCGTTAAGCCGGTCATGAGTTCGTCCGGTAAAGGGCAGAGTTTTATCCGCAGTGCAGAACAACTTAGTGAAGCCTGGGACTATGCCCAACAGGGCGGGCGAGCAGGCGCCGGACGCGTCATTGTCGAAGGCGTCGTGGCGTTTGATTTTGAAATTACCCTGCTGACCGTGAGCGCTGTCGATGGCGTTCATTTCTGTGCGCCGGTGGGCCATCGACAGGAAGATGGCGATTATCGTGAATCATGGCAGCCTCAGCACATGAGCGCTCTGGCGCTGGAACGTGCTCAGGCAATAGCCCGCGAAGTAGTACTGGCGTTAGGCGGCTTCGGTTTGTTTGGCGTGGAGCTGTTCGTGTGTGGCGATGAGGTCATTTTTAGCGAAGTGTCGCCGCGCCCGCATGACACCGGAATGGTAACGCTCATTTCTCAGGATCTATCAGAGTTTGCTCTACATGTCCGCGCATTTTTAGGCCTGCCGGTAGGTGGAATTCGACAATATGGCCCGGCCGCATCGGCAGTGATTTTGCCGCAGCTTACCAGTCAGAATATTACCTACAGTCATGTCGAGACAGCGTGCGGCGCAGGTTTGCAGCTGCGTTTATTTGCGAAACCAGAAATTGACGGATCGCGTCGTCTGGGCGTGACGCTTGCCACTGGCGACAGCGTTGACGAGGCTGTTGCTCGTGCAAAATCGGCGGCAGCACAGGTCAAGGTACAGGGATAAAAAAACGGGCCTGTCGGCCCGCGTTTACCGTGCCCGTCCGTCACCGGCGGGCATTTAACAACTTACTGTTTTGCGCCTTCAACAGCTTCACGCGCCAGGGTGGTAATGCGATCATAGTCGCCTGCTTCCAGCGCGTCAGCCGGAACCAGCCACGAGCCGCCGATACACAGCACGCTTTTTAGTGCCAGATAATCGCGATAGTTAGCCGGAGAGATGCCGCCGGTCGGGCAAAAACGAACCTGAGAGAATGGACCTGCAATAGCCTGCAGCGCTTTGGTTCCGCCGTTGGCTTCAGCCGGGAAGAATTTAAATTCTTTCAGGCCGTAGTCCATACCCAGCATCAGTTCAGATACGGTGCTGATGCCCGGGATCAGCGGAATAGTACCTTCAGTTGCCGCTTTGAGCAGCGGCTCAGTCAGCCCCGGGCTGATGGCAAACTGCGCGCCCGCTTCAGTCACTTCCGCCAGTTGCTGCGCGTTCAGAACGGTACCCGCACCGATAATCGCGTCCGGAACTTCTTTAGCAATGGCACGAATCGCATCCATCGCGCACGGGGTACGCAGAGTGACTTCGAGTACGCGAACGCCGCCTGCGACCAGCGCTTTCGCCATCGGCACGGCATGTTCGAGTTTGTTGACAACGATAACCGGTACGACCGGTCCGGTGGTCAGGATTGCTTCTGCACTTGTTTTCCAGTTTTTCATCAGAGTTTTTTCTCTCGCCAGATCTACAAATTTGTCATCTTAAAAAGTGATGCAGGTTGCGCCCTGCTCAGCACCGGAGAGTTTTTCACGCAGTGCTCCAAACAGTTCACGCCCCGTTCCCACACGCATTGCGCTCAGGTCAGGAATATGCGGCTGTCGGGCAGCAAGTTCCTTTTCATCCACCAGTAGCGTTAGCTCGCCCGTCTGTCCGTTCACGCGGATCATGTCGCCATCACACACTTTAGCCAGTAATCCGCCGTCGTAAGCTTCCGGGGTAACATGAATGGCTGAAGGGACTTTACCCGACGCGCCAGAAAGCCGTCCATCGGTGACCAGTGCGATTTTGAAACGGCGGTCCAATAATACACCAAGCGGCGGCATAAGTTTATGTAATTCTGGCATTCCGTTCGCTTTAGGCCCCTGATGGCGAACCACAACAACGCAATCTTTATCCAGAAGACCCGCTTCAAAAGCTGGCAGCACGTCATGTTGACTTTCAAACACCACTGCTGGTGCTTCAATAATCTGGTTCTCAACCGGAACGGCGGAGGTTTTCATGACGGCGCGCCCAAGATTACCGCTAAGTACTTTCGTGCCGCCGTGGGGGGAAAATGGCTTATCAATGGTGGCAATAATGCTGCTATCGAGCGATGCCTCAGCCCCTTCACGCCACTCCAGATTGCCCTCATTCAGCCATGGCTCCAGGGTATAACGGGAAAGTCCAAACCCTGCTACGGTATTCACATCTTCATGCAGCAGACCGCCCTTGAGCAATTCGCGCACCAGTACCGGTACGCCACCCGCTGCCTGGAAGTGATTAATATCTGCCGGACCGTTCGGATAAAGACGCGCCATCAGCGGCACAATCGCTGAAAGATCGGTGAAGTCATCCCAGTTAATCAGGATCCCGGCGGCGCGTGCCATCGCAACAAGATGCATGGTGTGGTTGGTTGAGCCACCGGTCGCCAGCAGCGCCACTATGCCGTTGACCACCACTTTTTCATCGATCATCTTGCCAAGCGGCATCCATTCAGTGCCGTTGCTGGTCAGGCGCGTAACCTGGCGGGCAGCGGCTGATGTTAATGCCTCGCGCAGCGGTGCGTCGGGTTGAATAAAAGAGGAGCCGGGCAACTGCATTCCCATGAACTCAATCACCATCTGATTGGTGTTAGCCGTGCCGTAAAAGGTACAGGTGCCGGGTGCATGATAGGAGGCTGCTTCTGATTCCAGCAGTGCCATGCGATCCACTTTGCCCTCGGCATACAGCTGACGAATTCTGACCTTTTCTTTATTCGGCAGGCCGCTGGCCATCGGGCCTGACGGAATGAACACCGAGGGCAGATGACCAAATGACAGGGCAGCCATCGCCAGACCGGGGACAATTTTATCGCACACGCCGAGCCACAGCGCGCCGTCGAACATATTGTGTGACAGGCCGACTGCGGCAGACATCGCGATGATCTCCCGGCTGAGCAAGGAAAGCTCCATGCCGTCCTGCCCCTGCGTGACACCATCGCACATTGCCGGAACGCCGCCTGCGACCTGGCCGACTGCGTTGGCCTGATGCAATGCTTTACGGATAATCTCCGGGTAATGTTCATAGGGCTGATGGGCGGAAAGCATATCGTTATAGGAGGTGATGATCGCAATGTTGTTGCGCAGCATGCTTTTTAAGGATGCTTTGTCGTCCGGCTGGCAGGCGGCAAAACCGTGCGCCAGGTTACCGCAGGCAAGCGTTGAGCGCTGAACGGTACTGCTCCTGGCTGCTTCAATACGCGTGAGGTAGGCAGAACGGGTCTCGCGGGAACGTTCAACGATGCGTTTTGTTACCCGTAACAAATCAGGATTCATAAAAGCTCCTTAACATTTTTATCTTGTCAGCTACGTTACGAGGCAGATTCTCAGCCTGTTGCGATGAGTGAATCGGCAGGATTAGCGCAGCCCAGAGGTAAATCACTGCGGGTAGTGTAATAAAAAAAGCCCTGCGGGGAAATCCACGCAGGGCGTAAATGGTCGAAAATAACGCGACAAACTGTGTTAGATCATGTTACCGGTAAAATAACCTTAAGGGGTTATTCAAACTCGTTCCATGAGCGACCGTCGCGGGTGATCATTGCCACTGAGGCCACGGGTCCCCAGGTACCTGCCTGATAGGGTTTCGGTGCATCCTGATCGGTTGCCCAGGCCTCGGTAATGGAGTCAACCCATTTCCACGCTTCTTCCACTTCATCACGACGGACAAACAGAGCCTGAATGCCACGCATTGTCTCCAGCAGCAGGCGCTCATAGGCATCGGCCAGATGCGTCTCATTGAAGGTTTCGGAATAGCTCAGATCCAGTTTCGTTGTTTGCAGGTTGTGTTTATGATCCAGTCCCGGCACTTTATTAAGGATCTGAATATCCACCCCTTCATCGGGTTGCAAACGGATGGTTAATTTATTCTGCGGCAATTCCTGCCATGACTCTTTGAATAAATTAAGCTCCGGATTTTTGAAATACACCACAACTTCAGAGCACTTGGTCGGCAGTCGTTTACCGGTACGCAGATAGAACGGCACACCCGCCCAGCGCCAGTTATCGAGATCAACGCGGATCGCCACGAACGTTTCGGTATGACTTGATTTATTTGCGCCCTCTTCTTCCAGGTAACCCGGCACTTTTTTGCCCTGCGCGAATCCGGCGGTGTACTG
>Ga0302347_1001236_pt1 | contig 31706 bp, 30 predicted proteins | sample PhyWR1_FD_202178 | JGI IMG/M metagenome (GOLD analysis project Ga0302347, IMG submission 202178) | Leaf surface microbial communities from wheat plants in UC Gill Tract Community Farm, Albany, California, United States - DLSL W.R1 (v2)... | ecosystem: Host-associated > Plants > Phyllosphere >... | reverse complement strand
CTTGTTTTTTCACCAGGCTGAAATTCTACACCTTGCGCTTTTATTGTATCAAGAATCGCTTGGTCGCCAACTGATTTGCCGAATAGCCATTGGTACTTTTCGCCTACATAATCGCCGAGTCCGCTGGTGTGGTTTAGCATGGTTTCTATGGTGATCCTGTCGGCATTTGGAACTTCAGGATAATATTTGGAAAGTTTATCATTAATATTCAGTTTCCCTTTCTCTACTTGCTGCATCAGCATCACGGCCGTGAATAGTTTGCTGATAGAACCAATCTGGTAGGCGGTTTGCTGATTCCATTTCAAATCGGGAAGCTGATTTTGCCCGAAATCTTTTCTGTAAACTTCTTTCCCTTTCCGGAAGATGGAAATGCTGCCTATACTTTGCTGATTCTGAGTTATATAATTAAGAAAATCATCGAGCTTCGCAGTATTGATCGCTCTGTTTCCGATGTCTTTGACCTGTGCATCTGTTGGATTGGCTTTTTCGCCGCCGCTACTTCGGGACAGATTGAGCGGAAAAGACTGACCATTCTGCGTAAAAGTGCCTTCGAAATGATCTTTGTTGAACATTCCTTTATAAGAAGCATTCAGGGCATTCATCACGAAAGTCAATTCATTATTAGTAAATTCTGTCTTGTCTACCGTGATAATTTTGTCGCCTTGTTTGGGACTTCTCGCTGTAGAATTATAAGCGTTATTTTCCTTCTTAATGCTAAGAATAAGAGGTAGTTGCATTCCGCCGAGATCCAGTTCGCCCTTCCATTCGCCCGTTAAATCCTGGCCGTAAAAAGTCTGTGCCAATAAAATTAGCACCCATAATAGTTTGGTTTTCATATGTAAATATTTAGTTTAAAATATAGTCTGACTGACCATTGTAATGATCAGAGAAAAGATGACGAATGCGACAATATGCTGCCATTTTCTCATATTGGTAGCCGTTTTGAAACCATTGAAATAGAGCACAAAGCTGTAACCCAGAAATGGCAGTGTAGTGCATCCTGCAATGGCAACAATCATCAGATCTGTCATTTCTATCCTTGCAAAGTGGCCTGCGCTTTCCTTAATATTTTGATTGGCTTCTTTGATAAACGGCAAAGACATCATCGGCATCGTAAGGATGAGTGGAATCTGCGAAATCAAAACGGTGTTGATGATATCGATGATTCTTGCTCTTTTATTGATGAATTTTGCGAGAATAAATAATAGGATGACAGCGAACAAGTAGCTCATCGTATTGATTTTGACAACGTCTGCCAGCATTTGATTTTCTTCTAAAAATGAAAGATGAAAAATACTGTCGTTGATCATTCCGGCATAGAAACAACCGAAGAAATTAAGTATAAAAAAAACGATTCCCAAAGCCAGCAGATACTTCTCGTCCCACTTCTCAAACGGATTAAAAATAGTTTTCCAGTTCATAGTTTTTTAGTTTTGAAGTTTTTTGACTTTTTCGATGAGGTCATCCATTTTGTTCCTCATTGTAGGATAGGACAACTCCGCTTGTTTTGCCATCTCCTTGATGCTGCCGCTGGAGAGAAAAAAGTTGAGGACAAAATCCTGATCGTCGCGGCTGAGCTTCAGAAGCGTAGGAAGTTCATAATTACCGTTGACATTGGTGTCGCAGGACGGACATTTCATCTGACTTACGTTCAGGGCGTGCTCGCAGCTCGGACAAACGATAGGAATTTTCATTTTCTTTAATTTAACTTTACAAATGTAATAATTATTTTAATAAAGTTAAATATTATTTTAATAAAGTTAAAAAGTTTGCAAAATTAGCGCATAAAAAAACTTCCTTTTGAGGGAAGTTTATAGTTGGTCTTTACGTTTTTGATGACTTTAATTACTGTTTATCGTCATTTTATTTTGTGCTTTCTCCTTGTTTTACATAGTCACTGTAGCTGGTTGGCGCATACACTCTTTGCTGTACTTTTCCGGAATTCGTTGCCGGTTTCCAGTAATTCTCATCATAGGCTTTCGAAATAGTTACTGCACACAGCGCCGCTTTTCTTGTGATTTTCAGTTTGACAAGTTTGATGTAATTGATGTCCGAAAAAAAGAATTGCGGTATTTTATCTGTAGAGGTTTTCATTTCATTGTTGGCATACGTGGCAATCCAGTCATAATCGTAATCTGCTGAGTTTTCATTCGGAAAAAAAGATACTACAGATTCGCTCACTTTTACATCTTTAAAATCGTCTATATTTACACCACACTTATTCTTTGCAGGAGTTTGTGCCGTTTCCGTCACTTCTATGATCTTCTCGCAAGTTGTACTTTTGGCGTCAGAAGTGGATACGGAAAGTATGTATTTTCCCGGAACAATGGCGCGGACGTTAATCTTTGCCAGCTTGCTGTCACCCTCAATGAGCAGATTTTCGTTCGAGGATTTCCAGATATAACAATCTTCACACGCTGCCCGGCTGTCCGTGGTGTAAGTTGCCGTCTCATTTGCCCGCAAAGTGGCGCTGCCTGTAATGGTGCACTGCGCATACGAGCTGGCTGTCAGAAGGCCGAAAGCCAGAATTAATAGTAGTCTCATCGTTTTTGTGTGTTTATTTATTTTTTTTCTAAAATCAAAGATTATACCTGGATCACACCCATATTGAATCTTTCCGTAATCGGCGAGTGGTCTGCTGCTTCTATTCCCATACTGATCCACTTTCTGGTATCTACAGGATTGATAATCGCATCTGTCCACAATCTTGCTGCTGCGTAAGTAGGTTGTGTCTGTCGCGTATAATCTTTCAGTATTTTGTCCAGAATCTCTTTTCGGTCTTCTTCGGTGATGACTTTACCCTGTTTTTTAAGAGCAGATTCCTGAATCTGGAGCAACACTTTCCCTGCCTGAGAACCTCCCATTACAGCAAGTTCTGCCCACGGCCAGGCAACAATCAGTCTTGGGTCATAGGCTTTCCCGCACATTGCGTAGTTGCCTGCGCCATAAGAATTTCCTGTGATAATCGTAAATTTCGGTACTACAGAATTGGCTACTGCATTTACCATTTTTGCACCGTCTTTGATAATTCCGCCCTGCTCGGATTTGGATCCTACCATAAATCCGGTCACATCCTGAAGGAAAACCAACGGTATTTTTCGCTGGTTGCAATTTGCGATAAATCGGGTTGCTTTGTCGGCAGAGTCAGAATAGATGACTCCGCCAAACTGCATCTCGCCTTTCCCGCTTTTGACGAGTTTTCTCTGGTTGGCAACAATGCCCACACTCCAGCCGTCGACTCTAGCGGTGCAGCAGATGACGCTTTTTCCGTAATCGGGCTTATATTCTTCGTATTCGGAATTGTCGACGAGGCATTTTATAATCTCAAAAGTATCATACTGTTCCGATCTTACGGCTGGCATTATTCCGAAAATGTTATCGGGATTTTCCTTTGGAGGTGCGCTTTCGATGCGGTCAAATCCGGCTTTGTCGTAACTGCCAAGAGACTTCATAATCTTCTTGATTCTGTCCAAAGCATCTTTATCATCTTTGGCTTTGTAATCTACGACGCCGGAGATAGAGCTATGCATTGTTGCACCGCCAAGGGCTTCATTATCAATAGATTCGCCAATTGCTGCTTTTACAAGATAACTGCCTGCGAGGAAGATACTGCCTGTTTTGTCTACAATCATCGCCTCGTCACTCATAATAGGCAAGTAGGCACCGCCGGCTACACAGCTTCCCATAATGGCAGAAATCTGAACAATTCCGGATGAACTCATCTTGGCGTTGTTTCTGAAAATTCTTCCAAACATTTCTTTATCAGGAAAAATTTCATCTTGCATTGGCAAAAAAACACCCGCCGAATCTACAAGATAAATAATAGGTAATCTGTTTTCCATCGCTATTTCCTGAGCGCGCAGATTCTTCTTTCCTGTGATTGGGAACCACGCGCCGGCCTTCACCGTAGCATCATTGGCTACCACGATACACTGCCTTCCGGAGACGTAGCCCATCATCACAACAACGCCGCCCGCAGGACATCCGCCTTGCTCCTCATACATCTCATAACCTGCAAAAGCGCCAATTTCTATGGTTTCAGAATTTTTATCAAAAAGATATTCCAGTCTTTCACGGACAGTCATTTTTCCTTGATCACGCTGTTTTTGGAGCGATTTTTCGCCACCGCCTAATTTGATTTTCGACAAGGTTTTCTTGATGTCAGAAAGTTTGAGTTTGTTGATATCTTCTCTTTTATTGAATTCTAAATCCATTGATTTTTCTTTGCTCTAAAGATAAAATATTTTAAATAATCACAAAGCTAAAAGCGCGATTCTTCTTTTTACAGCTGTTGCATAATAAAACATCAGTTTTTACGTTATAAATCCGAATACTCTCAATTTAGTTAGTTGATGTTATTTTTAATAAGTTCTTTATTAAAAGATCCGTCCCGAAATTTTTGGACGGATTTTTTTTGCTGGTTGACATTAATTTGATTACCTAAAATATCAATAATAGATTATGTGGCGTCTTTTAACATAGAATAGTAGTATTTTTGCCAGCAGAATACCTTTCAATCCAGCTGCAGATGTACAACCTTGAAAAAGAGAAATATTTGGGTAATACCAAAAAAAGTTTTAATGCAGGGAAAGGGATTTCAGTAGTCGAAACTGAATATCAGCAGAAAGTCTACGAAGGCTGGCATTCCCATAAGAATGCTCACATTACATTGTTTTTGAAAGGTGGTACAACAGAAAAGCGGAAAAATTACAGTGAAACGTTAGGGCCGGGTTCCCTGCTGTTTTATCATAGTGATGAGTTGCATTCCAATCAGGATACACTTTTCCCGTCAAGAAATATCAATATAGAAATCGGAGAAAATCTGCTTCAAAAGCTGGATCTGTCAGAAGCAATGATCGAAAAGTCTATTCAGAATACGGAATTTACTAAGTTTTTGATTCTGAAAATCTTCAAAGAAACAATGACTGCTGACGTATTTTCAGGTGATAATATTACGATGTTATTTTCTCAGTTGGCAAGCGGCAGAGATCATTTGGAAAGATTTGATAAAAGTCCTCTCTGGGTGAAAGTTTTGAAGGAATTACTGAACGACTGTTGGAATGAAAATCCAGATTTGAATGGTTTGGCAAGTATTCTAAAACTGAATCCAATTACCATATCCAAACATTTTCCCAAATATTTTGGATGCACTCTGGGCGAATATATGAGAAGAATAAAGATCAACCGCTCTATTTCGCTGATACAATCTTCACAACATTCTTTGACAGAAATTGGGCTGGAATGCGGATTTGCAGATCAAAGCCATTTTACGAGAACTTTTAAAAATCAAACGGGATTTTTGCCCAAGCAATTTCAAAAATTATGAGGTAGGCAAATTTCATTCTATTTTTTGGTTTTGCAACATTTTACATTTGCATCAGATTAATACTTCAAAACCAATTACGATGCAAACTCTTACTTTAAAACAAAAAATATTTAATTCCTCCGTCACCAAAATTGTACTTGCATTGCTGGTTTTTCTAGTGGTGGTAGTTATTGGTCAGCAAGTCGTTTCACGATTTTTGTCTATGACAACTTTGGATAAAGGTGTTCGTAACATCATCAAGGGTGTTTTCGTGTCTTCATCAGTCATCATCAGTTATGTACTTTTCTTTAAGAATTATGAAAGAAGAAAGATAGTGGAATTTGCTTATCAGGGATTGATTAAAAATTTGATCATCGGCGCTTCGGTCGGATTTATATTACAATCTCTGACTATCCTCGTGATTTATCTGAACGGAGGATACAGGATTGTTGCAGTCAATCCATTATCATTCATAGTGATTCCGTTCGTCACTATGCTCACTGTTTCCATTATAGAAGAAGTTTTGGTGCGGGGCATTATCTTCAGAATTACCGAAGAAAAGCTGGGAAGTTATATTGCGCTTACAATTTCATCGTTAATATTCGGAGCGTTGCATCTCGCAAATCCTCACAGCAGCTTTCTTTCGGGATTGTGTGTCACTACCGCCGGGTTTTTGTTAGGTTCTGTGTTTATATACAGTCGCAATCTTTGGTTTCCGATAGCCTTACATTTTGCATGGAATTTTACCCAATCCGGAATTTTTGGAGCTGTCACATCAGGAAATGAAAAAAGCAGCAGTTTATTAGAAGCAAAAATCCAGGGTTTGGAAATAATTACCGGAGGCGAATTTGGTCCGGAAGGCAGCATTCAGGCCACTTTAATTTGTCTTATCGCTGCCGTTATTTTTTTGTTTCTTAGTTTTAAAGGCAACAAAATTATCAAACCTTACTGGAGGCAATAATTTCCCTCGCATTTCAACAGGTACAAAGATCCGTCCCAAATTTCAAGACGGATTTTTTATTTTTGAAATTCCTCATGTAATCTCAATTGGGAGGCTTCAGATCTGTAATAATTATCATAATTTTGCAGATTGAAAATCAACCGTTTCTATGAAGAATTCTTATTTGCTGAGGTTACATTTTATTGTTTTTTTATGGGGCTTTACGGCAATTTTGGGAAAATTGATTTTGGCAGATGCTCAGATCCTGGTTTTTTACAGGATGCTTTTTGCGGCCATTTTTCTTTATTTATATTTAAGATTAATCAAAAAAGAAAGCATCAGGGTTTCTAGAAATCTGTTGTTCAAACTGGTCGGTATTGGCAGTGTGATGGCTTTTCACTGGCTGTTTTTCTTTCAGTCGATCAAGGTTTCCAACGTTTCCATCGCTTTGTCCTGTCTGTCATTATCCACTCTGTTCGCCGCTTTGATAGAGCCTTTGATTTTCCGGCGCAAACCGGATTGGGCAGAGGTGATTATAGGATTGATCATTGTGATCTGTATCTCATTAATTTTCAATGCGGAACTGAAATATAAAGAAGGCATTATCTACGGTATCTTGTGTGCACTTTTTGGAACCATATTTTCTGTTTTCAATGGGAAAATCTTTGGTAAAACCAGTTCCGGAAATATTATTTTTTATGAGATCGCCGGAGGATGGTTAATTATCAGTTTGTTTTTTATTTTTACAGGACAAATTTCTTCCATCGGCGAAATAAGTTATACCGATATTGCGTTAGTAATATTGCTGGCTTCTGTCTTCACAGCCTATCCAATGTTTGAAAGTGTGAAACTGATGAAGTTCATTTCCCCGTTCACATTGATTCTGACGGTGAATCTGGAGCCTGTTTACGGGATTATCCTTGCTTTTTTTATCTTTGGAGCATCAGAGCATATGAGTCCTGTTTTTTATGGTGCTTCTTTCGTCATGATTGCTTCGATTGTTGTGAACGGAATTATCAAATCGAGAAGGAAAAAAGAAACCCTCAATGCAGAAAAACAATCTCTGTAAACATTTGTTAATGAAAAGAATTTTATTTTTTTTACTGATTATCTTAACCCAGTTTTCCGATGCACAGATCATCAGAAAATACTCCAATGAGTTCCTGAATATCGGAGCCGGAGCCAGAGGCCTGGCAATGGGCGGCGCAGTAGTTTCCAACCAGGACGATGTCTATTCTCCGATGTGGAATCCCGCCGGACTGATGAAAATCGATGGCGACTGGCAGGTAGCGGCGATGCACGCAGAATATTTTGAATCTATTGCCAAATACGATTATATCGCATACGCCAAGCCCTTGGATTATGGGAACGGCGTTTTTGCTATTTCACTGGTAAGACTGGGCGTAGATAATATTCTCAATACAACACAATTGATTGATTCCGAGGGGAATATAGATTACGACAAGATCAGTTCTTTTTCCACTTCAGATTACGCAGCTCTTTTTTCCTACGCTTTCCATCCGAACGGCAACCAGAAACTCGACGTTGGCGCCACAGCAAAAGTGGTTTACAGAAACGTTGGTAAATTTGCAAGCGGTTACGGTTTTGGATTCGATGTTGGTGCTATTTACCATTCTGATACCGACTGGAATTATGGATTGATGCTGAGAGATGCAACGACGACGGTCAACTTTTGGACTATTAATCAAAAAGAACTGTCGGCAGTTGTCAATGGCGAAGAATTCAATCCTGCGCCTACGGACAAAATGGAGATTACAATGCCGAAGCTTAACTTTGGTGTCAGCAGAACATATGAATTCAACAGAGATTTGAAATTATTGCCTGAAGTAGGGCTTAATGTTGATTTCGCTAAAACGGCGGCTCTGGTTTCTACAGATTTCGCAAGCATAACACCTTATGCCGGCGGCGAATTGATTTTTCAGGATATGATTTTCGTAAGACTAGGATTCAACAGATTCCAAACGATTTCTGATATCGAGGATTTAAAAAGAAAAGTCTCTTTCCAGCCAAGCGCAGGGATCGGAATCAAATACAAAGGGCTCACCTTAGATTATGCGATTACAAATTCAGGCGTGGGCGGTTCCAACTTCTACTCCAATTTCTTTTCTCTAAAACTGGATATGCAGGGTTTTAGAAATTAATTACTTAAGTTTAAACAATGAAAAAAATTAGCATCTTTTTATCGGTTATCTTTATTGGACTGATAAAATCTCAGACCATTTCTGATTATAAATATATTATGATCCCCAGCGAAATCACCGATTTTAAGGGTAACAGATCCTTTGGTCTGGGCAACATTCTGGGCAACGCGATGAAGGGTAAAAAGTACATCATCCTTTCGGAAACCAAAACCGACTGGCCGGCAGGTGCGCTTGCAAACCCTTGTCAGGTGCTGAATGCCGATATTCAGGATGATAAAAGTATGTTCAGGAACAAGGTGATTCTGGAGTTTAAGGATTGTAACAGCAAGGTTATTTTTACCGAAAAAGGAAATAGTGGTATCAAAGAATTTGAAGCCGGATATAAAGAAGCGCTCAAGCAGACCTTAGTTAAAATTCCAGCTTCCAATCCTTCTTCAAAAATTGAAAATACAGCGCAGAACAAAACGCAGGAAACAGTGCAAACTCCTGCACAGACTCTAGAGCAGCCGAAAGTGCGGGAAGTTTCGTCCTCTTCTGCAGCAAAGAAATATACCAAAGGCAATGTGAGCTTCCAAAAAATACAAATTTCAGACGATCAGTTTATATTGGTTGATGGCAACAGTTCTGTCCCTTATGCTACCTTTAAATCTACTGCTAAGAAAGATGTTTACAGAGTAAAATTAGCTTCAGGTGAATCCACACTTGGTTATTATGAAAACGGAAATATCATCATCGAAATGCCAAAAAGCAACGGCGAGTTTTCTAATGAAGTTTTCACAGCGAATTAAGTTTACAAAAACGTATTTATCATAAAAAATGAAAATGGTCAGAAGCAATTCTGACCATTTTTTGTAGTATTTTTTATGTAGTAAAGAGCTAGCAGCCAATTGCTATTAGTAAAATTACTATTTATTGGGCTGCGGTGTAAATCTCAGGTAAGGTTTTACAACTTTCACTCCTTTTGTGAATTTCTTCTCCGCATCTTCCTGTGAAACAGCCGGTGGAATAATGACATCATCACCATCCTGCCAGTCGACAGGCGTGGCGACGCCATAACCATCAACCAGTTGCAGAGAATCTAGAACTCTCAGAATTTCGGTAAAATTTCTGCCGGTAGAAGCGGGATAAGTGATTATAAGTCTTATTTTTTTGTTGGGATCGATGATCAGCAAAGACCTAACTGTCAAAGTTGCACTGGCATTTGGATGGATGAAATCATACAGCTCAGACACTTTTTTGTCCTGATCTGCAATGATAGGGAAGGCAACTTCCGTGTTCTGCGTTTCGTTGATATCCAGAATCCAGCCTTTGTGATTATCGATGCCATCAACGCTCAGGGCAATTACCTTCGTATTTCTTTTGTCAAACTCGGGCTTCAGTTCTGATGTTTTACCGAGTTCTGTGGTACAGACCGGCGTATAATCTGCAGGATGAGAAAATAAAATTCCCCAGGAATCGCCTAGATATTCGTAAAAATTAAGTTTTCCAAGACTGCTTTTTGCATCGAAGTCCGGTGCTGTATCACCCAGTTTTATAGACATATTGTAATATTTTTTTGATTAATGGAAAACAAATTTAATAATAAAAATTTCAATTCATACTAACTTAGTATTAATTATTTTTCAGCACAAAAAAACCATCCGTCAAGCGAATGGTTTATATGATTGAATTATTTGAAATTATAATTTGCCTACTTTGCTGTCATCAATTTTGTATAATCTGATCACCTCTTCATAAGACAATTTTCTTGGGTCAACAGAACTTTTTCCACCAAATTCTGCAGGAACCAGGATGATTCTAAAGGTTTGATTATTTAGAAATTCTGGAGTTGTACTAATATCATAGTTTCCGCCAGCATAAATCATAAAGTCGTTTCTAGTGAAATCGAAATCATAATCTAATTCTAATGCCGGATTATTATCGAATGGATACAAGGTTCTTGGGATCTGCTGCCAAACCGGAGCGTTGTTATCTGTGCCTGCTCTCCTGTAGATCATCACATAATCCTGGTCCAATAGTGGTTTGTTAAAGCTTTGTCCATAACTCCATCCGGAATTAGGATCATTTTTTAAATTTACATTCAGGTCATAAACTGTAGGATAATCTACATTGACCTCTACATAATCATCATCATCGTCTTTGCAGCTGAAGATAAATATACTGGAAATCAGTAATAATAAAAGGGGAAGGAACTTTTTCATGAGTTTAAATATTTACGTTATTATTTTTTGTTACAAAAAATAGACCATAAAAATAGGCGTTTTCAGCGGATTTAATATCTTTATGGAAAGTTTTCTAAAATTTTAGATATCAAAAAAATGAAAAGGTTAAACCTGTTTTTAATTATACTTGTTTCGCAAAGTTTTCTTTGCCAATATCAGCCGAAAAATCTCTCGAATTCCGACCTTAGAAAAGCAAACAAATGGGTAGATGAAACCTACAACGCGCTGTCTCAGACGGAGAGATTGGGACAGCTTTTCATCGTTGCTCTTTACACAAATAAGGATGAAGCGCACATCAGTCAAATCAGAAATATCGTTTTGAACGATAAAATTGGCGGATTAATTCTGATGCAGGATGATGCTGCGAGGGAAATTAACTTGGTTAATGAGTTTCAGTCGAAATCAAAAGTCCCGCTAATGATTGGGATGGACGCAGAATGGGGCGTTTTCCAAAGAATTGCAAAAGCACACAAATATCCGTGGGCAATTACTTTGGGAGCAGTTCAGGATAAAAATCTGATTCACGACATGGCAGCAAAAATTGCTGAAGATTGCAGAAGAATGGGCATCAACTGGGATTTCGCGCCCGTTGTAGACGTCAATACAAATCCAAATAATCCTATTATCGGGAACAGAAGTTTCGGGTCGGATGTCAATAATGTAGTAAACTCTGCGCTGGCGTATTCCGACGGGTTACAGGATCATAAAATTCTTGCCGCCATCAAACATTTCCCCGGTCACGGCGATACAGACAAAGATTCACATCTGGATTTACCGGTTGTTTCTCACAATATGGAACGACTGGAAAAAACAGAACTGGCACCTTTCAAAGCATTGATGGACAAAGGAATCGGCGGTGTAATGGTCGCACATCTTTACGTTCCGAGTCTTGAAAATGAAAAAGGAGTTCCGGCTTCAATTTCTAAGAAAATAGTAACAGGACTTTTAAAGGAAAAATACGGCTACAAAGGCCTGATTATCACCGATGCACTCAATATGGGCGCGGTTGCAAACAAGTTCAAAGCAGGAGAACTGGATGCGTTGGCATTCAAAGCTGGGAACGATATTATGTTGTTTTCTCAAGATGTTGCCACCGGAAAAAGATTGATTCAAAAAGCGATTGATAATAAAGAAATTTCTCAAAGCAGAGTAGAAGAGAGCGTTAAGAAAATTTTGTTGACCAAATATTTTTTAGGTCTTGATCAATATTCCAACGTCAATCCGGAAAATATTAGTGAAGATCTGAACAATGTTTCGCATTCCGAAATCGTTCAGAAAATGTATTCCAACGCTTTGACATTGGTTAAAGATGACAAAAAACTGCTGCCTCTCGATTGCAAAGAAACTTATTATTACGTTCCATTAGAGGAAGCAGGTTATGAAACTTTTCTCAATCAATTAAATACACAAACAACCGTAATTTTGAAAAAAGCTTCAGAAATCAATTTAATTCCAGCCAATTCAAAAGTGATTGTAGGTTTCCATAAAGATAATTCCACGGCTTACAAACCTTATAAAATTTCAGATTCAAGCAAAAAAATTCTTTCGGATTTAAGCAGAAATCAAAATATCATTCTTGACGTTTTTGGAAGTCCTTATGCTTTGAAAGATATTGACATTTCCAAAGTTTCCACAGTCCTAGTGTCTTACGAGAATAATGACGATGCGATGAAAGCAACCGCCAACGGACTTTTAGGTCAAACAAAAATCTGGGGAAGACTGCCGGTTTTAGTCAATGATAATCTGAGATATGGTGCAGGAATAGATATTAATGCAAAAAATCCCAGCCAATCAAACCGATAGAAAATATAGTTCAGAAACAAAAAATTCTACGGCCGTAATTGAGTAAATTTGGAATGTTATTTTTTTAGAAAAATAATCAAATAAAAAAGTCATTATACTTTTACATAATACATTGTACATAAAAAAATGAAAATAGGTATACTTTGTTACCCAACTTACGGCGGAAGCGGGATTGTAGCGACAGAATTAGGGATGAGTCTTGCCGACAAAGGTTATGAAGTACATTTCATAAGTTCCGCATTGCCGGCACGTCTGGACGTTACCAACCCCAATATATTCTTCCACAAGGTAAATGTTCAGACTTATCCGCTGTTTCAGTATCAGCCTTATGATATTGCACTGTCATCGATGATTTACCGCGTTGTCAATCTTTATAAATTGGACATTCTGCACGCTCATTACGCCATTCCATATGCTTATGCGGCCTTTACAGCAAAACAAATGCTGAAGGCAGAACACAAAGATGTGCCTTTGGTGACTACGCTCCACGGGACCGATATTACCTTGGTAGGGCAGCATCCAAGTTACAAACATGCGGTGGAGTTCTCTATCAATCAGAGTGATGCAATAACTTCGGTATCAGAAAGTCTGAAAAAAGATACACTACAGTTTTTCAATATTCAGAAAGAAATCCAGGTGATTACCAATTTTATTGATAATTCGGTTTTTGATGAAGATTGCAAAACCTGCCAAAGAGAACAATTTGCGAGCGATGACGAAAAAATCCTGATTCACGTTTCCAATCTTCGTCCTGTAAAGAGAATTCAGGATGTTTTGGAGATTTTCAAAAACGTCAATAAAAAAGTAAAATCAAAATTGATTATTATTGGTGAAGGCCCGGAGATGGAGAAAATCAACCAATTTTTAGAAGAAAATCCGGAATTGATTGGAAAAATAAAATTACTGGGAAAAGTGAACGACCTGTACAGAATCCTGCAGCTTTCCGACGCGTTTCTTTTACCGTCTGAGCAGGAAAGTTTTGGTCTCGCAGCTTTGGAGGCGATGGCTGCAAGAACGCCCGTAATCAGCAGTAATGCCGGTGGAATCCCGGAAGTCAATATCCAGGGAGAAACAGGATTTTTGGCAGAAATAGGGAATGTGGAGGCGATGAGCAATTACGCCATCAAACTTTTGAGCAACGAAGATCTTCTTGCCGAGATGAAAAAAAATGCCAAAACTCAGGCTCTGAAATTTGATCTCAAAAATATCCTCCCAATCTACATCGAAATGTACAAAACAACAATTGAAAAGTTTGAAGAAGCGAAGTTGATTGACGCTGGGAATTAAAATAATGTGGGCAGCTTTTACGCCTTCCGCTCCCAATCTTTTTTGCAGATGATTTCAGGTTCAATAGAACTTGAGTAGAAGCAAAAAAGGATTTCCGTTCAAGTCGGGCTGCAGATTCAGCATACAAACAACAGTTGTCAATAAACACAACGTTTGTCATTCCGTAGGAATCTAAACTTCGCTGTCGAGATTCCTACGGAATGACAAACTAGTCGTTAAAGAAGTAACCAATTGAATATTGGACAATCTAATTATTGTGAAAATTAATTATAAATTTCCAAAATTTTTATAACTTAACCCTTTTGAAGTCACGTACTTTGAAAGGGTTTTTGTTTAACGAAAATCAAGCACACAAATGAATGAAGAAATATTACAGTACCTCTGGAATTTTAAAAAGTTCCGGTGTTTCGATTTTGTCTCCGTTGAAGGAAAGAACATCGAAATCTTAGAATTTGGCGAATGGAACAAGAATTCCGGTCCGGATTTTTTATTTGCTAAGATTAAAATTGACAACATCATTTTTGCCGGAAACATCGAGATTCACACCAAAGCCTCCGATTGGTTTTTCCACAACCATTCCGGAAATCCCGAGTTTGGAAACCTAATTCTTCACGCCGTATATATCAACGATTGCGAGATCCCGGAACTGGCAAACCGGCAGATTCCTACTTTGGAACTTAAAGATTACATTGATCAAAATCTGATTCACAAGCATCAGAATCTAAGGGAAGAACATTCATTTATTCCGTGCGAAAAACTGTTTGATAAAGACAAGATTCCGCTCTTTTTTGAAGAAGAAGTCCTGCTGCAAAAACTGGATTGCAAGTCTGAAAGTTTGGAATTGTCTTTAAGGAATAATCAAAATAATTATGAGGCCCTATTATTTCAGCAATTGGCCTATACTTTTGGATTGAAGGTAAATGCAGAGATTTTCCTTCAATTGGCTGAAAGTTTAGACTTTTCCGTCATTCAAAAAATTAAACAGAACCGGCTTCAGCTGGAAGCTTTGTTATTCGGGATCAGCAATTTTCTGGAGGAACCGAAAGACGAAATGATGAAAATATGGAGACGTGAATTTCATTTTCTTAAGATTAAATTTAATATTAATGAAGTCAGAATCGCTCCCAAATTTTCTAAACTTCGGCCACCAAATTTCCCAACAATCCGGCTTTCGCAACTAGCTAATCTCTATCATTCTCAGCCTAATCTTTTTTCAAAAATTATGGAGGCAAAAACGGTAGATGATCTGTATTTGATTTTCGAGAATATTTCAGCTTCAGAATATTGGGATAATCGTTTTAATTTTGGGAAGATTTCTCCTGTGGAAGGTCAGAAGTTGTTGAGTAAAGATTTCGTCGAATTAATTATCATCAATGCGATTCTGCCCGTCAAGTATTTTTATCAGAAGAATCACAATCCGGAAATAGTAGATGATATTTTTGACTTCTACAAACAACTGAAAGCGGAGAAAAATTCGGTTCTTGATGGATGGAAAGAGTTGGGCCTTAAATTCGAGAATGCTTTGCAGACACAGGCTTTTCTGTACCAGTACAAAACATTCTGCACTCAGAAAAAATGCTTAAATTGCGGTATTGGTTTTAAGTTGTTGAAGAGCCAAGATTAAAATAAATATTCGAAATGAAAGAGCCAATAATCATAAACAGTCTGCGCCACAAAATGGAAAAAGAATGGTTTGGCGTCCTTACCAGATATGGACACAAACTGGGAATTCCGGTTTCTAAACTGCGTGTTTTCTTTATTTATTCTACGTTTGCGACGGCTGGCATTTTCTTCTTATTTTATCTGGGAATGGCGTTTATGCTCTGGATTAAGGATTGTATTGTGACGAAGAGGCCGAGCGTTTTTGATTTGTAAATAGATTTCTCGCAGATTTAGCGAATTTTGCAGATCGATTTCTCTATAACAGGATATTGTCATTCCGTAGGAATCTAAACTGTTGAGATTCCTACGGAATGACAAACGTTGGATTTGTGACAAATGTTGTTTTTACGCAGGATCCCGCAGCCCGGCTTGAGTGGAAATCCTTTTTTGCTTGGACTCAAGTTGTATTTGGTCTGAAACCGTCTGCAAAAAAGATTGGGAACGGAAGACGGATAAAGCTGCCCAAATAATAATCCACAAAAAAATCCGATTGAAAAACTCAACCGGATTTGTATTTTGAAAGATTATTCTAAATTCTAATATCTAACTTATAAAATCTAGATTATGGATTTGCAGTTTTAAGATTTGCAGAGGCATATTCCCTGTTCATTCTGGCAATATTCTCCAGTGAGATTCCTTTCGGGCATTCCACTTCACAAGCGCCGGTATTGGAGCAGTTTCCGAAGCCTTCCTCATCCATAGCCTTAACCATATTTAGTACTCTCCTTGTAGCTTCTACACGGCCTTGGGGCAACAATGCAAACTGTGATACTTTGGCTCCTACAAACAACATTGCAGATCCGTTTTTACAAGATGCAACGCAAGCGCCACAAGCGATACAAGCTGCTGCATCCATTGCTTTGTCTGCATCCTCTTTTGGAACCGGGATGGCATTTGCATCCAGAGTATTTCCGGAAGTATTGACGGAGACAAATCCGCCTGCTGCCATCACTCTGTCGAACGCAGATCTGTCTACGACCAAATCTTTGATCACAGGAAAAGCAACACTTCTCCAAGGTTCTATATGGATGGTTTCGCCGTCTTTGAAATGACGCATATGCAGCTGGCAAGTCGTAATCCCTGTATCTGGGCCGTGCGCTCTACCATTGATGTATAGCGAACACATCCCGCAGATTCCTTCGCGGCAGTCGTGATCAAAGGCAACAGGATCTTTCCCGTCGTTGATCAGCTGCTCGTTTAGGATGTCCAACATTTCCAGGAATGAAGAATCCGTAGAAACATCAGAGATCTTATAGGTTTCGAACTGACCTTTTGTTTTATTGTTTTTTTGTCTCCAAATTTTCAGCGTAAGATTTAAGCCTTTTTTTGCACTCATTTTATATATATTTTTGAATGGAGATTATTTATTTTTTTCTGGTTTATCAGCATTTTCAAATTTCATGTCAGATGCCAATACTTTTATTTTCTTAGAATTACTGGCTTTCAATGCCTCATACTTTTCTAAGCCTTTACTGATATTTTCAGTTTTATCTTCCGTTGTAGGAACGTACATTTGTTTTTTTGCACCTTTGATGACCTGATAAAAAGTCCTCTTATCTCTGAACTCATTCGGGTTGAGCGGATTAAGGCTTACCTGAGCGATAAAAGCGCCCATCTGTCCTTCTGCATTCAAAACGTAAACTGAATTAGGTTCCAGATTGGCTTCAACAAAATCTCTGTTTTCTGAAGCGGCCCAAAAAACGTGTTCTCCCGGCTCACATTCGTATACCATATATTTGAAACCTGATAGGGCTCCCAAAAACTTATCCTTGTCGTAGATTCTGAAATTAATAAGCATTCCTGCACCAGTTCTTAGAATGTAAACCAGGGCTTTTCCTTCCTGTGGTTTATCAATCTCCTGAGTAGTGACTTTTTGGGAATAAGCTGTAAGTCCGCAAACCAAGACAACTAATAAAATTAATCTATTTAATATTTTCATTTGCTGTTATTTGTAACTTCTAGCTTTAACTTCAATGTTCTCGTAGACAAGATCTTCTTTGTGAACGGTAGACTGATTGATATCTGCACCTTTGTATTCCCAAGCTGCAACATATTTGTAATTTACATCATCACGTTCTGCTTCACCTTCCGGCGTAGAATGGTCTTCACGGAAATGGCCTCCACAAGATTCATTTCTGTTTAGTGCGTCTATAGCCATCAATTGTCCCAATTCAAGGAAATCTGCAACACGGAAAGCTTTCTCCAGTTCAGGATTCATATTGTCGGCATCACCAGGAACTCTGACGTTTTTCCAGAAGTCATTTCTTACCTCTTCGATTTCCTTGATTGCCTCTCTCAGGCCTTCAGGCGTTCTTCCCATTCCAACTTTGTTCCACATAATATGGCCCAGTTGTTTGTGGAAATGATCTACTGTGTGCGTTCCTTTATTAGTAAGGAAGAAATTGATTTTTTCTTTTATTTCTGTTTCAGCCTGGTTGAATTCCGGAGTTTCGGTAGAAATCTTTCCGGTTCTGATATCTGCTGAAAGATAATCTGCAATGGTGTAAGGTAAAACGAAATAACCGTCTGCCAGACCCTGCATTAGTGCAGAAGCTCCAAGCCTGTTGGCACCGTGATCCGAGAAGTTAGCTTCACCAATCACAAAACAGCCTGGTATAGTAGACTGAAGGTTGTAGTCTACCCACACGCCACCCATTGTGTAATGGACTGCAGGATAGATTTTCATAGGCGTTTTGTAAGGGTCATCCGCAGTGATTTTCTCATACATTACGAATAAGTTACCATACTTTTCCTCAATCCACGCCTTCCCAAGATCGTAAATTTGCTGATCTGTAGGATTATGAATGTTTTTTTCAATGGCGGTTTCTTTACCCTTTTTCATGATTTCTGTGGAGAAATCCAGGTAAACACCTTCTTTAGTATCGTTGTTTTCGATTCCGTATCCGGCATCGCATCTTTCCTTACCTGCTCTGGATGCAACGTCTCTTGGCACAAGATTCCCAAATGCAGGGTATCTTCTTTCAAGATAATAATCGCGGTCTTCTTCTTTAATATTTTCCGGTCTCAATTTGCCTTCTCTGATGGCCACAGAATCTGCAAGGTTTTTAGGAACCCAGATTCGTCCGGAGTTTCTAAGAGATTCTGACATCAAAGTCAGTTTTGATTGCTGCGTCCCGTGAACCGGAATACAGGTCGGGTGGATCTGAACATAGCAAGGATTTGCGAAATAAGCTCCTTTTTTATGGATTTTCCACGCTGCAGATACGTTGGATCCCATTGCATTTGTAGATAGGAAATATACATTTCCGTAACCTCCGGAAGCAATCACCACTGCGTGTGCAGAATGTTTTTCAATCTCTCCTGTTACCAGATTTCTGGCGATGATTCCTCTTGCTTTACCATCAACAATGACAAGGTCCAGCATCTCGTGACGGTTGTACATTTTGATTCTGCCTTTACCGATTTGACGACTCATTGCAGAATATGCACCTAGTAGTAATTGCTGTCCCGTTTGCCCTTTTGCGTAGAAAGTTCTTTTTACCTGGACACCTCCAAAAGAACGGTTGTCCAACTGTCCGCCATATTCTCTTCCAAATGGAACGCCCTGCGCCACACATTGGTCAATAATATTAGCAGAAACTTCAGCAAGTCTGTAAACGTTTGCTTCTCTTGCGCGATAATCGCCACCTTTGATCGTATCATAGAACAATCTGTAAGTCGAATCTCCGTCGCCCTGATAATTCTTGGCAGCATTGATACCACCTTGTGCAGCGATAGAGTGCGCTCTTCTAGGAGAATCCTGATAGCAGAATGCCTTTACATTATAACCTTGCTCGGCAAGTGTAGCAGCAGCAGAACCGCCGGCTAATCCTGTACCGATGATGATAATATCTATTTTGTCCCGGTTGTTTGGTGCAACCAGGTTCATGTGATCTTTATGATTTTTCCATTTGTCCTTAAGTGGACCGGAAGGAATTTTTGAATCTAAACCCATAATTGATTTTAATTATTATTGAGTAACAAAATGATAAACAGCGATGATGATGAATCCCAATGGAATAAGTACAGAATACCAATTCCCGAAAGCCCTGATAAAAGGTGTATACTTAGGATGTCTTGCTCCAATAGACTGGAAAGAAGACTGGAAACCGTGCGCAAGATGCAAGCCTAGCAACACAAAAGAAATCACATAGATCACCACTCTCCAGATGCTTGCAAATTTACCGTGCAGATCTCCCCAGAAACGGTTTTCCTCTACAGGAAGTCCCTCAAGATACTTATAATTCATCTCGTGATACCAGAAATCATACATGTGAAGCGCCAGAAATGCAAGGATTACAGCACCTGTAATCAGCATATTTCTGGACATCCATGTAGAATTTGCAGAACCATTGTTCATTGCATATTTTACAGGTCGTGCTCTGTTATTCCTCAGTTCCAGAATGAATCCCATTACAAAATGGAAAATTACAGCCACCATCAAAACGGGCTGCATCAGGAATTGAATTAGGGGATTGTATCCCATAAATTGAGAAGCATTATTGTAAGCCGTTTGCCCGAAAATTGATAATAAATTTACGGCAAGATGCATTACTAAGAAAATCAGCAAAAACATTGCTGAAAGTGCCATAGCATATTTTCTGCCTATCGAAGACGTAGTCCCTGCCATAATTCTGTTTGTTATTTGAATTTGCACAAATTTAGAAAATAACTGACTCAACTAACATTGAGAAATGTCACAAAAATACAGTTTGTAATGCTTCTAAATAACTTTAATGGAATGTTATATATATTATACATTTCGTGATCATTCCATATTAATCAAAACGAAAAATCCCGAAATTGATTCGGGATTCTGTCTATTATAATTCTTTTCTCAATCTTGCGACCGGGATATTGAGCTGTTCGCGGTATTTTGCTATTGTTCTTCTTGCAATGTTATAACCTTTTTCTTTAAGAATTCCTACGAGAGCGTCGTCTGTATAAGGTTTTCTTTTGTTTTCTTTGCCTATGGCTTCCTGTAGATGCTGTTTGATTTCTTTTGTAGAAACTTCCTCACCGTCATCATTTGTGAGTGAGTCCGAGAAGAGATTTTTGAGATATACAATGCCGTTTGGCGTATCTGCGTATTTACTTTTCACCACTCTCGAAATTGTAGAAATGTCAAAACCTGTAATATCAGCAACATCTTTGAGAATCATCGGTCGGATATTTTTTTCATCGCCAGAGATAAAATAGTCTTTTTGAAGCTTCACAATTGCTGTGATAGTTTGCAGAAGCGTGTTCTGTCTTTGATTGATAGCGTCGATGTACCATTTTGCAGCATCCAGTTTTTGCTTAATGAAAAGCGCAGCCTGCTTATGCTCTGCAGATTTCTTATCGTGTGAGTAAGTGGTCAGAATTTCTTTGTACTCATCCGAAACACGTAGGGAAGGTGCATTTTTGTTATTCAAAGTAGGAATTACCTGATTGTCTTTGACTTGCAGTACAAAATCGGGGATGATTTCCTGATTGATGGTGATGGTCTGTGTGTCAAAATTGCCGCCAACCTTCGGAGACAGTCTTGCGATCTCTTCCAGAGCATCTTTCAGATCTTCCTCCTCAATATCGTATTTCTGAAGAATTTTGTTGTAATGTTTGTTGGCAAGGGCATCAAACTGATTTCTCAGGATATTTCCCGCCAAAATAACAGTCTGATCCGAGCTCACTTTTTTCTCGATCTGAAGCAAAAGGCATTCGCGCAGATCTCTCGCTCCAACACCCGGCGGATCCAGCTTTTGAACATAATTTTCAAGAATATCAGTCACTTTTTCTACTGTGGTGTAGATGCCTTGCGAAAATGCCAGATCATCAACGATAGATTTGATATCTCTTCTCAAATAACCGTCTGTATCGAGGTTTCCGATGACGTATTCACAAATTTTAAGGTCTTCGTCTTCAACAGTTGACAATCTGATTTGCTCAAGAAGATAGTCATAAAGCGTCTGTCCTTCTGTAAGTAATGACTGATTATCAAACTCCTCATCGTCCGCAGAATAGTTGCTGCTGGCGGTTTTGTAGCTAGGCTCATCGTCATAAAGATAATCATTGACGTCAAAATCCGTTTCTATGCTTTCTGTTCCTTCATTTTCATAAGCTTCTTCAGCGGCTGTATAGTCATCTTCTTTGCTTTCTTCTTCATTTACTTTTTCCAGAGCAGGGTTTTCTTCAAGCTCTCTTTCCAGTTCTTCTTCAAATTCCAAGGTATGAAGTTGAATCAGCTTCATCAGTTGAATCTGTTGTGGAGCGAGCTTTTGCCCAAGGCGCATTTGTAGATTTTGCTTTAGCATAATGGTAACGTTTATCAGTTATGATTAACGATCACGAAGTTAATTAATTTTTTTTAAATTCCAATAAGTTTAGCACGATATTTGATGTGTTAATTTTAGTTAACAAAAAACCTTCAGATTTTTCTGAAGGTTTTTTGTTTTATAGTTTATGATTTAATGAAGTTTTAAATCAAAAATTCATCTGGATTTTGACGATTGTCATAAAAAGCTAAGACCTTGATGTTTTGATTTTCGATTATGTAGAACATCGAAAAATTTCTTAAAACCATTATTCTTCTAATACCATCTAAATCCGTATCAGTGCCTATCAGTGGATTTTTTTTTAGCAATTTTTCGGCAACTAAAGTTTCTGCAAATACTTTTTTCGAGTAGGTTTCAGATTTATTATGTTTAATCCAAAATTTCAAAATATCTACTCGTTGCTTTGAAGCATTTTTGGTCCATTCTACTTGAAACATTCTTCCGCTCTTTTTCGGGCTTCCTCGCTAGAAATAACATCTCCAATTTTCACGTCATCCAGACCTTCTTGAATTAATTTCTTTTCAAAATCTGTAAGTTTGACAAGCTTTTGTTTTTTTGATACCTCAAATTTTATATTCAATTCCTTCAAAAGCGCTTCAATTAATTTTAATTGATTTTCAGATTCGTTATATAAAGTAATTGTGCTCATTTTAAAAATTTAAGTAAAGTTAATAAAAAATTCCTTCAATTAAAACTGAAGGAATTTTGTTTTTATATGTTTAATTAATGCTTAAAATTCTGCATTCTTCGGTGTTCTTGGGAAAGGAATCACATCTCTGATGTTTGTCATTCCAGTTACGAAAAGTACCAGTCTTTCAAGACCTAAACCAAATCCGGCGTGTGGCACAGAACCGAATTTTCTGGTGTCAAGATACCACCAAAGTTCGTGCTCGTCAACACCGAAGTCTTTCATTTTCTCAAGAAGGACATCGTGTCTCGCTTCTCTTTCAGAACCACCGATGATTTCACCGATTCCCGGGAAAAGAACGTCCATTGCGGCAACCGTTTTTCCGTCGTCATTCAGTTTCATATAGAAAGCTTTGATTTCTTTCGGATAATCGAAAAGGACAACCGGCGTTTCGAAATGTTTCTCCACCAGATATCTTTCGTGCTCAGACTGCAAATCTGTTCCCCATTTCTCAATCGGATATTGGAATTTGCCTTTTTTATTTTCCTTTGAGTTTAATAAAATCTCAATCGCTTCCGTATAAGAAACTCTCTTGAAACGCTTCGCAGCCACGTTTGTGAGTTTTTCAATCAGGCCTTCTTTTGCTCTGTCTTTCTCAGGTTTTGATTTCTGCTCTTCTTCGAAACGCTTGTCAAGGAATTCCAAATCGTCTTTGCAGTTGTCCAAAACGTACTGAATCACATATTTCAAGAAATCCTCAGCAAGGTCTATATTATTTTCAAGATTATTGAATGCCACTTCCGGCTCAATCATCCAAAACTCAGCAAGGTGACGCGTTGTGTTAGAATTTTCTGCACGGAAAGTAGGTCCGAACGTGTAAATTCTTCCCAATCCCATCGCTGCAGTTTCGCCTTCAAGCTGACCAGAAACGGTCAAGTTGGTTTTCTTACCGAAAAAGTCCTGAGAGAAATCGATTTCTCCTTCTTCGGTTTTAGGCATATTATTAAGGTCAAAATTCGTAACGCCGAACATTTCGCCAGCTCCTTCTGCATCAGCTCCGGTGATAATTGGCGTGTTGATGTAGAAAAATTGATTTTGATTAAAGAACGAGTGAATCGCAAAACTCACCGAGTGACGGATTCTGAAAACCGCTCCAAAAACATTGGTTCTGAATCTCAAATGTGCCTGCTCACGCAATTTCTCCAAACTGTGTTTCTTTGGCTGAAGAATCGTGGATTGCAATTCCTCAAAGAAATTGTCGCCCAGAATCGTGATTTTTTTCGCAATGATTTCCACAGTTTGTCCGGCACCTTGGCTTTCCACCACTTCACCTACAATTTTCAAAGACGAAGCCGTATTGATTTTCTTGATGGTTTCTTCATCAAAACTTTCAAAATCAACCACGATTTGCAAATTATTAATCGTAGAACCATCATTTAGCGCGATAAAACGATTGGAACGGAAAGCCCGAACCCAACCCTGAACGGTAATATCGTGATGTAATACTTTTTTGTAATCTGCTAATAGGTCTTTAATTGTCTGTCGTTTCATCTTAGTATAAACTTTTAGTAAAGTTTTTGTTTTAAAATTAAGTGAGTGCAAATTTACGAAAAAACGTTGTAATTTATCGTGAGATTATCAAGCGAACTATTCCATTTTAATTTGAATCGATTTCTCTTGCAGATTTTGCCAGTCAAGCAGGTTTTTTTCGAAGCTTTTATCTGCTCAATCTGCCAAATCAGCGAGAGCAAATCCTAATTCAACAAAACAGATTTTTTCAACAATTTTCCGTTTCGAATTTTCCAGGCGTGATAAGAACTTGGAACATCAAACTGCCATTTAGGTAATATTAAAATAATCGATAAAACATCCAAATGTGAAATGAAGCCCAAAATCACAAAAAGATAAAATGCCCAGCCAGCTTCAGAAAATCCAATGAGAGAAGTAAAAGCAATAAGCAAACTAATGCCCCAAAGTTTGGAAATCCAAGCGTGCGTGCAGGTTTCTTTTCCAAATTTCCAAAGACTGACAATGTAGCACAAAGCTTCCATTCCGAAAATTAGTGAAATACTTTTCCAGTGTTCCTGGATGATTTCGGGATTCAGAAAATATGTGGCGAATCCAATCGATAACCAGAAAACCAAATCGGTTTGGCTGTCCAATCGTCTTAATTTTTCTGTTGATACACCAACTTTTCGGGCGATGATTCCGTCAAAAATATCGGTGAACAATCCGAAATACATTAAAAATAGTATGATATTTCGTGATAGATTCGAGTCTGACAAATAACCAATCAGCAAAATTGTAATCGCTGAAAGAAATCTGAGAAATATCAAAAGATAAGGAATATGTTTCATAATGTACATTTTAAAAGATAAGATTAAAGCCCAGGGAAAATCGGAAACCTTCTGTAGAAAAGTACTTGTAAGGATTGTATTCAAAATTATATCCTGCTTCTGCCGAAATAAAATGGTAGAAGTTGACCCCAAATTTCGGAGCTATTGCATAAGGCGAAAGGCCTGCAGCTGCGTACAAATTGGTAATAATAGGTTTGTTTTTTTCGAAAGAGGCGACTTTGTACAAGTAATCCAGTTCAGGAATTACGATGAGCTTTCTTCCCGGCGTATCCCACCAATTAAAATGACCTCGCAGACTGAAGTAATGGTGATCGTTAATTGGGATTTTGGGACCGAACGAAGCGTAAGATTGTTCGTTCATAACTGTTAGCTCCAGACGTGTGGAAATGATTGCGCCAACAATTGCCCAGTCTTTTTTACTGCCAATCTGTGCATTTGACAATGCAATTATAAAAAGGAATATTAGAATTGATATTTTTTTCATTTGATAAATATTTATCCAAAATTGAATAGAATATTCGTCATTTTAAATGCGGAAAAGAATTAATATTTTTTCTAAATTTGTGAAAATCGCAAAAAATGTATCAGGAACTTTTATTGAAACAGATTCGAAGCAAAATAGGAGAGAAGTCATTGAATGATGAAATTGCGAATGTTCTCAACATCAGCTACGACGCTGCGCACCGAAGAACCTCGATGAAATCTAAATTTTCCTTGGAAGAAAGTCTGCAATTGGCTAAGTTTTATCATATTTCTTTGGATAAATTTTTAGAAAATGAAAGCAATCTTTTAGTAAAGAAGACAAAAGCAGTTAATAAAACTGAGGATTTGCATTCGTTTTTTGATAATAGTTTAGATATTTTAAGTTCAATCATTTTTTCAGAAGATTCTGTGATTTACTATTCTGCGAAGGATATTCCGTTTTTTTACACGGTTTCGGATACGCTTTTGTCGAGATTCAAAATCTATGTTTGGATGAATCTTCTGAATTCTAAACAGGTTTTCATTCCGTTTCAGGATTTTCAGCCACAACAATTTAATTCAAAAACAAAAATTCTGAGAGAGATTTACGAAGAACAAAATGTAGTAGAATTGTGGAATGATATGACGATTTCCAGCATTCTTTTGCAGATTTCGTTCTATTTTGAAATTGGACTTCTCAAAAAAGAAGATGCTGTAAACATTCTTTCAGAACTGGATGATTTGATTCATTATATCGAAAATAAAACCGAAACAAATTCTCGTTTTCAAATTTATCAAAACGAATTGGTTCATCTTTCCAATGATATTTTTATTAATAACGGACAACAATCAACGTTGGCAATTCCTTGTAATATGTTTGGCTATTTATTGACAAACGATGCAAAAACGTGTAAGGAAACTCTGAACTATTTTGAACATCAAATTAAGAATTGTAAATCTCTGAACACAGCTGGAAACAGAGATAGAAAACTGTTTTTCAACAGAATGTACCAACAAATTGAAAATCTAAAACAAAAATTGTAATGAAAAACCTTCGTAATGGCGAATTTTTCGGACAGACCAACGAGAAGCTTAGTTTCGATGGATTGACCATTACGGATACGGAATACACGCATCCTTTCGTGGATTGGCATTATCACGAGAATCCTTATTTCACGTTTCTGCTTCAGGGAAATATGCAGGAAGGCAACAAGAAAGAAATTTACGATTGTTCAGCCGGGACTTTGCTTTATCACCATTGGGAAGATGCGCACTACAACATAAAACCTGATGTTTTCACAAGGGGTTTCCATCTTGAAATTACAGAAGAATGGTTTGCGAAATTCCAGATTTCAAAAGAGAACGTGGAAGGAAGTTTCAATATCAAAAATCCTGCTCTTAAATTATTGATTTATAATATTTTAAAAGAATCGAAATTGAATGATAGTTCTTTTGAAGTAGGTATTAATCAGATTTTGTTGAATCTTTTCAGCCAATTGTCCAACCAAAAAAGTTCTTCTGAGAAGAAACCGATCTGGGTCAATCGGATTGATGAAATTCTCCACGAAAGTTTTACAGATAAATTGAATCTCACAGAACTTTCTAAAACGTTGAACATTCATCCGATGCATCTTAGTAGGGATTTTCAGAAATATTTTCAATGCAATTTGGGCGAATATATCAGAAAACTGAAAGTCGAAAAATCATTGATTCTTCTCAATCAAAACGATTCTTTGTCCGATGTTGCTTTGGAATGCGGATTTGCGGATCAAAGCCATTTCAATCGTTGTTTCAAAGAAAATATGGGAATCACGCCATTGAAATATAAAAATTTGTTGAAATAATTGCAATGTTAATTTCATTCTATTTTTTCCAGGATTGATGTTCTACAATTGTCTGATAAAATTTACAATGAAATCAATCTTTTTATTCGTCTTAGTTCTCGCTTTCGGTTTTTCATCAGCTCAAATCAAAAATATTGTTGAACCCGAAAAGATTGAAAATCCAATTCAAAAAAAGAATCTGAACAAAATTGTTTTTCTTGATAAAATGATTCCGTTTGACAATCTGAAGGAATCTGACTTTCTCAAAACAATGACTTTTCAGGAAGATAAAGATTTCGACATCCGGGTTTTTCTGGATAATTCTTTGGTGAATTATCTTCATCAGCTTGATTCCAATTTAACAGCTGATGAATTACTTAAAAAGGGAAATTATCAGTTCAGTTTCTATGTTGATGGAAAATTAACTTACACCGAAAATCTGAATTCGGGAGCCGGAAAAACAGAAGATAAAAAAATCAAAACAAGTTTCGGAATTCCGTTTCTTAGTACAAAAAATGAAGATTCCTGGGGACGATATCTTTGGATGCGCTTTTATTTTGCTAATGGCGGAATGGATGCTTTGGAAGCAGGAAATCATACTTTGAAAATCGAAATCAAACCGTATTTAAACAATCCAGCTCTGAAAATCGGAGATGTGATTGCGAACGGAGAAATTAACTTAATTGTTCCCAAAAAGTATGTTTCTGAGGAGCAAATTGCTGTTCAGAAAATTAAGCCAAACAGCGGATGGAAAGTTTCTGGTGAGAAAATTAACCGGGAAAAAATCAGGATTCTGAATCAAAAAATTGCTGAAGATAGATTCAGAGAAATTACGGGAATTGTTGTGATTAAAAATGATAAATTATTACTTGAAGAATATTTCAATGGTTACGAGAGAGACAGTTTGAACGATACGCGTTCCGTTGGGAAATCCTTTTCTTCAGCTTTGATGGGAATTGCAATCAAAGACGGTTACATCAAAAATGAAAATCAAAGCCTGAAAGATTTCTACGATTTGAAACAATTCAAAAATTATTCATCTAAAAAAGACAGCGTTACGATCAAAAGTCTGCTGACAATGAGTTCAGCCTTTGATGGCAATGATGAAGATTCTGATTCTCCGGGAAATGAAGAAAATATGTACCCGACGGATAATTGGGTGAAGTTCGCTCTGGATTTGCCAATGACAGACAATAAAATCGGAAAAAACTGGCATTATTTCACAGCTGGCGTAGTTGTAACCGGAGATATTCTGGACAAATCCGTTCCACAAGGTTTGGAAAAATATGCCGATAAGAAATTGTTTCAAGCACTTGGGATTACCAATTACAAATGGCAATTTACGCCTCAGCAAAAACCGTCTTTGGCAGGTGGATTGCGAATGAAAGCTTTAGATTTTGCCAAATTCGGACAGCTTTATAAAAATGATGGAATTTGGAACGGAAAACGAATTCTGGACAAAGATTGGATCGAAAAATCTTTCACCAATTATTTTTCTGATAACAAAGAATCAGAAGGTTACGGATATTTGTTTTGGAGAAAAGTTTACAAAATTGGAGATCAAACCTATGAATCTTATCAATCCAGCGGAAACGGCGGAAACAAAATTATTGTTTTCAAAGATATTCCGGTCGTAATCGTAATTACCGCACGAGCTTACAATAAACCGTATTCACATTCTCAAGCCGATAAAATTGTGCAGCAATATCTGCTGCCTTCCGTTTTGAATGAGTGATTTTTACTCGTCCTTTTTCGAAGGAATCAGGAAAACATCCATCAAACCTTCCGGCAGAACCATTTTTATGAATTTCTCTTCACGGTTCACTTCCAGAATCCAGTCTTTGATGAGTGGAATGATGATTTCTTTTCCGGCAAGATTCAGGATGAAATAATTCTGAGCCGTCATATCATTGATAGAAACGATGGTGCCACAAGATTTCCCGTCCTCTTCACGGATTTCATAACCCACAACTTCGTGGTAATAGAATTTTTTCCCGGACAGTGGAGGTAGGGTAGAAAGCGGAAGATAAACACCTTTTCCGATGGACTGGTTTACCAGCGCTTCAGAAGAGTTTTTGAAAGTAATGATTTTGGTGTCACCTCTCTGCCACTGCTGTTTTTCAACAAAAAAAGGCACTAGCAGGCCGTTTATTTCCAAAAAAATAGATTCTAGTCTGTCGTACATCTCGGGTTGGTCTGTATCCAGTTTCAGGATTACATTGCCCTGCAGTCCGTGTGTTCGGGTAATAGTTCCTAAAAAATAGCAGTCTTCTTTTCTCATGATTTCAAAATTAATTTTCTTCTTTTCCCCAGCCCTAAAGGGTGGAAGAAATTAATTTGCTTCCTTTAGCATTGGGGAAACAAATTGATTTTTATTAAACAACAAAGACACGAGAATATCGTGTCTTTGAGATTGTATCTTTTTGTAAAGAATTAAGCCTGAGTTTCTTCAGTTCCTTCTGCTTCAGCAGCAGGAGTCTCTTCAGTCGTTTCAGCTACTGTTTCTTCAGTTGCTTCTACTTCCGCAGGTGCGTTTGCAGCTTCCTCAGCAGCTTTAGCCTCAGCAATTTTTGCAGCTTCTTCAGCTTTTGCATCGTCTAATACTTTCTGAGCAGCGTCAACTCTTGCCTGGTTTACTTTAGCTTCAGCATCCAAAGCCGCTTTTTTAGCGTCAGATTTTGCTGTAGACAAACCTTCTACTTTACCTTGTACTTTAGCATCTTTAGCATCAACCCAAGCAGCGAATCTCTTCTCAGCTTCAGCCTCGTCAAAAGCACCTTTAGCAACACCACCTTGAAGGTGTTTTTTGTACAAAGCACCTTTGTAAGAAAGGATCGCTCTTGCAGTGTCAGTTGGCTGTGCACCGTTGTTCAACCATTGTACAGCAGAATCTACGTTTAGTTCTATTGTAGCAGGGTTAGTAATTGGGTTATAGATCCCTAGTTTTTCGATGAATCTACCATCTCTTCTAGCTTTGGAATCTGCAACCACGATGTGGAAAAAAGGTTTACCTTTAGATCCGTGTCTTTGTAATCTGATTTTTACTGACATATAATTTTAAAATTTTGGGAACACGTCCCGGTTAAATATTAAGTGTGCAAAGATACAAAAAAAGTTGAAAGTTCAAAGTTTCTGATTCAAAGTTTTCAGGAGCCGGGAACCTGCTTTCCGCTGCAATCTTTTTTGCATCACGTTTTGTCAGGCAGATGGGTCTCGAAGTCCACGCAAAAAAGATTTCCACTTCAATCAGGGCTAGGGCTTTTCACATAGGCAGCATGTTTCCAGATAATTAGTCCTACCTGTTTTTAAGTAAAATCCAGGAGCTGTATTTTCTGATGATCTCTGTATCTGGCTCTGTCCATTCCAACTGATACCAATAGGTTCCAGTAGAAAGATGGCGTTTTCCGGATTTTCCATTCCAGATATAATTTCCTTCTCCGCCCACAAAAACAAATACACCATTCCTGTCAAAGATCTTAAAAGTGACATTGTTTTTCAGGCGTAAACCGGAAAAATCCAGCACATCGTTGACTCCGTCATTATTTGGAGTGATGACATTGACCAGATTAATATTAGAAAACTCCCGCATTGTCGGGATGCATTTTTTTGCACTTCTTACATAGATTTGCTGTACGCCTTTAGGCAGATTATTAAAAACATTGGAGGGTTGCCAAGTGGTTCCGTTTAAAGAATATTCGTACGGAGCAGTTCCACCGGTTGCAGTTACAGTCAATTTATCATTGTCAATCTCCAGGATTTTAATAATCACCTCTTCCTCTGCAATTACTTTTACATTTTGCCGTGTAGTGCAGTTTTCGAAAGTAAGATCTACCCAATGATCACCCACTTTCAAAGGATCAGACTGTGAAAAGGTAGATCCGGAACTCCACAGATAACCGTCAAATCCGGATCCTGCGTCCAGGACTATGTCATTCTCCTTACAGATAATGACGTCCTGCAAAAGACTTGATGTCTTTGGATTCTTAAATAACAATTTTAGCTCTCCCACAGCAGGGCAGGCGGTGTTGTCTGTAAATCGGAAAAAGAAACTTTTATCTGCTTTCAGATCCAGAGAAAATGAAATACGGTTGGTGTCTTTTTTAGCATCTGGTAATGAAGCATACACCCAAACAGAAGCGAATTGATTGGTGAAGAGACTTGTGTAAGCATTTAAATCAACAGGTTCATTACCGGAACGGTCAGAATCGCAAATCTGTATGGGTGCTAAAGTGTTCAGAAAAAGTTGCGGCGCAAACTTAAAATGAATATTACCAAAGACTGAAGGACAGCCATTTTTACTGCGCACCTCAACGCTTACATCTGTGTTCTGGGTGAATGTAAAATTGTTAGACAGCGCTGTTCCGGGGTTAGAAGTCAGGTAGTAATAAACTTCAAAATCATTTGAATTATTTACAATAACAGGTGTAATGTCAGATAATTTCAAACTTATAGAATTATCAAGATCATTGTCACAAAGATCAGCATCGTAAACGCTGGTGTCAATATTTGGGACGGGATAGAAACTTAATTTTATTTCAGCCCAGTTTTCGCATCCGGAAGCGGCCCGGACCCATGCAAAAACGGATTTTTCGCCGGAAGCGTACTTCTCCGGAGATGGTAGTTCTGTTCCAGGCAGTTGATCCTGAGCTTCTTGTAATGTGTAGTAGAATTTAACATCCACCAGTGCTTCAGTGGTAAGGTTTGCTGACGTCAAATCAAAGATAGCTACACCTGTGTTGTTTTT